>JACCDR011176225.1_pt1 | contig 10089 bp, 9 predicted proteins | sample 7446431 | NCBI WGS metagenome assembly JACCDR01 (sample SAMN15323443, study PRJNA562643) | freshwater metagenome | isolation source: river surface water | place: USA:Blue River Watershed | collected 2017-08-17 | reverse complement strand
TTATGAAGGGAAATCCACTTATTTGAAAAAACTGCGAGAAGATCCGGACATATTTGTAATACAAGAAATAGATCGTTACTATAGGTTAAAATTAGATTCTAAGCGTTGTTTTTTGAACGAACCTCCTGAGGATATTTTTTTTGCATTATATGTTCATAACTTATTGCATAATATCATATCTTCTGATAAAAAGTATTTTATGGTAGATAGGTCGCCAATTAATAATATTGTATTTAGGCATGATAAAAATATGTTGATAAGGTTTCATGAGAAAACGGGAAGCTTAATGAACAGAAAATTAATAACAATATTAAATTCTCTTTGCGATAATATGTTCTTATCTTATTGGTATAGAACCTTAGCAACAAAACCTATTTTTAATAAGGATAGGGATTTTGAAAATGACTGGTATGGCCATTATAAATATTTGACTCATTATAAGCGACATCACGAATTTTGGATTTGGTATATATGTATGAATTGCGATAATTTTGATACTGCCGTTAAAAAAACTAAATGTGAACATCCTGAACATTATTTTTTTTTAAATATAGCAAAAAAAGTTGCCGAAACTTATAAAGATATTAATTTTTAATTGTTAATAAAATTTTAGATGATTAAAATCGAAAGAGTAGTTGATTTTTTGCCAAAAAAAAGGCTACATCCTTTCATAATAAAAAGGTCGACTAATGAGGATCAAATTTTCCAATCTATCGAAAAAGAATTCGATGAACGAAACATTGCTCATGTCAATTATGAGATAACACCGAATCGAAAATGGGAAACTCCATACGATCCTTGGTTTTTCGTTTTTCATTGTTATGTATGTCTAAGAGCCATTCTTTTAGAATGGGTTGATGATCGGACTGATTTGAAAAAAGATATTGAAGAGCTATTTCCTTCCTTCAGCGAACATCGAAGAAAACCGGTTAAGATCGTTTACATCGATGGTTGGATTTATGAAGGTAAATCCACAATGGTTACCAAATATGGCGGCATGTTAGAAAAAGACAATATTTGGAGAAAACATGACTTGTTTAAAACGATTAATCGAGATTTTTTTGTTTTATACCATCTTGTAAACTGGCTTCATGCTTTGATTAAGCATGACGACTCTAAGGATTATCTTGTTGTCGATAGGTCTATTTTTTCCCAACTGGCTTTCACTAGAACGGACGATGTCGAAATTTATAACCCTTTAAAGTATTTGTGTATATCCTTATTCGATTTAGTAACTAACTGTGAGGGCGTAACTGAAACGACAAATTTAATTGTTGTTTATAATAAAAATGATATAAAAGTTGCAGATATGGACCCTGAAAAAAGGGCTTATGAAATGCAACTTTATAAAGACTGTTCACCAGCCGAAATGATGGCTTTACAGCGAACACATATATATTTTATGTTGATGCTGATTGTTCACTTACAAAAACCGGATGAATATACAATTAAATATCCTTATTTTACTGATCGGTATGATAATAAATTAATACCTGATGACGAATGTTGGAAAGATTTTAATTCGCTTAAACACAGGTATTGGCCGTTAAACACTAATAAGTTCAATTGGGAAAAACATCCGGATTTAATACACAAACGTAAAGAATTTTTGAATGAAGACGCAATGACAATAGACATATTATCTTTGTATCATTGGATACAACGCAACTATTTGAAAGATGTTTTGAACGCTTTTTAAGCTACATACATAAACATATTTTTTCAAAATTATTTAATAAAGTTTTATATTTATATTTAGATGAATGATCATTTAGATTTTGACTCTTATTATTGCTCAATGTGGCATGATAAGGAGTTGATGATTTTAAAGTATATTTATCAAATTCTTCTGACATGTACTAATCCATACAACGGAATAGAAATAAGAAGTTTAGACGCTGAATTTACTGATTTCAACAAGATTTCGGAGCGGTTAAATTTGCAAATCAGCACGTCTATAGAAGATGCGAAATTGAACACAAATTTTTTTAATCATCTTCGATTGGATCCAATTAGAAATTACTTGTTGGAATTTATGTCAATACAGCATCGTTCAACTGAAGCAGTAGAGTTGTTTAAAAAAAAATTTCCATTAAGGGATTATGACACTTTTTCTGAAAGACGCTATGAAGGTTTTAACGCCATTCGTTTTATAGAAGGCTACATTTTTGAAGGAAAATCCACCTACATAAAACATTATTATTCAGGGGGTAAGTTTGGCGACAGGTTTCTAACTTTGACTGAATTAGATGACATATGGCGGGCAAAAAGACAGGACGGATCACAAATTTTAGGACAAAATAATAACAACAGTTTTTTTTTTATATTGTATTTTTATGCTGTCATGTATACTATAATGAATTCTGATCATGAAAAAACTAATTTAATTCTTGATAGGTCGCCTTTTTCATATTACGTTTTTCATCAGGCTAAGGATCAGTTAAAATTTCCAAATGGTCTTCCATTACCAGCAATGTTTTTCAATTTTTTGGTAATGTTAGTTAAACCTAATGATCACTTGTCGACGGTATTAGACGGTGTCAAAGACTCGAATAAGTCTACTTATTACGTTCGGAATGTTTATATTGATTTGATAATGCGAAATAATATTCCAAGTTTTGACGATTTTTCAAATTGTAAACAAGATAGGGCATATGAAATGAAGAGATATAAAGACTTTTCTTTTTCAAGATATCATTTCGGATTTTATTATCGTAGTTTGATTGAGTATATGTCGAGTATTTGTAAGGTTAATGGGCGATTAAGAGAAATTGTTCAAACTAAGTTGGCTGTAAAAAATCTTGAGAAAATTACAGATAAATTTGTCGAGACGGGGCTAAATTTAAATGTTTATGATGATGCGGATGAATAACTATTTTTTAATATTTTTTATAAATAAAAATTCTTTTTAGATGAATAAAATACAGCGTGTTAAGATTAATGAAACCCATGTGGTTTTAAATACATGTGTTTTAACCGAATTGTTGAATTTTTGGTACTTTAATGATGTGAAAATACCATATGATGACTGGCCTAAAATTAGAACTTCTTTGCTCGATAAGAAGATAAAAATTCTTATTGAGAAAGACTGGAATTTAATTAGAGGCAACCAGCCAGATTTAACAGTTAGGTATCTTACTTGGTCCGTTGCAATGGTTAATCCTTCAAGCCATTTGATCGACTATCTTGTTCATTATCGTATTGATTTTTGGACACAACATGTCGACGGCGCTGTATGTATTTCCAAAAATGACTGGTTTAACGTAGCGTGTTACTTAAAACTTCACGATATCAAAATCGTTGTGGATCCCGATTTTACTGAAGAGCGATCTAAGCCTTCAAAACAAGATCGTAAAGAATTCATAATGACTAAAATTAGTTCATTGCTTAAGGAACTTGCGAATGTAGATGACAATTCTGAAGAAGAAGACATCAATTTAATGAAAATTGAAGAAAAGTCTAAAGCTGTTTATGACAAAATGTGTGAATTAGAATTTGAACGAAAAGAAAGTGGGAGATCCGGCGATTTTGAAAAAAAATACGCAGAAGCGTTGAAATCGACTTCATCTGACGAGTTTTTTTTGGAAACCATTGCAAGACATATTTTGGGCTATAAAGTGCCTGAAGACGATAGAGAAGGCGAACGAATTAGAATGGCGTATTATGATTTGCGTTATGAATGTTTTCAAACAGGATCAAGGGCGTTTAATCAGAAATATCGCGATTTTTTGGAAGTTACAAAAGGAAACGAAGAAATGATTTTGAGAAAGAAGGCTGTTCTATATAAATCGAAAATGTTTTATTTGCAGGAGCATATGCAACAAAGAGATTCCGAACGAGATTTTCGTTTGGCTCATAACTAAATTTGCTATTTTATGTTGGTATATATAATTTTAATTAAATAAACTTATATTTTATTTTTTAGATTTAAAAAAATGAGCGCCTCGAATAAACTTGTACAGTATGTAGTGTTTAAAGACAACACTTATGAAATTTTGGAACCTTCGCAAGGTTTACTAGATTACCTTGCACTTTTACCATCGGGGGAATGTTATTACGAATTTAAGAAGAACTTGCAAGACGGAACTTCGAGTTTATGCGTCAATCAAGACTATTGGCCGGTTATTCGAACATACATGGAAAAAGAAGACAACGAAATTCTTGTCGAAAAAGAAATAGCTCGTGAAGAAATACGTCATCCTTTTAAAGTTGCTGAGTTTGCTAAATACTGCCAACTTAATGACGAATTACACGATCTTGGTGTTAGCGGATTTGAAGCGAAATATGGGGTCAAAATTGACAAAGTATCGAAAGAAGAAAAGCGTGCGATTTTGATAGAAATGATAAAAAACATGAATGAAACCGAACAAGTAAGCCAAGACGAAAGTTCGGATGAAGACAATGAACAAGAAAGCGATAATTCGGATGGAGACCAAGATCAAGTCAGAAAATTTGACAAAATGGCTGAAGCTATTTACGACAAAATGATCGAATTGCACGACGAAAGAATTTCGATTGGAACGATAGAATTTGAAAACAAATATTCCGAAGCTTTGAAATCCGCCAAACCTGACGAATTTGATTTGAAAACAATCGCCAAGCATATTTTACAACATCATCCGATTGAAGAAGACGATGATGAATATATCGAAATGATGATTAAATTCTACGACTTGAAACATGAATATTCCCAAATCGGCCCAATAGCTTTTGCTAAAAAGTACCCAAAACATTACGTCATGACCGATACTAATCAGACTAGTGTATTCTTCAGCATTGTTCATTCTCTTCCATGGCGTCATCTCTATTTGGACCCTAGAAGCGAAACCAATAAATATGCTTAAGGATTCAAACTTTAATTACATATATATTTTTTAACTTTAGATAATATGATGCAAGTAGACATGCATATGCAAGTAGATGAACCAACTTTAGAACAGAAACAAACTCTTCCAATTATAATAAGAAATAGAGCTCATAATATGATGAGAATAGTTCGTCAGCCAGAAAATTTTAAACTAGGATTACAATCTAAATATGTTCCTTTCGAAGAACATAATAATATTATAGTCGCACCTTTAAGTTATTTATTTGAAGTCTGTTGTGTGTTTACTTATATTAGATGCCATTTTATTTTAGAAGACGAATAATTTATTCATTCATTATTATTAATCAATAAAAATATTTTAAGATTTAGATTTATAACGATGGAAGAATCGTACGAAGAATTAATAAAAATTGAAGACATTGAGTCTTCTTCAAAAAAACGCAAGTTAGAAGAAGATAGCAAAATTAATATAAATGACATTAATGCCGAGTGGGTGCAAGAATTGGTGATGAATAAAACTGAAAGTGGAGGCTTCGTGTCCTTAAACTACATTGCCACTTACATGACATTCGAAATTTGTTATCGAATATTAGAATGTATTGGGGCTTTAAAGTTTAATTACTATGTCCAGTCATTGGCCAAAACAGGAGAAATAAACATTGTAATTCCAATCGAAGGCAAAAAAAAGAGCGGATCAACATTCCCATGGATGCCAATAGACTCTAATAACCAAAAAGAGTCTGATATGGATTTAACAAAATACAACCATCCAATCAAACAGGCACCGGCATTTTGTTTTCATTCTGGCAAATTTGAAGCTTGTTGCGGTCTAAAACAACACACTTCATGTTTAACAGTGAATTCGAAATTGTTAAATTTCAATTTGATGCATGTATTAATGCAAGGAGTGTTTGCTAAGATGTACAAAGAAATGACGAAACAACCGAGAAGTCAGACTCAAACCTTAATTCATGACATACATCTGGCACCAAGTTGCATGCAATTTTCACGCTGGTCTCTTTATCACGATGCTAATAATCACACTATAATGGCTCACGATAACGTAAGAACAAAAATTAACAATGACCACTTTAACTTGTCTTTCTGTTTTACAGATGTAGTAATAAGAGGAGCCAATATGATGGGAATAAAAGGAACACCTCAAAACATAACTCCATTGGGGCTTAATATGGCTCATTTTGATGCAACAGACTATACTAACGATCTAAATATAGTTGGTATTGGCATTAATTCAGACAGTGCGAAAGAAAGACCTAATCTGATTTTCAGAAGATTTCCATTTGATTTTACAAACAGTGTAGCCAAATTAGAACATCTACAAGGGTTATTTCAGTTATTGAATATAGGATACAATTCGTCGAATATGACTGAGTTAATTATAAGCTGTACTGAAGCGAAATTCAACATGTTGATGAACATTATTAACTCGTATGTCAACAATGGAATCAACAATGTTTACGAGTTTGATGTCAATCAACATCGAGATCCTTGGCGTTTGAACATTGATAAAGACCAAATTATTTCGGGATTTTTTAATAGGTTGCCTTGGTATGAAGATGCGGTTAACACTCTTAAATTAGAGTATGCATTTCAAGGTAAAATAACCTCTACAGCCAATGTTATAACATTCTTGACTTGTGTGTTGAATGAATTGAAACAACTAGCCATTTGTTTGGATTTTTCCATTGATTTGCACAAAATGAAATGCGATTTCGAGTTCGTCTTGTTGACCCAAGATCCAGAAAAAATTGAAGAGACTACACAATTTAGAACCGCTATTAATGCAGTTTTTCTTAAATATGAACGATGCTTATATGCTTAAACACTTTTTTTTAAGACATTTATAATTTAATAAAATTTCTTTTTTTCTTTTTAGATGTAATATGTCTGTTGTTTATCCAGGCTTATTAATAAAAATAAAAACAAAAGAAGATTTCGAAGACTGGTATAATAAAATATCGGTCTGGCTTCATCATCAGTTTCCATATGTTTCTCCTGAAGAACAAGCTTTAATAACATTATCACATATCGAATCGAAACTTCGTTTACAACTTTTAGAAATTTCGGCTAAAGACGGAAGATGTCAAGAAGTAGTTTTCGCTACTTTCGCAAAAAAACCTGAACGACCATTCACATTTTCCAAATTTTATTATGACTTGGATTTGTTTAACGCTGTTTTTGCTTATCTAAATCCTAAAAAAGAAATTATTAAATAAATTATATCTTTATTTTTTTAGATTTTATAAACCATGGAAGAATCAAATTTACTAAGACTAAAAGAAGCTCGTTCTTCTTTTTACACAATTTTTAAGTTGCAACTACCTGAAGAATCTGGTTTAGTTGAACAAAGCCTGTATAGATATTATTTTCAGTTGATTGTCACTTATCTTCACGCTTTGAGTTTTATTGTGCCAAAAGAGTTGCCATACAAACAACAAGCCGAAGTAATCAAAAGCATAATATGGAGTACAATAATGGACACCCAAGAAATGAACGAGCTTGACGATCAATTCAAATTCCAGCGAAACTTCTTGGCAATCAAACGAATGAAATTAATGGACTTTGCAATCTATATCGCCAGAGGACTAAGAATGAAGTATTGGAAACAACAGATGACATGGACTTGTAAATGCAATAAAAAAATAAACTGGCCAAAAACTTATTGTACAGATTGTTTGTACAATTATAGAGAAAGAGTGGTGAATACACCAAATGTTGAAAAGTTTCCAATTGATTTGGAATCTCAAGAAATGAGTATGGGCGAAGCTTGGTATTGTTGCAAGTGTTGTCGAATTAATGAAAAAACTACTTTCATCGACGGCACACCCATCAAAAAAGAAGACCAAAAATGTAACTATTGTTTTGCAAGAAGACAAATAGTTTGGGTTTGGTGTGAATACTGTTTAGAACAATGGGATCAAAACGAATCAGAATGTCCATTTTGTAAAGAAAATCCAGATAAAAAAGTTAGATGCCGTTATTGTTTCAGAGAGAAAAACGAAGGAATGCCTTGTTCATGCAATATGGATTCTTCAGAAGTTCTGAAAGAGGACATTATGATAAGAAAATCTTGCGCGAGTTGTGCGGACGATAGTTTATCCCATTGTAAAGTTCATCGTCAACAATACACTGACAACCGTTTTACTGAAGAACATTTTTTTCCAGATACTCATCTCGGAGAACAAACAATAATATTAACCATATGGGGAATAGATTTTCTAAATTTGTTGATGTTTGAAAATCATGAAGAAAATAACAATAAATTGATACCATCAATCGAACACGGTGTAAGCACAACATTAACGCGAAATTTGGATCCGGTAACTTTGACAAAATATGTTTGGTCAGAGTATAATAGACAACCTGTTGCAGTGCCAATAGATCATAAAAGCGAATGTGATGAATATTATAAAATTTCGCCTTGTAGTAAAGTGTACAGTGTTCAAGAAATAATTGAAAGATCTGAAAAATTAAATCAAACTGTGGGACGGCCATTCGCATTTTCATCCGACCGTCAACCAACATCACAAGTGTCAAATCACACGGGTGCTTTTAAATTCAATACCCAACCAACAAAAGAAACAACAACGACAAGATCGAGTGTTTTCGGATCGTCAACACAAACACAACCTCCTGGTTTAACTTTTGGAAGCGGTTTTGGAGGATGTTCAACACTTGCACAACAGCCAAATCAACAAACAACTCCTGGACTTTTTGGATCAACTTCGACAAGTCTTTTCGGTCAATCAACATCTGTTCCAAAACCAATTGGATCTAGTTCGTCAGGATTTGGTGGATTTGGATCATCGGGATTTGGTGGATGGGGTGCAACCAAATAATTTTTTTTAATTTATATTACTACGCTATGCTATTTATGATTTATTAAAAGACTTTTTTTAACAATAAAAAAATTTATTTTATAGCTTTAGATTTAAAAAAATGTCTATGTCACAATTTACAAGCCAAGAAAAAATGAAAGAATTGGAGTTTACCAACGCTCATTCGTACAAGATTCATGATTTTCAACTTTTTACAGTCGAGAATGGTAAATATTCGCTGTATTGTTGTTGTGCAACAAAACAGCCAGACGGGTCACTAATACCTAATAAAGCCGTAATTTCGGATCAAGGCTTCAAGTGCGGTGGAAATGCCAAATCAAATTGTCATTTCACATTCAACAAACAAACTTTCGATATGATTATAAAGAACGAGCTTTTAGCAAGCGAACAAGCCAAAGGCGGTAGAAATTTCAAGATGCCCGTATGTTCCAAATGTAGTGCTGTGAGAATCGGCCATTCAACTGCAAATTATGAGGACCTTTATAATGTTGTCTTTGTGCAATGTGCCTGCCCTGGCGGATATCAGAATGTCCAACAATGGAGAACAACCGAAAGAGATAATGGAGCCTTAACTGCATTTGCTTCAAATTGGAATCATGAGAATTGTGAAAAATTGGCGCCTTTAGCATATAAACGAATGAGAGAGCGAATTGAAGGCAAATCTGCTAAGAAAAATTCAAGCGAACAAAGTCCAACACATGTTGGCAATGTCGTTGTCAATGCGTATAGCAATTCACTGTATTAGGTCAAGGTCTTATATCTTGACAGTATTTAATCGATTGTTTTTTCATATTTTTTAATTATTTTAGTTAGGACAGAAAATGTCAAAAACTCAATTTTATTTAGTTCATTATTGGCCAAGTTCTAGATTTGGCTTATATTTAGTTTTAAATTTCAATAAAAAATTACCAAACGACAATTATTACAATTTTAATTTTAATTTACACAACATGATGCTAAAAATATATACAGAAGCACGAGTTGACCAAGAAATATTTGATTGGATTCTTTTAGATAACAAGTGTCCACCAAATGAATGGATAAAGTTAGGAGAATATAATAATATTTGTTTTTCACAATTGAATACCATAGTTAAGTCGTTAAGACGAATTGTGAATGCCGATTGCAGAAAAAATAGGTTAATGTTAACTATAGAAAGCGACCCTTTTAAACCTATTATTACTAAATTAATCGACACTGACGACATATTTAGAAGAACGTCTTTAAAACAGTCAAATAAAGTTAACAAACTTAAAAAAAATCTATTGGACGAGTATTTAAAGCACGACAATATTAAGTTTACAGACATTTGTCATTGTTTCGAATTTATTCAGTCAAGTTTAAATAAAATGGTATATTGGTCGCCAGTTAAAAATCTAGTAAAACAAGTAAAAAAACAAG
>JACCDR010622339.1_pt1 | contig 10089 bp, 9 predicted proteins | sample 7446431 | NCBI WGS metagenome assembly JACCDR01 (sample SAMN15323443, study PRJNA562643) | freshwater metagenome | isolation source: river surface water | place: USA:Blue River Watershed | collected 2017-08-17 | reverse complement strand
GTGGCGGCGGGGGTGGCCGAGACCACGTCGAGCGCGCCGCCCCTAACCCCCACGTGCACCAGGTGCTGGTCGCTCAGGCGCTCCCAGCGCAGCACCAGGCCGCTGGGCTCACCCGGCGGGTGGGCGTGGCGGCTGAGGGTCAGGTGCTCCGCCCGGATGCCGACGGTGTCGGCCCGCTCGGGCCCGGGCAGGCCGGCCACGGCCGCACGGGGCAGCAGGTTGATGCGCGGCGACCCCAGACGCGAGGCCACGGTGGTGCTGACCGGGTTCTCGTAGATCTCGCGCGCCGAGCCCAGCTGCACCAGACGGCCGTGGTCGAGCACGCCCACGCGCGTGGCCATCGTCAGCGCCTCGGTCTGGTCGTGGGTCACGTAGAGCATGGTTGCACCCAGGTCCTGCTGGATCCGCTTGAGCTCCAGGCGCAGGTCGTTCCGGAGCCGGGCGTCCAGCGACGACAGCGGTTCGTCCATCAGCGTGACGGCGGGGTTGCGCACCAGGGCGCGGCCGATGGCCACGCGCTGCATCTGCCCGCCCGACAGGCGCGTGGCCGGGTTGTCGAGCTTGTCGTCGATGCGCAGCAGGCGCGCCACCTCGCGGACCTTGCGCTCGATCTCGGCCGGCGGCGTCGGCCGCATCGGCGAGCGCAGCGGGAAGGCCAGGTTGTCGAACACCGACAGGTGCGGGTACAGCGAGTACTGCTGGAACACGAAGGTCACATCGCGCTGCGCCGGGGCGAGCGCCGTGACGTCGCGCCCGCCGATGTGCACCGTGCCCGCGTCGGGCTTCTCGAGGCCGGCCACCAGGCGCAGCGTCGTCGTCTTGCCCGCACCGCTGGGGCCCAGCAGCACGATGAACTCGCCACTGCGGATGTCCAGGTCCAGGCCCTGGACCGCCGTGACCTCGCCGAAGCGCTTGCCCACGCCCTGCAACAGGAGATCAGCCACGGTGTGCCCCCCGGGGCGCGTGCCGCGGCCGTGTGGGCCTGGCCGCGGGCTCGTCGTCGCGCGCCGTCTTCAGGGCGCGTCCGCTGGCCTTGTCGAACAGCGACACGGCCGCGGCATCGAACTGCAGCCCGACCTGGTCGCCACGCGCCACCGGGGCGTCGGCGTGCACCTTGGCGCGCACGGTGGCGCCCGTGGCAGTGGCCAGCGTCACGACCTGGCTCACGCCCAGGTACTCCGTGCCCAGCACCTCGGCGCGCAGGGCCGATTCGTCGGCCAGGCGCACGTGCTCCGGGCGGATGCCCAGCAGCCGCTCGCCCGCGGGCAGGGCCTCGCGCAGGGCCGGCACCGGCACGCACACGGTGCCCAGGTTCACGGTGTCGGCGCCGGCCGCGAGCGCGCCGTCGAACGGCAGGAAGTTCATCGCCGGTGAGCCGATGAAATCGGCCACGAAGACGCTGGCCGGCCGTTCGTAGACCTCCATCGGCGCGCCCAGCTGCTCGATGACGCCGCGGTTCATGATGGCGATGGTGTCGGCCATGGACATGGCCTCGGTCTGGTCGTGCGTGACCACCACCGTGGTGGCGCGCAGCCGGTCGTGAAGGGCGCGCAGCTCGTGGCACATCACCTCGCGGAACTCGGCATCGAGCGCGCCCAGCGGCTCGTCCATCAGGAAGGCCATCGGCTGGCGCACGATGGCGCGGCCCAGGGCCACGCGCTGGCGGTCGCCGCTGGACAGGCCCGAGACCGGCGCGTCCAGCAGGTGCGGGATGCGCAGGATCGCCGCCGCCTCCTCGACCCGGCGCTTCACCTCGGGCTGCGGCAGGCCCTGCGAGACCAGCGAGAAGCCCATGTTGCGGCGCACGTTCATGTGCGGGTACAGCGCGAACATCTGGAAGCAGAACGCGATGTCGCGGGCCGAGGCGCGCTGGAAGCTCACGTCCTCGTCGCCGAGGAAGACCTGGCCCGAGGTCGGCAGCTCCAGCCCCGCGATCATGCGCAAGGTGGTGGTCTTGCCGCAGCCCGACGGGCCGAGCAGGCAGAAGAACTCGCCGTCGGCCACCGTGAAGGTGGACTGCTGCACGGCGGTGAAGCCGGCGAAGGCCTTGTGCAGCTGGTGGACCCGGATCTGTGCCATGGTGGTGATGTCAGTCCGGAAACTTCGAGACCACCATGAACATCACGGTGCCGATCAGCGTCGTCACGAACGACCAGGTGTAGAGCACCATCGCGAACGGCTGCAGCATCATGAAGATGCCCAACGCGATGACGCCGCAGGCCAGCCGTTCCATGGGGCCGCGCCGCAGCGCCTTCGGCCAGGAGGAGTTCGTCATTTGCGGACCGCCCCGAAGGTGATGCCGCGCAGCAGGTGCCGGCGCAGGAGCACGGTGAACACGAGGATGGGCACCAGGAACAGCGTGGTGCCCGCGGCCACGGCCGGCCAGTCCTGCCCGCCCTCGCCGATGATGATCGGGATGAACGGCGGCGCGGTCTGCGCGGTGCCCGAGGTCAGCAGCACCGCGAACGCGTACTCGTTCCAGGCGAAGATCAGGCAGAAGATGGCGGTGGCCACGATGCCCGTGGTGGCCTGCGGCAGCACCACCAGGCGGAAGGCCTGCAGCCGGGTGTAGCCGTCCACCATGGCGGCCTCTTCGTACTCGCGCGGGATCTCGTCCATGAATCCCTTGAGCAGCCAGACCGCCAGCGACACGTTCACCGCGCTGTACAGCAGGATCATGCCCAGCCGGGTGTCCGACAGCCCGAGCTCGCGGTACATCAGGTAGATCGGGATCGCCACCGCGATGGGCGGCATCATCCGGGTGGACAGGATGAAGAACAGCAGGTCGTCCTTCAGCGGCACCTTGAAGCGCGAGAACGCGTACGCCGCCATCACCCCCAGGCCCACCGACAGCACCGTGGAGCCGACGGCGATGATCAGCGAGTTGACGAAGCGCGGCACGTAGTTCGACTGGCCGACCACCACCATGTTGCCGGCGCGGGCGTTGCGCTCGCAGGCGTCGTCCGCCGGGGGCAGCTGGGCGATGTACTCCGGCGTCTGGCGCGAGCGCGTCGTGAAGAGGTTGCAGTAGCCCTCGGTGGATGGCGTGAACAGCACCTTGGGCGGGTAGCTGATGGCATCGGCCGGGGTCTTGAACCCGGTCAGCACGATCCAGGCCAAGGGCACGATGGTGATGAAGGCATACAGCGCCACCAGCACGCCGGCCACCAGCCGTGTGCGGGCGCTGGGCTCGACGACCGAGTGCGCCGTGCTGATGCCCTTGGGGGAGCCGGTGGCCATGGTGATGCGCTCGTGGGGTGGCGGGGGCTCAGCGGTTCTTCACCGCGTTGAGCGCCTTCACGTAGATGTTGGCCAGGCCGAAGACGGCGACGAACAGCGTCACCGCAAAGGCCGAGGCGTAGCCGGTGCGCCACTTCTCGAACGCCTCGCGCTTGAGCGTGATGGACGCCAGCTCGGTGGCGGAGCCCGGCCCTCCTGACGTGAGCAGGTTGACCATGTCGAACATCTTGAAGTTCTCGATGCCGCGGAACAGCACCGCCAGCATCACGAAGGGCAGCACCATCGGCAGCGTGATCGACCAGAACTGCCGCCACGGCGAGGCGCGGTCGACCTCGGCCGCCTCGTAGATGTAGTCGGGGATGGAGCGCAACCCGGCCAGGCAGATCAGCATGACGTAGGGCGTCCACATCCAGGTGTCGACGATGACGATGGCCCAGCGCGCCAGGTTCACCTCGCCGAGCATCGAGAACGACGACGGCGGCACCCCCGTCAGCGCGGCGGCGACGTGGTTGAACAGGCCCATCTGCGGCTGCAGCAGGAAGGCCCAGAAGTTGCCCACCACGGCCGGCGACAACATCATCGGAATCAGGATCAGCGTCGTCCAGAAGCCGTGTCCGCGGAACTTGCGGTCCACCAGCCAGGCCAGCGCGAAGCCGATCACCACCTGCAGCAGGATGGTCCAGAACAGGAAGTGCGCCGTGGTCTGCATCGCGACCCAGATGTCGGGGTCGGTGAGGACGGCGATGTAGTTGTCGAGTCCGACGCCCAGCACCTCGGCGTTGGGGCGGTTGGCGCGGAAGTTGGTGAACGACAGCCGGACGGTCCAGATCAGCGGAAAGATGTTGATGGCCAGCAGCAGCACCATCGTCGGGCCGATGAACAGCCACGCCAGGCTGCGGTCGGACAGACCGCGCAGGCGGCGGGCCAACGGCTGCGGCGTGGCACGGGCCACGGTCCGGGCCAGGGGACGGGTGCTGAGGCTCATGGCGATGCCGGCTTGAGGAACGGAGGGGCGGTTCCCGGCCACGGGCCCCGGTGGGCGCGTGGCCGGGCCGGCGGGCCTACTTCAGCTTGCCGTCTTCCTTGAAGACCTTCTTCCAGTCGACCACCAGGCCGTCCAGCGCCTCCTTCGCGGTGCCCTTGTCGGCCACCACGTAGTCGTGCATGCGCTTCTGCATCGCCAGCATCAGCTGCGCATACGAGGGCTCGGCCCAGAAGTCGACCACCATGCCCATGGAGTCCAGGAAGGGCTGGGCGAAGGGGGTGCTCTTCGGGTAGGCCGGGTCGTTCAGCACCGCCTTGGCGGCCGACGAGCCACCGATCGCCTGCCACTTCTTCTGCACCGCCGGGTCGGCGAACCACTTGATGTACTGCAGCGCCTCGTTCTTGCTGTTGGAGTAGGACACCACCGAGATGCCCTGCCCGCCCAGCTGCACGCCCTTGGTCTTGTCGCCCGGGTTGGCGAAGAAGCCGATCCTGTCGCCGCCGACGTTGGGGTCCTTGTGCAGGCCGGGGAAGAAGGCGAACCAGTTCATCATCATCGCGACCTGGCCCGACTTGAACGCGTCCAGCCCCTCGCCCATGTAGGCGTTGGTCAGGCCCGGCGGCGTGCTGCCCTTGTAGAGCGACTTGTAGAACTCCAGCGCCTTGATCGAGTCGGCGGAGTTGACGAAGCCGTCCATCGCATACGGCTTCTGGGGATCCTGGTACCTGAAGCCCATCGGCACGAGCACGTTGGTCACGCCCATCGTGATGCCTTCGCTGCCACGCTCGGTGAAGATGTAGGCGCCGTAGACCTTCTTGCCGTCGATCGTGCGGCCCTGGAAGAACTCGGAGACCTGCTTGAACTCGGCCCAGGTCTTGGGCGGGGCGAGGTCGCGGCCGTGCTTCTTCTTGAACTCGGCCTTCAGCTCGGGCCGCGCAAACCAGTCACGGCGGTAGGCCCAGCCCACCGAGTCGGCCATCGCCGGCAGGGCCCAGTAGTTGGGCGTGCCCTTGGGCCACTCGGCATAGCCGGTGACCGTGGCCGGCGCGAAGTCGCTCATCTTGATGCCTTCCTTCGCGAAGAAGTCATTGAGCTTCACGTAGTGGCCGCTGTCGGCCGCGCCGCCGATCCACTGGCTGTCGCCGATGATCAGATCGCACAGGCGGCCCTTGCTGTTGAGCTCGTTGAGCATGCGGTCGGCGAAGTTGGGCCAGGGCACGAACTCGAACTTCATCTTCACGCCGGTCTTGGCGGTGAAGTCCTTGGACAGCTCGACCAGGGCGTTGGCCGGGTCCCAGGCGGCCCAGCACAGCGTGATGGTCTTGTCTTGCGCCTGCGCGGCCGCGCCCAGGGTCAAGCTGGCGGCGGCCACGGCGGCCACCTTGAGGAGGGGGTTCATCTGGAGTCTCCGGTTGTTGGTCAGCCGAGCGGGTGGGCGATCCACGGCGCGTCTCAGGGGGTGACGGACTCTGATCGACCCCATCACTGTGCTCAACGTTAAGACATCAAATAAATCAATCAAACATGGCTTTCCCTGATCGGGTTTGGCCGGAGGTGCAGCCTGCGGGTGCTGGGCACGAGCAGGTGGGGCACGGCCGCTCCAGGGGGTCATTGCTGATGGGATTTGGCTGAGGTTCAGCCCATCATCGGGTGACGTCCGTCATGGCCAACTCCATCACCATCACCCAGATCGCCGAAGCCGCCGGCGTCAGCACCGCCACCGTCGACCGGGTGCTCAACGCCAGGCCCGGCGTCAACCCGGCCACGGTGCAGAAGGTCCAGGCGGCGATGCAGCTGATGGGCGCCGGCGTGCCGGCGCGCGGGCGTCCGCCAAAGTCGGCCAACTACCGCTTCGGCATCGTGCTGCCGGCCGAGCGGCTGGGGTTCGCCGACCAGGTCGACCGTGTCATCGCCCAGGCCGCCGGGGACTTCCGCCACCAGCACATCACCGAGGTCACGCACCGCCTGCCGGCCGACAACCCGGCGGACTTTGCCGAGGCCCTGGCCCGGCTCACCGACTTCGACGGTCTGGCGGTGATGGGTCCGGACGTGCCCGCCGTCAAGCTGGCCATCAACGACCTGGTGCGGGCCGGCGTGCACGTGGTGACGCTGTTCTCCGACGTGCCCGGCTCGATGCGTGCCGCCTTCGTGGGCGCCGACAACCGTGCCGCGGGCCGCACGGCGGCCCTGCTGCTGGGCCGCTCGCTCGGCCCGGACGCAAGCGGGCAGGCGGTGGGCCTGTTCTGCACCGACAGCCGCTTTGCGGCGCAGGTGGATCGCCAGATCGGCTTTGCCCACGCCATGCAGGAGCGCCATCCGCAGGCGGCGGTGTGGACGGTGACGGACCTGCCGTCCGACGAGGACGAGGTGCAGGACCACGTCCGGCGGGCCCTGGCCGCGGCGGATCGGCAGCCCTTGTCAGCCGCCTATGTGCTGGGCACCGGCGCGGCCGGCGTGCTGGGCGCGCTGGCCGCCCATGGGTCCACGGCGTCGCTGACGGTGGCGGTGCACGACCTGCTGGAGGCGCACCGCTCGATGCTGGTGTCCGGCCAGGTCACCTACGTGCTGCACCAGGACCTGCACTACGCCGTGCTCTCGGCCACGCGGGTGCTGCGGGCGCTGTGCGAGTCGCTGCGCGGCGCGCTGGCGGTGAACAGCCCGCGCGTGGAGATCATGACCGCAGAGAACCTGGCCTGACCCGCCGGGTGCTGACGTTGCCGAAGGGGCGGACTTGCGATGAAGAAATTCTTCGACGACCTCGACACCCTGCTGGAGCAGAGCCTGCAAGGCTTTGCCCGGGTGCACGCCGACCTGGTGCAGCTGCACCGGGACCCCACCTTCGTGGCCCGGCGCGAGCCCAAGCCCGCGGGCCATGTGGCGGTGATCTCCGGTGGCGGGTCGGGCCACGAGCCGCTGCACATCGGCTACGTGGGCTTCGGCATGCTCGACGCGGCCTGCCCCGGCCAGGTCTTCACCTCGCCCACCCCCGACCAGATGCTGGCGGCCGCCCGCGCGGTGGAGCGTGGTCGCGGCGTGCTGTTCATCGTCAAGAACTACGCCGGTGACACGATGAACTTCCAGATGGCCAGCGAGATGCTGGCCATCGATCACCTGACGGTGCTGGTCAACGACGACGTGGCGGTCGAGCACTCCACGCACACCAGTGGCCGCCGGGGCGTGGCGGGCACCCTGGTCGTCGAGAAGATCGTCGGCGCGGCCGCGCAGGCGGGGGCCGACCTCGCCGAGTGCAAGCGCCTGGGCGACAAGGCCAACGCGCGCACGGCGACGATGGGCGTGGCCTTCAGCAGCTGCACGGTCCCGGCCGCCGGCGTGCCGACCTTCGACATCGGCCCGGGCGAGATCGAGATGGGCGTGGGCATCCACGGCGAGCCCGGGCGCCGCCGCGCCCTGATCAAGCCGGCCAGCGCCATCGTCGACGAGCTGCTCGACGCGGTGCTGACCGACCTGAACCCGCCCGGCGGTCAGCCGGTGCTGCTGCTCGTCAACGGCCTGGGCGGCACGCCCTTGATGGAGCTGTACCTGCTGGCCCAGCTGGCCGCGCAGCAGCTGGAGCGCAAGGGCCTGACGCTGGAGCGGCTGCGCGTGGGCAACTTCGTCACCTCGCTGGAGATGGCGGGCGCCTCCCTGACGCTGACGATGCTGGACGACGAGCTGCGCGCCCTGTGGGACGCGCCCGTGCGCACCGCCGCACTCAGCTGGTGAGCTTGCCGGCCTGACCCGCCAGGCACCGCCCCGGGCCCGACGCCCGCGCCGGGCTTACAGCCGCTCGACGACCACGCTGCCGATCGAGTAGCCCGCGCCGAACGAGCAGATCACGCCCACGTCGCCCGCCGCCAGGTCGGCGCGGTGCTTGTGGAACGCGATGATCGAGCCGGCACTGGCCGTGTTGGCGTACTCGCCCAGGATGATGGGCGCGAGGTCGTGCCCCTGGGTGCCGGAAAGATCGGCACCCACGAGCTTCTTGACCACGAGCTGGTTCATGCCCAGGTTGGCCTGGTGCAGCCAGAAGCGCCGCACCTGCGTCGGCTCCAGCCCCAGCGTGTGCAGGTGGCGCGCGATGTGCTCGGCGGCCATCGGCACGACCTCCTTGAAGACCTTGCGGCCTTCCTGCATGAAGGTCTTGTCGCGCGCGTCGGGGTCGGTGTCCTCGCAGCGGTTCATGAAGCCCGCGTTGTTGCGGATGTTGTTGCTGTACTGCGTGACGAGCTTGGTGCCGCGCACGCGCCAGCGCTCGGCGCTGCGCGCGGTGTCCTCGGCCTCCACGACGACGGCGGTGCAGACGTCGCCGAAGATGAAGTGGCAGTCGCGGTCGCGCCACTCCAGGTGCGCCGACGTGATCTCGGGGTTGACCACCAGCACGCGCGTGGCGCTGCCGTTGCGCACCGCGTCCACGGCCTGCTGGATCGCGAAGGTGGCCGACGAGCAGGCCACGTTCATGTCGAAGCCGAAGCCGCCGCAGCCCAGCGCGGCCTGGATCTCGCACGCCATCGCCGGGTAGGCGCGCTGCATGTTGGCGGCGGCGCACAGCACGCCGTCGATCTCGGCCGCCTGCACGGCGGCGGCCGCCAGGGCCTTGCGCCCGGCGTCCACCGCAATCTCGGCCATCAGGCTCAGCGCCTCGTCGGGCCGCGGCGCGAAGCGCGGCTTCATGCGCGTGGGGTCGAGCACGCCGTCCTTCTCGAGCACGTAGCGCTGGTGGATGCCCGAGGCCTTCTCGATGAACTCGACGCTGGAGTGCGGGATGGCCGCGCGCTCGCCCGCCGCGATGGCCGCGGCGTGGCGCGTGTTCTGAAGGTCGGCGTAGGCGTTGAACGAGGCGACGAGCTCCTCGTTCGTGATCACGTGCGGCGGCGTGAACAGGCCGGTGCCGCTGATGACGACGTTTTTCATGGCGCGGCAGTGTAGGTTCGGCCGCCGCCGCGGGCGTCGGGGGCCGCCCCTACTTGCGGGGCGCCTTCTTGGCCGCCGTGCCGGCCTGCAGCGCCTCGCTCATGCCCAGCAGCACGCCGCTGGCCATCGCGGCGTAGCCCTCCACCAGCGCCTGCGCCGCCTTCATCGACGCCGCGCGCGCGCCGCGCATCTGCGCCTGCATCTGCGTGGCCATGGTCTCGAACTGCTCGGCCACCGCGGCGGCCTGCGCGCCGGCGGCGGTGCCGCCGGCCTGCATCTTCTGCAGCACCGGCGCCCAGGCGTCGGCCATCGGGCCGGCCGAGGCGGCCTTCTTCAGCGCCGAGATCATGCCGTCTTCCATCTTCTCCAGGTCGGCCAGCGCCTTGCCGAGGTGCTTCTCGCGCAGGTCGGCGCCTTGCGTCACCAGCGTGCTCAGGGCCACGCGGTTGGCTTCCACGGCCTTCAGCATCGCCTGGTCCATGCCGCTGACCGCCTGGTCGAGCAGGCTCTCGGGGTCGATGCCGGGCAGCGGGTTCTTCGCGATGCCGGTGCTGGCGGCCTCGGCCACCTGCTTGAGCGCGCCGCGGATGTTCTTCAGCGTCAGCTCGCGGCCCTGCAGCGCGGCCAGCGTGGCCTCGGTGGTGGCCTTGCGCAACTGTGCGCCCTGCTGGGCGGTGGCGCTCTCGAACATCGAGATCAGTGCTTCGGCATCGAACATCGGCTTGGCCATGGGGCGGGTCCTTCAGCGTTCAGGTGGGTTGGGCCACGATGCTCGCACCCGGGGCGCCCTGCGGCAAGCCCGGCGCCATGCCGGGGGTGAGCAGCCGCTCCAGCAGCTCGCGCACGCTGCGGATCTGCGCGCCGAAGGGCAGCGCACCGGCGCCGCGGAAGAAGAGGCCCTTCTTCTCGTCGCCGCGCAGCGCCGCGGCGAGCTGGTGGTCGATGCAGAACTG
>JACCDR012266968.1_pt1 | contig 10091 bp, 10 predicted proteins | sample 7446431 | NCBI WGS metagenome assembly JACCDR01 (sample SAMN15323443, study PRJNA562643) | freshwater metagenome | isolation source: river surface water | place: USA:Blue River Watershed | collected 2017-08-17 | reverse complement strand
GGATAAAGTCAGGTGTCCCCAAGCGCTCAATCAGTGACTTCACCCCATTGTATCCACCAGCCGTACCACCGACTGAGATACGAATTTTACCTAAGGGGAGCGCTGCTTCGTCATAGACGGCAACGAGTCGCGTCACCTTATCTCTTGGCACTAGCGCAGCCGCGGCATCACCACTGTTATTCATATACGTATCCGGCCAGAGCACCGTCACTCCTTCACCGTGCACCACCCCCTCAGTGAGTCGACCATGATAGCGACTACTACTGCGCGGCGACTCAAGCCCGCTTGCACGAGCGAACGCATCAGCGACCGCAAAGCCAAGATTGTGCCGCGTACCATCATATTGTCTCCCCGGATTACCGAGCGCGATGATGTAATACGTGTAGCAAAACTATACCACCGCATCTCTAACTTGTCATCACGTGCAATGTTTTTATAGCACACCACGCACAAACGTTTGTCACAAACTTCACGCTCGCGTATACTAGTGTCATCACATACGGAAGTGTATGAAATTTTTCTCTCGTTCTTCATATTCAACTTCCGATACTGACGTAACGACTGACGTCGCTACACAGGAACCACACCCGCTCCTCGAGATTATTCGTTTCTCCATCATCGCTCTTATCATCGTCGTCCCCGTACGACTCTTTATTGCACAGCCCTTCATTGTCTCCGGCGCCTCGATGGAGAACACCTTCCACAATGGCGAATATCTAATTGTCGACCAACTCTCCTACCACCTCAACCATCCCGAACGCGGCGATGTCGTCATCTTCCGTTATCCTCGCGATCCCTCAAAGTACTTTATTAAGCGCGTCATTGGCGTACCTGGTGACACCATCACCATCGAAGGCAACACCGTCAGCATCCAGAATGAGCAAGTGCCGCAAGGGATGGTTTTGAATGAGCCCTATATTGCCTCTATGCGCCCCGGCATCACTATTGTCGAAGAGCTAGGGGAACGTGAGTACTTCGTTATGGGTGATAACCGTGACCAAAGCTCTGATTCCCGTGTCTGGGGTGTCCTGCAAGAGGAAAATATTGTTGGCCGAGCATTTATTCGTCTCTTTCCACCCCATGAGTTTGGGATCTATCCCGGCGATGTCGACGGATCAATTATTATGAGCAGTTCCTAATTCAGCACCCTCGCGTAGCGTATGGCACACTCACCTACTGATTTCCTGAAGACCGCCAGTAAAACAGCGGAGCACTATGGATTTAAGACTACCGAACAACTGCGCAAAGCACCGGAATGTCAGGATTGCACTATCACCCTTCCCCACACGCCGGATGCCAAGCATCGTCTCGACGCTGCAGGTACTCGTTTTCTTGAGAATGTCGCAACCTTCTGTAACGACAAGCTACACGCCCTACGCGCACCCGTCCTCCTCTACAACCACCACGAAACTCCCGAGAGCGACGAAGTGGCCGTCTCCTTCTCCATTTTCAATGTTGATAAAAGCATTGCTGAAGCCATCCTTATCCAGGCGAGCCGCGCTCTCCTCTCTGACCTTGGCTATTCTGAGCACCTCGTCCGCATCAATTCGCTTGGTGATACTGAGTCACTGACTCGCTACAGTCGGGAGATTGGCAACTTCCTCAAGCGTCGTCTCGAGACAATGCCAGCTGACGCTCGTGAACTTATGAAGGAGCATCCACTCCTTGCCCTCTCGCACCTCGTAGCAGTCGGGCACGACCTTGCCTACCGCAGCCCTAATCCACTCGAGTACCTCAGTGACCAGAGTCGCAAGCACTTCCGGGAAATCGTCGAATATCTCGATATGAGCGACACCCCATATGAGATTGATCCCAAGATGCTCGGTGCCCATGAGTGCTGCAGCGATGCCCTCTTCAGCATTGATGCTGTAGGTGATACCGACGTACCAGTCTCGGTTCGCGGCGGCCGCTTCAATGACTTGGTATACAAGACCACCAAGAGCCGCACACCAGCCAGTGCCGCTATCATTACCCTACGTGGTGCCAAGCTCCCTGCCCGTGTCCCCCGCCCCCGTGAGCAGTCACCGGCAGTCTACGTGGTACAACTCGGCTTTGGCCCCAAGGTCCGCAGCCTTATGCTCATCGACCGCCTGCGCTCCGCTGACATCCCCGTCTTCCACGACCTCACAAGCGACTCTCTCTCCGCCCAGCTGCGTGATGCTGAGGCTCGTAATGTCCGCTATACCATCATCGTTGGCCAGAAGGAGTTCGTGGAAGGCAACGTCATCCTCCGCGACATGAACGCCCGCAACCAAGAGCACGTCCCCCTCGACGCCCTGGTAAAGAAGCTCAAGCGCCACGTCGCCGTCGCCGCCTAAGCACCCCCTCGACCCCGCCTTGCACGGCGGGGTCGCTCGTGGTATGCTCATGCCCGTCTATGGCTACCAACGTACAAGTCGAAAAGCACACCAACGAAAGCAGCGCGAACGTCATTCGCCGCTTCCAAAAGCGCGTTCAGGGCGCTGGCATTATTCCACGCGTCCGCAGTGGTCGTTACCACAGCCGCGTAAAGAGCAGTAACGTTCGCCGCGTGGCTCGTCTCAAGAAGCTCGTCAAGAAGGTTAACTACGAGAAGCTCCTCAAGCTCGGCAAGGTTGCAGAAGCCCCTGCTCGCGGTGCCCGTCGCTAAGACGAAGCCACCGGAAGTCTCCAAAGCAGCGCGACCCACACGGTCGCGCTGTTTTGTAGCGCTCTTTCGTGTCATACTGCACTTTATGAGTAGTGGTTCTGACCTCACCATCAGCAGTACGGTCGCTCGGTACCCCCGTGCGCCCTATGCCGAGATCAAGCATGCCATCCTTGGCACCCGCTATCAGGTCAGCCTCTCGTTTGTGGGACGCACTCGCGCCCGGGCATACAACGAGGCTCATCGTGGAAAAACCTACGTGCCCAACGTCCTCTCCTTCCCACTCGACCGCACGACCGGCGAAATCATCATCTGCCCCGAAGTAGCCAAGCGTGAAGCACCTAAGTTCGACCTCTCATACACCGGCTATGTGACGTATTTATTTATCCACGGCCTCCTGCATTTGAAAGGGTATGACCACGGGGCTACAATGGAACAATTGGAAGCGCGCTATAAGCGTCAGTTTAATGTCGCGTAAGCTCCCAGCCCTTCGCTCCTCATGAAAGATCACTTTATCACTGGCATCGACATAGGTACCTACCACGTGAAGGTAGCCATCGCGCGTCTACCCAAAGGTGCTCGCGACCGCGCTATTCCCGAAATCATCGGCACCGGCTACGCCGAGAGTCGCGGCCTCAAGAGTGGCTATATCCTTCAGAGCGCCGACGTTGCCCGTAGTATCAAGAGTGCACTTACCCAAGCCGAGAAGGCGGCTGGTGTGACCATTAAGCGCGCCCACGTCGCCATTGGCTCGATTGGCCTCGAAGAACTCTACGCTCGTGGCGAAGTCATCCCGGCTCGCGCCGACTCGGAGATTACCGATGCTGATGTCGAGAAGGTTGGCCTCGATAGCGAAGAGCGTATCGCTGATCGTATCCCGAACCGCACCGTTCTCCATAGCATCCCACTCCGCTATACCGTTGACGGCCACGAAGTGCTTGGCCGCCCCCAGGGTATGCGCGGCACCAAACTCGAAGTCGATACCCTCTTTATCACCACCTACGAGCAGCACGTGGCTGACCTCATCGCTGCCGTCGAGGCCGTAGGCATCTTCGTCGAGGACGTCATCGCCTCACCGCTGGCCGCCTCATTTGTGATGCTCTCAAAGTCCCAGAAGCGCGCTGGTTGTGTGCTGGTGAACATCGGCGCCGAGACCACCTCCATCGTGGTCTTTGAGGACTCCACCCCTATCTCACTGAAAATCTTCCCGATGGGTAGTGCTGACCTCACCAACGACATCGCCCTCGGCCTCAAGATTCCACTCGAAGAAGCAGAGAAGATTAAGCGTGGCGGCATGACGGCGGTCACCTACTCTAAGAAGCAACTTGAAGAGATTATCGATAACCGCCTCGCCACCATCTGTTCACTCATCGACACGCACCTCAAGAAAATTAAGCGTGACGGACTCCTTCCCGCTGGCGCCATCTTTACCGGCGGCGGCAGTAACGTCTTTCGCCTCACTGATGTCGGAAAGCGTGTCCTCTCTCTGCCCGCCCGCATCGCTACCCTCGACCTCGGTAACAAGCAAGCCAAGGTGAAGGATGCCTCGTGGGCGGTTGCCTATGGCCTCTGCATGTGGGGCGCTGCCGATCGCGAAGACGCGACCGCGATTGGTGTGGTAAAGAAGACTAAACACAGCTTCCTGACCTGGCTCCAACAATTCCTTCCGTAACATTTTTTCACACCCGTCAATCACACGATAGTCAGTAAAGTCAATATCGTGACAGGGGGATGACGCCGCGTTATCATAGGCGCACTTACCAAGCGAGACTCCGGGTGGGGTTATCGAGGTGAGGCGTCATTAGTCATCTCTCAGTATATGGAACAAATTAAATCAGATGTAGAATCGTTCGCACGAATTCGCGTCATCGGTGTCGGCGGCTCAGGCAACAATGCCGTCAACTACATGGTGTCGAGCAAAGTGAAGGGCGTTGAGTTCATCGCGATCAACAGCGATGCTCAAGACCTGCATCACTCGCAGGCTAAGCGCAAAATCCACATCGGCAAAAACCTGACCCGCGGTCTTGGTGCCGGTGGCAACCCTGACATGGGTCGCCGCGCCGCAGAGGAAACGCGCGAAGAGATTGCCAACGCCATCAAAGGTTCCGACATGATCTTCGTGACCGGTGGTATGGGTGGTGGTACCGGTACGGGAGCGGCACCGGTGGTCGCCAAGATTGCCCGCGAGAGTGGAGCACTCACTGTTGGCGTGGTCACCAAACCCTTCCTCTTTGAAGGCCAGGAGCGCATGCGCCTCGCACTCCAGGGTATCGAAGAACTCAAGAAGGAGGTGGACGCCCTCATCACCATTCCGAACGACCGCCTCCTCGCTATCGTTGATAAGGAGACCACTGTCCGCAGCGCCTTCGAGCAGTGTGACAACGTGCTCAAGCAGGCCGTCGAGGGTATCTCCGATCTCATCACCATGCCCGGTATTATCAACGTCGACTTTGCCGACATCCGGAGTGTCATGGAGAATGCTGGTTCAGCTCTCATGGGTGTGGGCGTAAGTAGTGGCGAGAAGCGTGCCGAAGAGGCAGCTCGCATGGCCATTAACTCCCCACTCCTTGAAGTGTCCATCACTGGCGCCAAGGGTGTTCTGTTCGCCATCGCTGGCGGCGACGACCTTGGTATGCTCGAGGTGCAGGATGCTGCTCGTGTCATTACCGAGTCTATCGACCCACACGCGAAGGTAATCTTTGGTGCTATCCGTGACGATAAATTGAAGAAGAACGAGATTAAAGTGACCGTAATTGCTACTGGCTTCCCTGAGGAGACCATGAGCCACAATCACCCAATTGCTCGCCGCGCTCCCATGGCAGCACCGAGCAATGAGTACGTACCTCCACCAGTCACCCCGCGCGTTGAGGAGTACGAAGAGCGCGAAGAAAAGACCGAGACTCGTGGTCGCATCTTCAATTCCCTTTCACTTCCTCGTCGCGAGGAAACACCAGTAGCAGAGACACCAGTAGTAACCACCACCCAAACCAGCACCCCACCCGCGAGCCGTCCACCAGAAGTAGTTAAGCGCGATCCCAAACCCGTTGACCCTATCGACGATGAAAGCGATGACGATTGGGGTGCCGTTCCGGCCTTCCTTAGAAGGTCAAAGCTTAAATAAGCTTTGAAGGAACGGCACAGCGGAGCGCTGTGAGTCGCCCCTTTCCTAGGGCGACGAACCGCGAGCCGGGTGAGAAATGGGATGGGACCCATTTCGCAAGACTCATTGCGAATCTTTATGAGCGGAGCGATATAAAGAGTCCAATGAGTGGACAGAATCTGTAAGATTCGCGAGCACTTACTAGAATCGACGCGTAGCGGATGATTATACTTAGTAACTTCTGACCGGTGCCTGCTTTCATGGTCTACTTAGTAACCCGTTCCCGTATTTCTAAAAACAAAACTGCCTCGACTCTTCGTCGAGGCGGTTTTGCGTCTTGCCTACTACTATCATATACGATAGTAGTACAAGGAAGGCGGTAGGGCTCTCTACTCAATCGCACACACATTCCCGGGACACACTGGCTTATACTCTGGTGCCCGCAGCATACCGAGTGAGAGGAGTCCATTGTAAATCTTGCAGCCCACACATACTCCAAAACTCGTCTCTAAATACATAAAGGTGATACAGAGCGAACAGATTGCCAAATTAATGGGCCCACGTACTTCAAACACAAACAACAGAAGCATCATCACGCTCGCCAGTACAAGACCCAAACTCCAGGCAAAGCGCTTTTGCACCGCCCCCACATACTCAGGTGTCTGATTACGTACCAGGCGTGCCGCTATGCGGCCAATGGGGGCAAACCGTGTCCCCACCGCCGCCTTCATGAGAAACTCTACAAAAAACAGCACCACGACCACTTGGAGCGGCGCGTAGTTACCGACAAACCACGCCTGCGTAAAAGCAAACACAGCAAGCGCCAGCATGATGCCCGCACCAGCTCGCACTGCCCGTTCGTTTACCACCGGATACGGCGCGGGCTTACCGTGCAGCATGAGCCCCGGAATAATCGTCCCCGTCATAAAGAAACCTCGCTCACGCATTCGTGCAATCAAAGACATACCCATTACACATTCTTAAGCAACAACTTAATAAGCCGCTCCATATCCTCCGGCTTGGTGCGTTGGTCACAACTCGCAAGCGCGTCGGCAAGATAGGTACGCACCGCGGCGTCGAGCGCACCCTTGGTAGCCAAGAGTTGTGGCACGACGTCATGACACGAGCGGTCACTACCAATCTCCGCTTCAATCCGTTCAATTTGCCCACGCAAGCGACGCAGACGGTTAATGGTGCTTTTCATACGGCATGAGTATACCCCATGGGGGTATACAGCACAAGGGCGGTTATGCTATTCTAGTGTGCACACGCTTTTCCAGTCTTAACGTTTAGTGTTTCTCTGTATGTACGAACTGATCATCATTGGTGGCGGGCCGGCCGGTATCTCTGCTGGCGTCTATGCTTCACGTAAGCAACTAAAGACTCTCTTTGTCACCAAAGAATGGGGTGGCCAGAGCACCGTCTCCACTGATATCCAAAACTGGATTGGTACTCCCTCCCTCTCGGGCGATGCGCTCGCCAAGAGTCTGCGCACCCACCTCGAAACCTACGCTGGTGAGCACGTCACCATTAGCGACAAGGCCCTCGCCTCGGGCGTTGAGAAGATCGACGGCGGCTTCCGCGTCACGCTCGAGAACGGCGCGACCCACGAGACAAAGGCCATCCTGATTGCCAGTGGCAGCCGCCGCCGCCAACTGACCGCTACTGGTGCGGCCGAGTTCGAGCACAAGGGCCTCACCTACTGCGCGAGTTGCGACGGCCCCCTCTTCTCTGGACAAGACGTTGCGGTGATTGGCGGTGGCAATGCCGGCTTTGAGACCGCGGCGCAACTCCTAGCGTACACCAAGAGCGTCACCCTCCTCCAACACAGCAACGTCTATAAGGCTGACCCAGTAACAGTCGAGAAGGTACTCGCCCACCCCAACATGCGCGGCGTCCTTGGCGCCAACACCACCGAGGTCTTCGGTAGTAAGTTTGTCGAGGGTATGCGTTATACCGATGCCACTGGTGCGGAAGTCACCCTGCCGGTAGCCGGTATCTTTGTCGAGATTGGTATGCTCCCCAATACTGACTTTGTGAAGGATGTCGTACCACTCGATGCCTATGGTCGCGTAGAGATTGACCCCTGGACCCAGAAGACCAGTGTCCCTGGCATCTGGGCAGCCGGTGACTGTACTAATGTGAAGTACCACCAGAACAACATCTCCGCTGGTGATGGCGTCCGCGCCCTCGAGGACATCTACGTCACCCTGCGCACCAAGTAACATGCCCGTCGACCGCGCCACCCGCCACTACTACGAAAAGAGCGCCACCGCGTGGATGCAACGCCACAGTAACCCCTTCCATAGCGAGAAGCAGTTTACTGCCTTCGCTGCCCTCCTCCCGAAAGGCGCGACCGTGCTCGACATCGGCTGCGCTGCCGGTATTCATGTACCAATGTTTCTTGGCCTTGGCCGCCACCTCTCATACACCGGTATCGATATCAGCCAAGCCTTTCTCAAAGCTGCACGTCGTCGCTACCCGCAACTCCCCTTCCTCCTGGGTGACATCAGCGACCCGAGCACCCTCCCAAAGCAGAAATTCCACGGCTTCTGGGCTTCATCAGTATTCATGCATCTTCCGCGTGAGGACTGGCCAACGCTTGGGAGTACTATCAATAGCATCATGCGCCCCGGCGCACTCGGCTACCTCTGCCTCCCCGAGAGTCACCCCGGTGGTGCCAAGAGCGCTGACGACCCTCGCCACTTCACGGTGTTTGAGCCCAAAGAAGAACGAGCCATACTCCGCAGCTTTGGCTGGAAGATACGCAAGTCTGGCCGTCTCGACGGCTCACGTCCTGGCAGCTACTGGCGCTGGTACATCGTCGAACTCCCGAGTAAAAAATAAATAGCCTCCCCCAAATAGCAAACCACCCCCGCGACGAGGGTGGTTTGCTTTATATACAACGTAGAGTAGGTTTACACGCTTTGCTCGTAGCCTCGAGCGTTATATGGAGATAACTCACCACCGTGCAAACCTAGAACTATCGTCTCACGTGGGGATATACAGTCAATGTAGGTGCAAATAGCCTTATTTTCCGTAAATGTGGGTACAACCGGGGGAAAAGTCGGTGGAATAGTCGTGTACAAGCCGGTGGGAAACGAGTGCGAAAGCCTGTCGAGAGCCACTTGTGTATCTATTTGTTTTTTGCTAGGAGGAGACGCAGACCGTTGGCGACAACCAGGAGTGTCCCACCCTCATGTCCGATGACCCCCAGCGGCAGTGGTAGGTGCGCAAAGAGTGTGGTCACCACCATCACCACCATGATGCCGCAGGCAAAGATGAGGTTCTGCTTGATGATGCGATTAGCCTTCTTGGCGAGGTTGTAGGCAAAGGTGAGCTGGCGCGGGTCGTCCGAGACCAGTGCCACATCCGCCGCCCCGAGCGCGGCGTCGGTACCCGCCACACCCATTGCTACCCCCACCCGGGCGGTCGCGAGCGCCGCTGCGTCATTGACCCCATCACCCACAAACGCCACCCAGCCACTCTTTGAAAGTGCCTCTACCTTCGTCACTTTATCCTCCGGCAAGAGGCCACCATGTACCGCCTCCGGCACGAGCCCCAGCCGCGCCCCAATCGTGCGCGCCACCGCCACACTGTCGCCGGTGAGCATCACGACTTGCCTCACCCCTGCCTGCATAAGCCCAGAAACGGCTTCCGCCACCGAGGCACGCGGCGTATCGGCGAGCGTCACCGCACCCCACAGGGTGGTGCCGATCCCGATAAAGATCGGCGTCTCACCCTCAGCCTCACGCTGCGCAATTTGCATATCTTGCTCGGCACTCAAGTTGACACCGCGCTCGGCCATAAGCGCACGGTTGCCGGCCCAGGCCACCTCGCTCCCCACCGTGGCGACCACACCCTTCCCCGGTACCGCTGCCGCACCCGTAGTCTCAAGTACCCGCATCCCCAAGCCCTGGGCATAGCGCACGACACTGCGCGCCAGTGGGTGGTCCGAGTGGGTCTCCAGTGCGGCCGCGAGGCTAATCACCTGCTCCTCACTCTCGGCAAACGGTACGACCCGTACTACCTCCATCACCCCGGTCGTGAGCGTACCGGTCTTATCGAGCGCCACTACCGACACCTTCCCAAAGTTCTCCAGCGCCGCCCCGCCCTTAAAGAGCACACCGTGACGGGCAGCGGCCGCCAGCGCCGAGAGCACCGCCGCCGGTACACTAATCACAATCGCACAGGGACTTGCGACCACGAGCAGTGTCGCCGCCTTATAGAGGGCCAGGTCCGTCGGCATATCAAGCAGGAGAAAGACGCCCAAGGCAACAATGCTGCCCACCAATACCACCACCGTATAGCGCTCACCAAACCAATCACTAAAACTCTCACTCGGTGAACGCTTCTCCTGCGCCT
>JACCDR010465667.1_pt1 | contig 10091 bp, 15 predicted proteins | sample 7446431 | NCBI WGS metagenome assembly JACCDR01 (sample SAMN15323443, study PRJNA562643) | freshwater metagenome | isolation source: river surface water | place: USA:Blue River Watershed | collected 2017-08-17 | reverse complement strand
GGCCAGTCCCTGCATTATGATAATAAACATCTTTAAGCCCTGTTCAAAAACAATTCAAACAGCTCTATATACATACTCGCTTTACCGTTTTTCCCATCCAGCTTACGCAGTATTTCTGCACCCATGCGCGATGCTATGGCTTTACGGCCCTTCTTAGTTTGCGCCGCCACAAAGTCCGGCAGCAGTTCTTCCAGCACCTCTTTCACCTTCAGCCGCTCCGATTCCAGCCCCACAGTCCACAGCAGGTCATTTACTGTCGGGTTGTTTTCGCTCAGCAGCGCTGTCGTTATTGCCGTCGCCGTTTCGGCATACGCTTTCATTTTTACTCCGGAGAGGTTTACCCTCATCCACGCATATATTTTTTTCATCGTCTTCGTTTTATTTGTTTAACAATAGTTTTTCAAAAAAAACCAGCCTGAGAACAGGCCAGTCGCCATAACCAATAGAAAACCTCTTTCACCCGGCTATTCCACTAACGACACTATATACCCAACCCCAAACAACCCTAACCCGGCCCATACGTTGCTTGACGCCATCCCCGTCCCGCACACAAATATTATTCCTACCAGTGCCACCAGCACTTTTCTGTTGATTAGTCCTTTTTTTTCGTTGTTCATTGTAGTGCATTAAAAATGTTAAATATGTTTCGTGTTTCGCCGCTCGCATAGGTTCAGTTTTTAGCGTTACCAATAACTTACTACCCCTCCTTTTTTATCTCTATAAAGAACTTCTCGTCCTGGTCTACCATCAGCCCCACCTTTGGCAGCACCGTCGCCACTTCAGGCAGGTCTCTGTCCGTTAGTAGCCTGTCTTTTGCCGGCTCCGATATCGTGCGCACATAATCCGGCAGGTAGTGATTTAGGTTGTCCAGCACCGTCGCCCATGTCTTTTTCGGCAGCAGCTTCAGTTTTGGAGTGCCTGTCCTGAAGCCCACTGTGCCATGCGTCGTTTCCCAGCTGCGCCTTTTGTCAAACAACGTCGCCTTATTCTCTTCACAATACGTCTGCACCACTTCAAACTGCCGTTCGCACGTTTCCCTTAGCGGCTCCAGCTGTTCAGCATATTTTTCCCGAATCTTTGTTACCTCCACATCCATTTGTGCTATAATTTTCGAGGCCTGCGCGTCCGCTGTGGCATATGCGCCCATTGCGTCATTAAACTGCTGTTCCGTTACCCCCTTTACTACTGTTTTCGATACTCTCTTTTTTTCTGTTGCCATTTTTAAACCTGTTTTTTATGTGATTAATTAATACGTTAACAACTTATCCTGTCATCGTGAGCCCCGCCGAACGACCCCACATTCCATCACATTCCCCACATTCCCCCACATTCCATCACATCACCCACATCATGCTCTTATGCCGTTCATCTATCGCTCCGTACACTTTACGCACTGCGTTGCCGCTATACGTCGTCAGCCCGAAAGGCCGCTGCCACAGTTGGTACACCGCCATCGCCTCCAGCGAGGTCAGCGTCAGCGTATACTTTACCTGCCCCTTTTCGTGCAGGCGGTCCAGTTTTGCCGACAGTTGCTGCGCGTGTTCCAGCAGTAGCGTCTCGTGCAGCGTGTATTTTTCTGTCTTTTGTTCGAGTTCCATTTGCGCTACTGCGTGCCGGTACGCCAGCGCCAGCGCCTCCATTTCGTTCGCGCTCAGCTTTATTTTTATAGTGCCTGCTGTTGCCATCTTATGCTGCTTTTTTGGTTAGTGTTTCTTTGCCTGTTTTATGCTCATCCCGTTCCAGTGCCTGTTTGCACTTTTTGTACTTGTTCGCAAAATCTGCATTAGTACTTACCAACCGCCACCCTCTGTATACTGAATTCATTACCGTAGTATGGTCTTGCCCGCCAAACAGCTTGCCTATTTCTTTATAGGGCAGTTTTGGCATGTATTCCCGCAGCAGTATGCTGGCTATGAACCTCATGTGTACGGCATTTCTCTTTCTGCTTTTTTCAGTATATGCCTCTTTCGGCATATTCAGTATATGCGCCACCAGTTCCAGTATGTCTATTGCGATTGCGTCTCCCTTTAATTGTGGAGCTTTGGGCGGATCGCCCATTAGTTCCGCAACCGCGTTTGCCGCTGGCAAGTACTTTTCTAAAAACACACTGTCAAAGGTGTCTATGTAGTTCGATGCTGTTTTTTGATTCAGCGATATAGTACCATGTGGCTGGTTCATGTAGGCGCACAGAGGTCGCAGCCTCATATTCGGAAAATACTTCCGTGCCAGGTAGCACCCTATCTGCCGGAGAGTGGTGTATTCAGGCACCCTCACATTTTTTGCATAGTCTTGAATTGTCATGCCCATGCTCTTCGCTACTACCGTGAGCAGCTCATTTAGCGTTTTCTGTTCCATACCATCCTTATTGAGCTATGTACACAATATTTTTCTCTGCCAGTTCCTTTCGCCTGTTCGCGTCCGGGTATTCATAAAACAGCCGCACCTGGTCTTTATTTACGCCCGTCAGCACATACGCCTTTATCGTGTTGTGCTGCATCACCCGCAGCCATTTGTTGATGTGCTCAAACTTTATCCCCGCGTACCGCATTTGGTACACCGTCGTTTCTATCAGAGCCGCGCTGCATTCAGCCTTATGCGCCATCAGGTACGGCCATATCACCCGCCTGAACCACCACTTTGCTATCCTTTTTTTCATATCGCTTCAGTTTTTTAGCTCTTTACTTTACGTTCTTCCTTGAAAATCATACCCAGCATATTCGCGTAGCTGTCCCCCAGTTCCACCGCCGCTGTATTCATTTCGGCGGCCAGCATTCTCGGGTTATGCAGCCCTTTGTAGCCCAGTAGCCGCAGCCGCCTGCTGATTTTCGATAGTGGCTCCGCCTGCTCTACATACTGTCGCTCGCGCATAAACCAATGATTCTTCCACCAACCCCAAAATATTTTCGACTGCTCTATCTGACCTATGGTGTGTTTGTCTCCGTGCAGGTACTCCTCCAGGTACTGTACACCCATGTCATACATGAAATAGCAATATTCCAGCTCGCTCCATCCCAGCAGGCTCATCACCACCCCCATGCACTTTGTAGCTTCCTCGTTTGTTCTTTGGATTTGTGTTTTCATTGACTTTATTTTATTGCGTTACCCCAGTATACCTGTGCTTTTTCATCATCTATCACTATGTTGCCGCCCGGGCACCTCCCCTCTACAAATGCCGCCAGCCCCTGCACCCGTATTTTTATCTTCGCCAGTCGGGCGCATGTCCGTGCCGCGCTGGTGTATGGTTTGTTGTCCTCTTCATGTGCCATCCATATAAACAGCACATTGCCGTACTTTTTCGTCAGGGTATTCAGCCGGTTGTATTTCAGGTCCTCCTGGTATATTGTCATGTTGTCCAGCACTACCACTTTAGGCCCCCTTTTCTTCTCCAGTTCCACCTCCAGTTCTTCCAGCGTTATGTATGGCTTTATCGCCAGCTTGCTGTCTGCGCTCAGCCCTGCTCTGTTACAGGCGTTTTTGAAATTCGGCCCTATCCCTTCCTCCGCGCTTACAAACAACACCCGCGTTATGGTCGATAAATAGTCCGCCAGCATCAGCGCCAGCGTCGTTTTACCATGTTTCTCCTTGCCCCATATCAGCCACATGCCGTTCGGCTCCGGGCTCCCGAATATCTCTCCCCATATCCCGCTCAACTCATACTTCCTGAACTCCATACTGTAAATGCTCTTAATCGAAAAACTTTGCATTTATCCTCTTTGTTGTTGTTAGCATTTATACCCCGCCTCATTACTACTGCTACTGCTGGTCGTTTATCGCCTTCGACACCTTATTCCGGAGCACCAGCCGGTCCACTCGCCTCAGGTCGCCCTCATACGTGTTCAGTATTTCGTTCTTGTCTTCCACATCCATCAGCCCCCGCGACTCGCATATTTTTACCACTTCCGCCTTTGTCGTCCCTTTCAGTTCTATATGCACCTTGCCTATCCTGCTCGACAACTCCTCATACCCCAGCTTGCCATAGCGTATGCCCCTGTCCATCCGAACTTTGATATTCCTCGTCGATGTCCACACAAAACCGCACATCCCGTTCAGGTGGTTCTCCAGCGTTATAAAAAACCTCAGGCATTTATCGCTCAGTTTATCCACCTCGTCGAATATGAATAGCGGCGTCGGTTTCTTCCGCACCTCTGCCACTATAAACTCCATCAGCTCATACGCGGTCCCCTCACATTTTTTACCCATCACTTTCACTATCTCTTCCAGGAACTGCCGCTGCGTCCAGTATTCGGCACACAGTAGCCAGTACACGCTCTTCGTCTTCATGTTCTTCGCGTACCATTTGCCCGCAGTCGTTTTGCCGGTCCCCTTATTGCCTATAATGCTGAAAAATTGCCCCTCCTGTTTCGCAAGGTTGAAGTAGTACACCATCGTTTCAAAGTCACGCGTATGTACTATCTGTAGCTCTTGTTTGTTCGTTGGGTGCCAGCCTACCTGCACACCCACATTACGCCACATTTCCGGGCTTATATTGTCCCACTTGCCGTCGCGCATCGAGATGATTGTCGCATAGCTCACGTCTTTCAGCACGTTCACGGCCTGCTGTGGTTTGTCGAATGATTCCAGGAAAGCGTTCAGCTTCGTCTGTATATCCCTTTTCATTTGTGTGTTCATAATATTGTTCTTTTTTTGGTTAGTGCTTGTTTACATTCCTTCCCATGGCTTAAATCCGCCCGGCTCGTCCCCGCCTATATCATTAATCAGGTACTGCGTTTCTGCGTCCTGGGCTATTTCCTTGGCTATATACCCGCCCTGCGATAACACATGGTCTATGTCTATACCTTGCTCCGCCAGCCGCTTCAGTCGCTTGTCTCTTTGCTCCACGATATAGTCTACATCAGCACGCTTTTGGTTCAGTATCGTGTTCAGGAATGCGCGCTGCCCTTCTCCCGCCACCTGCATGTCGCGCATCGTTCCGGGTATGCCCGTTATTTGCTGCGCTATAAAGCGTATCCGCTCATTATCCGTCACCAGCACGCGGCTCAGGTCAAACGGGTCGTAATAAACATCTACTTTCTTCCCCACGTTCGGCAGGTATAGCGCGGGTGGCACTGCGTAGCTTATTTTCTCGCCCATCAGCGTCGCCGTCACTCCGCTCCTGTCTATGCTGTTACGCTCCCCGTTCCTTGGATCATGCGGCAGCCCGAACACGCGCATAAACTCAGCGTCCGTCAATGTCTTTTTCTCACCCTCAGGCATATTCCCCCACGCTTCCAGCCACCGCTGCTCCCTGCTCCCTTTGCCCTCCAGGTCTATATGCCGCATCCGGTGTACAAAGGCTGCTATCTGTGCAGGCGCTTCGCTCATGTGCGGGAATAGCTTCGCGTTAATACGGCTCATTTCACGGTTATATCCCGCGTTCTTCGCTGTTATGTTGTTGCCGGTATAGTTGATGGCCGGTGTGCCGTCCGCGTCGGTTTTCAGGCAGCGTTTCCAGTCTTCACACCCGAATAGGTTCTCCAGCCAGCCGCGGTTCTTGCTGTTTACCGGCGTGTCATAGTAGTGCGCTATTTTTTGGTAGTATGGGCGCAGCGTCTGTAGCCGCCACCGGTCCGTTTTTATTTCATGCGGCACATACCACCCGCCCGTCAGACTCCGCACATAATACATAGCGTTCAGGTACGCCAGTTTTACAAGGTCCGGGTGCAATTCCCCCTCACAGCACGCATAACCCAGTATCAGGTCACTATAGCTGTCCGTTACAAATATTACCTTGAATCGGTGGTATGGGTTGTTATCATCACCATTAAACAATAGGTCCAGGTGGTTATCGTCGCTCTCCCATAGGTAGCAGGGGTGCGTCGGGCGGTGACGTTTTACCGTCCTGCTATACTCGTCCTTCCACACATTCCAGCCCTCGCGCATCGGCTTCACCACATGGTCCAGTTTCCTCCTCCATATGCCCACTGTGGCATCCGTTATCGGTTTTAAGCCCAGTTGTTTCGCTTTTTGGTTGTAGGCGTGCGCTATATATACGTCATCGTATTGGTTGGGGTGTTCCAGCAGGCTGTGTATCAGGTCTTGGCTCACTTCCCCCTCTTTTATCTTCGCGCTGTTTTTATTGCGCAGCTTGCCGCTTATCAGGCTGCCGTAGTTGAACTCATACGTTTTCCAGGGCGTTCTAAAGTCCTTTAAAAGTTGTTTAAACCGCTTTTCGCTCGTCGGCAGCGTATGCTTCACGCCATGCTTTGCGTGCAGCGTATGGTTGAAGGCCTGCGCGTCACATAGTATGCTCTCCATCACCTTGCGTTCGGTCCCCCGCATTGCGCTGCGCTCTCCGTACAGCTTCAGTGCCGCCTTTATCACGCTCGCGTTAATCACATATTCCTCCTGCTGCCTCGATGTCAGTACGCTGCCGTCCTCAAACTCATACCCGCTATACACCTTTACCGCCTCATTGCATATCGTATAGTACCGTTCCAGCACATTGTCCGTCTTTCTCGGGTCGCCTATGGCGTTTTTTATTTCCGGCCTCAGGCTGTCAAAGGCTACCACCATGTGCCGCCCGTTGCCTCCGTTCTGTAGCTTCTTAATGCCATACGGCAGGTCCCGGTACCTTTGGATTTCTTTTTGTAGAGTTCCGAGCGACTTGTAGAATTTAGGGATGAGCTCCCACTCAAAAACCCCCCATTCTTTCTCGGTATACAAGTGTGGCATATAGTATCAGTTTGTTATTTTTTTATAATTTCTTTCCCCTTAAAAACTCCCCTCCTGTTTTTAGGAGGGGTAGGGGTGGTCTCACTCACATTTCCCTCGCAGTCCCACTCTTACTCCTCACCGGCCCCTCAACCGGTTATTTTTTCAGCGTTTCCTCCAGTTCCTTATACAGCTTCCGGTATTCCTTCAGTATCTGAACCGCCGTATCACTTTGGGCATCGCCATTAATTGATTTTCTTACGAAGTCTTCGGTCACTTCGTGTTTTTTCGCAAGCTGCTTTACAGATATGGCGCGTATGCCATCATATTTTTTTATACTTTTACTCTTTTTGCTCATTTGTATTATAGAATTATAAGGCAATATTATAAACAAGTTTGTAATTAAGCAAGTTTTTTTAAAAACATTTTTATAAATATTTTTTTACAATGAATCTACCCGATGAAAACAAGCGTCTTGCCGACATAATTAAGCATTACCATAATGGCAATGAACTAGCCTTCAGCAAGGATATTGGCGTAAGTCAGCCTAGAATAAACAGATTGTTCAGCAAGGACACTAGAAGTGGGAAATACCCACTTATTTCGTTTGAAATCTTGCAAGCTACTATAAACAAGTTTATAGAAATTAGTCCAGAATGGCTTATCACTGGGAAAGGGCATATGTTTAAGGATGCAAAAGCTATTGACATTGGTAAAGTCACAGGCATCCGAAAACTCAAAACCGACAGAAATAGTACCCTGCAGCGGATACCGCTTTACAACATTGCTGCCTCCGCCGGCGTATTCGATATTATTACCGAAGAGCATCGCCAGCGCAGCATACCTATCGATTACATACAGATTCCAAACATGCCCGCCTGCGACGGCGCCGTGCCCATCACCGGCGATAGCATGTACCCCTTGCTAAAAGCAGGCGATATAGTCCTCTTTAAAGAGGTGGTCGATAAAAGCAATATTATTTGGGGCGAAATGTACCTCGCCGTTATCCGCCACAATGGCGATTCCTTCTTCTTCTCAAAATACATTCAGAAGTCCGAGAAAAAAGGCTACGCCCGCTTCGTATCCGAAAACAAACACCACCAGCCTGTCGAATTTCCGCTCGATTCCATCGAGGCACTTGCCATCATCAAAGCCAGCATCCGTTACCAATCATCATTCTAACACGCAAAATCATACAACATGAAAAACATCATTATTATCGCCGCTATTATCCTCGCTGCGCGCTCAGCTCATGCCCAAATCACACTGGAACATACCTTTCCGGGGGTTTCAAATTTCACTACGGTATTATTCTCTTCCAATGGCACAAAATATGCAGCAAAGGATACCGGCACCAATAACTTAAAACTTTACAATACCGATTATACACTGTGGAAAACAATCCCTCTTCCTATTCCGACAGGCAACATCATTTTCAATATTGCGCTCATATCCGATAAATTATTTAATACCGATAACCAGGTAGAGCTTTTCGCGTCTTGGCGTACTACTACTGCGCCCATTACCTATTATGGTGCCATTATTAGTGAAACAGGCAGTATCATCCATGATTTGGGAAGTTCTACAATCTGGGCTAGCGTAAGCTATATTGATGGGGTGCATAAGTTGGTAGTTGGGAACCAGAATTCTAGCTCGTTTAAAGTTTACAGCGTCCCAGGCGAGCTCCCTTGCGGCCACTGCGGTGCCGGTAGTGTGGGCGTGCCCAAAATAGCCTCAACGGCCGGCGCTGCTCCTATGGCAATGCCCAATCCCGCATCTGGTATCGTAACAATCATTCATGGTTTACCTGGATCTGTCGAAAACGGCATTATAACAGTTACGGCTGCCGATGGTCGCTCTGTTGGTGTTTTCCCTATCCTTCAGGGTCATAATGAGGTTGTGATTAATACGGAGGAATTGTCTCAGGGCCTCTATTTTTTTATGGTCACGGCTCCTGGAGTGCAATCAACATCTGGCTCATTTGTAAAGTAATTGGCGGTCATGCAAAAAAAAGGAGGTTGATAAAAATATCAACCTCCTTTTTCAATGGGTTCCTCTCCCTGCTCTGTTTGCTCATTCCGTGGCGGGAAAAACACGGTTACCAAATAGTTTAAGCCGAGTTTATTGAGAATTCCCGTACCCTCATCTTCTGTAACATCCTCATCTATATCAGAGTAGTCTATAACTACTATGTGTTTAGGCAATCCCTCATATACCCTGACTGCAATGCCGTCATAACTATCTTGCCTGATGAAGTTGATGCCCTGAATCGATTCTATATTCTCTACAAATTGCAGTCGGTCGTATCCCATAACGATTACATTTCCATTTCCATTTCCATTTCCATATGCTGGCTGGCCATAGATGCCCCCATGAAATCATCAGGCGTAGATGCCGTAGACTTAAAACGAGCGTCGGATATTTCTCGCTTTAACAGCCTTGACAGTGTCAATGCGTCTTTCGGGGCTTTAAAGCCCAGCCGGTGAAGCTCCAACGCCAAAGCACCGATGCCATTCTTCCGGTTGACAAAATGGCGAAAGTAAACTTGCGTTAACGCAATAGCTTTTTTTCGGGCAGTTTCATCGTCTTTCGCGGAATAATAGATATCATATCCCGGAAGATATACCGATTGAACACTATCAATCTTTTTAGTCAACATAATGATGCCCCAAACCACATGGGTCTTTTTCTTTACCTTATCGCCGGAAAAGGCTACAAAAGGCTCATTGAAGTCATCCATAATTAACAATTTTTGTATTTTATTCAATGCAATGATAGCAATTTTTTCTCAACAAAATAGTTAATGTCATACGTTGGCAGGCAGCAGCCCGGGCTAACTACCCAGCTGTTGCACAGAAAAAAAAACAAAACGTCCCGCTTTTTCCGGGATGTATATCTGTTTAGGCTGGTTTTCGTTTTTTTATATATGTTCATTTTCAGCCGAAACCCGCACTGGTAGCATGTTCCACGCTTGAGCGATATATAAAATGTTGTGTCGTTTTACCCCCACATTCGACCATTTTTAGGGACAAAACAGGGGTTTTTGTGTCATTTTACCCCCACATTCGCACCCCTAAAAGTACACAAACTGTCCACCCAACTGTCCACCCAACTGTCCACCCAACTCGTTTTTTGGCTGTTTTGGGTAGTGGGCGGCAGTGGGCGGTTTAGTGGGTGTTTTTAGCCCTTTTGTGCGGTGTTTGTAGGTGGCTGTATGCTGTATGGGGCGTGCTTTTGGGGCTTTTTAGGCAGGCGGTGGTAGTTATGGCCCTTTTACGGTCCTTTTGCCGCGCCCTTTATGGTACTTCCTCCCCCCTTTCTGGACATTTCGTTTTTTCCGCTAAAACCCCATAAAAAAGCGTGGAACCCACGCCAGTCGTGCAAAATTCGCACTACTTATAATACATTATTTAAGGACATTTCGTTTTACCCCCTATACT
>JACCDR010382425.1_pt1 | contig 10092 bp, 22 predicted proteins | sample 7446431 | NCBI WGS metagenome assembly JACCDR01 (sample SAMN15323443, study PRJNA562643) | freshwater metagenome | isolation source: river surface water | place: USA:Blue River Watershed | collected 2017-08-17 | reverse complement strand
GTTGCACAAATGCAAAAATGCCCCCGGCGGGCGGGGGCAGGTTCTATGCACAACCGTTTAATCTTGCCACGGGTCAGTGTATTTGACAATGCCCGAATCGGATTCAATAAACGGGGTGCCGGGCGGGTTGGTTTGGCCGGTGTTATAACCGCCAAGCAGCAAGGCGCCGCCAAACATAATGGTTGCAATGAATAGTGCCATTGTATTAACTTTCTGTTGGTTGTTTTAATGGGGCTTGCAAATCAAAAGCCATTTGCGCCCGGCTTGGTTTAGCGGGTAAAGCGTGCTTTACCGCCATTTGTGCAATTTCACTGCACAAACTGATGCCTTTTGCAAGTGCCGCCATGCGGCCTTCAAAAGAAAGGTATTTTTGCCCTAAAGCTTCAGCATTAAGGTCAAGCAATGCACATTTTGTGCAAAACGCTTCATTTGCCAGTTTGGCCATATCAGCGTCAAAATCAATTAAACGTTGGCTTGCTTTGCGTATGCGTTTCATTTATTCAGCCCCCACTTGCACAAGCGCCAAAATAGGCAAATCAACCAAAACTTCACCGTCAAGGGTGATTTGCAAACGTTTTTCAACTTGGCGTGTAAGGCCCAAGTTATAGTTTTGTTCAATTGGTTGCGTTTTTCGCGCACCATGTTTGCGCAAAATAAAGGCACCGTAATTATTTTTGAAGTTCAAAACATCGGTTTTGTCCAAAAGCCAAAACTTTTTGTTTTTCTCAACATTAAGTTTGAATTGCCCCGTTGCGATTTTATTGTGCAAGGTGCTGGCCCCCATATCCAAAATTTTAGCGGCCTCTTTAATTGTGATTTTCATTGTGTAGCCCTTTCTAAATTTTGGGGCGGCGGTGAAGCCGCCCCGGTGCGTTGTGCCGCCGGTTAAGCGGGTTGGTTTTCGCCAACGGGGATTGCCTCGCCCTTGAATTCAAGGGTTGCGGTGGCAAGCTTGTTTGCGCGGGCCAGCAATTCAGCTTGGCGACTTTTGCGCTCTTTTGTCATGGGTTCAACGGCAATGTAAGCAATGCCGCTGCTGTTTTTATCACTTTCAGCAACGCCCACGCCCACGGTAAGGTCAACTTCATGTTGCCCACCGTTTAGGCGTTCAATTGCCATGTTGACAACTTCACCCGGCAGAAATGCAGCGTTGCTGATAACAACCTTGCCTGCATCGGGGCCTTTTGCCAGCACGGCCAAAAAATCACCTTTCAGAAATTTTTGTGCGCCAAACTTGCTGTTGAATGTGCCCCACCCGGTTGCAACGCCGGTTACGGTGTAAAGCACGCTGCCAATATCAGCTTTTGAAGCTTTGCCAGCAATGCCGCTGTTAATGCTTTTGACTTGTTTAGTTTCCATGTGTAGCCCTTTCAGGTAAGTTTAATTTCACGCTTCACAAAACTTGTTGACCTATTCAGCGAGAATGTGGGCGCACTGTTTTTGTAAACCACAATTTCACCTTTTGCAACTGAAAAAATTTCATGCGGTGAAAGTTTGCTGCCCTTTGTGGCAGTTTTGAAACACTCTTTTTGCCAGCCTGTTTTGCCAGCTTTTCTGAAGGCATATAATTTTTTGCCGCCAATTGCAGCTTCTGAAAAATCACCTTCATGTGCCCACTGCCCAAGTTCAGCCCCCAACGTGCCCTTAAAATCTGCACATGCAATGCTGTCAGTGTCAACATAAAGCACCCCGGTTGAGGCTTTTATATGCCGCAACAGGTAGGCCCGCACAAAGCCGGTGATTGAAGCGGCGGTGGCAAGGTTGAAATAGCGTTGTTTAGATTCGTCAGTTGGCTTGCACACCATGGCGTGTGGGCCACATTCCCCGCAAAAATTCCAACCGGCGTCAACTTTTTGCGCAAGGGTTGCAGGGTCAGTAAGCACATATTCATGATGCTCTGCACTGTTTTGCCCGAATTTGCCATAAAGTGAATTCATGTATAGTTTGGCCAGCAGGTATGCAGCAGCATCAGTGCCCTTGCTGGCGGCTTTTAATTCATAAAAATGGTTGACGTAGGGGGTAAAGCTTATGCTTTGTTCAAACGTCAGCACGCGGTCAACGGTGCCCTTAAATAGCCCAAGGTCAAGCGCCGCCTGCCATTCATGCCCGGTTACATGAAAGGTGCGCGTTTCATTGTCAGCCGGAAAGGTCAAGCTACCATCACGCCCACGGTGGGGAAACGCCCCATTGCTAACCCCGGTGCATTCTATAAATGAAAGTGAAGGTTCAGCGGGCACCTTATCACCGGCGCGGGGGCAATCGCCCCACGGGTGCGGGTGGCACATGGCAAACGGGTAGGCGCTGTTAATATCAAACACCTTGAAAGGTTTTTCAATGTGGCCTTTTTCAAAACATTCAACCCGCCCACCATAATAAAACGGGCGCATCATATCAAAAAATGCCCGGTTTGACTTTGGCTTGCCTTCAGGGTGGAAACGGTTAGCCCAAAAATTCATGGCACTGCTGGCAAGGGTCAAATCGCCCCCATATTCTGCCCGCTGGCGTTCAATAATTTGCCACAAATAAATGCAATCATTTTTCAGGTATTCTGAAAGTTCATCTATATAAAGCTTCCAACATTCATCCTCTAGCTTTGAATAGTCAAAATCATCTTTTTTGTAAGCCCGCAACGGCACCGGCAAAATCATATATGAATCGCGCAATTCACAATTGCCCATGTAAGCACGCCCAAGCCGCCCATCTATAACAAGCATTTCTTTTTCACGTTCAAGGTATTCAAGTAAAAAGTGAAAATCAAAACGCCCGCCATTGTGGGCAAATACAATTTCATGCCGGGGCATTAAAAACGCTGCAAAGTCAGCAGTGTTGAAAAATTGCCGGTATTCTGTACCGTTATAATAACCCCAAACGTAGGGTTTGGGCACGCGGCCATATTTGAAGCTTGTAGTTTCGCAATCAATTACGGCGAATGGTTTTGTTTTTGACTTTTTCACGCTTAGTAGCCCCTTTGCGTTTGGTTGGTTGTTTTTGGTTGCGGAAACTGGCAATTGCAAGCCCCGTCAACCAAGCTGAAACGTTTTCATATTGTGAAATAAACTTGCGCACGGCCTTTTTAACCTGCCGCACGCTTTCATATTTAACCCCAACCATGTGAAGGTTTGCCAAAATGCGCACATGGTCAAGGTCAGAAAATTCAGAAAGTATGCGTTCAACTTCAGCATCCGGGTCAGCTTCAAAAGCTTTGCGGTCAAAATAGCGTTTTTCATACCGTGTGAAGGCCCCAAGTTCAACCAAGCGCCGGTTTTTGCCCTTGCCCCGAATCACCAATTTTGCCGTTTCTGATTCAAGCGGCACGGCAAATGCCTTCCACTGCCCGAATTGTTGCGCGGCCTGTTGGTAAAGTTTGCGGTTGCGTTTGCTTGGGCGCACAATTTTGACGTTGGGGCGTTCAACCAATTCAAAAAAGGTGGTTAAATCTTTCTCAACCATGCGCACGGTGTTGGGGTGAAGCTGGCGGCGCAAATTTATTTTTTCATACTTTGAATTGAAGCGGCGCAAAAATCGCACGGCCTCTTTTTCATTGCCCACCAATACAAAGCGGTTTTTGCCGCCGCTAAATTCTAGAAATTCTGATTTATGAATTGACGGCTTTTGTGCCATGGGGTAGTTTGCCTTTCACAACGCAAGGGCAAATTAAACATGAAAAAATCAAAAGTTCAAGATGTAAAAACACAACAGGTTGAAACGCCTGTTGCAGAAACGCCGCTGGCTGATGTTGACAGCATGGTGGGTGAAATGGCCGGGCAAGCGCCTGATGTAACACAAAGCGTGATTGACCTAGAAAAAGCCAAAGCCGCTGAAGCGGTGCCGGTTGAAACGCCCAAACAAGGGGCGGCGCCGCGTGAACGCAAAGTGCAATTTGACCCGGCCATACATGAAGCGGATGCAAACGGTAAGCCCGTTTTGACTGAAAAAGGGCGCTTCAAGAAAAAAGCCGGGGTGTATGGCACACAAAACAAGGCCCGCACGCCAACCCAAGGCGGGCGGCTTGGCGGGGTTGACCCGCAAACCGGCGCATTGCCCCAGGGCCCTGCCCCGGCGGTGGTCAACGCGCAAACCGCGCAAGCCATTACAAGCGTAAAAGAAATGGCCCTTGTGGTGTTGGTGTCAGATGAATTTGCCATGGGTGAAGCTGAAAAAGCCACTGAAAACGCGCTTTTGACTGCCGCCCTCAATCATTCATACCCTAACGGTATGCCGGTCAACCCATGGGTAAGCTATGCGGCGGCGGTAACAGCCGGGGCCGCTGCCCGCCTTAACAAGCCCAAAACGCAAACATGGTTGCAGCGTCAAAAAGTGCGCCTATATGCAATGTATTTGAAAATGAAAGGGGGCCGCAATGCCACACACCTTAATAGTGGGCCGGACGCTATCGGGCAAAACAACGCTGGCGGCGCAACAGGCGGCCAAGCTTAAGGCTGAATTGGGGCGACCCTTAATTGTGCTTGACCCCAACCTTGACCCGCGTTGGCAAGCTGATTTTATCACGCATGATGCTGAAAAATTTTTGCAAGTGGTCAAGCAAAGTGAGCGTTGCATAGTGGTAGTGGACGAATCGGGCGAATCAATTGGGCGTTATGCCTCACCGCTTGAATGGTTGGCCACACGCGGGCGCCATTGGGGGCACATGTGCTTTTTTATTGGGCAACGTGCAACACAAATCAGCAAAAATGTGCGCACGCAATGTGCCAACGTTTTTATTTTCAGGCAGGCGCAAAGTGATGCGCAAGTGTTGGCGGCTGAATATGCGGATTCAAGCGGCCTGATTTTGCAGGCGGCTGAATTGCAGCAAGGTGAATTCATTGCATGTGTTGGTTTTAATGCGCCCAAAAAATTTAAGTTGTGGTAGCTTGACAACACACGTTTCATGTGAAACTTTAATTGCATCGGGGCGCAACCAAACACAAAAGGAAAATATGCCATGAGCATGAAAACCGTATTTGTGGGCGTTCTGGTGGCCGCCGCTGGCGCCATCGTTGCCCATTATGCAATCAAGAAAATGGAAACGGCCTAATGAGCTACACCGATTTAGCCAAAATTTATGGCGTGGTTGTGCTGGCCTTGCTGACCGTCAACCAAGTGAAGGCCGCGCTTGAAAAAGCTGGCGTGTCCACTCAATAAAGGATTCAAAACATGTTAGTTCAACCTCTTATTAACGTGCAACGCCTGTCCAACTTTCAAGGCACCGTTGCCAGCAACAGCACCGTAACCAACACCATTCCAACGGGTGGTAGCATTTACGGCATTTTTCTGCGTTGCTTGGCTGGCACGGCGGATGCCACGATTGCCAACATTGCAGCGGATATTGCCCGCGTATTGGTGCGCATTGACGGTGAGCCGATTCTTGACGCCACCGGCGCACAAATTCAAGCTTTGGTAAACTTTTTGGGTGGTGCCAACGGCGCCAACGTTACCAACGGCGTGTTGCCGCTGTATTTTGCACAATGGGGCAAAAACGGCAGCGGTGTTGGCGCAAGTGCTGTTGGCACTTGGGTTGCCGCCAGCGCCTTCAAGCTTGGCACCCTCAACGTTGGTCAAATCACCGTTGACGTAACTTTCAACAGCGCGGCGCTAACCGTAACTGCTGTTGAGTGCTATGTGCAACGCACTGACGAACGCGTGCCCTTGGGTAGCCATGTGCGGTATTTGCCTTACCCGCAAGCCTTCAGCGGCACCGGTGCTTATGAAATCAGCACCCTGCCCAAAGCGCCCGGCACCGGCCTGCTTGACCTGCACATTTTCAACGCCAACGTGACCAACGCCACGGTAAAGGTAAACAATGTGCCGGTATTTGACCAAGTGCCCACCACGCTGAACCAAAACATTCTGGAACGTGCCGGGTTTGACCCGCAAACCGGGGTGTTTAGCATCAGCATGGCACTGGCCAACACGGCTGATGCGTTTCTGCCGTTTGACGGTGTAACTGACTACCGCGTGGCCCCCACGTTTAGCAGTGCGCCGGGCAACTTCACCATCATGCAGCGTGCCATTTTCAACGTGGCCTAAGCATGGGGCGGTATGGTGGGGCTTAACCGCCCCACCGCACCGTTTAACCAAAATTGAAAGGTGAAAATCATGGCTGAACAACGGGTAAACCCAACAAGCTTGAGTGAAATTCTTGGCACCGTGCGTGATTTGGGCACTGCTTACATTCAAAATGATTCAGTGCGCCGGGCCGCTGCCGCCAAAGAGGCTGAAGCCAACGCCATGCTTGCTGCAAATGCAAGCAGTCAAAACATTGCCGGGCAGCAAATGCCAGTTTTTGGTGCTTTTGACCCCAACAGTTTGCGTGATATTGTAACCGGCAACCCGGTTGTGCGTTATGCGCTGATTGGTTTGGCCGTGGCAGGTGCCGTGGCGGTTGCAGTATTTATTGCCAAAAAGGTGTAAAATGGCTGGCCCCTTGCCCATTCCTGACTTGAACCTCAACATTGCTACACCAAGCAGTGCCACAGGCGCACCAAACACCCAAACCGGGCGTTTTGGTGATTTTCAAGTTGGGCGCGGCACAAACGGGCTGGCCGTTGGCTTGGGCATTGCCGCCCTTGCCATTCTGGCGGCGTTTTTATTTCGGAAAGGGTAAACAATGGGTTTATTGGGTGGCCTTTTTGGCGGAAATAAAAGCAGCAGCACGGTAAGCACCACCAACCAACAGTTTGACCAACGCGTGGGGGTTGAAGGTGATAACACCATTGCCCTTGGCGCCGGTGCAAACTTTGTGCAAGAATTGCCGCCGGGTGCGGTTGAAATTATTAACACGCTTGCTGATGTGGCGGCGGTTGGCGTGGGTGCGGCGGTCAAAAGCACAAGCGATGCCACCACCAAAATTGCTGAATTGCAACTTTCGGGCAGTGAAGGCACCGCACGCTATACAAAGCAACTTATTTACGCCAGCGTTGCCATGGTTGGCTTAATTGCTGTTGCAATGATTTTTCGGAAAGGTTAGGATTTAACCCATGCAAAACACCCCATTTCAGCAAGGCCGCACCGCATACGACCGGCGCACCATTACGGTAAACACGGGCACGGTGTTTACCGTTTCAGCATACTGCCGTCAAATCACCATTTTGGACGTTTCAGGCGGCACATTAAGCATTTCTATTGATAATGAAACGCCCATGGTGGTAACGGGGGGCATCCAAATTGCCGCTGAAGAGGGCCGCGTATTTAATACCGTTACCTTTACCGCCACGGGCAGCGCCGCAACCGTAACGTTTGCCTTCAGCAGTGGGCTTTTGACTGACAACCGCTTTAACGTGGCCGGCAACCTGAACGTGCAAAACGTAACGGGCGGGGCGTTGCGCACCACAAGCGGTAGTTCCGTTTCTAACGCCACAGCAATAAGCGTTACCACCACCAACACCGCACTTGTGGCAGCAAACAGTGTGCGGCGCCGGTTATGGTTGCAAAGCGTTGACACCAACACGGTTGACGTGTGGGTGCAAGGTGGGGCAACTGCTACCACCGCTAACGGTATTCAGCTTAAACCCGGCCAAACCATGATTTTAGAATCAGGAGGTCAAATGAGTGCAATCACCGCCAGCGGCACTGCAAACGTGCGCATCATGACTGAATTGGATTAAACCATGAGCATGATTTCACAACCCCCAAGCCGCGCCTTGCGCCGGTTTAACTTTACTACCAACGGCACTTATACGCCCACGCCGGGGGCGCGTTGGGCGTATGTAAAAATGTGGGGTGCGGGTGCTGGCGGCAACAGCACCAACGCTGTTGGCGGCAACGCCGGGGCTTATTGTGAATTCATTATTGATGTGAGCAGCGGCGCCGGTGTTGCTTACACCGTGGGCGTTGGTGGCACGTTTAACGTTGTGGCCGCCGGTGGTAGCACCACCATGTCAGGCTATACCGCGCCGGGCGGTAACGCCACAGGCGGGGTTGGCGTGGCCGGTGCTCCCGTTTCACCTAGCGGCGCCAACATGCTTGCCGGGCAAATCAGCGGAATTGCCAACGCCACCAACGGCGGGCGCACCGTGCTTGGTTTTTCACCCGTTGGCGGTGCAAACACCGGGGCAGGCACCCAACGCGGTGACGGTGGCGGCGCAAGTGCTGGCGGCAACGGTTTTCGGGGTGAAATTGAATTGTGGGAGTTTACATAATGCCTGTTTTGCGCACTCTCAACGCACTTTTGAATGGCCTTTTTGGCGTGCGTCAAACGCGTGCCGCACCTGCCGCCAAAACTTTACCGGCGCCCCGCGCCGTGCCGCCTGTTGTGCCTGTAACGCCAGCCCTTTCACCGCAACCCACCACGCTTGAAAAAATGGTGCAAAACGCTGCCCGTGACGGGCGCATTTCAGCGGTTGAAGTAACCGAAATTTCAAACCGCATGATTCAGCAATTTAGCGAATTGAAGGGGGCAAATGGCCTTATGGCAGGCGCCATGGCCATGACTGAATCAGGCGGCAACACGGTTTGGGTTGACCCCAACGCCACGCGGTTTGAACCCGGCTTTATGCGCCGCTATATTGAAGGCAAAGCCGCTGAAGCGTATGGCCGTTTGCGCGGGTTTAGCGCCAAACAACTTGCAACCAGCTACGGTATTGGGCAAGTTATGCTGCAAAGCGCCATTGAACTTTACAACCGGGGTTATAAGCGTTTTGGCTACCCTTCACCCTATAACCTGCAAAAGGTTGACGCAGGCATTTATTTTTTGCTTGCGGCGCAAGCAGATATTGTGAAACGCAGCGGGCGCACGAATGAAAGTTTTGTTGTTATGTCTTACAATGGTGGCATTGGGGCAAACAACACCCAAACGCAAAACCATTTGCGCAAGTATTTAGATAATAAAGAAACGTTGAAAGGGTTGGTTTAATGGTTTGGCCCGTGTTGCTTTTTGGTGTTGGTGCCGCCGCTTATGGCGTAAAAAGCTTGCTTGAAACGCCAGCGGTTGACAACGTTGTGGCCAGCGCCACCGGCCAACAGCCCACCCATGCCAGCGGCAAGGGTGGCTTTGGTGCGCTTGAAACGGTGCAAGTGGTAACGGTGGCCGGGGTTGGCCTTGGTGCCATGGCCTTAATTTACCAGCTTTTGAAACGCACGGGGTAAATCATGGGCGGTGAAATTGTAAATGTGTTGCTTGTGCCCGCTTTAACCGGGTTTTTCACCGCGTTTGCTACATACATTGCCATGCGCACCGATATTGTTTGGATAAAACGCACACTTGAACGCCACGAGGGGTTGATTTTAGCGGCGGTTATAGATAAAGTGAAAAACAAGAAAGGGTGAATTCATGAAATGGTTGATTAAACGCGTAAAAGAGCCTAGCACTTGGGCCAGCATCAGCGCCGGGGCAAGTGCCTTGGCATTTTCACTTGAAAGTGGGCAGGGTTTAGTGGTGGCTTTAGTGGCCGCCGTTATTGGTGCCACCCTACCCGAAAAAGGCAGCAAATAATCATGGCCCCTGAATCTTATGGCCCCCTTGGTTTGCTTTACCGGGTGTTTACCCCCGCAAGCATGTGGCCCGAAAATAACCAACGCCAAACCAACGCCAAAACCGTGCAAAGCCTGCCAAGCACAATTGTGCTGCAAGCCCCTGACAACGCCCGCACAACCGTTTACGCGCCCGTTGGTGATGCCATGCTGCACCCCACAACCCCTATTGTGCCCACGTTTGTTACCGCAGCAGGCAACCCCGCTAAAAACCCCGAAAACAGCGGGCAGGGCGGCATGAATCCATGGGTTGGCTTTGCCCTTACCCTTGCGGCTGGCGCGGTAGTTACGCTTTATTTAACCGGCAACCTGAAAGTGAAAGTGTAAACCATGATTCAAACCATTTTGGCCAACTGGCCCGCACACCGTGGCGCTTTGGATTATCTTGACTTTGTGATTTTGGCGGATGCTTGCGGCATTTCATGCCGTGAACTTGAACGCCACCTTTCAAATAACCCTGAATTTATCAGCACCGGCAGCAGCTTTGCAATTGCCGTGCCAATTGAAGCGGGCGCGCCTGAATCAAATGGCCCGCACCTTGGCCCTGTTGCCCCTGAAGCTTCACCTGAACCCCAACCGGCCACAGGTGAAGGGGTGGGCAGCGCGTAGCCCCGCTGCAAGCTT
>JACCDR011045656.1_pt1 | contig 10098 bp, 10 predicted proteins | sample 7446431 | NCBI WGS metagenome assembly JACCDR01 (sample SAMN15323443, study PRJNA562643) | freshwater metagenome | isolation source: river surface water | place: USA:Blue River Watershed | collected 2017-08-17 | reverse complement strand
TGCAGCCCAGCCGCTACAACTGGATGCTCCAGTTCTACCTGCGCGAACAAGGTCTCGCGCTCAGCTGGGTGGGCACCGGCCGACTGATCTTCAGCCACAACTTCAGCGATGCCGACTTCGAGGCGGTGTGCCAGCGCTTCGTGGCCGCCGCCCGGGCCATGCAGGCCGACGGCTGGTGGGACGCGCCGCCGGCCTCCGACAAGGCCATCCGCCGCGGCGTGTTGCGCGAGCTGCTGCGCGAGCGGCTGGGCGTGTAGCGCCGGCCCGCAACGGGCCGGCGAAGCGCAGGCTCAGTGCCCGCGCACGTGATCCATCGGGTCGAGCAGCTCGCCCTTCAGCAGGTACAGCGGCGAGCGCCAGTACAGCATCACGTCGTGGAACGGATCGGTGATGATCTTGACGGCCCAGGCCAGCCCCTCGCGCACGCCCTTCAGCACGAACAGGTGCAGGGTGCGCAGCACCACGCCCACCACGCCCAGCGCGAGCCAGGCCATGCCCACGTCGTGCAGGTAGCCGCTCAGGTCGGTGGCCGGCTGGATCAGCCCGAACACCGAGGGCGACAGCCACAGCAGCAGCGGGAACGCCGCCCACACGCTCAGCAGCACGACCTTGCGGTTGAGGTTGTAGCCCACCTTGATGGCTTCCCTGTGCTCGAAGCTCGCGTTGTTGACGTGGTCGAAGCCCTTGGGCTCGAAGAAGAAGTGCCCGGCCTGGCGCGTGGTCATCGAGATGCCCCAGGCGATGAGTGCGGCCATCGCGGGATCGAAGAACAGCACCCCATAGGCCACCAGGAAGCTCAGCGCACTCACGAAGTGCAGGCTCTGGTTGATGCGGCTCTGGTGGTAGTAGCGGTGGTCGTCCCAACGCTGGGTCTTCAGGGTCTGCAGGAATTCGTTCACCCTAGGCTCCTTCCAGGAAACACGGCGCCGGCACCCGGCGCCTGCACCTGCCATGCTCGGGCGCGTGCGTGAAGCCCTGGTGACGGGACCGTGTCGTTTCGGTCACGGGCTCGGCTGTCATCGTCCTGTTGCAGGCGCGGGCCAGCATGAAGGCCATGCAAGACGCCCGCGAGACCGCGTTGTCGGTGGACACCCTGCTGCCGGCGCGTCGCTCGCTGCGCGTGGCGGTGGTCACCGAGACCTACCCACCCGAGATCAACGGTGTGGCCGCCACCTGCTCCCGCGTGGTGGAGGGCCTGCGCGAGCGCGGGCACCAGCTGCAGCTCGTGCGGCCGCGACAGGCGGCCGGCGACGCCGGGGCGCAGGACGAAGGCTTCGTTGAAGTGCTGATGCGGGGTCTACCGATCCCGCGCTACCCTCAACTGCGCATGGGTCTGCCGGCCTGCGGTGCGCTGGTGCGGCACTGGCAGACGGCTCGTCCCGATGTCGTGCACATCGTCACCGAAGGCCCGCTGGGCTACTCGGCGCTGCAGGCGGCCGCGAAGCTCAGGCTCCCGGTGGTGAGCGACTTCCGCACCAACTTCCACGCCTACACGCGCCACTATGGCATCGCGTGGCTGCGCGCACCCATCATGGGTTACCTGCGCAGGTTCCATAACCGAACGGCGTGCACGATGGTGCCCACGGACGGCCTGCGCGGCGAGCTCATGCTCGCGGGCTTTCGCAACCTGCGTGTGGTCTCGCGCGGGGTGGACACGCAGCTGTTCCGCCCCTCGCGCCGCAGCGAGGCCCTGCGCCGCTCGTGGGGCGCGGGGCCTGGCGACCTGGTGGCCCTGTGCGTGGGCCGCCTGGCCGCCGAGAAGAACCTGGGCCTGCTGGTGCAGGCGTTCGAGCAGCTGCGCGAGGCCGACCGCAGCGCACGCCTGGTGCTGGTGGGCGACGGCCCCGAGCGGGCCGCACTGCAGGCGCGGCTGCCCATGGCCACCTTCGCCGGCCTGCGCCGGGGCGAGGAGCTGGCCACCTGGTATGCGTCGGCCGACGTGTTCCTCTTTCCCAGCGTCACCGAGACCTTCGGCAACGTGCTGCCCGAAGCCATGGCCAGCGGCCTGCCGGCGGTGGCCTTCGACTACGCGGCGGCGCGCCAGCTGGTGGTGCAGGGCGAGAACGGGCTGCGCGTGGCCTATGACGACAGCGCCGCCTTCTGCACCGCCACGCTGCGCCTGGCGGGGCAGACCGACTGGGTACGCGACATGGGCCGGCGCGCGCGCGCCACGGCACTGGGCCTGGACTGGGGGCGCATCGTCGAGCAGGTGGAGCACGAGTACCTGGCCGCGCTGGCGCTGCCCCAGTCCCTGCCGCGCGCCACCTGGCGCCCGGCGCTTCGCCTGTAGCGCCCGGCGCTCAGCGTCGGCGGCGCCACCAGAGCACGGCCACGCCGATGCCAACACCGGCGCCCAGCGCGGCCATCAGCAGCCGGATGTCCAGGCCCGCCGCCAACAGCGCCGCGTACACCGCCAGCATCGCCAGCACGCTGCTGTTTTCGTTGAAGTTCTGCACGGCGATCGAACGCCCGGCGGTCAGCAGCACATGACCGCGGTGCTGCAGCAGCGCGTTCAGGGGCACCACAAGCGCGCCGCCGAGTGCGCCCACTCCCGCCATGGCCAGCAGGGCCACGCCCCAGCTGGGGCTGGCGCTGGCCAGTGGCACGGCCAGGCCGAGCGCCAGGCCCAGCGGCAGGCAGTCGGCAGCGCGTGACAGCGGCACCCAGCGCCCGGCGAAGGCGGCGCCGATCACGATGCCCACCGCAACGCCACCCTGCAGATACGCGGCGCGATCCAGCCCAAGCCCGAGCACATCCACCGCCCAGCGCAGCACGGCGAACTGCAGTACCGCTGCGGCTCCCCAGAACAGCGTGGTGGCAGCCATCGACAGCGCGCCATCGGCGTCGGCCCAGAGGCGGCGCTGGGCATGGGTGAAGTCGCGCCATGCCGTGGCCAGGCCCGGCGGCCTGCGCGCGTAGCGCACACCGCTGTCCGGGATGCCCAGGTTCAGCAGCGCCGCTGCGGCGTACAGCGCCAGCAGCAACAGCAAGGCCAGTTGCAGGGCCGCCAGTCCTGGCGCCGTCTGCGCCGCTGCGGTGGCCAGCAACGGGCTAACCAGCAGCCCGCCCAGGGCCGTACCCAGCACCACGGCGCACACCGTGCTGACCTCGATCCAGCCGTTGGCGGCCACCAGGCCTTCGGGCGGCACCAGCTCCGTCACGAGCCCGTACTTCGCCGGGGCATAGGCGGCAGCCCCGGTGCCCACGACCACCAGGGCCAGCAGCGGATTGACGCCAACCAGCAGCAGCCCCACGCCCACCACCTTCAGTGCGTTCATGGCCAGCATCAGGCGGGCCTTGCGCACGGCGTCGGCCCACCCGCCCACGAAGGGCGCCAGCAGCACGTAGGCCAGCGTGAAGGTGAACTTGAGCAGCGGCGCCCACCAGGCGGCGTGGCCTGTTTCGGCCAGCAGCGCGATGCAGACGATGAGCAGCGCGTTGTCGGCCAGCGCCGAACAGAACTGGGCCCCGATCAGCGTGCCGAAGCCGCGCGGGAGCGGTGCGCGCTGCACCCCGGTTCAGGCCGCCGGCAGGCCGTCCACGACGCGCTGCATCAGCTCCCGCAGGGCCTGCAGCGCCGCAGCGTGGCTCTCGGGCTGCCAGTGCGGGAGCTTCCCCTGGTCGTCCCAGGCGCGCAGCCGCAATGCGTCATCGGCGTGCGGCAACCCGCGGAACGCCACTGCCTCGTCGCCATCCATCGGGCCGCCCTGCAGGGCCAGGCTGCGCACCGAGTCGGGCGACAGCCGTTCACGGTAGCCCGGGTGTACGGCCACCAGATAACGCTTGGCCCGCACGTGCAGCGCCACCGGCTCGGCCACGGCAGCGCCGAACAACGGGCGCAGCACCGCCGCAGCCAGCACTTCGTGGCCGTCATCGATGCCGCTCAGCGTCGGGGAGCCTGGAAGGCCGCTGAGCAGGTGGCCCAGGTCGTGCAACCAGGCCGCCAGCTGCAGCGGGTGCGAAGCGCCGGCGTCTTGCGCCAGCTGGGCGCACTGCCAGCCGTGCTGCAGCTGCGTCACGCCTTCGCCGTCATACGCGAGGTCGCCACGCGCACGGTACAGCTCGATCAGGTCGTGGGGCCGGCGGTGATTCATCCGCCCGGACTGTGGCCGCGTGCGGTGACAGCCCGGTGACGCCACCGCTGGCCCGCACCGCAGCACTTCGCGCTGTCACGCGCCCGTCACCGACGCCACCTAGCGTGGGAGGCATATGGCTGCTGAACCCGTTGCTGCCGTGCAGGTCACGGATGCGCGCAAGACCTTCCTGGGCCGTCGCCTGGCACTGGACGGCGTCTCGTTCACCGTCGGCGCGGGCGAGCGCGTGGCACTGCTCGGGGCTTCGGGTTCCGGCAAGTCGACCCTGTTGCGCGCCCTGAGCGGGCTTGAGACGCTGGACGCCGACAGCGGCAGCGTGCGCGTGCTGGGCCACACGCTGCAGGCCGGCGGGCAGCTGGCGGCCGACGTGCGCCGGCAGCGCCGTCACGTGGGCGTCGTCTTCCAGCAGTTCAACCTGGTGGGCCGGCTGTCGGTGATGCACAACGTGCTCACCGGACTGGCGGCCGAGCTGCCCCTGGCGCGCCTGGTGGCCGGCGGCTTCACCCACGCCGGGCAGGCGCGGGCGCTGGACGCCTTGTCCGCCATGGGCCTGGCCGAACAGGCCTGGCAGCGCGCCAGCACGCTGTCGGGCGGCCAGCAGCAGCGTGCCGCCATCGCGCGCACCCTGGTGCAGGGCGCCCAGGTGCTGCTGGCCGACGAGCCGGTGGCGTCGCTCGACCCCGAGAGCACGCGCCGCGTGATGGAGCTGCTCACCGAGCTTAACCGCGTGCGCGGCCACACCCTGCTGGTGAGCCTGCACCACGTGGGCCTGGCGCGCCGGTGGTGCGAGCGCGTCATCGCGCTACGCGACGGCCGGCTGGTCTTCGACGGTCCGACCACCGCCCTGACCCCGACCTTCCTGCGCGAGCTCTACGGCACGGCCGTGGAGGACCTGGCAGACGCCGGGGCCGAACCGTGCCCGGCTCCTGTGGCGTTGTGCAAACCCGAACCCCAGCCTTGGGCGGCTGCGGCCTGAGGCGCTGCTGCGCAGCGCCCCGCCGTCACAGCCCCCGTTCCCGCACACCCGGAGACACCCCCATGAAGACTACTGCCCGCTTCCTGCTCGCCTCGGCCCTGGCGCTGGGCCTCGCCCCGGCCCATGCCCAGACCCCCGAGATCAGCTTCGGCGTCATCGCCACCGACTCCGCCAGCACCCAGCGCGAGCGATGGGAACCCTTCTTCCGCGACATGGAGAAGAAGACCGGCATCAAGGTCAGGAGCTTCTACGCGCCCGACTACGCTGGCGTGATCGAGGCCATGCGCTTCAACAAGATCCAGGTGGCCTGGTACGGCAACAAGGCCGCCATGGAGGCCGTGGACCGCGCCAACGGCGAGATCTTCGCTCAGGTCATGTATGCCGATGGCAGCTTCGGCTACCACGGTCTGCTGATCGCACACAAGGACAGCCCCTGGAACACCCTGGACGACGTGCTGAAGAACAGCAAGAGCATCAACTTCAGCATTGGCGACCCCAACTCGACGTCGGGCTTCCTGGTGCCCACGTTCTACATCTTCGCCAGGAACGGCGTCGATCACCGCACCGCCTTCAAGACCGTGCGCAATGCCAGCCACGGCGCCAACATCCAGGCCGTGCTGGCGCGCCAGGTGGACGTGGCCACCAACAACACCGAGGACATGGGCAAGCTGGAGAGCACCCGGCCCGAGCTGTTCGCGCAGCTGAAGGTGTTGTGGAAGAGCCCGCTGATTCCGAGCGACCCCTTCGTCTGGCGCAATGACCTCGATCCCGCCGTCAAGGCGCGTCTGAAGAGTTTCGTGCTCGGTTATGCCAAGACCGACCCCGAGGAGAAGCGCATCCTGGGCGTCATCTACAACTACGGGGGCTTCCGCGACAGCAACAACGACCAGCTGATCCCGATCCGCCAGCTGGAACTGTTCCGCGACCGCGCGCGTGCCCAGAGTGACGAGAAGCTCTCGGCCGAGGAGCGCAGCCGCGTGCTGGCCGACATCGACCGCCGGCTCGCGGCCCTCACGGGCGGCAAGTGACAGCCATCGCGCCGTGAGCCGGCATCGCCCATGAACGCTCTCGCCACACCCAGCCCCGACGCCCGGATGCAGCTGCAGCGCCGCGCCGCCGAGCTGCGTCCCGGCTGGCTGCACTACGCCGGCTGGGCCCTGGCGCTGGGCGTGCTGGCCTGGGCCTGGCGCGGCGCCGAGATCAGGCCGCTGGACCTGGTGCGCGACAGCGGCAACATCGGCACCTACGCGCGCGAGTTCTTCCCGCCCGACTTTCGCGACTGGCGCATCTACGCGCGCGAGATGGTGGTCACGGTGCACATCGCCATCTGGGGCACCTTGCTGGCGGTGCTGGCCGCTGTGCCGATGGGCTTGTTGTGCAGCGCCAACCTGGTGCCGGCCTGGGTGTACCAGCCGGTGCGGCGGCTGATGGACGCGTGCCGCGCCATCAACGAGATGGTGTTCGCGATGCTGTTCATCGTGGCCGTGGGCCTGGGGCCCTTTGCCGGCGTGCTGGCGCTGGCCGTGCACACGACCGGTACCCTGGCCAAGCTGTTCTCAGAGGCCGTGGAAGCGATCGACCCGCGCCCGGTGGAAGGCATTCGCGCCACCGGGGCGCACCCCCTGGCAGAGGTGGTCTACGGCGTGCTGCCGCAGGTGCTGCCCTTGTGGGTGAGCTTCACGCTGTACCGCTTCGAGAGCAACGTGCGCAGCGCCAGTGTGGTGGGCATGGTGGGCGCGGGGGGCATCGGCGTGGTGCTGTTCGAAGTGATCCGCGGCTTCCAATACGCACAGACCTGCGCCGTGCTGCTGATCCTGGTGGCCACCGTGTCGCTGATCGACCTGCTGTCGGCCCGCCTGCGGCGCCGCTTCATCTGAGGGGTGCCTGGGCATGACCGAGCCGGCGGCATTCGACTGGCACCTGCCGGTGCACGTGCAGTTCGGAAGCGGCTGCACCGGGCATCTCGCCCAGGCCCTCGGTGAGCGCCGCGTGGTCGTGCTGGCTTTCGAGCCCGCTGTCCGGCTGGGCCTGCAGGGCCGCTGGTCAGCGGCCCTGGGCGACCGCCTGGTGGCCTGGCACCCGGTGCCCGAAGGTCTGGCCACCCTGGCCATGGCGCGGCACCTGGCACAGGCGGTGTGGCCGGCGCTGGCGGCTGCGCCCGGCTGCGTCCTGCTGGCCCTGGGCGGCGGCAGCACGCTGGACCTGGCCAAGCTGCTGCGCTGCCGCCCTCTCGACGGCCGCTTCGACGGGTTGCGTGCCGCGTTGCGCGGCCATCAGCCCTGGCCGGCCATGGACCGCGCGCCGCTGTGGCTGGTGCCCACCACGGCCGGCACCGGCAGCGAGGTGACCCGCTGGGCCACCGTGTGGGACACCGATGGCGACGTCGCCGTCAAGCGCAGCCTGGACGAGCCCTGGGGTTACGCCGAGCGCGCGCTGGTGGATCCGGCCCTGACGCTCAGTTGCCCGCTGCCGCTGACGCGCGACGTGGCGCTGGACGCCCTGGCGCATGCGCTGGAGTCGCTGTGGAACCGCCACGCCACGCCGCCGAGCAACCGGCTCGCCGTGCAGGCCGCGCGCCGCGTGCTGGCCCACCTGCCCGGGCTGCTGCAGGCGCCGCAATCGCTCGTGCTGCGCGAACAGCTGGCGTTGGCGGCGCTGGAAGCTGGCATGGCCTTCTCGCAGACCCGCACGGCGCTGGCCCATGCGCTGAGCTATGCGCTGACCCTGGAGCAAGGCGTGCCGCACGGCCTGGCCTGTGCGTTGTGGCTGCCCACCGCGTGCCGCCTGGCTGTCGGGCGCGACGCCACGGTCGATGACCACCTGGCGCAGGTGTTCGACGCGTCGGCGGCCGAAGCGCCGCAGCGGCTGGTGGCCTGGCTGTCCGCGCTGGGCGTGGCGGCGGGCCCCGAGTCGGTGGGTGTGCAGGACGCCGCCGAGCGCGTGCGGGCCGCGCTGGCCAGCCCGCGCGGCCGCAACTTCATCGCCGCCTGAGATGGCTGCAGCGGACGTCGTCGTCGTCGGTGCCGGCATCGTTGGCCTGGCCCATGCGTGGTCGGCGGTGCAGCGCGGCCTGCGCGTCACGGTGGTCGACCGCGACCAGCGCTGCGTCGGTGCGTCGATCCGCAACTTCGGCTTCATCACCGTCACCGGCCAGCCGGCCGGCGACACCTGGCGGCGCGCCCGTGCCAGCCGCGACACCTGGGCACGCCTGGCCCCCGAGGCAGGTATCGCCATCGAGCACCGCGGCCTGTGGGTGGTGGCCCGGCGGCCGCGCGCAGCAGCCGTGCTGCAGGCCTTCATGGACACCTCCATGGCCGAAGGCTGTGTCCTGTACGACGCGACCGACGCGGCTGGGCGGAGCGCTTCGCTGCGCCTGCACGACGCCTCGGCTGCGCTGTACTCGCCGCATGAGATCCGGGTCGAGTCGCGCAGCGCCATTCCCCGCCTGGCCGCCTGGCTGGCCGAGCGTCACGGCGTGCAGTTCATCTGGGGCGAGTCAGTGCTGCAGGCCGCCGGCGGCGAGGTGCTCACGTCCGCCCGCCGGCTGCGCGCCGGTCGCGTGGTGCTGTGCACGGGGGCCGACCTGACTGGCGTGTCCCAGCCCGCGTTGGCGAAGCACCGCCTGCACCTGACCCGGCTGCAGATGCTGCGGGTGATGCCCGAAGCCGGTTTTCGCCTGGGCTCGGCCGTGATGGGCGACCTGAGCCTCGTGCGCTACGGCGGCTACGCCGCGCTGCCCGAGTCGGCGCCGCTGCTGGCGCAACTGCAGGACGAAGAGCCTGAAAGCCTGGCTGCGGGCGTCCACCTGATCGTGGTGCAGAGCGCAGACGGATCGTTGGTGGTGGGCGATTCGCACCACGCCGACCCCACGCCCGAGCCCTTTGCAGACGACGCCGTCGATGCGCTGATCCTGCGCCACCTGCGCCAGACGCTCGAGCTGGCCGAGTGCCGTGTGCTGCAGCGCTGGACCGGCGTTTACCCCATCGGCGCGCCGGTGGACTGCGTGATCGAGGCCCCCGACGCGGCCACGCGGGTGGTGGTGGTGAGCAGCGGCACCGGGGCCAGCACGGCGTTTGGCATTGCCGAGGAGGTTTTCGATGCCTGGAGCTGAGTCGCGCCTGGCGGCGGTGGTGTTCGACTGGGCGGGCACGGTCGTCGACTGGGGCAGCCATGCGCCCATGGGCGCCTTCGTGGAGCTGTTTGCCCGCCAGGGGGTGGACATCAGCATTGCCGAAGCGCGCGTGCCGATGGGGTTGCCCAAGTGGCACCATATCCAGGCCCTGGGCCGGCAGCCGCGCATCGCGGTGGCCTGGCAGGCGGCGCACGGCGCGCCCTTCGGCGACGCCGATGTCGACCGCCTGTATGCCCTGTTCACCCCCATGAACCGTGCCGCCGTGCCGCGCCACGCACAGCTGATTCCCGGCGTGCCGCAGCTGGTGCAGCAGCTCCGCGCCCGGGGCCTGAAGATCGGCTCCACCACAGGCTACAACCGGGAGATCATGGAGGTGCTGATGCCGCTGTGCGCCGCGCAGGGCTTCGTGCCCGACAACCTCGTGTGCGCCGGCGACGTGGCCGAGAACCGGCCCTCGCCGCTGGGCATGTACCGCTGCTTCCTGGACCTGGGCGTGTGGCCGGCGCACCGCGTGGTGAAGGTGGACGACACCGTGCCCGGGCTGCTGGAGGGTCGCCATGCCGGCTGCTGGACGGTGGCGGTGGTGGCCAGCGGCAACGAGCTGGGCCTGGCCGAGGCCGAGTGGGCGGCCCTGAGCGAGCCGCGTCGCAACGCGCTGCGCACCCAGGCCAACGAACGCCTGGCCGCTGGCCGGCCCGACTACGGCGTCAACACCGTGGCCGACCTGCCGGCCGTGCTGGACGACATCGAACGCCGGCTGGCGGCCGGCGAGCGACCGGCCGTTTGAACTGCGGCGCCGGCACGCGCGCCTCAGTCCAGCCCGCTGGCGAAGCGCCCGCCCGTCTCGGCCTGCTGCACCACCACCGCGGCCGGCTCGAAGCGCCCGCCGTGGCGCG
>JACCDR010550222.1_pt1 | contig 10099 bp, 8 predicted proteins | sample 7446431 | NCBI WGS metagenome assembly JACCDR01 (sample SAMN15323443, study PRJNA562643) | freshwater metagenome | isolation source: river surface water | place: USA:Blue River Watershed | collected 2017-08-17 | reverse complement strand
TCACTTTGACTAGCCTTATATTTATCTACTAAATAAATTTGAGTAGGTTGAGGTGCCGGAGCATTTAACGCTAAGTTTGGAAGAACTGTATTTTTCTTTTTCCAATTGTTCAAGAACTCCAATTTAGGCATAATTTCATTTTGACTGATATCACCAACAATAACTAAAGTTGTTAATTCAGGCGTATAAAACTTCTCATAATAAGCTTGTACATCTTTTAATGTAAATGCCTTAACCGTTTTAAATGTACCTTCAACCGGTTCTGCTAAAATAGTTTTACTTCCGTATAATAATTTAGAGAACGCCATATCGGCCAACATACCTGCATCTGTTTGGTTTGATAAAATAGATTGAGCAATTTGTTTTTGGTTACGTTTGAAATCTTCTTGTGTAAATTTAGGCCTGAACAAACGTTCTTCTAATAAGGCTAAAGTTTTATCAAGATTTTTCTTTTGTGATTCAACCGAAATATAAGTAGCATCTTCACCGGCATAGAAGCTGATACCACTTCCTAATTTAGCCAATTCGCTTTCCATACTTTCAGCCGAATATTTTTCAGTTCCTTCATTCATTAATGCAGCAGTTAAATACGCTAAACCTGCTTTACTTGGGTCATTAATAGAACGGTTACCACCTTTAATGGTAAATAACAAACTAACGGTTGGGTATTCGCTGCTGGTTGTACCAAATGTTCTAATGCCATTATTAAATGTGCTTTCAAATATAGCAGGCACATTAGGGCTAGGTGCTGCACCTACTTCCGGACGTTTACTACGGTCAAAATTATCAACCGGTTTTTTATAGGTAAGTCCTTTGTATTCAAGTTCGGTGCTGGTTTTACCGGAAGTTTCTACCAATTTAGTATCTTCTTTACCACCGGCAGCAGCATTAGTTGAACGAGGGTAGATGTTTACAACTGCAGCAAATTTACCTTTGATGTATTGGTTAAATACACGCATTATATCTTCTTTGGTTACTTTTTGATACCTGCTCAACTCATCAGAAACATTCCATTTTTTATCACCTAAAGTGTAATAGGTTTGAGAAATAATGGCTGCTCTACCGGCAACACTTTGCATGCTTTGCATGATTGAGGTTTCAATCAATCCCAATGATCTGGCGATGTCTTCATCTGTAACTCCGGTTTTGGCAAACTCTTCAACGGTTGACTTAATTAATTGCTCAATATTGGTTTCACCATCAGGGAATGAAAGTACGTAAATACTGAATTCACCTGCTAATTCATTTCCATAAGGAACACCATGCGAAGCACCGGCTTGTAAAGCTTTTTCGTTTTTAATGAAATTTCTGTAGAAAATAGAGTTATTCCCATTACCCATTATTAATCCTAAAATATCTAAAGCTGCTTCGTCAGGATGATAAGCAGGAACAGTTGGATAAGTCATTTGAATTAAAGGCAAATAAACTTTATCGCCATAGTTAGCATAAACATTATCTGATAACCTAACTACATCAGCTTTTTGTTTGCGAACTTCAGGACCACGAGGAATGCTGCCAAAATATTTTTCTACCATTTTAACAACTTCTTCCGGGTTAACATCACCTGCCACTACAATACTTGCATTGTTAGGGCCATACCAGCGTAAAAAGAAGTTTTTCAAATCCTCTACTCCTACCCTGTTTAAATCTTCTACAAAACCAATTGTAGGCCAATAATATGGGTGATTAGTAGGATATAAAATCGTATTTTTTATTTCATCAAGCATACCGTATGGACGGTTCGTAACGTTTTGGTCTTTTTCGTTTTTTACGGTTGCTCTTTGTGTTTCAAATTTTTTCTGAGTTACCGCGTCTACTAAAAAGCCCATACGATCGGCTTCCAACCATAATGCTGTTTCTAAATAATTTTTAGGAACTGTTTCAAAATAATTGGTACGGTCATGATTTGTGGTACCGTTCATTCGTCCGCCGGCTCCTTCCACTATTTTAAAGTGTTCCTCATCCGCAACGTGATCCGAACCTTGAAACATCATGTGCTCAAAAAAGTGAGCAAAACCTGATTTACCCGCTGTTTCCCTTGCCGAACCTACGTGATAGGTAACCTCTACATGTGCCACCGGGTCTGAATGGTCTTCATGAATAAAAATGGTTAGCCCATTAGGTAATCTCCATTTTTCATAAGAAATGTTTAACTCGCCCGGCTTTGTTGTAACTTTTTCCAACAATTGCGGTCCACTCGGGGTTGCCGGTGCCTGTGCATTTAGCTGTATAGCTGAAATGATGGCTAAAGCCCCTATTAAGATTTGTTTTTTCATTGGTTAATGAACTTTACTGTTTTGAACGCAATTTCATATAATTTAAACAATAACAATAATATTTTTTTTTAATGGTATACTTCTTATGCTTAGCGGTAATTAAAACATATATTCACAAATGTGCATAATCCGCTTCGATTAGCATTTTGATTTATAGATGAAGCGTTTTACATTCGCAACGTTATCTACTTACCGAATTAAGATTATGAATAAAAAAGTATTACTTATTACAGGACTCATTTTATTGGCAGCCGCGAGCAGGTTATTGCCTCATCCTGATAATTTTTCTCCATTAGGTGGCATTGCATTATTTGCCGGCGCTTATTTTTCGCGCAAGTGGATGAATGTTTTAATACCTATTTTAGCCATGGTGTTAAGTGATGCTTTAATGGGTTTTCCCGGAGCTGCATACCCTGATCAATTATTTACAGTTTATGCTACCTTTGGAATAATTGCCTTAATGGGCAGATTGTTACAACATAACAAAAGCATTTTTATGATTGGTGGTGCATCCATTGCTTCATCAATTGTATTTTTTGTAATTACTAACTTCATGGTTTGGGCATCGGGATTTTATGCTACACCATTTTATCCAACCACTTTCGAAGGTTTAGTTGATTGCTATGTAAAAGCTATACCGTTTTTTAACGCTACACTTGCAGGCGACTTATTTTATTCAGGAATATTGTTTGGTGGATTTTACTTAATATCTATCAATGTTCCTCAATTGGTTAAAGAATAATTTTTAAATCATACTTACAAAAAAGGTTGCTCGATTAAATTCGAGCAACCTTTTTTATTTACTTTGATACGTTTTTGGAGGGCAGAAAAATTTCGGCCATCATGCACCTAACACTCCCTCCCCCGTTTTGTTCAATCGTTGGAATATCAGGATGTAAAACCCTTACATGTTTTTCAATTAATGTTATTTGCTGAGGTGTTAAACTTTGATATGCCGATTGGCTCATCACTAAAACCGATTCGCCTTTCACCGTTTTAACCTCCAACATATTACCGGCAAATTGATTCATTTGTTCAGTACTAATTTCAATCCATTGTTTATTGGTTGATTGGCGCAATAGTGCTCGTTCATAATCATCAGGAATGCAATCTAAACAACCCAAAACAAAGTTAGTCCCTACCGTCATCACCACATTCGTGTGATATATGGGATTAGCATCCTTGTCCACCGCATGGAACGCAATCAATTCATACCCTAACTTATTGCTAAATAATTGCAAGACATGTTTATCAGTGCGGGGAGAAATACAAGCATAACAAATTCTTAAATCTCGGTCTAATACCATACTACCGGTTCCTTCTAAAAACTTGTTTTCCTTTTCGAATTCGGTAAAATCAATTATATCGTTTAAAATAAAACGTTCACCCAACCATTGAATTAAATCGGGTCTTCTTTCCAGTCTGCGGTTTTCGGCAAACATCGGGTATAAAACAACCAATCCTTCTTCGTGCGTGCTAAACCAGTTATTGGGAAAGATGCTATCAGGGGTATGCGGTTCGGGCGTATCATCAGCCACCATAACATGAACTCCATTTGCTGTTAATAATTGAACCATGGCATTAAATTCTTGTAACGCCTTTAATTGAACTTGAGAGGTTTTATCTCCACTTTTTTGAAAAGCATTGTTAACGGCCGTTTCATCATTAAATGAAAAAGCTACAGGCCTAATCATCAAAATATTTTGGGTGGTTTGTGCCATTGTAAAAATAATCTCTTCAAAGCTAAGTTATTCAACCCGTAATTGTAACCCCGCGTTAGTCAAATAGCCGAAAATCCTTATTTTTGTCCGAATCATCATAAAAAATTTATGCGGAATGAGCGATTTAAACTCATTACAGTTGAAAGCGATTTTGGAGCAGGTAAACAAGGTGCGGCTTTAGGGCCACAAGCTTTAATTGAAGAATTAAGAACACTGCAATTAGAACAACCTGATATTTACAACTATACTAAACTTACCCCAAAACCCATCCACGACCCGGAGAATACACCTCATGGAAAAAATATAGAAGTAATCTCGGCCTTTCAACAAAAAGTTTGCGACCAAATTGTTGACACCCTTAAAACAGGAAAAATACCTTTTATTTTAAGTGGTGATCACAGCAGTGCAAATGCATTAATTTCAGGTGTGAAAGATTATTTTGCTAACCATAGAATTGGTGTAATTTGGATTGATGCCCATGCTGATTTGCATAGTCCATATACAACCCCATCAGGCAATATTCATGGTATGCCATTGGCAGCTTTAACCGGTCAAGACCACCGCGAAATGGCTAAAAACGAACCAAAAGAAATTACTAAAAAGCTTTGGAATGATTTAAAAAAACTAGGAAGAAGAAATATAACGCCTAAAGTTTTACCGGAAGACATTGTATTTATTGGGTTGAGAAGCACTGAAGCGGAAGAAGAAAAAATCATTAAAAAGGATTTTATTAAAGCTTATCGTCCTGATGATATAAAACAGCTTGGTATAGAAACTGTGGCGAAACAAACCATTCAACAACTAAACAACTGTGATTTTATTTACGTAAGTTTTGATGTGGATAGTTTAGACAGTAATATTAGCGTTGGCACAGGCACTCCTGTAGAAGACGGCCTAACCGAAGAACAAGCTGTTTATTTATTAAAAACTTTTATCAATTTAGATAACCTTGCCGGGTTTGAGATAACAGAAATCAACCCTGTTTTAGATGAAAAAAATCCGATGCATAAAGTTATTGCTTCATTACTCAGTAGGATTTTTGTATAAAAAAGCGACGCTACTTTTTCAGTAACGTCGCATATAATTTTTTTAATGAATTATGCTTCTGCGTAATATTTAAAAAAGTATGGAATGGTTTCAATACCTTTTAAATAGTTGGTAATTCCGTAATGTTCATTAGGCGAATGCAAGGCGTCACTATCTAAACCGAAACCCATAAGTACCGATTTTAAACCAAGCTCTTTTTCGAACATGGCAACAATTGGAATGCTTCCACCACCACGAGTTGGAACAGGGGTTTTACCAAAAGTGGTTTCCATAGCTTTGGCTGCTGCTAAATAAGCTTTACTATTGGTAGGTGTTACTACCGGTTCGCCACCATGATGAGGTTTCACTTGAACCTGAACACCCGCAGGAGCTATACTTTCGAAATGTTTTTTAAATAGTTCGGTAATTTCATCGCTCACCTGATTTGGAACCAAACGCATACTAATTTTAGCATAAGCTTTACTTGGCAAAACAGTTTTTGCACCTTCACCTATATATCCACCCCAAATACCATTTACATCTAAGGTTGGTCTAATACCTGTACGCTCTAATACTGTATAACCTTTTTCACCCCATATATCTGATATATTCAAATCCTTTTTATAGGCTTCCAAATCAAACGGAGCCTTGTTTAAATCTTCACGTTCAGCAGCCGAAAGTTCGGCTACTTTATCATAAAATCCGGGAATGGTAATATGGTTATTTTCATCGTGCATGCTTGCAATCATTTTCGATAAAATATTGATTGGGTTGGCTACTGCACCTCCATATACACCTGAATGTAAATCGCGGTTCGGACCGGTAACTTCTACTTCCACATAACTTAGGCCTCTTAATCCGGTATCTATACTAGGGCAATCGTTGGCAATTATTGAAGTATCAGAAATTAATACCACATCTGCCTTTAATCGGTCTTTATTAGCAATACAAAAGTTCGCTAAATTATTACTGCCCACTTCTTCTTCACCTTCAATCATCATTTTTATATTGCAAGGCAAAGCTCCGTTTTTCATCATGTATTCAAATGCCTTAATGTGCATATAAAATTGGCCTTTATCGTCGGCCGAACCTCTGGCAAATATGGCACCATCAGGGTGAATAGCAGTTTTTTTAATGGTTGGTTCAAAAGGTGGAGTATCCCATAATTCTAATGGCACTGCCGGTTGAACATCATAATGCCCGTAAACCAAAACAGTAGGTAATGAGGCATCAATAATTTTTTCACCATATACAATTGGATGCCCGGGGGTTGGACAAACTTCAACATTATCGGCTCCTGCTTTGCGCATACTTTCAGCAACAAATTCAGCAGCTTTTGCTACATCACCTGCATAAGCACTATCAGCACTAATGGAAGGTATACGTAATAACTCGAACAGTTCATCTAAAAAACGTTGTTTGTTTTCTTCAATGTAGTTTTTAATATCACTCATAATTAATTGGTTTGTTTATGTAAATGTGCTTCAACAGCCGAAACATATATCTCTTGCATAGTTGGCAATTGTTCACTAAAATTTTTGATTTCGCTTTGTTGTATGATGGATTGTAACAATTGATTATTACTTATTCCATTTTCCTTTTTTAACAATGTGCGCCAGCCTTCTAATTGTTCTTTCTCATTAATTACTTCACAACCATCAGGTAAATGCTGCAACTTTTGCGATGTAATAAGTTCAAAAGTATTTGAACTAAACTGCTTCCTTATGTCGTTGATATTTCCGCTTAATATTTTTTCTGATTTGTTAATTAAGGCGATATCATCGCATAGCTGTTCAACACTTTCCATGCGGTGAGTACTGAAAATAATAGTAGTTCCCTGTTCTTTAAGTTGAAGAATTTCCTTTGTGATTAATTCAGCATTAATAGGGTCGAAACCACTAAATGGTTCATCTAAAATAATGAGTTCAGGTTGATGCACCACGGTAGCAATAAATTGAATTTTCTGTTGCATCCCCTTACTTAGCTCTTCCACCTTTTTATTCCACCAACTTTCAATTTCAAATTTTACTACCCAATCTTTAATTCTGCGTTTTGCTTCCGATTGTTGTAATCCTTTCAACCTTGCAAAATACAATAACTGTTCGCCTACCTCCATTTTTTTATACAAGCCTCGTTCTTCCGGCAGGTAGCCTATTTTGTATACATGTTCAGGTTTTAACTTTTCATCATTAAGATAAACATTTCCTGAATCGGGTTGGGTTATTTGGGTAATGATACGAATTAAACTAGTTTTTCCGGCACCATTAGGACCTAATAAACCAAATATGCGTCCTTTGTCAACAGATAAATTAATCTTCCTTAATGCCACATGATTGGCATATCTTTTCGTTACTTCTTCAACAGTGAGTACAGCCATAAATAATTAAAGCACAAATAAAGGTTTTCTGTGTTAAAATCCCACAGATACTTATTCCTTTTTTACATTTTATTACACAAAAAAAGGTCGGCAATTTTAATTTACCGACCTTTTTATGAATAAGTTTTATATTAAGATTTTACACGTTCAACATATTCGCCTGTGCGTGTGTCTACTTTAACTTTATCGCCAACATTTGTAAATAATGGCACCTTCACTTCAATTCCATTATCAAGTTTAGCAGGCTTCAAAGTATTGGTTGCCGTATCACCTTTTAAACCGGGCTCGGTGTAAGTAACTTCTAGAATTATAAATGTTGGAATTTCAACTCCTATCGGCTCATCACCTTCAAAGGAAACCTTCACAATCATTTCATCCTTCAGATATTTTACCTGTTCACCAAATATAGTATCGTTTACTGAAATTTGATCGTAACTAACCGGATCCATTAACACAATTAAGTTACCATCCGGATATAAATATTGGTATTCTCTAAACTCAATTCGAGGCATATCAATACTTTCGCCTGCTCGGAAGCGATGCTCAACCTGTTTACCTGTTTTTACATTGCGTAAAACAACTTGATAGAACGCACGCAAGTTGCCCGGTGTGCGATGTTGATATTCAAGAACCTGGTATAATTGATTGTCTAACTTAATAAATGAACCTCTGCTTAAATCTCCGGTATTTGCCATTTGTAATATTAATTAAATGAAGGTGCAATTATAAGTAATTTGAAGCCATATAACCAAAACAACAAATATGTAAAACTCAATTGGTTTTAGTTAAAGATGCCAATCGTGCCCTAATCTTCTTCTCCATCCTTATTGCAGTTGGAATAAGTATTTCTTCTTCAATTAAGCTGTGTTCCTTTAATTCATTCTCAAAAGATTTTAACTCAAGCATCAAAACTTTATAAGGTAAAGCATCACGTTCGTCGAAACGATAATGGTTTAATAACTTCTTGATGTGATGCATTTCATCATCATCGTGGTGATGTTTAATAATGAAGTCTTCAATTGAAAAATCTTTTGCCTTAATCAACCACGAGTGATGAAAACTAACGGTATGTTTTTCAAGCAATTTAATATATGGAAAAACCTTCTCGTTTTCGTAGGCAATATGTCGAAGGAAATCACCCTTAAACTCTTCAAAAATATGCGATAACAAATGTAATTGCGGGTAAGAGTCATGCAGCGCCACACGTGTTTGTTCGATGTGATGTTCAATAACAGGTAAAATACGTTGCGCATAATTATGATGATGCTTCAACAAAAAATTACATAAATCGGATGGCGCATAACGTTTCAGCTTTTCTAAAACTGTTTTCGGGCGATATGAAAGCTCAGTCAATTCAAGTTCAATCAACTTTATGTTAATATTTTTCAGCTTACATACCTCATCAAGGGTATAATTCAAGTAACTAAAAGCATCAATACCGTGCCAATGCATAACTGTTGCATAGGCATGATTAGATTCTAATAGTTCGCTGATATTTTTGTCGAGCATACTACAAAACTAATTATTTCGGGATAAAAACAGAATACTTTACCTTCGCAATGAAATATGTCAGTTTCTTTATATCAAACCGCCGATCAATCTTTTACTTTATATAGGGCCGATCTTGACGAAACCTATCATTCAAGAAATGGAGCTGTAGAAGAATCGTTACATGTATTTTTAAAGGAAGGACTCAATTATTATTTGCAATTACATAAGGTAACGGACTTAAATATATTTGAGGTAGGTTTTGGCACAGGTTTAAATGCAGCCCTAACTGAAGAATTCGCCAGAAAAAATCGAATCAAAATTAATTACGAAGCAGTTGAAACTAAACCTCTGGATTTAGCATTAATAAAACAACTGAAATATGATGTGCAATTAGCAGATGAAACCTTTCAATGGTTTATGCATTTGCATGAAGCTAAATGGAATAGCACGGTTGATTTACATCCGTATTTTACCATCCGTAAACATGAAAAAAGTTTATTGGAATTTGAGCCGCAAACCACACCTGACATCATTTATTTTGATGCATTTGCTCCCGACAAGCAGCCTGAAATGTGGAGTGAAGACGTTTTTTCAAAACTGTATGAACATATTGCAACAAGTGGTGTTTTAACTACATATAGCGCGAAAGGGGCAATAAAAAGATTATTAATGCATGTTGGATTCGATGTTGAAAAAATAGCAGGACCTCCAAGAAAACGCCACATGCTACGAGCTACAAAAAGATGAAAGTAGATTATATCATTGTTGGACAAGGGTTGGCCGGAAGTTTGCTTGCATATAGGTTGTGGAAAGCAGGCAAATCCATTATGGTGTTCGATCCGGCAGAAGAAGTTACCTCTACAAAAATAGCTGCCGGCATGATTACCCCTATCAGTGGGAAACGTATGACTGTTACCCCAATGCAGGCCATACTATATGAAGATGTTTTTCAATTATACCCTCAAATTGAGGCTGATATCAATGAAACATTGTTGCATCATCTTCCTGTGCAAATGAGTTTTGGAAGTATAAAAGAACAGAATGATTTTTACTCGCAAAAAGAAAAAATAGAGGAATTTGTACAAGAAAATCAACCACTAAACAAAGGACTTCAAGCACCCTATGGCCATATTAACATCAATAAGAGTGGTTGGTTAAATACTACTAATCTCATCAATGGAATAAGAACCTTATTAATTGAAAACCAT
>JACCDR011531727.1_pt1 | contig 10100 bp, 6 predicted proteins | sample 7446431 | NCBI WGS metagenome assembly JACCDR01 (sample SAMN15323443, study PRJNA562643) | freshwater metagenome | isolation source: river surface water | place: USA:Blue River Watershed | collected 2017-08-17 | reverse complement strand
TCTGCACCAAGCAAAGTGAAAATATAACCAATATCAGCAAAACCAAGTGGAATGAAAAGGTCAGGATTTTTGATTCTGGCCTTTTTTATGGAAAAAGAAAAAGGCATTTGGGTGAGGTGTGTAGTAAGAAGGTAGATGCTAATCTTAATTTTGGTACAAAAGTGTATGAAGCGGTTCACTTTACACTTCACTTTACACCTATAAAAAAAAGCCCTTATTCTGTGCGAATAAGGGCTTTTTCGTGGACGCGTAGGGAGTCGAACCCCAAACCTCCTGATCCGTAGTCAGGTGCTCTATCCAATTGAGCTACGTGTCCATTTGTTTTACTGTTACGGGCTGCAAAGGTAAATAGATTTTTTTTAACTCCAAAAATTTTTTCACAAACTTTTATTTATTCAAAAAATACTCTCTTTTTGCAGAGCAATGAGTAGATGAACAAGTTAGTCAATGAGCAAATAAAAAGGCTTACAACTAACCCAAAGATTCATTTACTCATCAGGACTTGTTCATCTACTCATCTACTCATTTGCTTTCAGACGAAACATTTATGAAAATGGCCCTGGCTCTGGCTTTTCAGGCGTTTGAGGAGGGCGAAATTCCAGTAGGGGCAGTGGTAGTAGCTGACCAGAAAGTTATTGGCAAAGGCTATAACCAGACTGAAAAGCTACAAGATGTGACGGCCCATGCAGAAATGCTAGCCATTACAGCCGCAACGCAGCATTTGGGTGGCAAATACCTGCCATCGTGCACCTTGTATGTGACACTGGAGCCGTGTGTGATGTGTGCTGGGGCTTTGGCCTGGGCTCAGATCGGGCGACTGGTGTACGGGGCTTCGGATGCCAAACGAGGCTATTCGCAGAAAAGTGCAGGGCTATTACATCCTAAAACTCAGGTAGATACAGGAGTACTGGCTGCGGATGCAGAAGCCTTATTAAAAGCATTTTTTCAGCGATTACGAAACTAATTAAAATCTATTGTGTTTACCTAAACAAACGAATTTGTGTAATTAGGGTTTGGATTCATTTTCTTTCCTACTCTTACAAAACCTTCTGTACAATTTACCTTTTATAGTATTTTTTTAACCATTAACCTTTATTTGTATGGCTTTTGAATTAGCACCCCTTCCGTATGCACACGATGCCCTTGAGCCTTTTATTGACCAAACGACCATGGAAATTCACCACGGCAAACACCATCAGGCGTATGTGACCAACCTGAACAATGCTGTCAATGGAACCGAGATGGCTACCATGAGTCTGGAAGACTTACTGAAAAGTATAAGCACATATCCAGTAGCGGTTCGTAACAATGGAGGAGGACACTGGAATCATACATTTTTCTGGAATATCTTGAAAAAGAACGAAGGTGGAAAACCTGTCGGAAACTTGGCAGCTGCTATAGATACAAAATTTGGCTCATTTGATGCCTTCAAAGAAGAGTTTGCCAAAGCTGGAGCCACTCGCTTTGGGTCAGGTTGGGCCTGGTTGATTGTAGAACCTTCCGGTGAACTGGCTGTTACGTCTACACCTAACCAAGACAACCCGCTGATGGATGTAGCCGAGAAAAAAGGTACGCCTATACTCGGACTGGATGTTTGGGAACATGCCTACTACCTCAAATACCAAAACAAACGTCCAGACTATATTGCTGCCTTCTGGAACATTATCAACTGGGATAAAGTAGGTCAACTGTTTGATGCAGCCAAAAAATAAGTTTTAAACCTTGAATCTGCCAGAACCTTGATTCAAGGTTCTGGCAATTATTTTTGACATGGAAAACGATACACACGAACTACCCCCGCTACTGAATACCTGGCCTAAACTCTACCTATTTGTAGTAGTACACCTACTGGTACTGATAGGCCTCTTTTACTGGTTTACCCAAGCTTTTAAATAAAAAATTAGGTATAGTCTCTAATTTTTTTCTAATCTTGCGGCCGTATATCTACCACATATCTCTCTTCCCGACGAATGGCCGTACTTGACTGGGTTGTCTTACTAGGTACTATTTTCTGCATTGTTGTGTATGGGATATGGAAGGGACGGCAGAACCGCAATATGCGGGAATACCTGTTGGCAAACCGTTCTATGCCCTGGTACATTGTGTGTCTGTCTATTATGGGTACGCAAGCCAGTGCCATTACCTTTCTGTCAGCTCCCGGACAAGCCTTTGGCGATGGGATGCGGTTTGTACAGTTTTATTTTGGATTGCCCCTGGCTATGGTTGTGCTGTCTGTCACGGCTGTCCCGATTTACCACCGCCTTAATGTTTACACGGCCTACGAATACCTCGAAACCCGTTTTGACCTGCGTACCCGGGCCCTAGCCGCCTTTCTGTTTTTGCTGCAACGAGGCATTTCGACGGGGGTTAGTATTTATGCCCCAGCTATTGTACTGTCGTCTATTCTGGGTTGGAGTGTACAGGTGACATGTATCCTGAATGGCATTTTGGTGATGCTCTACACCGTTTCGGGGGGTACTAAAGCTGTGAGCTATACGCAAATGGGACAGATGGCTATTATTCTGTCTAGTATGGCTGTTGCAGGCTTCCTGACCGTACAGCTATTGCCGCCTGATGTATCATTTGTAGATGCGTTGCGAGTAGCTGGAAAGGCCGGAAAGCTGAATGTCATAGACCTCAAGTTTGATCCAAACAATCAGTACAACATCTGGTCTGGGTTGATCGGGGGCTTTTTTCTGGCCTTGTCGTACTTTGGTACAGATCAGTCGCAGGTGGGGCGGTATCTGTCAGGCAGTTCAGTGGCTCAAAGCCGGATGGGATTGCTGATGAATGGCATCGTAAAAATACCCATGCAGTTTGGGATTCTGTTTGTGGGTGTGATGGTGTTTGTGTTTTACTTGTTTGTGCAGCCACCTTTGTTTTTCAATCAACTGGAACTGAAAGATTTGCAGGAGAAAGGCTATACAAGGCAACTTAATGCATTGCAACATACCCAAGATTCATTGTTTGCTATCCAGAAACAGGACATGCGAAGCCTGATTACAGCCTTGGAAACACAGCAACACACTTCCGAAGCAGAGGCCAAATTTAAGGCGACCCGCCAGCAGATGCAAGATCTACGCACCCAGGTAGTAACCTTGATTCAAACCAATAAAGGGGTAGAAAAAGTAGAAGATACCAACTATGTGTTTCTGAGTTTTGTAACCCGTTACCTGCCCACAGGTTTGGTAGGTTTGTTGATTGCCATTGTGCTATTGGCCTCTATGTCATCTATTGCTGGGGCATTGAATTCTCTGACATCCAGCACCATCATTGATGTATACAAACGTATGCTTCGCCCGAATCTTTCGGATGCAGCTTACTTGTCTGCCTCCCGTTGGGTAACGTTTGGGTGGGGCGTATTTTGTATCTTCATTGCCTTGTATGCGGGGCAGTTGGGAAACCTGCTGGAGGCTGTCAATCGGTTGGGTTCGTTGTTTTATGGGGTTATTCTAGGTATTTTTCTGTGTGCGTTTTACCTAAAATCTATTGGTGGCACAGCGGCTTTTTATGGGGCTTTGTTAGCCCAGGCGGTTATTTTTCTGTTCTATCTTTTTTCTCCTATTGCGTTTTTGTGGTACAATGTGATTGGCTGCGTATTGGTAATTGGATTTGCGTGGGTAATCCAAGGCCTATATAAAGAGACTTCTTCATGATAGAGTATGCCTGACTTTTTTGACAAAGTAGGATGGGAAATAATAAAAGTAAGAAAATAGTACAGGTAAGAAAATAAAATAGGCTACTTTGGAGTTATTTTGTAGAACTATTTTAAGGGGAAAGAATGTGCATAGTCAGTCAGTCTAGCTGAGAAAAATGAAGAATGCATTGCTTTGATACAAGACTGAAGATAGGTCAGAAGGGTGTTTCAGAAGAAAGAAAATAGTATTTTTGGAAGGGTATGCCAAAAGTAAAAAAAGTTAATTTTTTTTATAAAACCGATCAACTGTGGAGTCATTTTTGTGGGTAGGTCTATCAGAAATTACAATCTTCTCTGGAAGACTACCTGTTTTTCTTTCGGGCTCGTATAGCCTGTACCCTTGAAAGAAGTAAAAGAATTGTTTTATGCTAGGGTAAGTAGTATTTTTACGTTAGCATAAATTTTACATACAATTTATTTAAATCATTTATCTGCCGTTACTATGACACATGTTTTACATTCAGTAATCGTTGATGATGAGGTGCAAAGCCGCTTTGTGGTGCGAAAAATGTTAGAAATGTATTGTCCACAGGTCTCTGTCGTAGGCGAAGCTGCAAACATAGAAGAAGCCTATGCCCTGATTCAGGAACACCAACCAGATCTGGTGTTTCTGGATGTAGAAATGCCACATGGTTCTGGATTTGAGTTGTTAAAAAAGTTTTCCTATGTGCCCTTTGACGTAATTTTCGTTACGGGCTTTGATCAGTACGCCTTACAAGCCATTAAATTTTGTGCGTTGGATTATTTGCTTAAACCGATCAATGCCAATGAGTTTATCGTGGCTGTCAACCGGTGTTTTGCTAAGAAGCAACAAACGCCTGCTACTGATGACCGTTTACGCCACCTGATGGAAAACATACGGACGCAGCAACTGGTCAGTCATAAAATTGCCCTGGCAACTGCACAAGGCATTGAGTTTATGGAAGTGGGCAATATCATTCACTGTGAAGCTGAAGGTAACTATACCGTTATTTACCTGACGGATAAGAGCCGTTGTGTCGCTACTGGAAAAATTAAGGAGTTTGAAGAATTACTACAGGGATACTCTTTTGTGCGCGTCCACAAATCACACTTGATTAATGTGCAGTACATTCGTAAATTCCTCAAAAAAGAAGGCGGTTATTTTGTCATGCAAGACAACCAGGAAATTCCTGTCGCCCGTCGAAAAAAAGAAGAAGTGATGAAGATCCTCTCGACTGGCTTTCAGTCTCATTTACTGATAGCCTGATCCCTCCCCGTTTCTTTGATGTTCATGCCTGATGAAACAGATTTTTTTGGTGGTAGTACTTTGGTGGTTTACTTGTGGTTGGGTAGGTCAGAGTTATACCCAAAGCTTGTTTTATAAACGATATACCATAGATGATGGACTGGCAGACAATGTGTTGTATGGGGTCACGCAGGACTTCAGGGGACGAATCTGGATTGGAACAGACAATGGACTCAGTTGCCTGACAGAAGGGCAGTTTACCAACTACCGCATGCAACATGGTCTGCCTTCCAATTATATCACTGCATTGCAAGAAAATACCACTGATAGTACTCTTTGGATAGCTACTTGGGGGGGAGGTATTGTACGTATGAAAGATGGTCGTTTTCAGCGTACTACGTTTCAGCAACAAAAAATTAACCGATTACAGTTACAAGGCAACCGCCTGATTGCTTGGAAAACACAACTGAGTTACTGGTTGTATATAGGGCAAAACCAGGATACAATAACTCGAGAGACCAAATATAATCTGTTCAAGAATGCAGATCATTCCATTCAACTAAGTCCAGAATCGATAGCTCCACTCATGTTAAAGGAAAGTTATCTGCTAACTAAAAGCCAGAAAGTGTACATTTTTGGAGAAGTCCCGGGGCTGACTATTTATCCGAATGCTGATATACAGGAAAGGATTTATCAGAAAGCATTGAAAAAAGATACAATATATGCCTTCTATGAAGACAATTATGGACAAAAATGGGCGGCTCTTTCGTCCCATTTAGTATCTATCAAAAGAAATTCTCTACAACGAGTACTGGCCTTACAACCGGGAGTAAAAATACAGGGGATAACGTCTGTAAGCCCACATCAGACACTTTTTTGGGACTCTAAACAGGCATTTCTCTTTCATTCGGCTACCCAAAAAACCTTTGCTCTGACTAGATGGCTTGATTTTAAAAGCCTTATCGCAGGAATGTATGTAGACAAGAATCAAAATATATGGGTAGCTACAGATGGAAACGGACTATTCTCTATTCCATATCCCTATCTTCAACGATTGACTTCAGAATTAAACAATTCTTTTGTTGCGAATATAGCACAGGGGTGGGATAATACAATATATATCAATACCAAAGCAGGATATTATATGCTGCAAAACGGAAAAATAAACCATCAGGTATCCAATAAACATCTATCTAACCTGCATATAAGTTCTAAAGGAAATATATTGTATGACTGGGCGAATAGTGGATTTAGAAATGACAAACCACTGAAAAATAAGCGATTTTCTTGGGGAAAACCCTTGAATGTAGAAGGATTTTATATTTCAGAAAGGGGGTTATATTATCATCCGCCTGAAAATCCAGATACCAGTAGTATTTTGTTAACTAGTATGGTAATCCGTAAACTAGCTAGAAAATCTGCTACCCAAAAAACAATAGCTGAATATATATCTGTAGGAGATAGCCTAAATTATTTTATTCGAAATGGATGGATAGATGGAAAGAAACAGATATGGCTTGCTACGTCAAAAGGCGTAATGGTTGTCGTATTCAAGGGTATTTCTCAGTATGCTTTAGGCGTAGTAGATAACCTCTCTTTTATTCCGCCAGATCAGATAGAACAAAAAATACTTACCACAAAAGATGGCTTGCCAGACAATGATGTACGAGACATCAAAGGAGACCAACATGGCAGAATATGGATTGCCACTGCTAAAGGTATTTGTATCTATGAAAATGGAAAATGTCGTCAGATCCTTACCAATACATGGCTGAGAGAAAATATTATTCAGTCTATCTTATTTGACCAGCACAATGTACTCTGGATTGCGACCAAGAAAGGTCTTGGTTATTGGGATGGGAAACAAATGGGTGTATTGCAAATGAGCCACGGACTCACATCAGAAGAAGTGACTTGCCTGTTTCTGGACAATCAACAACAACTTTGGATAGGAGGTACGCAAGGCGTAGCTAGGATAGACCTTACCGAAAAAATACAACCACCAGCTCCCATACAGGTGCGTATACAAGAGGTAACAGTCAATACACTGGCCGTTCAGCATCTTCAGTTAAAGTATGAAGATACCCTTCGGATTGCCTTTGAGGCTATAGACTATGCTTTTCCTCAAAAGCATGTGTATCGGGTACGTTTGGATAACCAGGAGTGGCAGGAAACGGCACAAATGCACATGGTTTACCGTGATTTGCGGTCTGGCTCACATACATTTCAGGTACAGGTACGCAATGCTTTAGGCGAGTGGTCGGCTAGTCAACAGGTTGTTTTTACAGTACAACTTCCCTGGCGGTGGATTGCCTTTGGAACTATTGGAGTCTTGGGTCTGATGGGAGTAGTAATTGCAGCTGTTTTGTATCGCAATCGTAGAAAACGGGAAATGGACAAACGATTAGCAGCCCTGGAATTACAAACCCTACAAGCCCAACTCAATCCTCATTTTATATTCAATTCCCTCAACTCCATCCAGTCTTTCATTCTTCGCCATGAGGTAAAGCTGGCTACCCAGTATTTATCTGAATTTGCAACCCTAATGCGGCTGTTTCTGGATTCATCTAAACTGCGGTATATTACCATTGAAGATGAACTTAAGTTGCTGAAGCTGTACATTGAATTAGAGCAGTTGCGTTTTCAAGATACATTTGCATATGAGATTGTACTGGACGAGGCGGTTTCTGAGGACTGGGAAATTCCTTCTATGTTCTTGCAGCCCTTTGTCGAGAATGCCATTAATCATGGGTTGCTGCACAAAAAAAGTCCAGGCCTCTTGCAGATCGAATTCCGATGTGAAGGCAATATGTTGATCTGTGTGATAGACGATGATGGCGTAGGCAGACAAAAAGCACAACAGATCAAGCAGCAGTCTTATAAAAGTTATCAGTCACGGGCCATGCAGATTATAGAAGAGAAAGTTTCATTTTTGTCTCGTTTGGAGCAGATTGAGGTTTTGTTTGTGATTGATGACAAATATGATGCAGAGGGGTTGCCATCGGGCACACGTGTGACGTTACGTATGGCTATTCTTAACTAAGTTGCCAAACTTAGCTGTAGCAAAGCCTAGGGCTTGACACCTTTATCCCAAAAGCTAATGCAATGGGTAATCATAAAAGAAAATAAATACCTGCCTGACAACTCGTAATGAGTACGTTAGCAGTAAAGCATGTGATCCATCACGTTACTTTAACGTGATGGATCATATGCCAACAAAAAAGCGTGTTCTACTTTTGGTAGGATAGGCTTTTTGAATTCCTTTTCAGATACTTTACTTAATACGATTTCTTTCTTCCCGCCATTTTCCCGGAACCGTTTGCATTGCCTCCACGGGGTTTGGGTGGGCCTGAACGTTCAGAGTTGCGGAATGGATTTCGTTTAGGGGCTGGAGTCTTTGCTTTGACTGGTATGCTAAAGTCTGTTAGCGGATAGGGATGTTCGTCAGTGACGGGAATGTTTTTTCCAATCAGTTTGTGAATATCCTTCAGAAAGGCCATTTCTTCGGCATCGCAGAACGAGAAGGCTGTTCCATTGGCACCTGCCCGACCTGTCCGTCCAATCCGGTGTACATACGTTTCAGGTACGTTCGGAATTTCGTAGTTAATTACATAAGCCAGCTCATCTACGTCAATACCTCGTGCGGCAATATCCGTGGCAACCAGTACCCGAATATCTTTGTTCTTAAAACTGTCCAAGGCACGTTGACGGGCATTCTGGGATTTATTTCCATGAATAGCCTCTGCTTTGATGCCTTTCTTTTGAAGCAGTCGAACTACCTTGTCAGCACCGTGTTTGGTACGGGTAAAGACCAGGGTAGTTTCAATGTCTTTGTCATCGAGCAGATGTAGCAGCAGATTGGTCTTATTGTCCTTGTCTACAAAATACACATACTGATTAATCGTATCTGCAGTAGAAGACACAGGCGTCACTTCTATCTTAACCGGATCTTTCAGAATAGTGTCAGCTAGGGTTACAATGACTGGAGGCATGGTAGCTGAGAAAAACAAGGTTTGTTTTTTCGTTGGTAGTACAGCCAGTAATTTCTTAATGTCATGAATAAAACCCATGTCCAACATGCGGTCTGCTTCGTCAAGTACAAACAGGCTGATGTGTTGTAAGGTGATAAACTTCTGGTTCATCAAATCCAGCAGACGGCCTGGTGTGGCAATCAGAATATCTACACCACGGCTCAGGGCATCGGTCTGGGCTTTTTGTGACACACCGCCAAAAATAACAGTATGTCTGAGTTTGGTATGCACCCCGTAGGCGGCAAAACTTTCGCCAATCTGAATAGCCAGTTCGCGGGTTGGGGTAACAATGAGGGCTTTTATTTTACGGATGCCTTTTTCAGGTTCGGGATTTTGGTGTAGAATCTGAATAATAGGAATAGCAAAGGCGGCAGTTTTTCCGGTTCCTGTTTGGGCACAGCCCAGAATATCTCTGCGTTGCAGAATAACTGGAATGGCTTGTGCCTGAATAGGAGTAGGCGTGGTGTACCCTTCGGTTGCCAACGCCTTTTTGATAGGATCTATCAGATCTAATGTTTCAAATGACATAGTATAATTTGTTAAAGCCAGCCAGATTAGATGTGAAAATAAGCTAGCCTCAGCGTTTTTTGGATGAGAAGTACGCTATATTCTTTGGAATGCCGAAGATAAGAAAATATTTTAACTTCTTGAGAGGCAAAAAAAGGTACTACTAGAGCCATAACAGGAGTCTGTACAAAATAATTCATTACTGAGTAAAATTGATACCTTTTTACAGCTACAAGCTACCAGTCTGCTCAGCTTCAGTGTCTGAATCATCATAAATAGAGGAAAAAAACAGGAAGTAGCTTCTTGGTTCTTTCGACACTTATCTACTCAAACGCTACACTTATTCCTCCAAAGTCTACAGTTATCTATTGGGACTTTGAATAGAAGAGACAATCACTACTTTTGCCACCATATGCAAAGTTACTTTTTGTAGGTTTGCACGGCCACATACATTCTTCAGTTGTATTCTTTATAGTGTCTGCTTCCAAAAGGAGGCAGGTATCTATGCTATGCTACCTGTATTCGTATAATACAAAATCATTCATTCTTTTATTTATTCTGAATATCTATGAAAAAAATGAGTCAAGCCGCATTGGGCATTGTTGTACTTTTGGGAATGTATACATCTTGTAAAAAATCAGAGGAACCCACTCCTCGG
>JACCDR010273123.1_pt1 | contig 10100 bp, 14 predicted proteins | sample 7446431 | NCBI WGS metagenome assembly JACCDR01 (sample SAMN15323443, study PRJNA562643) | freshwater metagenome | isolation source: river surface water | place: USA:Blue River Watershed | collected 2017-08-17 | reverse complement strand
GTGCTGTAATCCTGGGTATCGCTGATGCCACGGTTGCATCCGGTGCAGAAGTTTCGGTTGTGACCGATGCTTCCTTAACCCCTGCTGTTGCTGGTGCGGCCTTTGCTGCTACGGGTGTTGCCCTGGCTGCTAATGCTTCCGGCAAGTTAATCACCGCCACGGCTGGCGATTATGTTTTTGCTCGTTCCCGTGAAGCGGCGACAGCGGACGGCAATATTGTCCTTGTCAAAATTACCCACGAAGGCGAATTACCTGCCTAGGAGTTAAAAAATGCCCAGCATGACCCCCTCTCAAGAACGCGCTAATATTGATCCAATTTTGACGGATCACGTTCAACGCTACGTTCCCCAGGAATACGGTTGGACGGAATTATCGCCCATCACCCCTGTTTCGGCGTTATCTGGCCGTGTCATTCAATTTGACAAATCCGATTTCTCCGACTACGAGACTGCTAAAGGTGTGGGTGAAGACGCAAAAGAGCGTTCTTTCTTCTACTCTGACGGCAACTATTCGTTAGCTAAGCACGAAATCCACGGGAAAGTTCCCCTTGAAGTGCTTGAGCAAATCGAAGCCCAAGAGATCCCTATCAATATGCAGGAACGGGCCGCCACTGGTTCCTACGAAGCAATTCGTCGGCGAACTGCACGCGAAGTTGCTGCTCTGGTAACCAATGCCGCCAACTACGCCACTGCCAATAAAGTCGCACTTTCCGGTACTGACAAATTTGGTGGTACGACTTCTCAATTGTTGGCGATCGCCGATTCTGCAATCGACATCATCGACTTGAACACCGATCGCCGTCCCAACCTGGCGGTAATCAGCCTCGATGCTTTCTTAGCTGCCACCAATGACCCTCTCTTCAAAGAGCAAGTCAAGCACACGCAATCCCCCTTGACCCTCGGTGGCATGGAACGGAACGCTGAGATCTTGGCTTCCCTTTGGAAAATTGACCGGGTTGTGGTTGACCGTATGAAAGTTAAAACCCAATCCACCGTTGAACGGGTCGGTTCTGGTTGTGTGGTTTTCGCCTACGTTGACCCCCAGCAAGATTTGTTCCAGCCTAGTTTTGCTAAAACCTATCAGCATGAGGATTTCCCCATTGTTGGTGAGTCTTACCAAGACAACAAATCTGGCGCTTTCTACTTCCCTGTCGCTACCTATCACTCGGTTGTTATGACCGCTCCCTCCGCTGGTTACCTTGTAACTGGTTGCGTCTAGGAGGTCTGTGATGGCTCTGGTATCCCAGGAAATCTTTGACGACCTAGTGAAGCAACAGGCGATCACCGCCGATGGCGTTATTTTACGGACGATTCGTTGCAATGGGGATGTTTACGCCGAAGGGGATGACCCTTTCGCTGTGAATACTCCCAAGGCGATCGCCCCCGTCGTCCCCTCTGCGGTCGAGCCGGTTGTAGAAGCTAAACCTACGGTGAGCAAACCTCATCGAACCGCTAAGCCGAAGGGAGATGACGCATGATTTCCGTTGAATTGACGAAATCTGTTTCCATTGGTGGTGTCCCCCGTGATCCCGGTTCGGTGTTGTCCCTGCCCCTTGCTTTTGGTGAGGCTTTAATCGCTTCTGGATCGGCGATCGCCACCTGTCCTGATGGGACTTGCGGTATTGCTCCCCCTCCTGAAGAAAAGCCTCGTAAGGGACGTAAGCCCGTGATTGATAGTCCAGAGGGGAGTGAGTGATGTCAGCATTACAGGCGATCGAGGAGCAAATTGTCGGTAGGTTAACGCCTCTGCAATCTAAGCATTTTTTCCATCTGTTTAATGCTCCCGATACCCGTAATGTTTTGAACCCGCAGGCGAAGGCTCTAGTCTTTTTTGCGGGGGAAAGCATCTCTGAACCCCAGCCAAATCAAGTCCCGATCGCCAGTCAATCCAAAATCAATCTTTACCAGGATTCGGTATTGCGTTGGGCGATTTCCTTGCAACTGGTCAATCTCCAAACCCACACTCCGATTTACCCGTTGATTGAGGCGATCGAGTCTCAGTTGACTGGCTTTTACCCCACGGTTCCCGGTGTCAACCTAGAGTTTTTCATTCCGTCTGGGGTGAATTTTCAATCGTTGGATAGCGGGGCGCAGTGGAAATATGTTTTGAATTTTTCTATTCGCAAATTTGCGAGGTAACGTCGTTATGTTGCATTTAAAAGGCAATTTATTTATGCGGGCGTTGAACGAATCGACGGCCCTCGGTTATAAGCCCGCCTTCCTGTTTCCCATGGTTTCCTTGGCGATTCAGTCTCAACCGCAAACCGTTCAGGCAATGAAAACTGACCGGGTTGGCAAAATGAAGACTGCTGCTCAAGAAATTACGGGTACGCAGTATTCCATGACCATTACCACTCAGGTATTTGACTGGACTACCCTTCAATTGCTCCAAGGGCAATTGGCTAGCACCGAAACGTCTAAAACCGTTTTGCATCGGATTTATTCCCAAGTTCCCAAGGTCAGCACCTACACTGTTGTCGATGCTGAGTTACCGGCTGCGGCCAGTCCTTTAATCCCTGACGTGACGGTCTATGTGACTGAACGCGGTACTTGGGGTGAAGGTGGTTTGCGTGAAATGATTACGACAGGGACTCCCGATCCTGGACAAGTCAAATACGATGCGGCGACCACCACGCTAACCTTTAATGCGGCTGACGCTGGTGCTCCGTTTGTTTATACCCGTCCCACGGTTTACGCAACGGTAGAGGCGATCGGTGCTACCCTTTCCCCCGACTACTTTGGGGACATGGAAGCCTGGTTCTACTCTGGTTCTCAGTCCTACTACCCTGACTCGACTGGTTATAGCGGTGGTTTGCAAATGTTTTTCCCGAAAATGACACGGGCGATCACGTCTCAGTCCCTCGACTTTGGACAATCCCCCGTTTCCGGTCAGTTGGTTTACGGTTTAATCGCCCCTGATTACCAAGATTTACCGTTCAGCATCTACAACATCAACACTGGTACGACTGCTTAATTTATCCCTTTAACGCCATGAACACTGCCGACAAAATTGTGGTTATTGAGCCAGTTGATCAGATTGTTTATTACGGCAATGATGGTCGCTGTTATCAGTCCCAAGGCTGTTCGATTCTAGGGTTATTGGAGTTCCGTCGTTGGCATAAAATTCTAATCCAAGAGGTTGAGAAAATCAGTGCTATCACTGAGGCTCAACCTCTCTTGGCATCGGCTCGATTTATGGATTTTTATTATTTGTCGCTGGATCACTCTAATCCTGATTCTCTTCCTGAGTTGTTCCCCGATTGGTTATCCCATGCCGAAGCAGAGGCGATCGCCAATGGCATTTCCGATGATGAAAAGGGTGACTTTATTGATGAACTGATGGAAGGCTACATCGATCAAGTCAGCGAGACGTTAAGACAGTACGGGTTTTATGGCACATTGGCGATCGCCTGTGACAGGTTATTGGAATTGAACGGAATTAACGCTTCTGTGTTGACTCCCAAGACCTTTTACCAATTGCTGTTTGACCATGTTGATAATCGCGGCAATTTGTGCCCCGGCAAGTTGATCGCCCTCAATACTCCTGAGCAACCCAAAAAGAATCCTGCCCAGGATGTTGATGATCCGCCGGTTCCCCCGTCCGATGTTGACCCGACCTATCAGGCGATCGCTGGTCTAGTAAACGTCACGCAGGATCTGGAAAAGGCTCTCAATGTGGCCAGTCAGTATCCCGCCAAAACTGTGAATGGTGTTGCAACGGCGATCGTGGAACAGCAGGAACGGCAACGGAATAAAGCCAATGGCGGTACTGGTCAAGCTCCTCGTAAGTTGTCCTCGGATGAATTAGATGAAGTCCTGAGTGGTTTTGCTCCACCAACAAGTCAAGCCCCGGCTGTTCCGTCGTCCATCTCCCCCGAACAAAAAGTGAGTCTTCTAGCTCAAATTGCGTCTCCCCATTAGGTATCTCCCATGTTTCTAACCCCCGCCTATCCCACGATTGACTTTAGCCAAGTAAATGACGCGGCTGATTTGGTCAGTATCTTGTCCTTTGCTCAATCTCCCATGGCTCTCCCTGAGAACCCGACTGAAGAAGAGGTTGCTAAGGCGGAACCTTATTTGATCCAATTGGCGATCGAGCAACAGATCGATCCCTACGCCTTTGCCGCCCGTGAACGGGGTGAGAATATCGGCAACATCATCGATCCAATAGACCCAAAATATATTCGCAGAACTGCGCCGGGTCGTTACCAAGGAGGTTTTTCCTACGATGGACAGGCATATAAATTTACTATTAAGCCTGTAGGCGATGAGTTTGAAGTGGTTTATGCCCCGGTGCTTAAAAAATAGTTTTGGGGCTCAACAACAAAGGGAGGTGTTGACCTCCCCTTTTTTATGCGTATTTTGCGGATGGATTAACCCTGACTGGCTAATCGTTTTGTCTCGTCGCCGGGAATGATCGCGTAGCCAAATGTAGTGAGTGACGATTGAGCTTTTATGAATTCCTTGACGAGTAATGCCTGAATAGACTCGAATTCTTTTAGCATTTCTGGTGAAAGTTTTGGGGTTTTCATTGTTGTTTGTGGATGGATTAGTTAAATGCGCTGAGTTTTGCGTAGGATCGGAGTCGTTCCTTTAGCCGATCGCCGTCGCTCCATTCCTGTTCTTTTTCCAGGTAAGTCTTCATTGATTCATCAAAATTATATTCTTTCTTGATTCGGTTAACACAGTTTAAATAGCTTTTATAGGATGCAAGGTAATAACGCTTTTTTGATTCATCAATACGACACTCGATCATCATGTTTTCAGGTCGGCATTCTGCTGTGGTGTACCACTGAGGGGAACTGATGCCGGGTTGTAATCGTTCAATCGCTTTTGACAGTTCGACAAGGGACGTGGTGTAGATGTCAAACAGCGTTTCTTTTGCCTCCTCAATTTCTTTTGCTGCCGTACATTCATCGATAAGTCCACGATAAGAGCTTGCCATTTTGTAGGCGATCGCGTCGTGATATTTTTTTGCCGTTGATTCGTTGACGAGTTCAAACATTGTTTTAATTTTGATTGGTGGTGATTGCCGATCGCCTATTAACAACAAAACGCTTTGTCTCTTACGAGCTTGGTTGTATTGATGACAACGGCGATCGGGCATGAATGTATTTTGCCGATAAATTAACGCAACAAATCAATCACAGAAGAGTACCACCGCAATTGCTGAAACGTGCCGGAATTGTTGGAGCCAGTGGCTAAGGTTAAATCGCTAAACTCCGAACCGTGGGGCGTGGGAATGTAGCTTGAATCCTTGCTGCTCTTTTTGGCTTCGTTTTTAACTTGCAAGCCTTTTTCAATCAGCATCTGATTAATTTTACGGGCACTTAATCCGTCTAATCGTTTGCCGATTTCAGTGGCGGTGAGCAGTTCAAATTCCTGTGCTGAGCTATTAATCAGGACTTGTCGTGATTCAGCCAATACCGGGGCTAGACGGGGTGCAATGGCGATCGCCGCATTGAGTTTCAATCCCCCCAACAATTCCGGCTTTAAGTTAACGCCAGCAAAGGCATCGGTAATCATTAGACTGGCTAGCAGGTAGTCTTCTTTTAGGTCTGGGGTTTGGAGATTGGCGATCGGGGTAACACCATAGCCACCCGTTTCGCGGATAGATGGGACGACATCTTCAAACAGCCACTTTTTGAATGGCTTGGCATTAGGCTTGCGAGATTTTGCCAAGATATCGTAGACACCCGGCTCCCAAGTGACGTTCATCAACTGAGTCCCGCCAGGGGTGTCGATATTAGCGACCCCCTTCCACTCATCCTCTGTGGACATATCTCGCGGGTTGACGATTTCCAATACATTCGCCAAGTCGTTTGTTACAATGCCAAAGCCGTATTTTTGGCTGGGATCTGTCACAAAACGGATTTCGCTATGAGAAAAAAGCTTTACAATATTCACAGTTAGCCTTACTGAAGAAAAATCCGTCAAAGTTTTGGTCTATTGAGTCAGAACAAGACTTCTCCGAACGACGATCGCCAATCCACCCCAACAAGAAGCCCCTAGCCCAACGCCTAGCCAGTATGCGAAAAGTCTCCCGCCAATACCGCAAAACATCGGTAAACTAACGATAAATCCTGCTACCATAAGCAGATTAACCCCCATCCCCATTGGATTACAGTGAACAAATCCGAATTAGTAAACGCCATTTCCGATCGCACTGAAGGTATTACCAAAAAAGACATCGACCTAACCATTGATGCCCTCACCCACGTTATTACTCAAGCTGTGGCTAACAAAGAAAAAGTAACCCTGGTGGGCTTTGGTTCCTTCGAGCCGCGATTCCACAAGGAACGGGAAGGACGCAACCCCAGCACGGGCGAAAAATTGATTGTCCCGGCCAAGACCGTCCCATCGTTTTCCGCCGGTAAAGCTTTTAAGGAAGCTGTCGCCAACAGAGATTCATAGTTTGAGGTCAAATAATGTCCTTTTCAACCGCACTCGAATTACTCAAGCAAGGCAAGCGGCTAACCCGACAAGGGTGGAACGGCAAGGGAATGTACGTCGAGGTTCAGTACCCTGATGCCAACTCCAAGATGGGCTTACCGTATATTTTTATGCGGCCGGTTACCGGGCATTTTGTCCCTTGGGTTGCCAGCCATACTGACCTGTTAACCGACGATTGGATGGAGGTGGCATGACACCCGAAGAACAAGCCCTCAAAGCCAGCATCCAGCAACGACTGGAAAAGCTCAGACCAAGGATCATCAACAATGGGACGGGGTTAAACGTCACCGTCAGAGGCGAAACCTTTAAACTGCCCTTTACCCGATCCACCCCGGTATCTACCCGGAATATTTCTTGACCATTGGCTCGGATTATCGGTAAAATACAAACACAATTTTAGTATTCAGCCGATAAATCCAAAATATAAGTGGACACGAAAAACCCCTTTGATCGCCGTCGATTAGAGGGGTTTTTGTTGGTCAAGCTGATTTTTGCTCTGTTCCCAATGCAATGAGGGATTCGATGGCGAAAATTACTTTTTTGCATGGAAGGCTGGGCGTAAAGCATTCTGTTCCCCCTCCACAATTCAACAATGGAAATAGGAATGGCGGATGCTTGAATTTAGCGAATTCCTTTAATATCGATTGTTCTATTTCGTAGGCTTGCCCACCATGCTCAAACTCCCATTCGTATCGCTCTTTAACAAATAAAGAGTCTCCCTCGAAACGCTCATCAACGGTACGATTTGTAATGCCAATTTTCCAGAATAAGGCAAAGTCTTTTTGGAATTTAAGTAGGTAAAGTACACCTTTTTTGTTGCGATTGAATCCAGATTTAGCACAAGCAGGACACCCATTCCCTTTTAAGTGCTTACCTGGGTTTTGTTCAAACACTCCATGCGTTGAACAGATAATCTTGACATTGGTGTGGCCGTTAGCATATTTGACTAGCGAGTAATCATACTTGCCTGCTCCATGGACAGACTGAACCTGTGAAATAAAACCTTCCGTTGTTTTCCTTTTACTGCCGCCACAGTCAGGGCAGCCAGCTCCCCTCAAATGATTATTTGGTACTTGCTCAAACACTCCATGCGTTGAGCAAACAATTTTAACTTTAGTCCTGTCATCAACATATTCGACCAATGAGTAATCATATTCATTCATTTCGTGAACAAACTTAGCTTTCAAAATAAAATCTTCAGTTGAACTTTTATTTGATTCCGCCGCTTTAATCGATCCGCAAGCACGGCAGCCACGTCCACGCAGGTGACCATACGGGAACTGCTCAAACACTCCATGTATTGGGCAAACAATTTTGATCTTGGTCTTGTCATTAACATATTTGACTAATGAGTAATCATATTTGCTGGCTCCATGTATGGATTGAGCTTTTGACACGAATTCCTTCAATCCCCTCTTTGTCGTCTCCACACCGCAAACACGGCAACCACGTCCAAGTAAGTGATCATACGATAATTGCTCAAACACACCGTGCTTTGGGCAAATAATCTTAACTTTAGTCGAGTTGTTAATATACTCGACTAGCGAATAGTTGTATTTGCCTATGCCGTGAACAGCCTCTGCTTGCCGAACATATTCTTCTGTCGTTTTTCTTTTCATCCAATTTTGTGTGTGATTTAACTACATTCCATTTTACCCGATCACTATTAACCGGGTAAAATATTGGCAAGCTAAGGATTAATTAGCACAAGAAGTACAACCATCGTTACCTTCTTTGAAATCATCCTTCTGGACAGAGCGAATGTAATAAACAGCCTTGCAGCCAGACTCCCAAGCCAGCACCAAAGTTTCATAAATATCTTTAGCGTTTATGCTGCGCTCAGGCTGGTCGGGATAGTAAATCCCGGCATTGAGATTAAACAGCAACTCCATCGAGATCCCGGTATCAATCCATTTCTGAATCGTTGCCGTTGCCTTGATTACGGTTTTCTGGTCAATGGTCTTGTTTTCCTGGTAGTGCCACCAATATTTTTCTATGTATGGCGGGGCGATGGGGACGCTTCCTTTTGCCCATTTATCATAGAAAAAACGACTATACGCCGGAAGTATGCTGGCAGTGCAGCCTTGGACTAGCGAGGATGAGGTGTTAGGGGCCACGGCCATAATGTGAGAATTACGAATACCGTTAGCCTCGACAGAGGTTAGCAGATCCTCCCACTTTTGACCATGGATAGCCAACCCCGGCAAGATATTTTGAGCGTTACCTGTCGCCCAATCACTGCCCTCAAAAGCAGGATAAGCCCCACGTTCCAAAGCCAGATCATGACTAGCCGCGACACAGTGGTATGCCATTTCCTCAAACAGTTCTTCGATCATGTCGAGGTTTGAGTAATTGGTTTCCCGTTTTGCCAGGTAATCAGCCAAACCCATTGCCCCGACACCGATAGTCCGGTACAGGTTGTTATGCTGCTTAGCTTCGGGCAGTGGCGGCGTGGTAATCTCGATGGTGTTGTCGAGAATGCGGACGGCGATCGGCGCATACTCTTCAAGCTCGGAAATGTCCAGATTGGCTAGGTTGAGTGAATCCAGATTGCAGCAGTGGGCAGTCACACCTGGATCAACATTAGAGAAAGATTCAGTACAAAGGTTTACGCATGGGATGTAGCCCTTGTGTTTGTTGGGGTTTGCGCGATTAATTGTGTCCTTGAAGGCTAAGTACGGCAAACCAGATTCAAGCTGAATCCGCATAATGTCTTTAAATAGTTCTTTGGCATTAACCGTCTTGGTTAGCTTGAGAGAACCATCCTTGGCTAGCAATTCTAGCCGTTTATAAACCCACTCAAACTCGTCGCCCCATTTTTCCGCTAGGTCAATGTTCATGACCGTTTCGACTTCGTGGGGGCAAAATAGCGTCCATTCCTGATTGGCTACCACCCGACGCATAAATTCATCGGAAATAACCAATTGTGGAAACACGTCGTAGCATTTGCGGCGTTGATCCCCGTTCTCTGCTTGCATTTCCAGAAATTCAGGAATGTCCGAGTGCCAAATATCTAGGCTGACCGTAACAGCCCCGGCTCGTCGTCCCATTGCGTTCAGTCAGGGTCGTTAATCCTAACCCGTTCTCAAAGAACCGCTATCTGTCACCAGATAGATCAGACCATATCTTCATCCCGTAGGATGTTCCCCATTTCCCATCACTTGATGGTACGAGCAATCATGCTCTGGCCGTTACACATTCCCAAACTAGATTGTGTTCATCACCCATCCGTCAACTAGAACACTGGCAGTATGCTCACCTTAAAAAGGCATAGTGGGCTGCGGATTGTATAGTTTGGGCTTTGCTCGGTATTGTCTAATCACTTAGAGTTTCACCGAATTAGAGGAATGATCGAGTCTGTTTACACAGACAAGGGGCAGAACTGTTTACCGATACTTTTTCGCCAACAAAAGCTAACTAGGTTAGTGCTTGTCTTACGAATACATAAGCTGAGAAAATTTCCCAACCAAGGTGTATCAACCGATGCCCAAGAGCTAGGCTCAAGAGCACTTAAAATTGTCTTAGGCTTGATTCTCGCCTAGAGGACATTGCGACCGAATGATTACTTAGGCACTGTAGAGGTCAACTTGTGATCCAATGGTTACATACAGAGATTGACTTACTGCCTGGGCGTTTCACCTATATTCG
>JACCDR012213040.1_pt1 | contig 10102 bp, 12 predicted proteins | sample 7446431 | NCBI WGS metagenome assembly JACCDR01 (sample SAMN15323443, study PRJNA562643) | freshwater metagenome | isolation source: river surface water | place: USA:Blue River Watershed | collected 2017-08-17 | reverse complement strand
TCTTCTTCCGGGGTCTCTTGTAACTCTTCGGGACTATCACGTCCCTCGGCGGTCTCACTATCTTGAGTTTCTTCTTCTGGTAATTCTGTAGGTTCGTCAGTAGATCCCTTTCCTTGTTCCGTTTTATATTGTAATACAATATCATCCCCTACTGAGAATGGGTCTCCTATATACTGAGAGCCATCTCCAGCTCCTTGGCCAAAAGAGGGCGATCCCACATCAATTGTAGATATTTCATCTGTCATATTCGTTCCTTAATATACATAGTTAAATGTTAAACTGGGGGTACCTGCCCTTCTAACTCCTGCATTCCCATATCCTGCGGAGCTGCTTGTGGGGCTGGAGGTATTGGGGGTTGTCCTCCTCCTTGTTGTGGAGGCATTGGAGCTGGAAGTGGCGGGAGTTCTACTTTAAAGAAAATAGGGAAGTTCTTTAAGAACGCTATTTCTTGAGAACCTTGAGCTGATGGTTTATTCATCATCTCTTCCATAAATCCTTCGTGAACCATTACATGTTTTGCAAAAGCATCTTTATAAAGCTTAGGTAATCTTTTATAAGTTTCAGTTTGCATAAATAGTACGTGAGTCTTCCAATGTACAATATGCTCATCTGAAACTTCAGGAGCACCAACTGGCAATCCATCCATAAAGTCAGCATTTTCATCTTCTGCTTGATTAAGAGCAGCTGTCATAATGTCATAAGCTTTTTGTGGTTGAGCTATTTCTAGAACATCTGCTATCTGTTCAGGAGATAATAACCCCGGGACATTTTGCTGTAAGAATCCTATCTCTTCTATACGTCCAGCTTTTGATTCACTAAAGCCTGTAGAGTTTTGAATGATAATATCGTAGTTAGAGCTAATCTTAACTTGAGTTAGTCTAAAGATTTTATATCTATTAGCTTTCCCTACAACTCTAATTAATCTCTCTGGAGACTCTGGGTATCTGTCCCCAATAACAGCTCCCATCATAGAAACACAACGTCTGATTAATTCGTTATGCTTCATAATATCAGTTGAACTTCTTTGAACTTCTTGTTCTTCATAGAATCTAAGCATTGAAGCGGCTCTAGCTCCAGCTGGAGGAGTTCCTCTACTTACTCCATTAATTCCAGAGAGTGTTTGCATTTCATTTCGCATATCACTTCTAAAACTAAAAGTGTCCCCTGATACTGAATTAAAGACTGCTAGTTCTGGCTTAGGAGAGCCGGGATTGTAAGGAACATTTGTAGCAGTATTCCCTAATGATTTAGGATCAACACTCCCCTTTTGGAACATCCATTTTGGATGAGCTGTAAGCATAATATTTCTATTAGCTAATGCAGTAAGTTTGTTATACACATTCTGCATTGGAATAAGATAATTGTAGAAACTAATTGGGAATACTCTCCCCGGAACATCAATATCAGTGTTTCTTACGTATGGGAAATCTTTATGACTCCACGGGTATTTGTTTCTAATAAGTTCTACAACACTCCCTCCTGCAATCTTTACTACAAGACCATTAGGTAAGTAAGGAGATGGTTTATAAATAATTCTATAAACTACAATCTCGTCCCCTGCTTTAATTGGTTCAGGGTCAAAAGTAAAAACAGTTCTTAAGTTATCAGGTTGAAGCTCTGGTTTTTTAAATTTCTTTCTAGCTTCTTCAATATGAATTATCTCATCAATCTCTGTTATGAAAGATACTTTTCTCCAATCATTTCTTGGCTCGTAGAATACCCAGAATGGTTCTTTATTATAAACTCTAACATCACCAATTGGGTTCCCTTTTTCATCATTATCGCCAGCGTACTTATCCCAATCAACGCCAGTGAAAGATTCTCCAAAAATCATCTTATGACGCTGAGAATCTTGCACAAGAAAATCAAAGTTATTGTTACGACATACAGCATCAAGGCAAGGCTTTAAAAGTCTAGCTGTAATTCTATCAGACTCTTCATTATGTGTAGGGGCTACGTCAAACGCTGGTTTATAAGAAGACAATCTAGAGACTTTTTGTTCTGTTAAGTCATATAAATGACCAACAACCACAGGCATCTGGTCTGCTGCAAAGTTAGCGATAGACCTAGCACCCACCATCAACCTAATTCCGTAATTATTAGTAACTTCATTTAAATACCAACAAAGATTTAAATTCATTCGACGGATACGAGGTTCGTGTATTCTTTCTAATAGTGGTTGAGTCTCTGCAAACCACTTTAGGATACCTTTTTCTGTCTTATGCATATCATTAGCCCAAATAGGTCTAATTGATTGCCTAGCTTCACCTTCAAGAATCTCGTATTGTCCTACATCCATTTTATTTTATGCCTTTATTGGGTCTTCCCCTAGAGTATCAAAATATGACTGCCTATCACTTGCTCGTCTCTCAGATGAAAATGGCACAACCTTTTGAGTTTGGCTAGAGTTGTCGTCTAATCCCATGGCCTCATCCATATTTCGAGCAGTAGAAGCCTTAATTAGAGCTTCAGATGCCATTGTAACAGCATGTTGAGCTAGATACGTAGCATTTTTACTGTCTGCCACTAGTTCTAAGACTTTTTGTAACTGTTGAGCGTATAGTTTGTTTTCAATCTGTAGCGAAGCTAACTCTTTTCTTAAAAACTCTATTTCTTTCTTTAAAAGGATAATGCTCTCCTCCATATCTATCTCCATCGTCTTCTTGTTCCTTTTCAATTAAAGTGTTATCTAAAAACATATAATCATCCCCATACCCTGAATCTTTCAGTAAATCATTTATAGTAGGGACTCTAATAGACTGCTCCTGTTCTAATTTATCTTCTAAGTAAACATCAATCTCTGGAGTAACTGAGATATGAATATTGTTGAATATATAAAGTAATAAATCTATACAATGGTCATTAACATCAGGAAGCTTCCCTTCTTTAGTATAGCTCCAAACATCTAGTTCGTGAATTAATCCGACACAATTACTTCCAATCCATACAGCATCTTTCTGAGCAAAAAAGTCTTTTAATCTAGATATTGGAGAACTTAAATCTCTTTCATTCTTAGCTTTCATTTTCTTAGCAGGGATAAGAGCTTCTTGATACCTATCCCAAACATCCACTTGAAACCAAGAGGCTGCTGGATCATAGAAGTTCTTCCAGTCTTCTATGTCTACTGCTTCTATGAAATCTTTTCTCTTTTGAATTACTCTTGCCCAGATTCTAGCACCACTAGTTTGTTCTCTATCTCGTTCGTAAATCTCGTCAAAGATTATTAATTGACCTGTAGTTCTATGATGTCCTAAAAGAAGAACAGCAAATGTAGATTGAGCTGGATCTGCAAAAGTATACCAATCAATCTTTTTATAATCTTTCCTTACATACTCCTTTAAAAAAGCATAAGGTTTTAAAACAGCTTTCTTTTTTTTATGCCATATAGGCATTACAGCAGTAGCTCCCCCTTGAACATACTTCCCTTCAAACTCTCTTAACCATACAGCTTCTTGCCCACTAGCTATAAGCCTTGCCTTCTCATCTTCTAACCACTGCTTACTAATATAAGGGTTATCAGAAGTTGGAGCTTCGTAATAGAAGTATTTTGAGTTTGGGTCTTCTGCTTTTTCTTTAACTTCTTTTGTAAACTTAGTGTAGTAACATTCGTTATCTGGAGGAGTAGATATAACTAAAAGAGACGCTGACTTTGCAGCTAAGTTTGGTCTCATGACTTCAGTATCAAAAACTTCACCATGATCCCTAAACTCTTCATATACTACAAAGTCAGGGTTCAATCCTCTTAAGCTTTGTTCATTATCACAACCCTCTACTATTATCTGAGAGTGAATCCCTTCATCATTGGCAGACTCTAGGATAAGTCTATAATCCGTTTCTTTAATGTCATGAATAAGAGACTTAGGAGCAAATCTTTGTAGACGTTGAGAAGTCCAATAAATACCAACCCCTTGCTTTCTAGTATTAGCAATTAAATAAATGATACTTCCGGGATTTTCTAGTCCATAACGAATAGCACAATAAATAGCTAAGAAGCTTTTGCCAAACTTTCTTCCACATTGAACCTGAACTACTTGTTTTTTTTCTTTCTCAGAGAATAGAGCACGAGCAACTTTCCATTGACCCGGATGCATCCATCTATTATGAGCCTTCATATACATATGCAAATCTGCAATCTTTTTTTGTTGCAGAAGAGCATTAACTTTATCTTGTTCAGAAAGAATCATTATCTTTAATTGGGTCTATATTATCTGTTTCAATAGAAGCTTCAGGATTTCTAATTGGATCATTAACTACTTCCCTAGCTATCTCTATCACTCGTTTATTATCTAGCTTCATAGTACCAGTGACATCAGTAGGCTTCCCTTCTTCTAGTCTAGCAATCTTATCCATCTGAGTTACGATATTTGCTACATCTACTACTTCTTTTACTGTTAATGGTTCTGGATTAGCCATCCTCTCAGTAATTCCTCTTTCCATTAGCAATAAAGACATTCCACCAATCTTTCTTAGAGTTGGTAATTTATCTTCAAATATCTTTTCTATAATTATATTTGATTGCTCTTTTGCTACTGTAGTTAATGGTTGAGTCGAAAGTATTCTAGCTATTATATTTCTAGGGACTCTAGTCTTGATATGAATATTCTCAGCATTAGTATTCCCGTTAAGAAATTCCTTGCAAACTAGTTCACTAGCTAGTTTATATTCTTCATCCCACTCTTTAGGAGATTCTTTATTTTTTAGATCTAGTTCTGACATTTTTAGTTTCAGTTACTATATTTTCATTTCTAAACTCTTCTATTACTGCCTGTAACTTCTCTGGACGGAAAACTCTAGTTTGATCATCTATAATTCTATAAATCTTTTCTTTCAATAACTCCTCTAATATAGGAATTATTTGCTCATTAGTAGGGAAAAGCCCATTAACATTTAAGCCTCTTAGCACAGCTTCTTTCCCTAGCTTACCTTCATCATTCATAAATACCTTTACGCAATAGTTAATCCAAATTTACTTGAAATATAATTTTTAATTAAAGTTCTTTCTGTAGAATTTAAAATTTTGCTATAGATAAAAAACTCTGCAATTTCCCCAACTAAAAAATAAGGCCCGGGGAAAGGGGCACCAGAAATAAACCCTTGTCCAAGATATGGAGTAGATGCCCATCCAACTGTATTAGAACCAGAGGTATAGATATTTGTACCATCTAGGTAAACTTTATAATCAGAAGAAGCTGAGGAAACATTATATAATCTATAAGAAGTCAAACTTGGCGTAGGATCTCCAACGGTAACTCTCGTAGTCGATCCAAACCCTTCGTAAATATTCCCATCAGTCCAGCAGTAATGAGTATTATCAGAGGAAGAAGTAAAAGTCCAAAGTCCAGTATATCCTGTATTCCCCGGAGGATCTTGAGCTATTTTTACAACAATATAAACATCCCCTGCGCTGAATCCTGATATAGAAGTTGGAACGTTAAAGAATTCTCCGCTTGTACTAAAGCTAAGAACATCTTCTCCGTTTAAAGTATTTGTTAGTAATACAGGTCTATCAGCAGAAGTTGTTTGAGTAACGTGCCTAGCGTTCCCAGAACTATCGTTCCATTGATAAACCAAATCGTTGTTTACAGCAGGAGTTATCCCAGCATCGGTGTAATATCCAACGCCGGACTGTAACCAGATCTCTAAATTAGAAATACTAGATGGACTATCCCCAGCACTGATATTTCTTCCAACCCCTAATAAAGGTAAACAATTTGTCATAGATAATCTAAAAATTCTTCTTTATATGCTTTTTTAAGATCTGCTATCAAAGAATCAATCAAAGGTTGAGTAGGCAACCCAAGAGCTAAAGCTTTTTTAGCTAATTCTAGTTTTCTATATTTTTTATTAAATATGTTTTTTTCCGATTCTTCTTTTGGAGCTGGCTCTGTTAAATCAATTTCTCCGGGGATTAATTCTTTTACATAATTTTTTACATTATTTAAAAGTTTAATTTCTCTTCGTGCTGTTTCTTCTATCCAATCTTGAGTTACGGCAGAAGTTATATAGTAATTTTTTACTTCTTCTTCCCCTTGATCGCCTTGATAAACAATTATGATTCTATCTTTCCCCGATTCTTTATCGGCTCCTTTAAAGTATGCTTTATTAAACATGTTATGCTCCTTTATATCCGTTTGCTGAAACTTTAGTACTTGCCCCTGTAGTGACGTTTGCACAGAACAAGGCAGTATTTGCTGTTGGTTGTCTAAGTGGTGGGTTTAACGTAATGACCGCCCCCCCATATGCAGCAGCCGCTGGGATTGTCATGAGAGTTGTCCCTCCAGACCCGTCTTGAATTATTACATCAGTTCCTACAGTAGCATGGGAATTGCTTACTATAATTGTTGTTATATAATTTCTAAGTCCAGAACCCGGAGCTGCAACTAAAGAGGTGGAAGTAGTCCCAGTCATTGCTGAAGTAATTGCCCCAGAAACTATATTTGAAGATTCTGCAAGTTGAGTAGTTAGACCAACTCCGCTAGCAATCCCTTGCACGGTAATAACATCCGCACTTGCAGTTCCTGCTGTTCCAAGTGCTGGTTGTTTTGCAGCTGTTGCTGCCCCAGTTGGTAAAGCAGAAGAAGAAACTGTAACAGCCCCTGTATTACAAGCTGTTATTTTCCCATCTATTGAAGAGAGAGAAGAATTGCCAGTAGTTTGATTAGCTGAAGTTGCAGCCCCTGTTGGGAGAACAGAAGAGGAGACGACAACAGCCCCTGTGTTGCAGGCAGTAATCTTACCATCAATAGAAGAAAGAGAGCTATTCCCCGTTGTCTGGTTAGCACTTGTAGCGGCTCCAGACGGGAGAGATATAGAACCAGAGGCAATTACAACAGCTCCAGTATTACAAGCGGTAATCTTGCCATCAATTGAAGATAAAGAACTATTCCCCGCTGATTGCAAGGTTGAAGTAGCAATAGCTATTTCTGTCCCTGATGAGTTATTGAGAACAGTTCTATTAATATGCTTTGCTAGAGCATCTTCTGTGATTGTATAAGTTCCTACGTTTGTGGTGGTTCCTTCGTCAAAGGTTAATTTTCCTGTTGCCATTTCTTTTTATCCTAAAGTTACTCTTTTTATCGCCCCTGCTATAGTTTTAAAGCTTAATTGATAAGACACACTACTTGGAGTTCCTACAGAAGCAAAAGGCATCCCCCCTCCAATGAATCCAACAATATCCCCTCCTCCAGTAGCTCCTCCCCCAGAAGACCCTGTAGCTACAGAAGGGACTGGAGCCCCTCCCCCTATAAAAGCGATAATCAATCCTCCCCCTGTAGGGGTTCCTCCTCCAGTTCGAAGTACCCAAGTATCTCCAGCTGTAGGAGAAGATGGATCTGTAGAGTATTCTGGAATAGAAACAGAAGAAACGCTAGAACTTGTATCAAGTTGTAATTTCTTTTTTAGTAATGGGTTAAAAATGTAATTAGACATTCTGATAATCTAAGGAAGCTCTATCAGTCCAAGAGCCATAAGCGACTAGAATATCGATAATATCCCAATCACCATCATAAACATAATAATTAATTTTCCAGACTGGGAGGTCAGCAGTCTTCCCTTTTTCGGCAAACCCTACGTATTTTATCTTTTTGTTAGGAGCAGGGTAATAGTCGTATTTCTCCCTCCCCGGAATAAACTTAATGTCTGTTATATTCTCTGGGAGACCCATTACTCAGCTGGAGCCTCACAGAAAGAGAGTTTAATACATAAGCTTTCTAGAGCAGTAGGGGCTACATTATATCCAGTAATAGCTGATATAAAAGCAGCAATTGCAAGAATAATAGCTTTCTTAACTTTAAGTGACATATTATCTCCTTATGGTAGATTGATAAGTTGTTATGAGATTAGAGTATTTCTTTATGATGGAAGAAGAAATAGGAAAAGATCTACGGCTAGGTTCCACATATTGAGTTCCTGACTTTCTTCCTTGACTTGTGGGCTCCCATGCAAAAAGCACTGAGCATTTTCGAAACTTGTAGAAGAGTAAGAGCTGGTCATTAACGGAGTTGAGGTTTCCATCATTGTTCCAGATGCACGAGGTTCCCCTAAAAACTGAGGTTGTAAGATGCAACTCACAGTAGTTAGCACCATTAAGTAAATAACACCTATCCGTAACAGGTGATCTAGCGGTAGCAATATTCTTTTGGGGAAGTATCTCTTTGACATAAGAAAGAACCTTTATATAAGCCTTGTTATTATAATTATCTTCTAACCCAGTACTAACTATAACCTTAGTTCTTTTATTAGTTAATGGTAAGATTTTATCTCTTATAAATATGGCTCTATCTTGAATAGCTCTTTTAATCTTTATATTGCCTCTCTGTAGGGCTTTATTATATGGGGTGGTAGTTAGAGTAGGGGAAAGCTCTTCTTTCGTACAACGACCAATATGACGCCTACAAGTCTCATTAGAAATATGGATTTGAAGTAAGTGAGATTTTTTTTTAAAAGTATTTAAGAATTTAGATACACAAGTTAAGTCATTACCAAAAGTAGATAACAGAACGGTCATTGAGGGAGAGGTAGCAGAGCTGGCAATCTTGATAAAACGATTGCAAGGATACTTAGGATTAAGAGCAGCAAAAGAACTAAAACCAACGTACTGATTAAGTGCTTTACTCTCCAACGTAAAGAAGGGAAGAAAGAAGAATAAGAAAAATCTAACACTTAGCCTGATACTCATCATCTCGAATTCTTAAAGTAAAGCTATTAACCCCTTTAACAGCATCTAAGAACATATCAAAACCTAACTTAGAATTTAGAATAGCTCTTCTCTTTTCAATTACTCCAAACCCTAATCCAATCAGTATACAACCCTGAGTGTCACGTACAGTATTACCAATATGAAACAAAATACCATCTCTATCTGGGACATTCATTACTTCAAATGTTGTAGGGATAAACAACCCACCACTAGTCTTCCTATCATAAACCCTCTGACATTCATAAAGACCAAGAGGAATACAAGATACTTTCTTGATATTCCCTTCCCACGGTAACTCTAACGTAGTTCCTATAATATCTTGATTAAAGATTAATACTCCTCTAGTCGGATGATTAGGAAGAGTTACCACTCTTAGTATCTCTATCTCTATGTTCTTTGTCTTATACATAAATAATGGAGACCCTTATTATAAATAAAAAGGGATGAGTGTAGAGGCTATATGAATATAAATATAAATTTGCGAGATTAATATTATGAAAGGGTACCCCTACACCCAAGATAAACATACTAAAAATTATTACTCTTAGCAAAATAATTATTAGAAACATTGTTATATATACATGTATTTTAGTATCCCAAGATACCAAGAGAGGGGGAAAGTTAAAACTGGTGGAGAATTTTGTATGGGATATATAACTACACATGCCCCCCTCCTCGCCCCCAATACCCCTAGGGTGGGGGTGGGGGTATGCTAGGGATATAGGATTGCAGGCTTATATTGATTCTATATTTAATTCTTTTATATAGGGGTATGGGTATGGTGCGACATGTATATATTATATTAATAGCGTGGGGATATGAGAGATAGAAGAGATAGAGAATAGTAGTAAGTCATCTACCCAATTTAGTTCACTAGTTTTTAGGTTCTAGATAACTAAATAGTTCTAACCTGCTGATATATCTATATATTATATACAAGCATGCAAGTGTTAGGTATCCCATGTATATATTTTCGTTAATAATATTACATATTTAAGGGTACGAATTACGCAACTTAGTTGCATTAGTATATTTGTATCTAAATTAGAATGGTTATTCTATAGATTTATTATATAAAAATACCAACTACTTAAGTAACTTTAAACTACTGTTACAAAAATAATTGGTATTGACATCCTCTCGGAGCGTGCTATAACCATAATACTAGTATACTTATATACTTGTATCCTTGCTTCTTAGTTATTAGGTTCTCACTATATTGGTAGAGTAAGCAAGTACTAAATAATAAATAATCGATATATTTTTTTTTCTTTTCTTTTTCTTTTTTTTTATTCGTAAATACCTGCTATCTAATTTGCTATTGATTGCTTGGTGTCTATCGCTACATATATACAAGTATACTAATATATAAGGATCTTGATTATATTCTTACTTTACTATCTT
>JACCDR011309718.1_pt1 | contig 10103 bp, 22 predicted proteins | sample 7446431 | NCBI WGS metagenome assembly JACCDR01 (sample SAMN15323443, study PRJNA562643) | freshwater metagenome | isolation source: river surface water | place: USA:Blue River Watershed | collected 2017-08-17 | reverse complement strand
CCACCTGGCCATTCTGGCGCAGGGTGCGGAGGATTTCGGCCACCACCGGCTTACGCAGCGCGGCCTGGTTGGCGATTTCTCCGATGGTGAGACCGGCGCCGGCGGTCAGGGCCTTGAGCACGCGCTCAGGCGGCGACGCCTTGACCGCCTTTTTGGCCGTGGCCCGCTTGGCCGCGGTGCGCTTGACCCGAGTCAGGCCGGCCAGCTGGGTGCGCGGGCGGCCGCGCCGCCTGACCCAGCGAGTCTGGGCACCCTGGCCCACGGTGTGGACCTCGCCGGCCGCCTTGAGCTGGCGCAACACCGCCATAACGGCGGCCTTGTCGAGCTTGGTGTCGGCCACGATGTCGGCCGCGGTCTGGCCGATGGCAGCCAGGACCTTTTGCACCTGGGCCGGGTCGAGCGCGGCGACCGCGTCCGAGGCGGCGCTGTCAGACTTGGCCGGCGGTGCTGGCTTGGCCCCGCTCGGCTTGGCCGGCTTGTCCCACAGCTTGGCCGGGTCGGCCATGTCCAGGCCGCGGGTCCAGTGAAGCGCCTTCGGATCGAAGAAGTCCCAGCCGTCCTTGAGCGAGCTCTGCGGGTCGAAGACCGCCAGCAGGCCGTCGGGACGAACGAAGTAGCGACTCCTGGGCAAAGACGCCAGGCTGCGGGCCGGGTGGGCCTGCAAAAAGCCGACGTAGAGCTGGGCGGCGTTGACCTGCCGGGTGAAGAACGTATCCAGGGTCACGGCCTCGGTTTCGGAGAGGCCGAGCGGGTAAAACGACGACGTGGTGGTCATGACGAGTTCCTTGGTCTGTGATGTAGGCAAGTGAAGGGAAGGATAATCCAGCGACCCGGGGTTGTCGAATTATTTTTCACTTCCGGGGACTGAGCGGGCGCAACTGGTTATCGAGCACCATGGCGATGAAGGCATGGCTGGGCTGGTGAATCACCCAGGTGATTTGCTTGCCGGCCCGGGCCTGGGCCGCCCACTTGGTCGCCTTGGTCGGGTTCTGGGTGATGTAGCGGTACTCGCCGACATCGACAGCGCGGCACTGGCCCTGGGCCATCTCCTTGACCGGGGGAATGGCGGGGCCGGGGCTGTGCAGGGCTCGGTGAATGCGAACCGCCACGGTAAAGGCGGCCTGATGAGGAGAAAGTTGGGGCTGAGGCGAAGACATGGCGGAAGAATTCCTGGCAAAGAGAAACGGCGAAGGAACGGCTCCTTCACTCATTTCTTGAATTCTTTTCTGGCCGCGCTTTCCTGGTCGCCTGTGCCCCGGAGCTCGTAAAAGCGTTTGATTTCCGACCAGCTGGTTTCGCGGCGGACGGTCTCTTCGAAGTCAAGGGCCAGCTCCTCGGCCAGCTGGCGGGCCTGGGCCTCCCATTCGGCCAGCTCGGCGACCTGGTGATCGACCAGGCCCAGCGGGTCGTCGAAGGCGGCCTGGATGTAGTGGGCGAACTGCTCGCGGGCCCAGGCCAGGCCGTCTTGCGACAGCACGTAGTAGGAGCCGTGCGAGGTCAGAGCCTGGTGGCGCTCATTGAGCTCGCGAAATTGTTGCCGAGCTTCGGCGCCTTCACGGCTAAGCTGATTGGCCTGGCGCTTGGCCTCGGCCAGCTGTTCGGCCAGGACCGCGATGTCGAGGTCGCGGGCGACCCGCTGGGCGCGCAGGTCGGCCTCGAGCTGAGCCCGCTCGGCCAAGAGGACGTCGCGCGAGCGGAGGAGGTCGGCAACCTGAAGTTTTTGGTCGAGCAGGGCCTGCTCGACCCTTTCGACGTGGTCGGCCGGCGGGTCGGGGCCGACCAGAACCCAGGCCAGGCCGATACACGCCCCGCAAATCGCCACGGGGCCGGGCCCGGGGACGAGCCGGTCGACCTCGGGGCGGCCCTTGCCACAAAACGAGCAGCCCGGCGCGGCCCCCGCATCGATGAACCGGGTGGTGGGGCGGTCGACACCGTCGGCGATCAAGCGCCGCATGAGCTCGGCTTTGCTCACCCCCTCGAGGTCGGCGCGGCGGGCCAGGGCCTGGTCCAGGTCGGCGGAAAGATACAGGCTGCGAAAGACCTGAGCGGGCTGGGCCATGACCTAAAAGCCGAGGAAGGTAAGTTCTTGGTTGGTCAGCCGGTGGCCGCGAACCACCCCATGTTGGTCGGGCAGGTTCTTGAGATTGCGGCTGATGAGCTCGAGTTTGGCGATTTGCTTTTCCTCGGCCTGGATAAAATCGGACTCGGTAAACAGGTTATTGACGGTGCCGGCCCCGATGGTGATGTCGCGAACTTCGCCGGCCGCGCCCACCGGTTCGGTCTTGGTGTTGTAGACCAGGCGCTCGGCCCCCTGGCGCAGGGCGGCGTGGGCCTGCTCGTAGAGCTCGTTCAAGGCGGCATCGGAGATGGCGTATTCCTCGCGGATTCTCGCGATGCGGGCCTTGCGCTCTTTGATCTTGGCCCGGATGGCGACGATTTTACTCTGGCAGTGGGAGATGATGTCGTCGGCATCCTTTTCGAACGTGAAATTCAAGAACCGGTCGAGGTCAGGGGGCTGCATGGGGTTCCTTTCGCTGCCCGTCAAACCGGGCTCAGTCAAACCGGGCTCAGAGAGCTCGAAAAGCGACTGCTGGATCCAGCCGTCGGTGTCGTTGGCCATGGGAAAGCGGCCCGAGCGGCGCACGACCGAGTCCAGCAGGTCGAGGGGATGGCTCATTTTATTTCGGGCCCAGAAAAATCAGGTAGGGGCCGAACCGGAGTCGTCCATCGGCGTCCCCGCCCCGTCGGCTCGCAGACATTGCCTAGGAATTCTCCGGTTTTCGGGCGCGGCCGGGAGCGCCGGCCGGTTTGTCGGCCGCAGACCACGGCGTGGGCAGAGGCAGACCCAGAAGATAGGGCGAGCGCGCCTCGATGACCAGGTAGCAGCGCTGACACAGGCGAGCCGACAGCTTCTCGATGTAAGGCTGACGGTGGCCAAACAGGCGGCAACCCAGGCGGCGGAGCCAGCCGTCGAGGCGCTCCCACAGGGTGCCGCGGCGCAACAGCTTCTCGAGAGTGGAACGGGACATGGCAGCCAGGGTAAGCGAAACCCGGTCCCAGGTCGAGGGTTTCAGTGGCAAAAGATTATTCTGCCAGCGGGTACAGCTCTATCACGTAGTTGCCATTGCGAAAGAGCGCCAAGTGGCCGGCTTTGTAGGCCTCCCACACCGCGGCGAGGACCTGGCCGGATTGCTCGGCCTGGGCCAGGGCGCGGGCCTGGGCGGTTTCCAAGCTCTTATGGCACGAAATTAACTGCGGCCACATGACTTCACTATCTTCCAACAACATGTAAACTGTTCTTTCCATTGGGCGTCCCCCATTGCAGACGTGTCGAAAGAGTAACACACAGACATTTCAGAAGTGAACAGGAATTACAGCTGGTCGAGCTGTAGGATGCCGAGCAACATCTCGGCTGGCTTGGCACCCAAGGCGGCGTTGTAGATGCGGCGCTCGAGGGGGGAGAGCTTGTCCTCGTCGGTGACCAAAAACAGGGTGGCCTGGATGGCCAAGGTCACGACCGCGGCGCCGGCAAAGGGCCGGTTGTGGCTGGGCGCGGTGCTAGACCCGGTCTTGAATCCATCGAGGCTGCCATCGCCGGTGAAATGAAACACCACGTCGGTATAGTAGGCCTGCTCGGCCGAACCATCGAAGTAGTAGCGGATGGTGACGGTAAACGGACCGCCGTCGCGATGGTCGTTTTCCGCCGCTACCGGCTCGCGACCGCGAAAGGTGGAATCGTAGTGCAAAAACTGCAGAATGATTTTGGACCGATTGAGGTCCTTGAGAAACATGGCGGCCCGGTACTGCCCGGCGGTGCCGCGGCCGTCGGGGCCGGGCTGGGCTGACGCTTCCTTGACCAGAGCGGGGCGGGCGATGGCCACGACCGGAGCGGGCGGGGTCAGGGTGACCAGAAAGACCAGCACGCCGATGGCCAGAGCCACCAGGGTGCCGCCGGTGAAAACCAAGCGCTTCATGAACGATCCTTTCTAACGCAGGTAGTAGCTGTGGTTGACCACGACGTAGACGATGACGCCGGCCCAGCCCATCGACAAAAGCAGGGAAAACGCCGACATGCTCATGCCGACGCGGTCGTGCTTTTTGGCCCAGTCATAGCCGATGACGCCCAGAATGAAGGCGACGACGATGAGAACCGGCCCCAGCCGGGAGCCGGGGGCGGCCAGTCCGACCAGGAGGGGGACGAAATTGAGCACGAAGGCGGCGACCGCCCAGCCGTTGACCCCGTGGAGCTCCCGGTCGACCGTCGTCACGGCGGGGGCCGGGGCGGCGATGGGCTCGCCGAAGCGGTGGCCGCAGTTCGAGCAGCAGGGCTGGGCCTGCTGGTACAGCGTACCACACTTGAGGCACTGGATGCCTTGGATGCTCACGGGCGGGGTCTCCGGTAAAAGGTGGATGGTCATTCGCCGCACACCAGTTCGATGTTGTAATAGAGGATGTCGACGCACGAGCGGGGCAGCTCGGGCGCCACGCAGGTGATGGTGGCGGTGTCGTCGATGCAGGCGTCGATGGCGGCCTGGCCGAAGGGAGCCGTCGACTCACAGTCCACACAGCCTTCTCCGCTGCAGCAGAAACTGTCGATCCAGCTGTCGGCACAGGCCTGGTTGTCGTCATCGGAGCTGTCGCCATCGCAAGCGCACTCTGACGAGCGCTGACAAATCGCGGGAGCGAACTGCTCGATGACATCGCCGAAGGTGACCGGGTCCTCGGACGGACCGTCGCCGGTGTCGTTATCGCCACTATCGTCGTCGCCGCCGCAGGCGGTTAGGATGAGTGAGAAACATAGGGTGAGAAAAATCGTCGCGCGCATCAAAGCATTCTCCATGTCAGACGTGAGGTTCGCTACAGCCGAGCAACAAAAAAAGGGCACCCCTGAAACCAAGGATGCCCTGGAAGAAACGAGCGGCGCATGGTGGTCAGCTGAGTGCCATCCACGCCATGGTGAGCCCCGCTGCACACAGAGAGTAAAAGATGGCTGTCACGCTTCCCTCTCCCTGCACGCGGTGTGCCGACCGGTTTTTATCGATAACCCGCGAGAACTGCATTGACCGCCGGTCGGTGAATCCGCAAACTTTGCGAAACCGCGCAGTTGGCAGCAGGTTTTGCGGATTATTCGGTCCAGACCGCGCCGTCGTCGACCCCGCCGGCCTCGCCCGGGTCATCGACCAGCTCGGCCTGGGGGAAGTCCTTTTGCGGCTTGATGTTGATCTTGAGGTTGCCCTGGGGGGTGCGCCGCACCCGCCCGGTCCGCTCGTCGGTGGCCAGGTAGATGGACCACCACTGGTTGTTTTCGTCCACGAAATTGCCGATGCGGGCCTTCGAGTTGCCGCCGCGCAGAGCCTGGTTGATGATGCCGGTCTTGAGTTCACCACGACGCATGGGAAACGCTCCTTTTGATTTCGATACTGAATTCAGGTTCAGGTTTGTGGGCTGGAAAATGGCCAACCCTTCCTTTTTCACTACTTCCTCATTTGGACCCCGAGCCGTCGCGCCCGTACGTTCTGGCCACGGCGAGACGTTCAGGTGTCCTACAGGTGGAACACGTTGCGCGGGTCGTGGGTCGGCTTGACCGGCGGCTGGCGCGGGGGCGGGCGATAGCGGCGCATTCGGGCCACGGTCAGACCGGTGCTGACGGTCAAGACCAGCCCCAGCACCACCGACAGGCCGACCATGACTAGAAGACCGGCGGTCGAGCGGGGCAGGCCGAAAAGCAGCCACAGCAGGCCCACGGCACAGCCGATGACGTAACTGGGATAGGACTCATCCCAGTACCACACCGCGAAATTGAGCCACAGCAGCCGGGCGCGGGCTTTCAGGCTAGTCGTCATCGGGCTCGCTGTTGGGCGGGGTGGCGTCCTGGTGAGCGCCGACCTTGCCGTTGAGATGAGCGGAGACCACGTTGCTGGCCACACTCAGCCGGCGGCCGATTTCGGCGTAGTTCATGCCGGCGGCGTGGAGCTTTTGGGCCTGCTGGAACTGGTCGACGGTGAAGCGGCGGCGCTTTTTGGCGGTGCGCTTGACCTTGCCGCCCAGGTGGCGACTGATGACCGACCCGTTGATGCCCATGCGCTCGCCGATGACGTGAAACGCCAGGCCCTGCGCGCGCAGCTGGCGGGCGGTGGCCAGGTCCTGGTCGGTAAAGATGTGGCGGCCGCTGCTGGCCGGACGCCGCTCGAGCTTGACCGGGGCCGGCTTGGTCAGGCCGTAGCGCGCCTCGCGCTCGCGCAGCCAAGTGTTGAGCTCGGCCAGGCGCTTTTCGACCTGGCGTTTTTCCCGCTCGATGTTGGCGATCTGTTTGAGCTCGTTGGCCAGGACCTGGGCCAGGGTCTGCGGGGGCTTGACGAGCGGGGTGGGGGGTCCGCCGACGAAACGGCGGCTGGGAGGCTTTGCCATCACTTCCATCCTTTCAGGTTCACGGGGTCAAATACACCCCCTTACCTTTTCTGGTTCGATGATACCGACTCATTTGTCGCGCTCGACTTTTTTGGCGGGCGGCAGCTGCGGGCAGGCGCGGGCGACCAGGCGGCGGGTGCTGGCGTGGCTGATGAGCATGGGGGCGACAAACAGCACCATCACCGGCCACAGAATCGCCAGCGCCAGCCGATTGTCGTCGTCCCAGCCGGGCCGAAAGTGGTCGAGCGAAGCCTTGGTGATGCCCGCTACCAGGGTGTAGGCCGGCGCGCCGGCTAAACTGAAGAGAATGAGGGTCGAGGCCGTCATCCCCTGTATCTACCCCGGCTTGACTCCCGGGGTCAAGTGATTAGACGTCAGCCGGGCGGCTCGGCCACCAGGTCAAGAAAGAGCAGAATGCCGGAAAAGTACTGACCTTGGGAACAAAGCGGGCAGTCGCGGTCGTAGCGGACTGTCCGCACCACCCGCAAGATGCTGACTCGCTGCACCAAAAAGGGGGGTCCGGTGTGCTGGTGGGCATGGGCCCAGGTCCGCGCGCACGGGTACTCCATGACCCGGCCCTGGTCGACCGCTGCGCGCAGGCCGGGGGCGTAGCCGATAAGCGAAAGCGGGGCCCGGTCGCATCCCTGGGGACAAGCCCACGAGGTAAACAGGGCGAACATCGCTCGGCCGCAGGTCGGACAGCGCACCGCCCCAGTTTAGCGCAGGCCGCGCTCCAAGAGCAAGGTATAGACCTCGGTCTTGGCCTCGGCCCACTCGAAATCGTCGAGCTTATCGAGAAACTCGGCGATGACCTTGGCGTGACAGGGCCCCGAGCCATCCGGGTTGACACAGAAACAGGCCAGGGTGTGGCCGCGTAGCTGCAGCACCCGCTGGCGAAAGAGCAGGTCATCTTTCATGCGCCGGTAAAAAACCTTGGTGTAGCAGGGGATGGTGGAGCCGGCATCGCGATGGGTGAGCTGGCACTCGGGACAGGGCTTGCCCATCACGATGGGGGAGCCGAAATAGCCGGTCTCGCCGCGCCCGGCTCGGCCCATATAAATGGCGTGGAGCAGGGCCGCCGGGCTACTGTGCTTGAGATTCACCACCTGGGTTTTCTTCATCGCACCTTCCCTTTATCCGCGAGTTCCGCAATTTGATGAGGGCAATCTCGTAGCCCAACACGTCTTTGCACAGCTTCTCGACGTCGACCGCATCGTAGGTCTGCAAGGTGGTGTGGAGCCAGGTTTGCACCAGTACGGAGAATTCGGCAAACACCTGACCCCCTTCGGCGGTACCCAAGCCGTATGGATCGACCAGGCGTCTTTTGGATGGAGTGGTCATAGGTTCCAGGCCCGGCGTGTGGCCAGCTGGTGCTCCCAGTCGAGCGAGAGGTTGTAGACCTCCATCACCCGCTGCATGTTGCCGTTGTAGTGGACGATCCGGGCGTGGATGTCTTCACCGGGCTTGACGTAGACCGGGTAATCCTGGTGGTCGAAGGTGTCGACCACCACGATGAGGTGAGTGGCTTTTTGCCGCTTGGCTTCTTTTAGCCAGCCGCGGATGTCGTCTTGGGTGGTGGCCATCACGGGACCTGTAGGCGGCGCTGCCGGCGCTGGGCGTCCCACACCTGATCGAGGGCGCACGAACAGTTGTGGGTGCGATGAATCGGGTCCCCGTTGGGTCCGTAGTAGACCACTTGATACTGGCCTTTTCCGTCGCAGACCGGACAGTTGGGCTTGGGCTTGTAGACTTTCATGGGTACCTTAAATGACTAGACCGCGGAAAAACCGGGTCAGCTTCTCGTTTTCCAGGGCAAACAGCATGGCCTGGCCGATGTGGGTGGGATCGTCTTGTTCGACCGCCAGCACGTCTTTCCAGTGGGCGATGGCGAACTCTAAGTCCTCGTCGGAACAGGTCAGCGGACAGTGCCGGTGCAGCTCGATGAGGAACTGAAACAGCGGACTGGCAATCTGGTCGAACCGGTCTTCCCCGGCCCGCACTTTTTCGGCGAGGTCCATTACGGTGCCTTGATGGAGGTGACGGCGGCCTCGGCAAAGGAGATGCCCTGACCGGGCCGCACCATGCTCATTTGTTTGTCGCGCCCGCGCCACCATTTATACCACTCCTGGGCACAGAAGCGACACTCGGGATGGCAGGCGCCCAGGGCATTGATTTTCATACGTCGCGGGTGAGGGTGTGGAGGTAGGCCTCGATCCAGGCGGCCAGGCGGTCGGGGTCCACATCGGACATCAGCCACTGGATGATGACCATGCCGGCGGGCATCCGGTGGGCGGGCACCCCGGCTTGGGCCAGGGCGTCGTAAATTGGGCCCAGCACGCCGGAGCGGCCCAGCCGGACAGCCACGGTGGGCTTTTTGCGGGCCATGCCTAGGACTTGGCTTTGTCGCGCAGGACCTGGCGCTTCTGGTCGTCAGACAGCTGAGCCCAGAGTTTGAGCTCGTCGGCCGACAGCCGGGGGCCCTGGCGGTAGCCGGAAATCCAGTGGGTGGGACGGCCGTCGGGACCCTTGTGATCGGGTGAGGGCTGGCGGTCCTTGGCGTAGTGGCGGTACTCGACCAGAACCGGCTCGCCCCAGTAATAGTGGCTGCCATGGCTGACCACGTGGCGGCCAGCGAACGCCTTTTTGAATTTGGCGTCGGCCAGGCCGGGTTTGGGGGCCAGGCGGCCGCGCTTGGTCCATCGGGCGTAGGCCCGGTTTTTCTGCAGCCGGCCCTGGCGGTCGATGAGATAGCGGTCGGGCCCGATGCCAAAGGTGGCCACTCCGGAGCCCTGGACCTCGGGCAGGATGTGCTGGTAGACGATGTGGCGGCCCAAGGTGGTCGAGGTGTCGTAGTTTTCACACAGCTCGGAAAAGACTTTCCCCCAGTTCTTGCCGCACTGCTTGTCCAGCCAGCGGTAGACCGGACCCAGCTTGTCGGTGAACTCCTTGCGCACCGCCTGGCGCTTGGCCGGCGGGGCCAGGTCGTCGGGGTCGGCGAGTTTGGCCTTGTTGGTGAAGGTGCGCACCGCCACCCGCTCGTCTTTGGACGAGTGGCGGCGTTCGTACTTGTTGTAGGGTCGGCGGCCGCCTTCGAGCACGCTGCGACTGAGATTTTTCTTGGCCATTAGACCTCGTTCAGATAGTCGGAGCCCAGGTCGGTGAGGTACACGGTCATTTTGGCCGGGCCAAAAGGATAACACGAGACCGAGACCAGGCCGCGCATGTACAGGGCGACCGCCAACTTGGCTTCGCGCGAGTCGGCCTCGGCATAATACGGGTCGGCGTGTTTGATCGCAAAGAGAAACTCGGTGATTTCCTGCGGATTTTCTTGGCCCAGCTCGATCATGAGAGAATCACGGTGCGAAAGGTGAGCGAGACCCGGCGGGTGCGGGCCACCCCGTCGTCGCTCGTGCGGGCGGGAATTTCGTGCATCCAGCGCGAGCGGGCCTCGCCGGACAAGACCAAAAGCGAACGGGGTGGCAGGCGGAGGGCCAGGTCGGGGGCGGCCGGATAGTAGCGGCGGGAAAACTCCATCACGCAGGGCGAGCCCAGACTCAGCGAGACCACGGTGGGACCGAAACAGGGCACACAATCGGTGTGGCGGGAGATGCCCTGGCCGGGCAGGTACTCATTGACGATCAGCTGGTCGGGGCCCTGGATGGTCACCCCGGCCCGGTCGTAGAGCCCGGTCGCCT
>JACCDR010758470.1_pt1 | contig 10104 bp, 4 predicted proteins | sample 7446431 | NCBI WGS metagenome assembly JACCDR01 (sample SAMN15323443, study PRJNA562643) | freshwater metagenome | isolation source: river surface water | place: USA:Blue River Watershed | collected 2017-08-17 | reverse complement strand
GAGGGGGAGGTGCTGGCGACGCCGCGTGAGGCTGCAGTGGGGGTGCCACCGCCGTGCCGTTGCCAGATGATGCGCCGGCGGCTGCGGTCGCATATGTGGTCTTGGGAGCACGAAGCGGGGCGGCGGACGGCTTGCCGTCGGGCGGGGCGGTCTTTGGTGGGGAGGGTGGCGGGGTGGGAGCAGCGGGGACAGCGGAGTGGGGAGCGCTGCGAGCAGCAGCGGCCTCACGCGTGGATGGGGCGCTGCTGGAGGGCACGCTCTGCGGCACACGGTGCAGCTGCAGGCGAACCACTTCCGAGGTGACAGTTGGCGCCTCGGCTTGGCTGCTGCTGGAAGCTGCACTCGGCGCGGACTGCTGCACCATGAGGCGTACGCCGCCTGGCGATGCTGCGCCACGGTACAGCCAGCGCATGCCTCCCTTGAGCAGCATAAGGATGCAGCCGGGAGGGACATGCTGCACCGACATGCCAGGCAGCAGCAAGGGAGCGGGAGGGGACAGGGAGGGGGTAGCAGCAGAGGCAGGCGTGGGCAGAGCACTCAGCGACCGCACCGCCGCGGCGGCACATGGCGGCGAGGCGGGGGCGAGCGACATGGTGGCGCCCATGCGCAAACCAGCGGCCTCTGCCTCCTCCAGCAGCAGGCGCGAGGCGTGCCGCTCCGCAACGCGGGGGGCGGGCGTTGCACCGGCTTGGCCGCCGGGCGCATGCGTCGCCCAGCCTGCCCAGCACACGCTCATGCCTGCTAGCTGCGAGGGCGCATCAGCCGAGTGGCAGAGCGCATGCACAAGGTGGTCTGGAGCAATGATGTCGGATGACAGCGGCTCGCCAGGGGGCGGGCGTACCGCAGCCAGGTAGTAGGCATCCTGACCATCCTGCAGCCACGCGCGGATGCCAGCGCAGCCAGGCAGCTCCAGAGCCAGGCAGGCGTCATGGAGGCGCAAAAAAGCAGAGACGGGCGGGAGCAGCGCGCCCGGGATGGACAGCGCCACGTGGTAGATGCACACACCGCCCAACGAGGGCGGTGCGCGGCCCACTGCTAGCAGATGGCTGTGCAGAGTGCAGCGAGGAGGGCTGGCCTGCAGCCGAGCTGCATGGTGCAGCACGTTGGGCGTGGCGGCATGCGAGGGCTCCATGCTCGCCACCACCAGCCCCACGACCCGCTGAAAAGCAGCATCCACCGCCGAACACAGCGCCAGCTGTGGCAGAGAGGCAAAGCCGGCGCCCCAGCCTGCTTGAGAGAGGGAGAAGCTGAAATGCATGGAGGCTTCCGCCTGGCGCGCCGCCAGGTGGTGCGGCACAAGCGCCGCCGGCATGCGAATGATAGCCTGAGCTGCTCCTGCAGCCGCGGCGGTGCGTTGTTGCTGCTGCTGCTGAGGAGGCGAGGCCTTGTGGTGGGTGGTACGGTCACCGCCACGCGCATGGCGCTGGCCTGACGCTGCGGCTTGGGGAGGGCCCCTCCGTGCCGCCGCGACGGTGGGCGTGATAGCCATCAAATTAATGATGAGCTCCAGGCCACGCAGGGGGCACACGAGTGGGGGCAGCGAGAGGCGAGGAAAATGGTGAGAAGGCGCGAACGTTGGAGCACGTCGCGCGGGGCGCCCACAGCTGCTCCCGCGCCGCCGAACAGCACCACGATCAAGTACAAATCACACACCTCGCAACGCGAGGTGGCTTGCCCCGAGGCCGCGGGGCCCCCGGGGCACTTAGCCGCTCGCTTTGGCGCCTACACCTCAGGCGACGCCCGAGGCTTCGCGCAGGCGCCCCCAGCCGGCGGCTAAACGGCTGAGTATTTGATTTAGGATGTCAGGATGTCAGAAACAAAAGGCTGGGCACTGGGGTGCCGCGGCACACAGGTGAAATCCACCAGCAAGCAGCTGTGGATGGGGCACGCACTGGCTGTCAAGGCATGACGCTGTGTGTGTGCGCTGTGTGAGGGAGCCCCAAGGGAAGGGTCATCATCAGCGTCCTTACAAACGGAGGGTAGGCCCCCCTTATGCATGCGGCTCGCACCCACGTGCGCAGCCGCCAAGGACCCACTGGCAGGGCAAGCGTCATGCAGGCACACGCGCTGCAAGGCACCACAGCGCACCACAGCAAGCAAGCGTCCACACAGGCGCGAGGCAGTCGAGCCTAGGTAGAGGCGGCCTCATGGCACCATGTACGAGCGCATGCCAACAAGGCACGGCACCCAGCAGCAACGCATCGCACAACGCATGTCTGCGTCCATCGAAGACAGGGAGATAGAGTTGGGATGGTGGAGGTTGAACGACAAACAGAGGGTATACGCATTCCACAGCTGCAAGGCAACAGAGAGTGAGCGGCGCCGCTGCAGCCAGCAGCCAGCAACACAGCGCCTGCCAACAACACAGCCGCCGTCTCGCGCCACCGAGCTCCAGGCCGGCCCGCGGCAGCAGCCTGCCAGCTCAGGGGCGGTGCGCCACGCCGCCATCACCGATGCGCCTGTGTGGGTACAACAAGGCACACAACGGAAACAGCAGCACCACAGGCACCCGCGCGCGCGAGCAACACAAGCCACACCATGCACCAGCACAACGAGCAGCAGGAGAGCGCGGTAGTCCCAGAGGCAAGCGGAGAGCGAGCAAAACGACCGGGAAGGCAGGCAAGCAGCGCAGCAGCCACAAGGCAAGCGGCGAGAGGGGAAGGAGGGAACGAGAGGTGGGAGTGACGCAGCATGCGGAAGAACACAGCCGCGGGGAGGGAGAGGACGGGGGAAGTAAAGGAAGGGAGGAGAGAGGGAAGGGGGGGGGAGGGAAGGAGGCGAGGAACCAAGCGAGACAGCAGATGCGATACCGATGCGAAGATGTGAAGTTGAGAAGAGGGGAGGATGGCGACACGGAACTGCGGCGGGCACGGCGATGCCAGAGGAGAGGGCCGGGGAGAGGGGGTTAGGGAGTGAAGGGAGAGGGGAATCATCAGACAGCCAAATGCCAAATCGTGATGCTCAGGACAGCACGCAGACCGGAGATGGAAACGGAAGAAATGAGCGGAAGCTTAAGAGGAGGAGACGCACTTAGCGGGCACCGTGGGCAAGCCGCAGTCGACAACGGGCGGTCGCTGACGATGCGCGCACACAGCACACAGCATTAGCCCGCATCATCACCGCCACCGCCAACGCCTGCAGCGGCAGCATCGGCGTCTGGCGGCTGCTGGCCAGGCACAAGCAGGACCAGGCGACGGTGCTGGCCGGCGGGGCCCGCGGGGTGGATCTGCATGAAAGGGTGGCCTGAGGCTGCCGACAGCGATGGGGCTGCTGACAGTGCTGCGCCCGCCCAACGCTTGGGCTCGCACGCGGCATGCAGCGTGACAAAGTCCTGCAGGCGGGCCCAAAAATCCGCCACCGCAGCACGAGCTGCACGTTGGAGCGGGGAAGCGGCAGCTGCTGCAGCGGCCGCTCCCGCCTCTTCGTTTGCAGCGGCTGCTGCTGCTGCAATGGCGGGTGGCGGGTCGATGCCCCAGGCCTCGAACAAAGTGAGTTGGATGCCAGCCGCCGCCCCAGCAGGGGCTGCTGCGGCAGGAGGCTGGCGTGCGGCGGACAAGTGTAGCGCCCACAGCATGCGCCGGCCATACTCCATGGCCGACAGCGCTGCCAGACACACCACCCGCCACACGTGCTCGTTGACAACGGCAGGATCGGGTGGCACGCACAGCCAAATGTGCGTGCACAATAGGCGGGGCCGCACCGCCGGCGGCAGCGCCTCGGCCAGCGCACCCACAACCGCGCGCGCGACCGAGCAGCCCCAGAAGGTGTGTTGGCGCATGAGGGGAGCCCCAACGGCGGCGCGCGTGGGTGGGTTGGCCATGCACGCAGCAGGCAGCTCCCAGCCGCAGGGGCACGGGCCAGCAAGGCAGATGTCGTGGCCACCCGCACCTGACACACCGTTGCACGCCAGGCGCCACCACGCCTCCTTGTGCTGGTTGCCCCATTTGAGCTTCCAAAGCTCGGGAAGGAGGCGCATGGACAGCCGAGCTTGGCTTGCCGGCAGGTCATGAAGATTGAGAGGCGGCGGCGGCACAGGAGGGAGGGGCGCGAGGGGGACGGCTGCGGCTGCGGGGTCAGGCGGCGGCGGCGGCGCTGCCGGCTGCGCCGCAACCACCGCCGCCGCAGCAGGAGGCGGGAGGAAGGCTGCGGCAGGCTCAGCGGCAGCCAATGCTGCGGCAGGAGGCAGGGGAGGCGGGTCCTCCGCCACCGGCGCTGCGGCTGCAACGTACAAGTCATCAGGCAAAGCCGGGTAGAGGGGAGGAGGGGGTGGCGCCGCGAGCGCAGCAGGAGGAGGGGGCGGAGGCGAGTCAGTGAGAGCTGGACGGGGGGGCCCGTCGGCTGGAGCAGGCGGCCCATCCGACCACTTCACGCCATACACCGCCTGTCGCGTAAAGCGATGGAGGCGGTCGTTTCGGATGCGGGAGGAGGAGGCACACAGGATTGGGATGAGGTCCCGCACACGCAGCTGGAAGGGAGGGGGCGGCGCTGCCACGTCGTCAACGCCGGGTGCGGCAGCAGCAGCAGCAGCAGCAGGAAACAAGAGAATGGGGCGAGTGTGGGGGGACAGCCGGCCATCGTGGCCCGGCACATGCCAGCCCAGGTGCCGAAGCAGCTGACGGATGGCAGCTGTTTGCGCCTCTGGCGACGCCATCAGCGCTGCAGGCCCTCCTACCACCGGCGCATGGCCGGCGGCTTCGACAGCGGCGCGCCACGGCAAGGGCACACTGCTCCACAGAGAGTCCAGCACCAAGCTGAGCATGTGCGGCTGGTCGACGAGAGCACGCACCTCCAGGGCAGACAGAAGGGCCCGCCGAACGCGCCACACATCATCAAAGTAGGCATCGCTGACGCCATAGGCGCGGAGGGACCAGTCAGGCCGGCTGTCGCGCCATAGGCGCAGGCGGGCGCGCAGCGCCAGCAGGTCGGCCAGTGTGCGCAGGCCCGGCAGCTGCGCCAGCGTGGATTCAACACCTGCATCCCACCAGTATCCCTGGTCATGTGGCGCGATGGGCTCCGCCGGGGGCGGCCGGCTGGTGAGCAGCGGGTTGCCCCACAGCGGCATGGCCGGCGCGTGGGGGGCGAGGGCTGCCAGGATGGCGTCGTAAGAGGCACCGCCAAGCGGGGAGACAGGGCCAAGAGCGCGCACGGCCACCAGCATGCGTCGCAATGAGCCAGGCAGACTGTCAAAGCTGGGGTCCAGCTCGCCGGCTGCCGCTGACCGCGTGACAACAATGAGGCGCAGCAGTGCCACAGCTGGGGCCAGAAGGCCCACAACACGGCTGTGGCTCAATATGCCCGCCGCAGCCTCCACCCACGGCGGCCATGCCGCTCGGGCTGCATCATCGCCCGCAGATGCCAGGTGATGCAGTAGGCGTAGGCCATGCAGCGCGTGGCGAGCGGTAATGTGTTGCTCGAAAGGCAGCAGACCGAAGCCGCCGCGGCTAGGGTGGCCGGGGAGCAGCGACGAGTGCAGCCCGGGCAGGCGGTGGCGAGGCGGCGGTCCAGCAGCAGCGGGAGGTGCGGCAGCGGGGGCAGCGGCTGGGGCTTGGCGGCCACGGCGACCACGGCCAGCGGCGGCCGGCTGTGGTGCGGCTGGCGGCTGCTCATCCGCGGCAGGGAGTTGGCCACGGTCCGCTAGCGCGGCCATGGTGCGGGAGATCTCCGTGCTCACAGACGCCGGCAGACCGCCAAACTCTGCGTGGTACAGGACGCGGCTGAGTCCATACGCTGAGCCCGCAATTGCACGGCCAAAAACGGACATGCCAAGACGGGTGATTTTCGAGAAGGCTCGGCGAACGCCCAGGAGGAGCGCCGGCCAGTCCGCAGCGTGAGTGGGATCATCCGGCCGCAGCAGGCTGGAGGCAGGGGCAGGCCCAGACTCCGAGGGAGCACCGTGGCCACCCGGCAGCAGCGCGGGGTCGACCGTGGCGCGGAAGGTGATGCCAAGTGCAGTGGCCTTGGCAACAAGAGGCAAGCCACACACCATGATGGACTGGCCCGCCATCGGGCCAGGCGGCGGCACCTGCTGCGCATAGCCAATGGGCATGATTGCAGACTTGCCTCTGTTGATGTGTTGGCCGCATGCCTGGCCAAACAGGTCCAGGGCGGACACCAGGGCCTGGACGTGCTGGGGTGTTGCCGAGCGCAGCGGCACCACGTTGTCGTCCATGTACTGCTGGCAGGTGCATAGGCGCGCGCCCACCCACAGGCCAACAGACTCCTGCTGCCGCAGCCAGCAGGACAGAGCCCATGACACCAGGAGGTAGAGGAGGGGGGACAATGGGCAGCCCTGCCGCACGCCAGCGTGCCACTCCGCGGGGTTGGAGACGGCTCGGTTGACCACCGCGACGGCGCGCGTGGCGGTGAGGAGCGTGGTCACCCAGGGCACCACAGCTTCCGCACCCACGGCACGCAGCACATCGCAGAGGAAGGTGCGGCACACCGTATCAAAAGCCTTGCGGATGTCCAGGAACACCAGCGCGCCGGCATCTGGCAAGCCCAAGGTGTTGCCGTGCTGCAGCGCCAGCAGCGAGGGGAGGAGCTGCATGAGCAGGATGTTGTCGCCAATGCTGCGACCGGGCAGGCATGCAGCCTGCTCACGACCAATGACGGGGTGGAGCATGGTGGTGAAGCGGGCAGTGAGCACGCGGGCCAGGGCACGGTAATCGGTGTTGAGGAGGGTGATGGGGCGGTAGTTTGCGAGGTCGGTGGGATCACCGCTCTTGTGCAGCACCACCACCGCGCCATCGAGGAAGCCAGCCGGCGTGCGCCCGCAGGCGCCGATGGCCGAGCCCAAGCGGCACAGCAGTGGGGCCAGCGCACGATCAGCCAGCTTCCACACGCCAGGAGGGAGGCCGTCCGGGCCGGGCGAGGAGCCTGGCCGCAGGCCGGACACTGCACGCGCAACCTCACCCGCGTCCATGGCGCGCCGGCCGGCTGCTTCCGCTGCGGTCGTGGCCACGCGTGTGGCGTGCTGCCGCACCGCCGCCAGTACCTGCGCCCGCGCGCCGGGGTCGCACTGCGGCGCAGCAGAGACACTGGAGAAGAAAGAAACAGCAGCATCGGCCATGGCTGGGGCCGAGGTGACGAGGCCACCCCCATGTGGTGCCCGCAGCGCCGCCACCTGCCGGCTGGAGCTCGGGGGCCGCATGAGGTCGGAGACGAGGCGGCTGGCTCGTTCACCGTGGTGCAGGAAGGTGAAACGCGCTCGGGCGTCGTCGCGCAATGCGGAATCGGCGGTGGCGACGTGCAGGGCGCGCTCCGCCTGCAGGACATCCTGCAGGCACATGGACGCCTCTACCGGCGATACCGCGTGCTCAAAACGTTGCAGCGCCTCCCGTGCAGCCTGGCGGGCACGTTGCACTGCTGCGGCTGCCTCACGCGGCAGGGCGGCGCCCGCCTGGCTGAGCTGAGCACGGTAGCGGCCTTGCAGATCCCGGAGCTTAACGCCCAAGCGCCGCTTGAAGCCGGGCCACCACTCCAGAAGGGCCGCACCGTCACGGGGAGCGGCCGCCTCCTGGGCGCGCGCCCACGCCTGGAACTCCTGACTCAGGCTTCGGTCGGAGGCAAAATCGCACCGCAGACGAGGCATGCGTGGCCCCGGCGGCGGAGGTGCAGGGTCGGGGGTGAGCGGCACCAGATGGAGCAGGACAGGACGGTGGTCGGAATGGCTCGGAGGCACGCAGCTGATAGAGCAGGCGGTGACATGGGGCAGCACCGTGTCTGCTGAGACGTAGATGCGGTCCAGCAGAGACGCCTTGCCTTGCTTGCGGAACGTGAACAGCCGCGCATCTGGGTGGTGGGCGCGGAGGGCGTCAGACAGGCCCAGGCGAGCACAGGCCGCGACCATGGCGGCGGCTGTGTTGGACTCGGCGCTCCGACCGGGTGGGGGAGGGGCCAGTGGGCCGCCGCCATGTGCCGCGGCTGCAGCCGCCACTGCGTCAGGCAGCCAGCCCTGCGGGGCACCGGCGGGGTCCCGCTGCGTGGCGACGAAGCGATCCAAGCTCGGGCGCAGCGTGTGGTTGAAATCGCCTGCCAGAACGACACCCCGTTGCGCAGCGCCTGCTTCCGCCAGTGCGGGGGACAGGGTGTCCGCAATGAACCTGCGCTGCGCGGCGAAATCGTTAGGGAAGTAGGCGTTGCCCAGGAGCAGGCGATGCCCGCGCCATGCGATGGGGAGGAGCAGCAGATTGCCGCTGGGGTGAGCAAAAGGCCTCGGCACAGCTGCGACCGTCAGGGCGCCAGAGCGTAGCAGGTCCTCACGGATGAGGATGCCTACTCCCCGCTGACCCGCCATGTTGCCAGTGCCATGGGCCCAGTAACAGGTGAAGCCGGCGTGGGGCAGCAATAACTGGGCGGATGCAGCACGCAGGCGGCCTTCCAGCGCAGGTGCGGTGCCAGGCGCCAGATGGGTTTCTTGGACACAGATTACATGCAAGCGGTCCTCCCACCAGTCGCGCACCAGGTCCACCAGGCTGCCTCGGAAGCGCAGCACATTGTGTGTGCCAATGCGCAATCCAGGGGCGTGGCGGCCTGGCGCGTAGTTGGGGAGACGTGGCTGCCGCAAAGCTGGCAAAAGCTGGGGGGGCTGATCATCGGCCATAGTTGTGGAGGAGGTGTGGCTGGGTGGTGGGTTGGATTAGGAGGGGGGAGCCGAGGAGGGAGAGGAAGAGGTGCCAGCCGAGGAGGGGGGGTCCAACGGAGGGGAGGAAGGGGAGGCAGCTGAAGAGGAGGAGGGGCCGCGTGCGCGCACCTGGACCGCGGCCTTCTTGAGGCATGCTCGGGCCATGGCGGAGCGCACGAGATGGCGGGCCGACAGGAGGCAGGGGGTGGTGGTGGAGGGCGGCTTGTTGGAGGGATAGGCGGTGCGCAGGATCGGGAAGGCCTGACGCCGTGCCGTCTTGAGGTCAGGGCGTGAGGCAGCCGAAAGACTGGCGCGGGCGGCTGAAGCAGCAAGGCGGCTCTTGAGGGGCGCGGACACCGGCGGCAGCTGCCGGCCAGCAGCGGCAGAGGACGGAGCACGCTTGCCACGGCGGAGAGCCTGTCCGCGCTCGAAGGCCAGACTGCGCTGACGCGGGTGGGATGCAGCAGGGGCCTCCGTGGCTTCGGCCTCCATGTCCGAGGCTGTGGCTGCAGAGCCGTCGCGCAACTGCGCCAAGCGCCCGGCCATGCGCTGCAGGAGTTGATTGCCGCGCTTGATGGCAGCGGAGCAGGCGGCTGACGCATCGGGGACGGCTGCCTCCACGGCTTGGCCAGTGCGGGCAACCTCGAGGTCGGCGGCGTACAACAGCTTGGCAGCGGCCTGGAAGCGCCCCAGGACTGCGGCCCTGTCCGGCGCAGGTGACGCGTCAGGCGCAGGCGGGTCGGCGGGCCCGCGAGCGGCCTGGGCAATGATGGTGTCCACGGCCAGCGTGGCGTCCGCAGCCTCGGCGTAGGCCTGGTCCACTGCGTGTACAGCAATGAGAGCTGCGTCCAGCAGCTCCAGGCGCGTCTGCTCAACAGCGATGCGGCGCACGAGCCCCTCGCCGTCAGATGCAGCCGCGGAGCATGTAGCATGCACATCCGGGGCCGCCTCCTGAACGGCTTGGGCAGCCTGGCGCGCCGCCGCCATGGCCGAGAGGAGGCTGGCCGAGGCAGCGGCGCTCTGCTCCTGGGCTGAGCGACGGACGGGTGCAGCAGGGTGTGGGAGGAGGAAGCAGCCTGCCAGGGTCAGCAGCGCTGTGTCACCTACTGCCGCGGCTTGCTGCACCGCGGTGGTGGCTGCACGGGCTGCGTCCACCAGCTTCAGGCGGGCTTCCATCGCCGACATGTTGGCGGCCTGATCGCGGCACTCGCGCGCCACCTGGAGAGCGCGGGCAGCGTCCTCTGGCAGGGCATCTGCAGCCTGGGCTGCAGCTGACTCAGCCGCCTTGGCAGCCGCCGCCGCAACCGATGCTGCATGGCCTGCGAACTCGCGCTGGGAGCGGGACGCCCGGCCGCTGGCTAGGCGCTCGAAATGCTTGGCGGAGCTGCTGAGTGCCGCCAAGGCGTCGCTGATGGCGTGCTGAGGGGCGGCCAACAGCGCCTCCGTGCTGACAGGCGGGGGGGTGGGAGGGGCTGTGGAGG
>JACCDR012303232.1_pt1 | contig 10105 bp, 5 predicted proteins | sample 7446431 | NCBI WGS metagenome assembly JACCDR01 (sample SAMN15323443, study PRJNA562643) | freshwater metagenome | isolation source: river surface water | place: USA:Blue River Watershed | collected 2017-08-17 | reverse complement strand
GTGGGAACCTCAATATTGCGAGTTTACATCTAAATTCAATAGGTTAGGGTGATATGCCAACAGGTCTAGTATTTTTGCCTCGTTTTTTACAAAGGATCTCAGTTGGGTAAGGTGTCTTTTTCTGGCTTGTAAATATATTGCTCAAAATCAAAGTTAACTGTTTTAGCGAGGGGGTTTTCAATATGGAATATTTTACGTTTGTCTAGTCGCACAAAATCAATACTGCTTTTAAACGATTGATACCAAAGTTTTTTTAAAGAACCATCCGCATAAGCCATCATTATGCCTTTGTAAACTCGGTCAATCGCTATGGTGTTAGATCTATGTGTGTAAAAAAATCGTGGTAGTGGATAGGTGAGTGAAAAAGTTGTGTCGTAGGTGAGCCCTTCAATGTTTTTGTGCCCTTCGTACTCATCTAAAAGTTCATTGGTGCCGCGACAAAAAATATCGACTCGTTCAGATGCCGTCATTTTAAATAGAGATTCATATTTATTGACTTCTGTTACTTTGAAATTATTGTGACGGAGTATTTGAACATCGGCCCAGCCTTTGCCTTGACCATGCAAAAATTGCCGTAGATCATCTAGGGTTTCTACGCGTGCGAGTTTGTTTTTTAACGTTGTTGCTACAAAACACACACGATATCCCACCATACCTAAATCAATAGGAAACTTTATGTAGTCAAGTTCAAGTGAGTCTTCATAACGCTTCTCGTAACTAACTTGAATCATTAAATTAGGAAAGATATTTTGTGTGAGGGACGCAACTGCTCGCGTAAAATTCATAGGCGGCGCGGGTTTAAGTTCAAATGCTCCATACTCTGGCCGAGTTTTTTCTAGGGCTAAGCGTAATAGTGCGATTTCATATTCTTGGCGTTTATCGTTCGCGCTTTCAGGAGACATGTGCGAAACAGTCAATATCGGCTCTGATGCCGCAGACAAGCTGCCAGTAAATATCCATAGCAGGAATATAATCGAATATCGCATTGAGAATACTCTTAGTATTTCATTTATAGCCAGTATCCATCCGCAGCTACACTCCAATAATTGGAACCTAGGCTAATCTGGGATATGTTTTATTGTAGTTGATGCTGACTTCCTTGCTCTAAATTTTTATCCTTCTCATTTAAAACTGATCTACACTCATGAGCAGACACTGAAATCTTCTCCATTTTTATTTGGAGCTAATAACGCGGGGATACATTGAGCGAATTCTTATAGAAAACCGATTGGTAGGTGTTTGTGACTGGGTATTTTCATTTGGATGACTTTTGTTTAAGAAAGTTTCAATCGAGCCGCTTGAACACTGGACTCCTCGGTTATTGATGGCAAGGCTTACTCTATGAATCTTTCTTTATCTTGGCGATTAAATCTCGCGGTCATCGCGGTTATTACAGTTGTTTTGGCGTTATTTTCTGCCAGAGATATTGCCTCTACCTCGAAAACTCTAAGCGAGCGAATGGATGTCGATATTTCGGTTGAACTGGAAAAGCTGCAGGCTTTACTTCCTTCCGCTATTTGGCAATACGATGATGAGCAAACTATTGCTATTTTAAATTTAAGTATTAAGAATTCTAACATCAATGCTATTGGTGTTGAGGAAAAAGGCAAGTTAATCCATGCCTATGTTAAAACCTCGAAAGGCACAGTTGAAAAAGCTGAGGATACTGCTTTTTCTCGTGACGTAAAAAAGGCACCGTTGAGTTACAACCGAGAAGGTGATGTTCGTCAATTAGGTTTTGTGCAAGTTGCTATAGATGGCTCATTTGTCGAAAATCAACGTTCTGTGGCGATTAAGAATACCATTTTTAAAGTACTTATTTTAGATATTTGCTTGGCCGTTGTATTGTACATGTTAACCTCCCGTTTGGTGTTTAAACCACTCAATGAGATTGCTCATGCAATTTATGACATTGCGCAAGGCGAAGGTGATTTAACTCGCAGAATAAGAGTTCAAGGCAACAACGAAATTGCCGACTTGGCTCAAGATTTTAATCGCTTTGTTTCACGCATCCACAATTTGATGAGTGAGGTGAAGGGCGCTGCAGATGAAGTGACGAGAACTGTAACTTTACTTATTCAAAATGCGGACTCTGGACGCGAATCGGTCAGCAAAGCTCAACGAGAATCCGCCCATATCAGCAATGCTGTGAATTCTTTGGATAGCGCTATGTCGGCGGCTTTAAGTCATGCCGTCTCTACTGAGAACAGCGCTTACAAAGCGATTGATGAGGCATCGCAAACGGGGAGAGTAGTTGCTGAGACAACAAATTCTATTCGGGTTTTGTCGGAAAAAATTAACGGCGGTACCGCGGTTATTAGTTCGTTGAAGGACGACGTTGATAGCATTGTTAAAGTCCTTGATGTCATTCGCGGCATAGCAGACCAAACTAATTTATTGGCGCTTAACGCTGCCATTGAGGCCGCTCGTGCCGGTGAGCAGGGACGAGGCTTTGCAGTGGTGGCTGATGAGGTGCGCGCTTTAGCGAGCCGCACGCAAAACTCTACAGCGGAAATTCACACCATGATAGAGCGCTTGAAAAAGGGCTCGCTTGATGCTGTGCATGTGATGCAAGACAGTGCCAACATGGGAGACGCTACGGTTAAGCATGTGTCTTTTGCGGTGAGGAGTCTGGAGCATATTTCAGAAATCATGACCTCTATAGGTCGCGCGAACGAGGAAATTTCAGAGGCCATGGGTTCTCAAGCCAAAACATCTGAAGGTATAAACAAAGGGATGGACAATATTTCCCATCTTATTAATTTAAGTGCCGACTCTACCTTACAGTTAGAGAAGTCCACTCAAGGGCTAGTTCAAAGCGGTAAAAAATTGTCCGAGATGGTCAATAAATTTAGAATTTGATGCGGGGGTGTTTGTTTTTATGTCCGCTAAAACCAATAAAGTGAAATAGCCTTATGGAAATTTTTAATGTTACTGCTGCATCCTGTCTATACTTTTATTCAAACAGCGTATGTTACGCAGCCTAGATTTTCAGTTGTCAATAAGTGGCTTATAAATGTCTAAATTACTGGATTCCATTGATCAACGCACACGATTGGTAGGTGAGAATCGTCTGGAACTGCTCATGTTCCGGCTTAAGACTAAGCAACTTTTTGCGATCAATGTTTTTAAAGTACAGGAAGTGGTGAAGATGCCGCCATTGCGCGCTGTTCCCCACAGCCATCCTCACGTTCGCGGTGTGGCGCACCTGCGTGGCCAGACGGTTCCCGTCATTGATTTAAGTGCTGCGATTGGTTGTGGCCCCATCACCGATACTGAAACTGCCAATTTAATTGTTGCTGAATATAATCGCTCAGTGCAGGCGTTTCTGATTGGCGCCGTTGATCGCATTATCAATTTGAATTGGGAACTCATTTTACCTCCACCCAAGGGCACTGGGCGCGGGCATTTTTTAACAGCCATCACCCAGCTCGATGATCAGCTCGTTGAAATTCTTGATGTTGAACGCGTGCTTGCGGATATTATTCCTTACAACACACAAGTTTCTGCAAAAGTGTTAGATGAGGAGCTCGCCGCTGAAGCGAAAAGACGAAAATTAAAAGTGCTGTTAGCCGATGATTCACCTACTGCAGTTAAACAAGTCCAAGAAACCTTGGGTAATATTGGAATTGATGTTTTGTATGTGCAGGACGGTTTGAAGGCGTTGAAACAATTGCAACAATGGGTGCGCGATGGGCGAAATATTGAAGATGAGATTTTTATGTTAGTAACCGATGCTGAAATGCCTGAAATGGATGGTTATAGGCTTACCTCTGAGATTAGAAAAGACCCTGCATTAAAAAATCTTTATGTAGTACTGCACACGTCCTTGAGCGGTAGTTTCAATAAAGCCATGGTAGAAAAAGTGGGTTGCGATGCATTTTTATCAAAATTTCAGCCGGATGAGTTGGCTTTAGTCGTGCAAAAACGTATGCGAAAAGTACTTTTTAACGAGTAGCCTTCCCGCAAAAGAATTCATATGATCTTTAGCAATCTATAAAGTCGCCTGCGCTTCTTGTTCGCTGATGAAAGGTTGTTTGTTACCTGAACGGTAAGCATAAATGACAGAAAAAGATAAAATGTTTTGTACATAGAAACGTGTCTCCTTGTAGGGAATCGTCTCTATCCAAATATCATATGGCAACTTTTTTTCGTCTTTACTCATCCACTGTTTAACTCTAGATGGCCCTGCGTTATATGCGGCGGCAGCGAGAATTCGATTGCCGGAAAAAGTAGTCATTAAGTCACCCAAATAACGGCTACCTAAGACTATGTTGGTGTCAGCATTCAGTAGGTCCTTTTGTTGAAATTTCAAGCCGACTTTTTTGGCCAATACTTTTGCCGTGGTTGGCATGAGTTGCATTAAACCCGTGGCACCTACTGGCGATTTCGCTTCTATGTTAAATGCGCTTTCTTGTTTGGTAATTGCGTAAATAAAGTGAGGATCTAGCGCTGCGCTGCGAGCAGCTGTCTTTATGTTTTCTTGAAAAGGTGTTGGGAAACGTATGGCTAGGTCATCCATATAATCGGCGTCTTGCATGGTTTGAATAGCTTCTCGGTGCCAGCCCCATTGATCAGCAATATGACCGGCCGCAACCATTTGTTCCGTGGTGGGAAAATGGTGCGTGGTATAGGTCCATTCACGAGACGCGCTGCCAAACTCTCCCAGTAAATAAAATTCGCGGGCTCGTTGAATGCCAGGTTCTGCCTCAATGCTACGCAAGGTTTCTTTGGAAATAGATAGTGGCTTATCTTGTAAGCTGTAATCGAGCCCCAATCTATCCGACGCCAAAAAGCCGTAGAAGCCGCGAGTATTGGCAATTTTTGCGTAAATGTCTTGCGGCTTTTTACCTTGAGCTTCACGAATATTTAACTGTTCCATTAAACGTGCCTGCCAGTAACTCCAGCGCTCTGTTGTCTTCACTTCTGCAGGTAATCGAGAAATCCATTGCATTGATTTCAACCAATCTTGTCGGCGTAGAGATTCGCGGATTAGGGCTTCGATTAAATCTGAATTATTTAGGTTTGGCGTTGCGCTGGCAATGAGCTCTGCTGCTTCTGGGTTATCTTGGCGAATAAATTGACGGGCTATTATGTAATTAACATTCGCGATTTCAGTTTCGGTGAAGGGGTTTTCGAGGAGATAAGTTTGCCAAGCGTTGTACGCAAGTTGCACATCGGTTTGCGATAGTCTTTCGATTCCTATGGCGATAATGGCGCGGCCTTCTGCTGTTTGAGTATTAAATTGATCATTTTGCAAAATCAGCCGCGGATTTTGCGCAACTTTTCCATATGTCAGCGCATTATTTTTTTGATTTTCTGTCATCTCCTGCGCGAGGCTGGCGGCTAAGGTCATTTCATCTGCTTTTACGGCTTTGCTATGACGACTCCATAAAAGTCCAGGAGTTAAGTAGCCTTCTTGTTTCCATTCGGCAAACACGGGGTCACAAGATTTAGATTGTACTTTTCCAACGTTCCAAATGGGCTCTATATCTTTTAACGCGGTTTTGTCGCCTAGGCTAAGACGTGCGCGCACGCTTAAACATCCGAGCTCAGGGTCAGTAAGATTGGGGTCGTAAAACTTCAAATAGTCAGACCACATTGCTTTCAGGGCCAGCGTGCGCAACCACCTATGGCGAAGTCGTTCAGCTACATAAGAATTTGGGTATCGAGAAAAAAACTGCTCTACTTCTTTTTTGGGCAATGCCATTAAACGCTCGCCTAATTCTTGGTACTCCAAGTAAGGCAAGAGAGGATAATTTTTGATATTGGGGAGCAGTTCTTGATAGCGCGCAAATTGATTTTTATCGAGCGCCTTTTTGGCTTCCAAGTAATACATACGCTCTGCTTTGCGCGCACTCGATGCGCGCAGGTTAGCATTGGGTAAATTGCCGTTTATCGATGTTGGTTTTTTACTGTCAAGCGCGCTAGATGTAGTTTCAGCGATTGTGTTGTTCATTATACTCAAACAAAACAGGCTTGTTATCATGAAGCGGATGTTGATCCAAATGCGCATTGCAAACCTCGATGGAACGTAAAATACAAATGCTATGAAGAAGTGTAAAAAACCTATGCATTCAAGACTGCCACTCATTGCCAATCGTGCGGCAACGAGGTCAGCGACTCAGGTATGAACGTTTTGTGTTGAAAATTGGTAAACGTCAACAGATCCTAGGTAAGCCTTGATGCAAACACAATTGTAGACTTCCTTATGGGTTAACTAAAGCTTTATCAGAAATCTTAGGTGACATGCGTTTGAACAATCGATAAATCATCCGTAGAAAGAGTAACGTCAGTAGTGTTTCTCCCGCAGTTAGCAATGCGCTTTTGAAAGTGCCCATCGTCACTTCGCGATGGTGAAATTTAGCCACTAAGCGATCATGCGCAATTTCAATACTGTCGTAAAAAGTGGGAATCATCAACAAGGTTAAAATGGTTGAGGTGATTGTGCCGCCGATAATGGCGACAGCGAGAGGTTGATAAAACTCACCACCTTTACCTAAACCAATCGCAACAGGTAGCATGCCGGCAATTAGCGCGAACGTTGTCATTAAAATGGGGCGAAGCCGCGAACAGCCCGCTTGTATTAATGCCTCTTCGCGACTAAGGCCTTCCTTCTGCTTCGCGCGAGCACAGTCGAGTAGTAATATGGCATTTTTGGCGACCAATCCCATCAGCATTATTATGCCGATAAAACTCATGAGGTTCAGTGTGTGCCCAGTAATGACCAGTGCGACGACTACGCCAATCAGGCTAAGCGGCAAACTCATCATCACGGGAACGGGAGCTAAAAATGAACCGAACTGAATGACCAAGATGAAATACATCAAGGCTATGCCCGATACTAAAGCAATAGACATGGCACTGAATAATTGATTTTGTTCTCGGCCAGCGCCACGTAGCTCTGTGCCATAACCGGGCGGGAAGTCAATGGATTTGGCCAGCTTTAGCGCGGCCTTTATGACTTCACCTTGCGGTACGCCTTCCACATTCGCGGTGACAGTGATAGTGCGTTTCCCGTCGGTGTGCATGATGCGCGAGGGTGCTTTGTCCATGCGGATGCTGGCGATTTGTTCAAGCGGCACTACGCTGTTGCTTCCCCCTGGTACGAGCGGCAAACGCGCAAGTGCACCTATGTCGGCGCGGTCGTCAGGGTGTAAGCGCATGGCCACATCGCGGGTTTCACCGGTAGGATCTACCCAATCGCCCACTTCGTTCCCAGCAAAGGCAAGCCGCAAAGCTTGGGCTGCGTCTGCCACACCGATTCCTAGTGTACTCGCTAGGCCGCGGTTGAGTTCAATTTGGAGCTCTGGCATGGGCGCCTGTTCACTCAGGCCCACATCGACGGCGCCTTTGATTTTGCGGAGATCCTCCATGTATTTGTCGGTAATTTCCATAAGTTTACGGGAATCCTGCCCGTAAAAATTGATGCGTACGGGTTTGTCACCTCCGTTACTGGTGTCATCTTGTACCGTGTACTCGGCGCCAACGAGCCGGTTTAAGGAGCCGCGCAGTTGAGAGGCGATTTCAGCGGCGCTGCGATGACGTGTGTTTGGCTCGCCAATATCGATATCGATTCGGCTTTCGTTTCGCTCTATATCGCTAAATAGGTTTTTGACTTCAGGAATTAGGCGAGCAAGTTCCGCGGCTTGCTGTGTTTTTATCCTCGCGTAGTCCAAACTGGCCCCTGATGGAAGGCGAATGTCCACCACGAGTTGGCCGTTATCGGCTGCAGGGAGAAAACTAGTTCCACCCTTTGTTGACTGTAACGTGATCGCAGCCACTAAACTCAGTAACGCTATACTCGCCATGGAGCGCCTGTGTCCTAATGCCCAACGAATAACAAGGCCATAGCGAATAGCTTGGTGATCAAACCATTCATTAAACCGCTTTAGCAGTGCGCTAAGCCCGCGTTTTGGTTGATCTTGGTAGCCGACCGGATCACCCCAACGCGAAGACAGCATAGGGTCCAAAGAAAAGGAGACCAACAGCGAAACGAGCACCGAGGCAACAACCGTTAACGCAAAAGGTTTAAACCATTGCCCTGGGCCGCCACTCATAAAAGCGACTGGGATAAACACAGCCACAATGGAAAAGGTGGTTGCCATTACCGCTAGGCCAATTTCTTTAGTGCCTTCGCGGGAGGCGGTGACTCTATCCTCGCCTCGCTCCATGTGTCTGACGATATTTTCTCGGACGACAATCGCATCATCGATAAGCACCCCTATTGCCAAGGAAAGCCCGAGCAGGGTCATGAAGTTGAGGGTGAATCCAAACAACCAAACGGCAATAAAAGCCGCAAGCACAGAGGTTGGTAAGGCGAGGGCAGTGATAAGGGTAGATCGCCAAGAATTTAAGAAGGCATAAACAACAAAAATCGTTAAACCGGCACCGAGTATTAAGGCTTCGATGACATTATTGAGGCTTTGTTCAGCCCATTCGCCACCATCGTTTGCTATATCGATTTGTGTGCCGGGTTTTAACCCTTTGCGAATATCGTCCAACTCTTTGCGAACTGCTTTGGCAACAGCTACCGTACTGGCTTCGCGAGTACGAATGACATTGATGCCGACAGACACATGGCCGTTGTAGAGGCTAATACTATTGCGTTCAGCGGTGCCGTCCACAACATCGGCTACGTCTCCCAAACGCAACAGGTCGTCGCCACGGCGTTTAATCACGATGTTGGCGAACTCTTCTTGAGTTTCCAAGCGTCCTAGTAGGCGAATGCTGTGGTCTTCCAATGCGCCTTCAAGCTTGCCCCCAGGTGCTGTGAGGTTTTGGTTGCGCAGGCTATTTTGTACTTCTAAGACGGAAATATTGTGCATGCGCAGCTTTTCACTGCGCAGCAGTACGGACATCTCGCGCTTCAAATCCCCGGAAACATTGATCACTGCTACACCGGGTATGCCGCGCAAACGGTCTGCTATGTCTTTTTCTGCGAGCCGTGACAGTTCTAGATGCGTCTGGCTTGAGGAGGATAAGGACATAGACATAATGGGCCAAGCATCCGGGTCCATTCTGCGAATAATGGGTTCGCGCATTTCATTGGGCAGTTTGTAGCGAACTGTCGCTATGGCATTTCTAACTTCGTCTGCGGCTTCGATTAAATTTTTATCGAACTCAAATTCAATGCGAAACCAACCGCTGCCTTCGTTAGCCCAGGCGCGCATATCGTGCACACCGGGAATACCACGCATAGCTTTTTCCAAGCGGTCTAATATTTCTCGCTCCACTGTTTCTGGCGAGGCACCAGGGTAGGGAACGTTAATTTGTAAAATCGGCGGTGCTATGTCGGGCCGCTCGTTAACCCGCAATTTACTCAATGCCATCAACCCAACGAGCATCAGGCCAATGGTAAATACCACCGTAACCACTGGGCGTTTGATACTAAAATCTGAAAGAAACATAGGCTCTATCCTTCACGTTGAGAAGTGGCAGAGTGTTCCAATTGAATGCTGGCGCCATCGACCAGTAAACCGCGGGGGTGCCGCAGTACTTGGTCGCCTTCGCCAAGGCCAGTGCTGATTAGGTAGTCCCCAGACTGCAAATCCCGTATACCCAATTTCACTTCAACTTTATTGAGAATGCCTTTGCGAACCCGCCACACGTAGGTGTTATCGCCTTGAATAACTAAACTAGATTCAGGCACTCTGAGGCCCTGCTGTTGGTTTGTTTGCACCCTTCCTTCAGCGAACAAGCCGACTACCAGATTGCGGGTATCCACGAGAGATACTTGAATCCCCACCTGACGGGTGCTTACATCGGCAACGGGGTTAATGCGTTCTATTTTCCCCACGAATACCTGATCGCGATAACCATTAATATGAAAATGGACGGCTTGCCCAGGGTTTAACGACGTAATTTGATCTGAGGAGGTGAGGCCGACAAAGTGAATGCTGGCGGGATCTATCACTTTGAGTAGTGCTTTGCCCACCTGTGCCGTGTCGCCGCTGGACACTTCGCGATTACCGACAATCCCCGAAAAAGGTGCTCTTACTTGTGTTCGCGCCAATTGCTGGGTTTCCTGCGCTACTCGGGCTTGCGCCGCTGCCAACTCACTCTGAGCGGCATTGCGACGTAGCTCGGCATCTTCCTTAGCTTG
>JACCDR012715319.1_pt1 | contig 10106 bp, 8 predicted proteins | sample 7446431 | NCBI WGS metagenome assembly JACCDR01 (sample SAMN15323443, study PRJNA562643) | freshwater metagenome | isolation source: river surface water | place: USA:Blue River Watershed | collected 2017-08-17 | reverse complement strand
GTATTTGTTGTGTTTGAAAAGTAGTATAAGAAAAAAGGTAGGAATTTATGAAAATGATACAATAGAGGTATCATTTTTAGTACAATGAAAATAGTTGTAAAAGTAAAACCAAATGCAAAAGTTGAAGGAGTTGAAAGAGTAACTCAACCTAGTCTTCTTTTGGAAGATAAGAAAGAAATGAGTGTATATAAAGTTTCGGTTAAGGCTCCTCCTGTGGGAGGTAAGGCCAATAAAGCAGTTGTAAATGCTTTAGCGGATTATTTTGATGTCGCTCCTTCTCTGGTTAGTCTGGTTTCCGGTCCTACATCAAAGAGTAAAATTTTTGAAATAATAAAATAATTATGAAAAAAGTAATTGTTAATAATAAAATGCAGAAAGGTTACGAGTATGAACTAGTTGAGCCGATGGGTAAAAATTTTGATAAAGAGTTTAAGCCCGATCTTTCACCTAAACAAATGTTAGAGCTTGGAGTATTTGGTGGAAAGTATATGAATGACGTTGCAGAAACAGATGAGTACCCTAAAGACTGGTGGAAAAATGCAAAACTTTGTAAAGAGAAGCATGATGCTAAGTTGAATTTGTTTGGAGTAAATGCAAGCCAACCACTTTCTGTATGGAGACAGAAAGGTTGGATAAATGAGCAAGACCCTCGTGGTTGGTTTGAGTGGTACTGTCGCTACTATATGGGCAGAAGAACAGGTGATGACCAAAGGCAGATAAAACGTTGGAAAGCTATAACAAGACACATCGCACAGATAGGTAAAAATTGTAGAGTAGGTGACTTTTCTTGTCACACCAAACAAAGACAGGCAGTACTTCACTGGGCATACGATAGTAGGAAAATGTAACTATAATTTTATAATTCTTTCTCAATATATTTATGATTACTTTTACAGATAAAGTTAAAGAAGTAGTTAGAAAAATTCCAAAAGGAAAGACTTTAACATACAAACAGGTTGCTAACATGGCTGGAAGTCCAGGGGCAAGCCGTGCAGTAGGAACTATTATGAAAAATAATTATGATAAAAGTATCCCATGTCATCGTGTTATAAAGTCAGATGGTACGGTAGGTGAATATAACAGAGGTGGCACAAAGAAAAAGCTAGAACTGCTTATAAAAGAGAAAGCTTTCAAAACTAAATAGACAGGGGTATAATTAGGGGGATTAAAATTAGCTTATAAATATGAACAATAAAATAATAGCTGGAGTTGTGGGTGTAGTAGTTGTGTTGGGTGGAGCATACTTTGCAATGAGTGGTGATAAAACTTCTGATAGTTCTGTACAAGAGAATGCGCAAGGTATTGCAGTTGGGGAACCAAATCCTAGTGCACCAGTTGATCAAAATTCTGGAAAAAAAATGTCTTTTGACGCTTTTATGAAACAAGGGGGCTCATATGTTTGTACTGTTAATCAACTTGTACAAGGTATAGAAAGTAAAGGAACTGTTTATATAAACAACGGCAATATAAGAGGAGACTTTAACACTTCTGTTTCTGGTATGAATATTGATACATTCTTTATTGTTAAAGATAGTTTTACATATACATGGTCTAGCATGATGCAGGGCAAGGGCTTTAAGGCGCCAGTTAGTGCGGGAGGAAGTGGGGATGCAAGTGCCGGAACTTCAGGGCAATATTCATTTAATGCAGAGCAAATCGGGGACTATGATTGTCAGCCTTGGACTGCGGACTCTTCAAAGTTTGCATTACCAAGTGGGGTTACTTTCACTTTAGTTAAATAAAATATATGTTATCGATAATATTATCTTCAATCGCAATATTTATTTTTGGAGCATTTTGGTTTACGGTTTTGTTTGGTAGGACTTGGGCAAAGTTAATGGATTTTAACCCAGCAAGTGCAGATAAGTATAAAGATATGGGTATGGTTAAGCCACTTATAATGAACTTTGTGACTAATGTGATGATTGTAAGTGTTATATATTGGTTAGAACCACATCTACTTACTTATTCATATACCTCACTAGTTTCTTCTCTATTTATAGTCTGGCTTGGTTTTAGTTTCCCAATATATGCAAATGCCGCGATATGGGAAAGAAAAAGCTGGAAACTTGTTTGGATAAATTCAGCACAGAGTTTACTGTCACTACTAATTGTTGGAGCAATAATATACTTTATCTAAAATAAAAAAACGCACCCCGACAAAGAGTCGGGGTGTTTTGTTTAGAGACCAAGAGCGTGGCACATCCTCTGTGCAGCGCGTTCGCGACTGTTGGCGCCCATAACCAGAACTTCACCATTTGCCTTCGTAACAGACACAGTGTGTCGCCCTGCTTTCGGAGCATTGGGGGAAAACTGATACACTGGACTGAGGTGTGCCAGTTTTGATTCGAAGGTTTCTTTCGGATGAGGATTCATGCACATTGGTCACTCCTTGAGAACATGTCTTTTCTCAAGATACTATATTTTATTCCCCAGTCAAACTTTAATGTTTAAAACTAAGTCAAACCCAGTGTTAGTAGTATGTGGATAACTCTGTTGACTTTTATTGACAAAAAATACCTATTGACATATACTCTGTTCTAGCTTCACATGATTGAGTTTTGGCAGAGGCGAGGGAATTCTAGGGTTTTTGTGTCAGGGTTTACTAGTTATTGCTCTCTACTATTTTGCATTTCAATCTCTAAAAATTGAATAGCGTAGAGGAAACCATCTAAAGAAATTATAGATGGTTAGTTTTGTTTGTCATTATTAGGGTTTATTTTAATATTATAAAAGATGAATACAACAACTGCTCGTCCACAGAAGTTTTTCAGTAGGTACAAGAAACCTCTGATACCAACACCTAACTTTGTAGAACCACAAGTTGAGTCATTTAAATGGCTTATCGAAAAGGGTCTAAAAGAGGTTTTTGAAGAATTTTCTTCAATAAAAGATTTTTCAGGTAAAAAGTTTACACTTGATTTCACTGGCTTTGAGCTAGCGGAACCAAAATACGATGAGTACTTTGCTAAAGACAACAAACTGTCTTACGAAGCACCTCTAAAAGCTAGAGTTAGACTAAAGAACCATATTCTAGGCACAGAAAAGGAACAAGAGATTTTCATGGCGGATTTTCCACTAATGACTTCTCACGGTACTTTTATTATTTCTGGTATTGAAAGAGTTATCGTTCCACAACTTGCAAGAAGTTATGGGGTATTTTTCACTGCGACAGAAATAAAAGGTAGAAACTTCTTCGGAGCTAAGATTATTCCTTCTAGAGGAGCATGGGTAGAAATAGAGTCAGATAGTGAAGGAGTTATATCTGTAAGAATCGACCGAAAGAGAAAGTTTGCTGGAACTACTCTACTTAGAGTTCTGGGAGTTAAGGACGACGAAGAGATAAAGAAACTTTTTGCAAAGGACGAATTTGCTAAAGCTTCTATAGAGAAAACCCTAGCTAAAGACCACACAAAAACTATAGACGAAGCATATATAGACATACACAAAAGACTTCGAGATGGAGACCTTGCGACTGCAGAAAACGCAAAAGAATTCGTTAATTCTATTTTTGATTCAGAAAGATACGACCTTTCACCTGTTGGAAGACACAGATTCAACAAGAGATTTGGTTTATCTATGGATGATAAGGAGCTAAAGAGAAAAACTATTTCAGTTTCTGATTTGGTAGTGATCATTTCTCATGTAGCTATGCTAAACAATACTCCTAATGCACAAGCAGATGATATCGATCACTTGGGTTCAAGAAGAGTTAGATTTGTAGGAGAGCTATTTCAACAAAACATCAGAAAGGGTATTGCTCAAATAAAGAGAAATATTCAAAACAAAATGTCTACAATAGAGACAGATGTTACTTTGCCTGTACAGTTTGTTGCACCTAGACCTCTACAAGCAAGAATCAAAGAATTCTTTACAACAAACCAACTTTCGCAATTTATGACACAGGAAAACCCTGTTGCAGAAATTGAGAACTTAAGAACACTTTCAGCTCTAGGTCCTGGAGGTCTAAACAGAACAAGAGCAGGGTTTGAAGTTCGTGACGTTCACACTTCTCACTACGGAAGACTATGTCCTATCCATACACCTGAAGGTCCAAACATCGGTCTTGTTTTGCGTATGTCTGTATATGCAAGAATAAACAGTTTTGGAATGATTGAAACTCCATACGCTAAAGTAAAAAATGGAAAGGTAACAGATGAAATACAATATCTAAATGCTTCTGAAGAAGAAGGATATGCTATTGCACACGCAGCGACTCCTGTAGATGAAAATGGAAAAATACTTTCAAACGAAGTTGAAGTTAGAATCGAAGGTGAGCCTGCGACAATAAGTCGTGAAAAAGTAGACTATATAGATGTTGCTACAAACCAAGCTTTCTCTATTGCTACATCTATGATTCCTTTCCTAAACCACGACGAAGCAAACAGAGCACTGATGGCCTCAAACATGCAGAGACAAGCTACACCTTGTATCGTGCCAGAGGCTCCGCTTGTTGCTACGGGAATGGAAGCAGATGCATTAAAAGACACTGGAAGACTAGTTATTGCAGAAGAAGACGGAACAATAGTGCATGCTGACGGAAATAAAGTTGTTGTAAAAAACAGTAAAGGAAAAGAAAAAGAGCACACACTTATTAAATTCTCTAGAACAAACGGCTTTACAGCTTTCCACCAAAGACCTTCAGTTAATGTTGGAGACAAAGTAAAGAAAGGACAAGTTATTGCAGATACTAGTGCATCTGTAAACGGTCAATCAGCTATTGGTCAAAACATGTTGGTTGCTTTCATGTCATGGAGTGGATCAAACTACGAAGATGCGATTATTCTTTCTGAAAGAGTTATAAAAGATAGTAAATTTACATCAATTCACATAGATGAGTTCGTGGTAAATGTTCGTGATACAAAACTTGGTCCAGAAGTTACAACTTGCGATATCCCAAACGTTGGTGAAGCAAAACTAAAGAACCTAGCAGAGGACGGTATCGTGAGAGTTGGAGCAGAAGTAAGACCTGGAGATATCCTAGTTGGTAAAATTACACCAAAAGGCGAGACACAACTTACTCCAGAAGAAAGACTACTAAGATCTCTATTCGGTGAGAAAGCTCACGATATTAAAGATACTTCAAAGAGAATGGAGGGAGGTAAAAGAGGAAGAGTTATCAAGGTTCAAGTTTTCTCAAGAGAAAAAGGAGACAAACTAGATTCTGGAATTATAAAGAGAATTCACATTGAAGTAGCTCAACTAAGAAATGTTTCTGTTGGAGACAAACTAGCTGGAAGACACGGAAACAAAGGAGTTATTTCTAGAATTCTACCTGAAGAAGATATGCCATACATGGCAGATGGTACACCTATCGATGTGATTCTTACACCACTTGGAGTACCTTCACGTATGAACCTAGGACAAATATTGGAACTACACTTAGGACTAGCTGCAAACACACTAGGCTATCAAGCTATCGTTCCTCCATTTGCAGGTGCAACTGGTGAAGAAATAAAAGAAGAACTTGTTAAGGCAGGATTCTCTCCTTCTGGAAAAATGAAACTATTTGATGGAAGAACAGGAGAAGCTTTTGCGCAAGATATCGCGGTTGGATACATGTACATTTTGAAACTGCACCACATGGTTGAAGACAAGATACACATGAGATCTATCGGACCATACTCTCTAATCACACAACAACCACTAGGAGGTAAGGCTCAGAATGGAGGTCAAAGATTTGGAGAAATGGAAGTGTGGGCGCTTTTGGGTCACGGAGCTGCTCATACTCTACAAGAAATCCTAACTATTAAGTCAGACGATATCGTCGGACGTTCAGCAGCATTTGATGCAATTGTTAAGGGTCTACCAATCACACAACTAAACGTTCCTGCATCATTTAATGTGCTTATGAATAACCTTAGAGGATTAGCTCTGGATGTTCAGGTAAAAAGAGGGTCGAAAGAATTATTAGAAAACGGCAAGCAACAAGCTGATAATTAATTCTTTTAAAACAAACATATGAAAACAAGAATAAATCAAGATACAAATGATTTTGAAACAATAGCACTGAAGCTAGCTTCTCCTGAAAGAATTAAGGAGTGGTCTTTCGGTGAAGTTACAAAACCTGAAACAATCAACTATAGAACACAAAGATCTGAGAAGAGTGGACTATTTGATGAAAAAATCTTCGGTCCAGATAGAGATTTTGAGTGTTACTGTGGAAAGTACAGAGGAATAAGATACAAAGGAATAATTTGTGAAAAGTGTGGAGTTGAGATCACAAGATCAATAGTAAGAAGAGAGAGAATGGGTCACATAGAGCTTGCGACTGTTGTTTCTCATATCTGGTTCTTGAAATCAATGCCAAGTAGAATTTCACTAGTTCTAGGTATCCCAGTTACAGACATAGAAAAGGTTATTTACTTTGCAGGATACATTGTTACAAAAGTTTCAGAAGAAGACAGAACAAGATATCTTAAGGATCTAGATTCAGAATACAAAGCTAAAATAAAATCTCTTCAAGACGAAAAGACAAAAGAGAAGTTGAAAGAAATGCTTTTGACAGCAAAGAGAGATATTGATTCTATCCAAGAAGGAAGAGTGTTGGATGAGGTTGAATACTACAACTTCGGAATGAAATACGGAACAATGTTTGAGGCAAGTATCGGAGCTGAAGCTATATACAACATTTTCAAAAAACTAGATCTTAAGAAACTTCTAGCACAACTAAACGAAGAACTTCTAAAAGCTGGAGCACTAGAAGCACCTAAGGTAAATAAGAGAATAAGTGTTGTGAGTTCAATGATTAACTCAAACATTCGTCCTGAGTGGATGTTCCTAACATCTATTCCAGTTATTCCACCTGCACTTAGACCGATGGTACCGCTAGACGGAGGAAGATATGCCACTTCAGATGTAAACGATCTATACAGAAGAGTAATAAACAGAAACAATCGTTTGAAGAAACTGAAAGAAATTTCAGCACCAGATGTTATTTTAAGAAACGAAAAAAGAATTCTACAAGAGGCTGTTGATGCACTTATCGACAACTCAATCCGACACGGTTCTAGTCAATCAGCACTAAACCAATCACAAAGAAGAGCTCTTAAATCTCTAGCAGATAACCTAAAAGGTAAAAGAGGTATCTTCAGACAAAACCTTCTTGGTAAAAGAGTGGACTACTCAGGACGTTCAGTTATTGTTGTGGGTCCAGACTTGAATCTTAACCAATGTGGTCTTCCAAAACACATGGCGCTTGAGTTGTTTAAACCTTTTGTAATTTCACAACTACTAAAAAGAGAATTCGCATATAACATAAAAGGTGCAAGCAAACTTATTGAAGATGGTATCCCAGAGGTTTGGGCGATCCTTGAAGAGGTTATTGCTGACAGATACGTTTTGCTTAACCGTGCTCCTACTCTACACAGACTAGGTATTCAAGCTTTCAAACCAATTCTTATTGAAGGAGATGCGATACAGCTACACCCTCTAGTATGTTCTGCTTTCAACGCGGACTTCGACGGAGATCAAATGGCGGTGCACGTACCACTTTCTGATGAAGCACAGCTTGAAGCTAAGGAGATAATGGCTGCAGATAAAAACATTTTGAAACCTGGTTCAGGAGATCCAACTGTTTCTGCAAAAATGCTTGATATTATTTTGGGTTGTTACTGGATGACAAAAGAAATAACTGGTGAAAAAGGTGAAGGAAAAATATTCCAATCTCCCAATACAGCTATTATGGCGTACGATCTAGGAGAAGTTTCTTTCAGATCAAAAATAAAAGTTCTTCCAAGTGATTCTGAGAAATATGCTCAGTTCGAAGGAAAACTTTTTGAGACTACAGTAGGAAGACTTTTGTTTAACTCAGTGTTGCCTAAGGATTATCCTTTTATAAACACAGAAATTAACAAGAAAAAGACAACTTCACTTGTTGATGATCTAACAGAGAAGTATGGCATTGAAAATGTTCCAAAGATTATCGACAAGATAAAATCTTTTGGATTCAAATACGCTACTCATTCAGGTGTTACATGGGGACTAGACGATATTATTATCCCAGAAGGTAAAAAAGATATAGTTAGCAAGTCTAAAGCTAAATCAGAAGCTATCGTAGAGCACTTTGAAGCTGGTCTTATTTCTAAAGAAGAAAGACTAAGACAAACTATTGAAATATGGCACGGTGCTAAAGCAGATGTTGAAAAACTAATGCCTGACACACTTCCACACAACGGTTCTGTTATAGACATGGTATCTTCAGGAGCTAGAGGAACTATGGGTAACATTACTCAGATGGCAGGTATGAAGGGTCTTATTACAAACACAGCTGGAGAGACAATTGAATTCCCAATTATTTCTTGTTCTAAAGAAGGTCTTACACCTCTAGAGTATTTCATTACAACTCACGGTGCGAGAAAGGGTCTTACAGATACAGCGCTAAACACTGCAAAATCTGGATACCTAACAAGAAAAATGTTCGTGGTGGCACAAGATACTATTATTACAGAGCCAGATTGTGGAACTAAGGATGGTGTGATAATTGATAAGCATGCTATTTCAGGAATCGAAACTCCTATTGCTAAACACATTAAGGGAAGATTCCTATCAGCTGATGTTACTTTGGCAGATGGAACAGTTCTATTTAAGAAAGATCATCTACTTACAAAAGCTGATGCACAAAAAGTAGAAGCTTCAGGAGTTACATCTGTTTCTGTAAGATCACCTTTATCATGTAAAACTCCAAACGGTATCTGTATCAAATGTTACGGAACTGATCTTGGTAAAAACAAAGTTGTTGAGCTAGGTGAAGCTGTTGGAACTGTTGCAGGACAAGCTATCGGTGAGCCTGGTACACAGCTAACTATGAGAACTTTCCACGCCGGAGGAACTGCTTCAGTTTCTGGAGATATCGTTTCGGGTCTTCCAAGAGTTGAAGAACTATTCGAGAAGAGAAAGCCAAAGAATCCTGCGGTGGTAGCATCTGTTTCTGGAACTATTTCAGAAGTAAGAGTTACAGATAAAGAAAAAGTGATTGTTGTTACTCCAGATATTGAAGATAGAAAGAAAAATAAAGATCAAATAGAATACTCAACATCTCTAAACAGAACAGTTCTTGTAAGAGTTGGTGATGAGGTTAAAAAAGGAGACATAATTACTGACGGTTCAGCAGATATCGATGAGTTATTCAAATATGCTGGTAAAGAAAAGACAATTGACTATATCATCCACGAAATCAACAAACCTTACGAACTACAAGGAGAAAACGTTTCAAGAAAACACATCGAAACTATCGTAAGACAAATGTTCTCAAGAAAGAGAATCAAAACTTCAGGAGATACAGACTTTATAGTTGGTGATATCGTAGAAGCAAACTTGCTTGCAGAGGAAAATGCTAGAGTAAAAGAACTTGGAAAAGAAATTGCGACTGCAGAACCAGTTGTGATGGGTATTACAGATGTATCTCTATCTAGACATAGTTTCCTTTCAGCTGCTTCATTCCAACACACAACAAGAATACTTATCTCTAGTGCGATTAGAGGAAATGCAGATAAACTAGCGGGACTAATGGAAAACGTTATTCTTGGAAAACTTATCCCAGCAGGAACAGGATTTAAGGGAAGTAGTAAGGCGGAGATGATAAAGAAGATGAGAGCGGAACGACCTATCGTCTTTGACGAGAGTACCCGCTACCAATAGAATCTTCCAATTAAATCTCCAAATTTGGACAATCTCATCGTCTAAAATTTTAAAAACATCTTCAATGTACTAGTTGTACACCTCAGATGATTTTCAAAATTTTATACGCGACCTTGCCTCAAATTTGAAGATTTCGGTTCAACTCGTGAAAGTTTAAGAGTTCTGATGATTTAGGTTTTAAAGTAAAAAACTAATGTCCTCAGTAGATCAAATCAAATCAAAAATAGACATTGTCACACTTGTTTCCAACTATATAAAGTTGGAAAAAGCAGGGACGAACTTTAAAGGTAGGTGTCCTTTTCATAACGAAAAGACGCCCTCCTTTTTCGTGTCTCCGGACAGGGGAAACTACTATTGTTTTGGTTGTCATGCAAAAGGTGACATATTTACTTTCGTTCAAGAGTTTGAAGGACTAGATTTCATTGGTTCACTAAAAGTGCTTGCTGAAAAAGCAGGAGTAGAACTTG
>JACCDR012504308.1_pt1 | contig 10106 bp, 14 predicted proteins | sample 7446431 | NCBI WGS metagenome assembly JACCDR01 (sample SAMN15323443, study PRJNA562643) | freshwater metagenome | isolation source: river surface water | place: USA:Blue River Watershed | collected 2017-08-17 | reverse complement strand
CTGATCTTGTAGATGGCGGCCACGTCGGCGGCCGTGATGTAGCCCATCATGCGGCGACCCTACGGGCGTGAACGAGCTTGCCGCGGCGCAGCCAGGACATCGGTGGGTAACCGTGACAACACGTATCGCACTCAATGAGGGAGCTTTCCTCCTCGGCGGTGGGGATGGTCACCCACAGCCGCCCCGGGCACGGCGCGGTGTCCAGCTCGCGCACGCACAGGCCGTCATCGCCGGGGATGGCGAACTGCTGGCGCGGCCGGGGGTCGATCAGGCGTGCCGCGCGGGAGCGGACCCGGCGTAGCGCGGTGACCAGCTGCGGGGACCATTCCTGACGCGAGCACCAGTCCCGATGGAGGGTCAGCCACCCGGCGGCCGGGACGACGTCGAGCGAGAGCCACCTGTGGGCGGTGGCGACGTTGACGGCCTGGGCCTCGCGGGCGGCGTAGACGGCCCACTCCACGACGGTGTTCTGAAGGTCGGCGCGGGCATCGGCCACCACGACGTCGATGGGCAGGCGCGGGGCGCGGGTTCCGGTGGTCTTCTGGTCGCCGCCGTGGCGGCGGGCGCCGTGCAGGTGGACCAGGTCCTCGTACAGCTTGGGCAGTTCTTCCAGGCTGCCTTCCAGGCCCTTGGTGCAGCCTCCGCAGATCGTGTAGCCGTCTGCGGTACGGCGGGGGCGGTCGGCGTCCTTGAAGTGCTCGACGGTGCAGGTACCGGTCATACATCCCTCCCCGGGTCGATGGGGGCAGGATGCGCTGATCAGGGCGTTAAGGTCGCGCTCTCGCGGTCAAGATCCGAACGTACATGCTAGATGCCTGTACTAAGTACACATAAGATCACTGGTCAGGTCTCCCCAGATCTCCGTGTTCGGGCCGGGGTATGTCCAGATCTCACCCGAGTTGACCAGGCCCATCGAGGCGGGGTTCAGGCACCGGCCGCCGCGCTGATGCCGGTCGAACGCCGACACCCCCGAGAACGTCACGTGGCAGCTCGGGCAGTGCGCCGCGCGCAGGCCGCCCCAGCGCCGCGTACAGCTCGGGCATCGGGTGGTGGTGGACACGGCCTACTCCTGGAACCCGATCTCGGTGGCGCCGTCCGCGCCCCGGCTCACGGTCGCGCCGCGCAGGACCAGGTACACCCGGACGCAGTCCTCTTCCAGCTCGACCCTGGACGACTCCAGGCGGTCGGTGAGGTCTTCGCCACCCAGGCGGAACCCCGGGCCGAACTTGATCGCGGTCATATGCCCAGCTTGCCGGGCCAGACCCGCTAACGTCATGGCCTCGCGCCCAGGTCACCGCTACCGTGCGGGCCATGAACACCCCACAGAGACGCGCCCGCATCACGGCGGTCGCGAACCAGAAGGGCGGCGTCGGCAAGACGACGACCACCATCAACATCGCCGGGGCGCTGGCCGCCAAGGGCAACATGGTCCTGGTCGTGGACCTCGACCCCCAGGGCCACCTGACCGACATGCTGAAGATGAAGGACCTGATCAGGCAGTACGGCCTCGGCTCCCACCTGGTCGGCAAGCTGGAGCACGTGGACGGCGACATCCACAACCTGGTCATCACCCACTCCGACGGCCTGGACGTCCTGCCCACGGCCGCCGACATGTTGACCCTCGCCGACGACATCCGAGGCGTGATGGGCCGCGAGGCCCGGCTACGCAAGGTCCTGGCACCGCTGCGGACTCGCTACGACCACATCCTCATCGACTGCCCGCCCTCGCTCGACACCCTGTGCAACAACGCGCTGGAGTGCGCGGACGACGCCGTCATCACCGTCCAGACGGAGGACACCACGGTCCGGGCGCTCATGCTCTTGTTCGCCCAGATCGAGGCGGTGAACGAGGAGCTACGGCCGGACCGGCCGCTCGACATCGTGGGGCTGGTCGTGTCGATGCTGGAGCGCGGCGCGGGCGGCCTGCCGAAGTCCAACATCGACCGGTCGGTCCTCGCGACGCTGGAGGGCCTGCCGTACCCGGTCCTGGCGCAGGTGCCGCGCGGCGTCCCCGTCAAGGAGGCCGCGCGGCACGGCCAGACCGTCGAGCAGTACGCGCCGGACTCCGAGCACGCGCAGGCGTTCCGGGACGTGGCGGGGGCGCTGACATGAGCGCGGCGTCCAGGGAGTCGGTGGGCGAAACCCCTGGTGGGGCCGACCTGATCGCGAGCACCCTGCGGAAGGGCTTGCGCAGGCAGGCTGATCCGCCCGCCGACGCGCAGACGGATGCGCCTACCGACGGGCCTGCGGATGCGCCCGCGCCCGCCGACGCCGGTGGGATCACCGACCCGTCCGTGGACCCGCGCGTGGACGCGCCCGCCCGCGTAGGCGTCGAAGCGCCCGCAGACGCGGCCCATACGGTCGCTGACGGCCAAACGGAGGTTCCTGAGGGCCACGAGGCCGCCGAGGGCGTCTCAGGCCCGCAGAAGCCGTCTCAGGGCCCCCGGCGCATGCTGGAGGTCAAGGCGCGGGCGTACCGGGGCGGCTGGGACAAGCTCAGGCCCCGCGCCGTGGCGCTGGCCGACGCGGTCCGCGACGTCCTGGCCGTCGGCGGCACCCCGGCGGAGATACGCGGCCTGCTCGCGGAGGTGGGCGTCTCGGCGGACGCGGTGCCCCCAGAAGTCAAGGAGGCCCTGAAACGGCGCCCAGCGGGCCCACAGGGCTGAAAACACGGAGAGCCCCGTCCCGACTACCCGGGCGGGGCTCTCGTGGCTTCTGGGGCCGATCTAGGGCTCTGAGACTCCCGACATGACGCGGTACGCCTTGTAGGCGTCGGCCAAGCCCATCTCGGTGAAGAACACGCCATCCTCGCGCCGCTCCAAGGCGCCCTTCGCGATCAGGCGGGGCAATCCCCATCCTGGGTCCTCGAACTCCCATGACACCTGACGAGTCGCATCGTCCGCGTCCATGGCCAACTTGACCAGCCATTTCCGCTCTGGCGTGGTCAGGGCGTCCGGGCTCTTCACGTACTCCAGAGCCTCGCGAACCAACTTCTCGCCCATGTCACAGCGCCCCGGCGGTCTCACGATGGGGCGGGATCATCTCGATGCCGTCAGTCTCGCCGACGACATAGCGGGCCAGGGCGCCGTTCGGGCCAACGACGGCCGCCGCCACCCGGCCGTCGTGGCGGAACTCGAAGGCGACCACGCCGTACTCGAACCACTCGTCCTCGCGGTTCTTCCACTGCTGCAACCGGCGGAGCTTCCACCCGGCGCCGGGGACCGTCGCCATGGTGTGCTTCTGGACGACCCGGCGGAACGAGCCCTTGTCGCGGAGTTCGCGCGGCGGCACCAGGTTGCCGGTGGACCACTCGACCACGAGCGGGCCGCCTTCGCTGGACCAGGCGACGATGGGGACGTCCTCGTCAACGCCGCCGTGCTCGAACTGTGCCACCCATCCCGGGTCGGCTTTGATCATGGTGGGCTCCGTGTGGGGTGGGGTGCGAATCCCGTCACGCCCAGTGTGCACCGGGAGACCGACGGCTTCGAGCACGTCGGCCCACCGGTATTCCAGCCACAGCCGTTCGGCCAGGGCCTCTATGTCCATGCAGGGCTCCGTTCGGGGGGTAAAAGCAGCATCGAGGACAGTGTGCACCTGGCCGCCGACGGACCGTGACGGGTTCATGAGGGGCGGGGGTTTAGGGGGTTTACGGGGATGGTTTAGCCCGTCAGCCCCCTATAGGGACTTGATCATTTAATACAAAGAAGATGATCAAGTCGTTCTCAAAGACTTGGGCTAGGAAGTGACCCTCTAAACCCCCTAAACCCCCTACCCTTCCAACGCCAACGGCCCCCGCCGTGGAGACGGGGGCCGTTGGGTGATCGCTCAGACGGGACTAGCTCTCGGTCGTGTAGTCCATGATCCGGAAACTGTTGCCCTTCTTGGGGTCCTTGTTCACCCTCACCACCAGGTTGCCGACGTACCGCCCGGCGCGGTTCGAGAACCACTTGCCGAGGGACTTGGTGACCCCGGCCTTCCCGTTGGCGCGGCTCCACTTGTCGGCGAGGTCGCCGGGGAGCTTGGCGGGGTCGATGCGCGGAGTGGGGGCCGCTCCGTTCCATCCCGAGGGGACCTCGTCGCCGATCTTGGCGATGAGGTCGTTCATCTTGAACGACTGGCTTCCCATCACCTCATAGACCGCGCTGAGGAACAGGGCGAACTCCATGTCCTCGTCGCTGTCCAGGTGGCGCTTGTCGGCGACGCCGAAGTTGTCGGCGATCCCCGCCCAGGACAGCATGCCCTCCATCGCGGCATCCCAGTCGGCGTACTCGTCGCCGCGCTTGGCCTTGGCGCAGGGCTTTCCGGCGAGGGACCAGGCGCGGGCCACGGTCAGGATGGCGTGCAGGATCTTCCCCCGGTTTGCGGGAACCCAGGTCTTCAGGTTGAGCTTGAACCCGGTCCGCTCGTGGGGACGCGGGGCGCCCGGGTCGATGGTCACCCAGTACGACCGGCGGGCCAGGTCGCCGTCGATGACCGCGTTGTTGGCGGTGAGGGTCCACAGCCGGTCGTTGGGCGCCTTCCCGGACTTGATCGCGCCAAGGACCCGGTCGTCGAACTCCGAAGAGGTCAGAAGCGCCTCGTACTTGGCGCTCTTGACGGCTCCACGGACGTTGTCGAAGGTCACCACCGGCGCGGTGGTGTCGAGCAGGATGGTCATGATCGACTTCACGAACTCGGTCTCGTCGCTGGGGAGGCCCACCCGGAAGACGCCCCCGTGGACCGTCCGGAGGATTGTCGCCAGGTAGGACTTCCCCGACCCGGGGGCGGGTGCGTCGATGATGAACTGCGGGTACGGCGGCGGCAGCATCGCGCGCATCGCCGGGGTGAACAACGCCCCGAACCAGTTGGCCCGGTGGTAGTCCTCGACGAAGGGGAACTCCGCGACAATCTGACACAGGAAGTCCCGGGCCGCCTTGACCTCCTCGGGCGTGGGCTTGTCCGAGACGGTCGGCACGTTGAGGCCAGGCTCGGGCAGGTACATCATCCGGGTGTCCGGGTCATACCCAGGGGTGTCCAGGATGGTCCCGTCGTGACGCACGGTCGGCGTGGTGGTCACGGACCGAAGGGCACGCACGTTCGGAACCCCGTCCCCCATGCGGGCGGCGGTGAACGCCTGGTTGGCGCTCTCCATCGGGAACATCTTCGGCTCCCAGTGCCGAACGGTGCGGGTAACCTCCTCGCCGGTGTCGGGGTCGGTGACCTTCTCCTCGCGCTGGCGGCCAACGCCGGGCGCGTACCGAATCTCGACGGCCGTCTTCAACTCCAGGGCCGTCATGACGCGCACTTTCGCTGGGCCGTCCTCGCCGCCCTCGGGCGCCGGGATGTAGCCGTCCTCCCCTACGCGAGGCGTGTAGACGACTTCGCCGCCCCGGATGAACCATCCGGACAGTGGGCCCTGCCCCATCTCCTCGCGGAGCCACCGACCGGCGCGCTCCTTGTTGTTGACGTTGACCTGCTGGCGGCCGTCGCGAGTCATCCCCTCGTTGACGGATTCGTCGGTGGGCAGCGGGACGACGTTGTCGCCCAGGCTGGCGATGGTCTCCAGCTCGGGGATCTCCCGTGCCGGGGGGATAGGCGCGTCGGGAACGTCGGGGACTCCAGCCAGGCGTCCGGCCTGGCGGATCTCCTCCCGGAAGTTGCGGGCGCCCATCACGCCACACCCCGGCGGATCTCGATCACGTCGGCCTTCTTGGGCTCCCACTCCACGGGCCCGCCGGTGTAACCGGTGTCGTCGTGCTGGGCACGGCGCTTCTCCAGCTCGGCGAAGGTGGGCGTGTTGGCCATCTGCCGGATCTTCTCGGCCAGAGCCTTCCAGTCGGCGGCCATCTCGCCGTGGGCCTGGGCGTATCCGACGTCGAAGCCGTGCTCGAAGAAGAGCTTCGCGGCGTCGTTCCATCCCGCGTTGTACATCTCGCGGTCGCGCGTGGCCTGGTCGCCAATAGCCTCGACCAGGTCGGCGGCGATCATCGCGAGACGGTACAGCCCGGCCGCCGGGCTCTCCTCCTCGGCCTGGTCGTCCGCCTGCTTGGAGCACGAAGCACCGGCCGGGGAGCCAGTGACCTTGTCGTTGGCGCTTGATACGATGCTGTTCAAGCGAGGTTCCTTCCTATCCGTTGCGACACGGGGGTGGGACTTGTTGGATCGGCGGGCCTTAGGGGGCCCGCCTTTCCGCTTTTCCGGGGGCTCCATGTGGGATGGATTCCGCCCGGTCTAGCAGACCGGGCGCCCCAAGGTCGCGCTCTCACATCTCGACCACCGCCACGGTGGCGTCGTCGGACTTCTTGAATCTCGGCCAGCGCAGCCCCTCGGGGTCGCCGTCCTCGATCTGCCTGACGTGCCGGATCAGCCCGCGCGGCCCGTGCTCCTGGAGGTAGTCCAGGCAGGCCGCCCAATCCATCTCGCCGAAGGTGTCCACGGCGCGCGAGGCCCCGTCGGTGAAGATCGCAACCCGGCGGACCTGATCCACGGGGGCGCGGCCGGTGAAGGCGTTGTCGGCCGCCTCGCGGTCGGCCGCAGCCACCCAGTAGCCGCCGGGCACGTTGCGCATCTTCAGCTGCTCGACCGACATGCGGGCGACCGCCGCCTGGTGCTCGGGCGTGCCGATGGCCTCCTCTCGCGTGCGGGCCAGCGCCTCGGGGGCGGCGTTCTCCACGCGGGTGTCGCACGTCACGCGAAGCCCCTCGGGGGTGTCCACGACGATCGCGGTGTCCGCGAGGACCAGCCACTCCAGGTCGCTCTCGGTCTTCCGGAGCATGGCCACGGCCGCCGCTGGTACGCCGGGACTGGTCAGGTCGCATGAGTCCCGGTGCAGGCTGGCGACCGCGTCGATGGCGTCCCCCAACGTCGTCGTCATCCCCGTCCCCTCGCCGAGGGCCATGAGCAGCCGTCCGCCGAGGTTCTGCGTGAACCACGCCACCGAGTGGTGACAGCCGGGCGCGACCACGCTGGGCGCGGTCACCCCGTCCAGCACGATCACGCTGGTGGGGTTCGCGGCCACCCAGTCTTCGTTCGGGCGCTCGGGCGAACCCCCCAGGGTCTCGAAGGCGATGTTCACGTCATCCTTCCTGCTTGTAGATCGGAGTCACGGGGCGAGCCGAAGTGATCTTGTTGTTCTTGTCGTAGGTGCACTCGATCAGCACCGAGAAGCGCTTGTTGGCCTTCACCTCGCGGTACAGGGTCGGCAGCTCCTTCTCCAGGTAGTGCACGACCCCGGCCGACCCGGCGGAGTGGATGCCAGCGAAGTACAGGAACGTCCCCTTGCCGTCGGGGCGCGGGAGTCTGCCCAGGTAGGCGATGTCACCGCACCCGTTCCGCTTGCGCTCCTCCCGGGGCGTGCGGTCCTCGGGGGACCAGTACTTCGTGCCGGTCCGCTTGTCCAACAGGTGCCATCCGGTGTCCGGCTTGCCGGTGTCGTCCTTGGCGAAGCCGAGGCTGTTGTCCGACGCCAGGACGTGCTCGATGAGCGACGAGTGGCGCGGCCCGCAGACGACCACCAGGCCGTCGCGGTTCAGGTGGATGTCACGCTCGGGCGCGTTGATGATCTCGTAGTTGGATGCCAGGCCAAGGTCGCTCAAGAGGGCCCGCAGCCTCTCGTAGGCGTCCAGGTCGAACGTGGACGCGACAGGCCCGGGGTCCGTCTTGGCCTCCACCTTCTCCGGGAAGGTGACGATGATGGGCTTCCCCTTGGCACCGAAGAACGCGCGCTCAGGGGCGGGGCCGGTCTTCACCAACTGACCGACGCGGGACACCGTCACTCCGAGGGCGTCGGCGATGACCTTGTGCTTCACGCCGCGTGCGTCCAGGTCCTCGATGGCCTCCCGACGGATCTGGGTGAAGTCGGTCTGAAGCTCGGTGAGGCGCTTGTGGGCCGCGTGGGCCAGCTTGGCGCGCTCAAGGGCGTCGTCCACCTCGCGAACGGCCTCGATGGCGGCGTTGACGTCGTCGAAGTTGGGCTCCTGCATGTCGGCACCTCCTTTCACTTGATCGTTAGGGCGAGTATGCCCGCCCTGAGTGATACCAGTAAACAGCTCTTGAGGAAATAACTCAAGGCCCCTTGACCGCTCCGTTCAAGTGCCCTACAGTCGGAGACAGCAAGAAGCCTTGAGGGAGAACTTAACACCTCTCCACCAGGGCGGACAGCACCCCAGCCCGGCGCCTCTGCCGGTTGCGGGAGGAAGGCCCTCGGTTCCCCGGGGGATCCCGTTGGATCTTGAGAACTCAACAGAGAACAACCAGGGGGAAGCGCCGCCGCCGCTTCGCCGCGATGAGTTCGCGGGGTGGCGTCGCTTGGCTCACGCAGCCCACCGACCCCGAAGAGCACGACCCCTCTGCCGGAGGGGCGGAGGGGACTTCGCACCCCGAAGGAAATCGCATGACCGCGAGGTACCGGCAGACGGCTCGACAGCACGAGGACGCCACGGCGGCCCTGATCAACCACGCCGTCGAGCTGATGAACAAGCGCTTCCCGGAGATCTACGCCGAGATCGAGACCCACCTGACCGCGATGCTCGCCGACGGCGAGTTCGCCGAGGTGTGCCCCGACAAGGTCCGGATCTCCGCCACCGAGCAGCTGGCGCAGGCCGCCTATGTGGCCATGCACGGCGCCGGTGAAGGTCTCGGCTACGACCGGGACCGCGAGCAGTACGGAGACAAGCCCCACACCTGCGACAAGTGCGCGGGCGTCGGGGAGCTGGACGTCCGGGTGGTCTGAACGATCCCCGGAAATGCGAACGCGGCCCCCGCTTGGGGGCCGCGCTTCGTGCTTCGGGACACCGCCCACTTCTCAGGGCGCGGCGGCAAGTCCCACCAATCCCACTCCAGACGAAAGGGATGGAACACCATGATGACACGCTCCACCGACGTGCGCTTCGCAGCGCCCGCGTGTCCGCAGCACGGCAACCGCCTCGACGGCGGCCCGGTGCTGTTCTGGTGCCCCGCCTCGGGCCACAGCGTCCAGGCTGCCGACATCGACAACGAGTTCGTTCCCCGCGCCACCTACAACGCCAACGCCCTGGTCATCGCGGGCTTCGCGTACGCCCTCTCCTTCTCCTGGCTGAACGCCATGTACCACCTGGTGGTGAAGTAATGGCCCTGACCATGAAGCAGAAGTTGTTCAACACGCTTCGCCGCCGGATCGCGAACATGCGCCGGAACAACTCGACCTTCGACGTGATGGAGAAGGCGGTCTGGAACACGCTCCAGACCCACGCGAGCTACAAGCCGACGGCCAAGGGCTACGTCAGCCCGGCCGACGTCAACGACCTGTGGGACCAGCTGGGCCGGTACTTCTACGGTGACCCCGAGCTGGACACCCGCGCCTCGCGTAACCGCAGCGCCCGCCGCCCCGGCCGTCAGAAGCGGATGCCGCGCGACCTGCGCAACGAGCTGGACGTGCAGAAGATGGAGCGCCGGGCGCGGTTCTTCGAGCAGGGCCACACCTTCGAGGGCGGCCCGATCCACGACCCGCTGTACGAGGACTGGCTGATCAAGCACGGCATCGACCCGCTGGACTACCTCAACCGCTTCGACCCCGAGGACGGATGGGAGGCCCCGCCGTGGGCCGCCAAGTACGGCGTGGTCTGGCCCGACCCGGACGACATCGACGACTGGGACGACGACGAGGACGACGGTATCGAGGCGTGCCCCCCGGCCGCCTCGGTGGTGGAGCCCTTTCTGGTGGCGATCGGCGAGCCCCGAGAGCTGGTGACCGCATGATCTCCCAGGTCATCGCCATGACGGCCTTCGCGTTCCCCGAGCCTGACTTCGAGGACCAGGAGTTCGGCGGCTACCTCGACACGGTCACCACGACGTTCGTCTACCACCCCGACTCCCCCAACACGGTGACCCTGCTCACCGAGCGGCAGGACAAGCCCGGCCAGTTCGCCCCGTACGACTTTCCGCGCGAGTACATCGAGCACCTGCTGGAGTACTCGGTGGGCGGCAACGACCACGACTTCGTCCTGGCGATCGACGAGACCCGGCCCGACTGGGTGTTCGTCAACCAGCTCGACCGGCCGCCGGTCTACGCGCAGCTGGCCGACATCGAGTTCTTCCTGGACTGCACCTACCTGGAGAAGCCCGAGGCCGCGACGTTCGACGACGCGGAG
>JACCDR011158077.1_pt1 | contig 10106 bp, 10 predicted proteins | sample 7446431 | NCBI WGS metagenome assembly JACCDR01 (sample SAMN15323443, study PRJNA562643) | freshwater metagenome | isolation source: river surface water | place: USA:Blue River Watershed | collected 2017-08-17 | reverse complement strand
GTAGAAGAATTTGGTGTGGATGCAGTAAGATACCTTTTGTTGAGACATGTACATCCTTTTGAGGATAGTGACATAACACTGGATAGACTTAAGGAGTTGTATAATGCTGATTTGGCAAATGGGTTAGGAAATTTAACTAGCAGAATAATGACTTTGTCTGAAAAATATTTGGAAAGCACACCTAGTTTTTCAAATACTAATATAGAAGAATATCTATCAATTTTTGAAACCTTTAATATTAGTTCTGCAGTAGAGTATATATGGAAAAAAATAGGTGAGTTGGATTTATTTATTCAAAATACTGAGCCATTTAAGGTTATAAAGGTAGATGAAAAAAGAGGTAAGGATCTGATAGTTGAAATGGTCACCAGATTAAATGAAATTGCGGTAATGCTTGAACCAATAATTCCGGATACTTCTTTAAAAATTCTTGAGGTGATAAATAATAATAAAAAACCAGAAACTCCTTTGTTTCTAAGAAAAGAATAAAATGAAATTGGAATACTTTGATATACATTCACATCTATATTTTCCTGACTTTGATAAAGATAGAGAAAAGGAGATAGAAAAAATGAAAAATGAAGGCATTGCAACTATTGTTATTGGCACAGATTTGGCTTCTTCGAAAGAGTGCGTAAAGCTTGCCAAGGAACACGAAAATATTTTTGCATGTGTTGGACAGCACCCAGGAGATCTCGAGTCCGATTCTGTATTCGATGAACATCTACGAAAACTAGCTAGTGATAAAAAAGTAGTGGCCATAGGTGAATGTGGTCTAGATTATTTTAGAATGGAAGGTGATGATCATCAGCTTAAGTTGATTCAAAAGACAGTTTTTGAATATCATGTTGACCTTGCTTTGGATTTGAACAAGCCACTCATGATACATATTCGTGATAAAAAGGGTTCTTACGATGCATATCTTGATGCACTCCAAATTCTAGAGCATCACTTTAAAATATCTGGTGGGGAACTAAAGGGCAATGTACATTTTTTTGCTGGAAACAAAGAAATTTTACAAAGACTCATTAATATCGGTTTCAGTGTTTCTTTTACTGGGGTAGTAACATTTACTAATGACTATGATGAATTGGTGCAACTTACTCCATTAGACTTGTTACTTGCTGAAACAGATGCTCCTTTTGTGGCTCCAGCACCTCATAGAGGCAAAAGAAACTCACCTTTGTATGTTCCTATTGTTATAGAGAAAATAGCTGAATTGAGAGGGGAATCGCTGGAAACAATAAAAAAGGCCTTATTTGACAATACTTTAAGGCATTTTCCAGTCATAAAAGACACCCTTGCCTCTTTGTGATTATTATGATAGCCTCTACTTCATGGATACACAATCAAATGACACAAATATGGGCGTAGAAACAGGCGGTACAGCCGTGTACGAAGCCTCTTTTTTACTTGTCCCAACTCTTTCACAGGAGCAAGTTCCGGGCAAAGTTTCTGCTATCAAAGAGGCGCTAGTTTCTTTTGGAGCAACATTAATTTCTGATGAAGACCCAGTTTTAATTGACTTAGCATATCCTATGGTAAAAGTTGTTCAAACAACTAGATTTAAAGCTAATGAAGGGTATTTTGGTTGGATTAAGTTTGAACTTGAAAAAGGCTCAATAAAACTTGTTAAGAAAATGTTAGACGAAAGTCCAGATGTTTTGAGACATTTAATAATAAAAACAGTTAGAGAGAATACTTTGCTAAACGGTAAAATGAAGCTGAAATCTGAGGATAAGGCAAAGAAGTTTGATGACAGAGAAGAGGAGTTTGATGAAGTGTTAGATATGCCAAAAGAAGATGTGGTTTTGGAAGACACAGATAAAAATGTAGAAGAGTCTGTAGTAGCATAACCAAAAAAATATGTATCTAAACAAAGCAATGATAATAGGTAACTTGACTCGAGACCCAGAGGTAAAAGCTCTGCCATCTGGAGTTAAGGTTGCAAGTTTTTCAGTTGCTACGAATCGAGTTTGGAAGGATAAAAATGGTGTTAAGCAGGAGAATGTAGATTTCCATAACGTAGTAGTTTTCGGTCGGCAAGCAGAGATCGTTGGACAATATATGAAAAAAGGTTCATCAATTCTAGTTGAAGGACGAATGCAAACAAGAAGCTGGGATGATGCGAGTGGAGTTAAAAAATACAGAACAGAGATCGTTGTAGACACTATGCAGTTTGGTCCAAAAAGAGACGGTGCAGTTCCTGGAGGCTATACACCTTCTGCTCCTGCTGATGATGATAAGAAGGCGCTAGATACGATAGAGTATCCAGAGGAGGAGATTAACCCAGAAGACATTCCGTTTTAGACACAAAACATTAAGATAAATAAATTATAAAAATATGAATACAAAAAGTTGTTACTTTACTGAGAATAATATTAAGCACATAGACTACAAAGATGTAGAGCTTCTTAAGAAGTTTCTAAATCCTCACGCTAGAATGATTTCTAGAAAGAGAACTGGAGTTACTGCAAAGAATCAGAGAAATTTAGCTATGGCTATTAAGCACGCTCGTTTTATGGGTCTTTTACCTTACGTTTCTAGATAAATTTTAATCAAGAAAAAAGCCTCCAGTCGGAGGCTTTTTTCTTGATTAAACAAAAATTTAAAGCTAAGAGGATTTTTTGCGAAGGTCGAAGTTGTGAGTGTGGATTGTGACTAAAATGTACAAGTAGTACATTGCAGGAGCAAACGTAAACGAACGACGAGAGATTCTTGAAAAAGACCTTAGCGACTAGAAGCCAGCGACAGCTCGTTCCGTATATTCACCAGTTTCACTATTCACTCTCACGATTTCTCCTTCTTTTATAAACATAGGAACTTGAATCTCTGCACCAGTCTCTAATTTAACTGTTTTAGTGCCTCCTTGAGCGGTGTTGCCTTTTACAGCTGGATGAGCCTCAACTACTTTTAACTCTACTTTGATAGGCATTTTCACTCCAATAGTCGTATCTTCAAATGATAGTACTTCTATAATAGAATTAACCTTCAAAAACTTTCCTCTAGGTCCCATTATTTCTTCACTAAGTTCAAAACGGTCTGCTGGGTTTTTAGGATCGCAAAACCAATATGATCCTTTGTTGTTGTATAAATACTTTGCTTCTTTTGAGTCTATTTCTGCTTCTTCAACTTTTTCTGAAACATGAAAAGATTGTTCTGTAACTTTCCCAGTAATAAGGTTCTTTAGTTTTGTAGCATTAACAGGTTTTCTTTGTTGTTTACGGAAAACATGAGAGGAAAGTACTTCCCAAGGCTCCCCGTTAAAAACGATGTATTTTCGCTCTGTTATTTCACTGTAGTCTAGCATTGCCATAGGTATTCAAATTAATTATCAAGGGTTAAAATATAGCCCATTTTAGCCAAAAAATAAAGGATTGACACATCTAATATTCAGGTGTATAATATTCATTAGGGAGGTTAACTTTGACTAAGACTGAGTGGGGCCTACTAGCTTTCGGACTAGCACTCTCAGGCCTTGCCATTATGGAGCAAATTGCCAAAGTGGTGGTGTTCATCAAGCTCGCAATGAGCCTGTAGACCGGCCGTTGGCCGAGACCGGAAAGCCGGTCTCGAGTCACACGAGCCGGTTTTCTGCTATCTAAAATATTTTCACATCAACTTGGACATCCGATGTCCAAGTGCCTTGGAACCGTTAAATTAATCAACTTGGACATCCGATGTCCAAGTACCCTGAAGGATTGTGTGATGGCAAAACCCGAGTTTGTGAGAATACGCAGAGTGAAGATATTAATTGTTTGATTGATGAGCGAGATAAAATTCGCTTGAATAATATTCGTGCTCTAAAAAATAATAATTGAAAGATCTCTATTGCCTTAGATAGTTTCTAAATTTAAAATTTTTTTCTTCTATTTTAAAAGTTACAGAAATTGACGGCGGTCTGCCATCTGATGCGGGAGTGTAAATAAAGTTAGTTCCACTTATGTGAAAACGATCGTTATTCAACTCCACTTCGTAATTAGTTCCACGAGTGATAGTCATGTTAGTTCCAGTTTGTTTTATAACAAGAGGGCTCTGTGCACCCAAGTCAGGTCTTGTAATGTTTATTGCGGTTCCTCTGTTTGTTACAGAAATAGTAGTTGCTCCGATCAGCGCCCAATTTATTTTTCTATTTAGAAAAGTTCCTTCTTCTTCGATTTTTGCAACATCTAAATTTCTTTTACTTCCGTCAATTAAGTTATATGCTCCAACAAGTGCTCCACCTATAATCACACTAAAAATTGCTACATAAATAATTGTTTCGATCAGCGTGGATCCTTTTTTGTTGTTAATTATTTTTAATTTCATGGAGACGTAAATATAACTTCAATTTTATCTTTTGTGTTTGTATTATTTATTATATAAATCCAGTTATTATCCACATCAAAACCTTGAGACGCTATGTTTGTAAAGGGGTAAAATTTATACCTACTAGAATTTAAGGCTGAGGGACTCCAGTTTGAAAAATTACTATCCCATATCTGAAATTCTTCACCACTTTTATTTGTTGCAATAAACGCAAAATTACCTGAGACTTTTATGCCCAGTATACTTGCACCCGTTTCAGCAGAGTTAATTATAGGTATAGAAATATCAGGGTTACTAATGTTAAAAACAAAAAGCTCTGGTCCTGTTGAGTTACTCTGTCTTCCAAAATATACATTTTGCCCAACGAGATTTAAAGACAGACCGTCCTGAATTCCTGGAAGGTTTATGAAATTTATTTCGTTGATGCTGTCGTTGGTGATGTCTAGAATACTAAATTCTTTTACGTTTGAGTCTGAGGCGAGAAAGAGAAGTCTTTTTGTTTTCCCATTTATTTTTTGATCTCTAACAGTCATATCATTTACAGTTCGATTTAGTTCATAACCATTACCAATTTCAGAAGGGTCTGTGGGTGTGGTTATGTCAAAAATATGCAACTCATTTCCCACAGTTTCTCTTGTGGTTATGTATAGTCTTTGACCGTAAACATATAGTTTGTAGCCTTCAGGGTATGAACCAGATGGATCAACGCCTTGTAGAGTTACTTGTGCTTTTAAACCTGGAGAACTGCTGTCAGTCACATCAAAAACTGCTAGTTGGTTTGTTGTAGTTGCAACTGCAACAAAAGCATATTTTCTCCCAGAGCTCAGATCCTCTATAACATCTATGTCATTTATTTTAAGTGAAAAGTTATTGTGCTTTAAATCATAGCTTCCCAATAATTCAGGATTACTTCCTACAGAAGTTGGCTCAGAAAAAATTAAAAAGGCAGGATAAGTTTCGGCAGTTGTATATATTTTTTTATGCAAAACATCTATACTGGTGAATTTTTTGCTAGGACTATAGTTTTGTTGACCTACTTTAGTTGGGGTATTTGTTTCCCAGTTTCCGCTAGGAATATTTAAAAGACAGTCGCCACCAAGATTTATTATTTCTTGTGAGTTGGTTAGGTTGGTGAAAAGGTAGGTATAGTTTTCAGGGTAGTTTTGAATTTTCCACTTAGTTTTTGCTTCTATAAATTTTGAACAGGAAGACACATCAACAATATTACTTTCAATAAAATAACACAGACCCCCATCTATGCAGGAAGTATCTTCTGGGTCTGATGAGTTCATTGAGGGAGTAGATGTCGAAGAAGTAACACTGTAGAAGTCTTGTTTTATTAGTGAACGCATATCTTCTAGTTTTGTTTTAGTTCTGTATAGACCTTCATTTGAAGTTTGACCCATCAATGACCAATACTGAGAAGCAAAATTTCCACTTATTGTTCCTACAAGTGCAATAGAAATCAATGCTAGAGCAATCATAAGTTCCAAGGTAGAAAAACCATCACTTTTACCATTCAATTTTCCCTTCATAGTTTATTTTTATTACATCACTAATCCCTGACTGTGATTCTGTTAAATACAGGCCGCCATTATAGTTTGCATTCCCACTCAGCTGTTCAAATACAATTTCGGTAGGTGTTGATGAGGAAAAAATAATTGAGTAAGAAGCTTTTATAGCCACATCTTTTGTCTTGTCTCTACTAGTGTAAGAATCACCTTCAAATAACATGTAACCTTTAAAATTATCGGGGTTAAAAGCAACTCCATGCTTACTTTTATTAATATTGTTAAATGAGTTAGTTCTGGCAGTTTGAAGAGCAGACCCTATTCTTATAATTTCAGCTTGAAATGAGTTGCGTCTAAAACTATTCATGTCTATCAAAGAAAAGGTGATACCTGTAATTGAAACAATACCTAAAGTTATTAAAAGCTCGATTAGTGTGAAACCACTTTTATTTCTTGTATATAGTTTAACCATGGAGGTTTGTGGTAATGCTGTAAATAGGTGTGATGATTGATATCGCTATAAAACCAACTATTATTCCTATTACCACCATGAGTATGGGCTCTATTAGGTTTCCTAGATTTTTTGTATAGTCGTCTATTTGAGTTTCATATAATTCAGATAAATATATTAATGAGTTGGATAGGTTTCCACTTTTTTCTCCTACAGAAACTATTTGGGATAAGACCTCAGGGAAAAGATCTGGTCTGGAACTAAGATAGATTGAAATTTTTTCCCCACGACTAGCATATTCTGAAAGTTTTTTAAATTCATTTTTGTAGATTAAGTTACTACTTGTTTTTTCAGTAATAGGCAATGCTTCACTTACAGCAACTCCACCCTTTATTAAAATACCCAGTGTACGGGTTGAATTTGCTAAATTAAAGTCTTTTGCTATCTCACCAAAAATAGGCATTTTAAGGATTAGTTTGTGTGTGTAGTATTTAAACTTAAAATTATTTTTTAATAAGTACACAATACTAAATAATAAAAATGTAATTCCCAAAAAAATGTAAAGAAAATTTTGACTTATTAAATTACTAATGAAAATTACAATTCTGGTTGAAAAGGGTAGTTCAATATGAAGACTTTGGAAAACGGGAATTATTTTTGGAAAAAGGTAGACCATTAAGAAAACAACTATGGCAAAAGTTGCAAAAGCAACAACTATTGGATAAACAAGCGCACTCAGAATTTTTTTCTGGAGCATACTCTTTTTGTTTAATTCGTTCGCTAAGTAGTTTAGGTTTTCTGACAAGACCCCATTTATTTCTCCAAATTCAATAATGCTTATAGAAAAAGCACTGAACATTTTTGGAAACTTCGATAAACTTTTTGAGAGATTTTGTCCATTTGATACATCTAAAATTATTTTTTCGAGAATTGCTTTATAACTTTTTTTCTTAGTTTGTTCTTTTACCATTTGCAATCCATCTAAAACGGTGATCCCAGCACCAAGTAGAAAAGAGAGTCTCTTAATGAGAAAAAACTGCTCTTTTGTTGATAATTTGGGAGAAAAAAGATAACTAAGATGCTTTTTCATTTTATTCGTTTATAACCCTAAGTACTTCTTCAATTGTGGTTATTCCGCTAGTGACTTTCTTATACCCGTCTTCAAACATGGTTGTCATTCCACATTCAATAGCAATTTTTTTTATTTCAGATGCTGATGCTTTTCTGAGAATGGCTTCCTTGATAGTTTCATTTGCAACTAGTACTTCATTTATTGATATTCTTCCTGAAAATCCACTATTATTACATTTTTTACATCCAACACCCCTCCAATACTGATCTTTTTCTTTAATCAGTCTTGCAAATGGTGTATTCTGCAAACTTTCTTTGAGTATTGATTTTGAATCTATTTTTTCTCTGCATTCCAAACATATTTTCCTTACCAGTCTTTGTCCTATGGCAATACTTACCGTAGAAGCTACTAGGTACTCTTCTATTCCCATATCAAGTAGTCTTGGTAGTGTAGTTGCTGAGTCACTTGTGTGAAGTGTAGACAAGAGTAGATGGCCTGTAAGAGCAGTGTTTACAGATATGTTCGCTGTTTCACTGTCTCGTATTTCTCCAACCATAATTATATTTGGGTCTTGTCTTAAAATACTTCTAAGTCCATTTGCAAAAGTTAATCCACTTTTTGTGTTTACTTGAACTTGTTTAATATCTTCTATCGCATATTCAATCGGGTCTTCTATGGTTACAATTGAAACTTCTGGTGAGTTTAGTATTTTTACCAATGTATAAAGAGTTGTGGTTTTGCCGGATCCGGTCGGTCCAGTAGCAAGTATCATTCCACTTGTTTTTTTCAATGCTCCGATAATTTTTCTTTGATCATCTTCACTGAAGCCAAGTGTTTCAAGACTAAAATGTTCCGCCTTGTCAGACAGTAGTCTTAATACACAATTTTCACCGTGATAGGTTGGTATAATGGAGACTCTCAAATCTACAAAATCTTTATTATCAGGGAATTCATATCGGAATCGCCCATCCTGAGTCGCCTGGTGTTCATCAGTTCTAAGTTTTGAAAGGACTTTGATTCTTGAAATAATTTCACTATGAATATTTTTAGGAAACTCATAAGACTCTTGTAATACACCATCAACACGAAACCTTACGCGTGTATTACCTTCTGTTGGGTCTATGTGTATATCTGAAACCCTAGTTTTGTAGGCAATTTCAAGTAAACATTCTACAAGATTAATAATTGAAATATCAGCTCCATTTTTAACTTCGTTACTTAGCCTCTGAAATTTTTCCTTAGTCGTCGCCATGAATTTTAGAAAGTATCCATATTAGGCAGACTGATACTTGGCGAAACTCTACTCTTATTGTGGTGGGTTTACAAGACTTGCTATTTTACAGAAATAGGTTGTTTCTAAACTCACTTTATCGTGTATAATTCATTCATATTCATAATATATAAATCATGCTGAAAAAATTATTTACATTATTATTAAGTTTTTCTTTTGTTTTTTCTGGTTTTGCACCACTAGTGGCTATTGCACAAACAGTTTCTCCAACGACACAACCTTTGGTGCAACAAGCAGATATGGTGTACTTGGGCAAGATAGTTGCTCCACCTACTGATGGTACTGGAAGAGGAAATTCAGTAGATAGTTTGGACTATGGGGGATTTGGTATGGGTATGGGTCCAGACGGAAAGTCATTGTATTTTGCTTGTCATGATTGGCATGATCAAATAGCAAGAATTACTATCCCAGCAATAGGACAACAGGCAAGTATTGTTACACCATGTACCGCAATCACCAACAAGACAGCAATCAATCCTGGTGACCCAAATGGTATCAATCCTGGGGGTATGCTTGTTTGGAATAATAAGTTGATTGTTACGATGTATCCTTACTATGACGCAAATGGAACTGCTGTAGGATCTCATTTTTCTATGAGTACAGATATGACATCTCAAAGTGGTCCATTTAGACTATACCCAGGACCTGATAGTCCAACTAATCGTGTTGGAATGGTTTCAGGATATATGGGTTTAATCCCGCAGGAATGGAGAAGTTTGTTGGGGGGCACAGCCATGAGTGGACAAATGGGTATTCCAATTATTAGTAGAACAAGTTCTGGTCCAACAGCCACAGTATTTGATCCAGATCAAATTGGACAAGGTTCTGCTACTTCCAAAATGGTTTTGGGTTATCCTTATGAACATCAAACATTAGGGGGCTATTCACAATCAAACCCTCTATTTGCTGGTTCTGATCAAGTTGGTGGATTTGCATTTCCTGATGGCACTAGATCCGTTTTGTTTGTAGGTAGACACGCTGCTAGTTTTTGTTATGGATATGGTACATCAAATCAAGCTTTGCATGGGACAGTTGATTCCGCTGGTGTGATGTTCTGTTATGACCCAACAAGTACAAACAAAGGAACACACGGTTATCCTTATATTCATCAAGTTTGGGCATACGATGCAAATGATTTATTGGCAGTGAAGAATGGCACTAAACAACCATGGGATATAAGGCCATACGCTACTTGGAAACTAACAGAAATGAATAACGATGGGGGTGCTGGTGCAATAATGAGTGCTACATATGACCCAGCTACTAAGCGCTTTTATATGGCGACAAGTAGAAATATACACGTATATCAGGTAAATATCGGAACAGTTGCTCCTCCACCTGTGCCAGACACAACCGCTCCAACCGTTTCAATCACCTCACCATCTTCAGGTTCAACAGTATCTGGAACATCTGCTACTGTTTCAGCAAATGCTACTGACAACGTTGGAGTTGTAGGAGTTCAATTTAAACTAG
>JACCDR010128466.1_pt1 | contig 10106 bp, 18 predicted proteins | sample 7446431 | NCBI WGS metagenome assembly JACCDR01 (sample SAMN15323443, study PRJNA562643) | freshwater metagenome | isolation source: river surface water | place: USA:Blue River Watershed | collected 2017-08-17 | reverse complement strand
CGAAAGGACTCGGATCCGAGCGTGTAAACCGTGCGCTCGTCGAGGCCTCGATTCGGATGCGCGCCGATTTCGGATTACTTTGAGGTCAAACTAAATGCCTCGATTCAAACCAGGCGGACAGCTGTCGAGCCGCGATCCCTCGACGAAAGCAATCGCCGTTCGCTTGCCGCCGGATCTACTCGCAGCGATCGATCACGCGTGCGCCGAGCAGAACATCACGCATAGCGAATTGCTACGCGGGCTCGTTTCGCAGTGGGCCTACGGGCAAAGTCAGCTCGCCGGGCCCGACGAAGGCTACGCACAAGCGCGATCGATCGCAAGCCGCCTTGCACACGCGGCGCTCAAACGCGCGCTCGAATCGATGCCCGAATCCTATGAGGAAGGCCGGCAGATGCTCCAGGGCTACTACAACGAGCAAGCCGCGAAGCGTCGCAAACACTAGCTGTCGGACCTCCGTGCTAGCAATTCGTTATGGGCACGAATTACTATCTCCGCTCGCCAGCATGTTCGCAGTGCGGACACGTGCCTGCGGAGCTTCACATCGGCAAGTCTTCGGCCGGTTGGAATTTTGGCCTTCGGATCTACCCGTTGATCGCGGGCGAACAAGATGAACGGCTAAGTGGGTTCGGCGTTGCTGCGATCACCGAGCTGGACGATTGGCGCCCGCTCTTCGAACGCTTCTCGATCGTCGACGAATACGATCGAATGATCTCGGCGACGGAGATGATCGAGGTGATCACTGAACGATCGCATCCGCGCGGGCTCGCGAGCCGGCTAACGGCCGAACCCGAATTGATGGGCCCCTACCGCTCCAACGCGCAAGATACGTATCCCGGCAAAGGCACCTACGATCTCTGTCGCTACGAATTTTCGTAATGAGCTTCGACGATCGCACGTTCATGCTGCGCGGATTCCGCGTGCGGCATCGCTATCGGCGTCGCCGAGGCTGCTACGGCGTTTGCGTCCTTTGCGGCGTCAAACGGCGGTATCGTTCTAGCGGATGGGAGTATCGCGTGAAAGGAGCGCCTCAGTGGACGAGCAGCAACCCGCCTTGCGTGAAGAAGCCGTCCAACGCGAGCGCCCGTACAAGCCCGACATGATTCGCGTCGAACGCGGCGAATGGAAACGCGCGAGCGGCGCGTGCATTTGCACCGTGTGCGGCGAAGAGTTTTTCGATCACTCGCCGGTTGTCGGCTACACGTGGCTCACTCGTTTGTGCAACGGAAATTTGGTGAAGCTATGAAGCCTGAAGACGAAGTCACCATCGACCTCAAAGAAGACGAGTGTCTTATCGTCTTCACTCGAGACGAGATCATCGTGCTCGATTACCTTTTGCGCGATGCAACGAGTGGTCTAGGAGAGCCGCTCAAGGACATCTTCGAAGGCAATAACCCACGCGTCGTCGAGGATGACTTCGATCCTTACAAAACGCTTCGCGACATGGCAGCGAAGTTCAAAGAAGCGGCTAGCCCGCTTCACCATTGGTCACGAAGCCGTGCTAGCGACAACCGCTCGTAAGCAGCACGCTATGGCTTATTTGAAATCACCCGCGAGCAAGCACTAGGCCCCGATCGCGCCTTCGACGTACTGGATGTCGAGGTACGCGATCTCGTCGGCCGCGACCGTCGCCGACACAACTGGATCACCACCACCGTCGACGTTGGCGTCGCAGCTCGCCGTACCGGCCGCGCCGCGGCTCGTGATCGTCGTGATCGCGCGCGGCACGTTGATGTTGCCGACGCTCGTTGAGCCATCCGCGAGAAGTAGCGCACGCGCCTGTGCCTGATTCAGGGCACCGGCCGCGATCGTGCCGATGCCATCGAGGCGTGCACGCGCGATCGCACGAAGCGGCCCGGCCAGTGCATCGGTCTGCAGGTCGGGCGTTGCGCCCGCGTCATTCGCGATCGTTACCGTGCCGCCGGCTTCATCGCCGGTAATGAGATAACGCAGATGGTTGTGGCCCTGAAAAACGAGCGCGGCGGTGGCTGCCATGGGATCTCTTCTCCTTGTAGGTAGTGGGCGATATCCTATCGCGATCCCTTGGCGCTGGGCAACTTAGCTAGGGCGCGGGATTGCTCCAACACAAAGGGGCAAACGTATTGACGCCGATGATACCGTCGACGGCAAGGTGATGCTTTGCCTGTAGAGCCTTGACCGCTTCTTTGGTCTTGGGGCCAAAGATCCCATCGGCGGTGATACCAAGGCGTTGTTGCGCCCAGACGACATGCGCGCCCTTGGCGCCCTCGCCGATCACGCGAAATCGATTTGCATCGCACGTGCTCGTGAAACCCGGCCAACCAAGAGCGTCTCCTTGGTATTGGTAAATCCAATACTGGTTCCCAAACTCAGGGATCGGGATCGGCGCGTAGCCCGGAGCACCGTCGAGGTGTACGGGTGATCGAATGGGCCACGGCCATGGCTTGGCGAGCCACAAAGGGCAATTGAGTAGCGGACCCGGCGAGTGATGATCAAGATCCTCGGACCACACACGCGCGCTCGTATAGATCCCAGGCCACGCGCCGTAATGGGCTCGTAGAGCCTTAGCGATACGCAACGTCCAAGCGTATATCCCTTCGGCGTTAAGCATGTCAGAGGCCTGCTCGACGTCGATCATCGGCACCATGTCTTTGAACGGCTCTAGCTGGACGTAATCGATAAATGCTTGTGCTTGAGCTTCGGGCGTTGGTGTCTCGACGCCGGTTTTTGGGTAGCAGATGAACAGGTACGCCGAGCGCCGAAGATTCGCGACGGTGATCGCATCCCTGTACTTCATCCATTCAGGATCGCGATATGGGGTGTTGTCCCCGGGGTGGACCGAGCGGCCATAGATCGCACGAACGATCGCGAAGCGCGCGCCTGCGCTTCGAGCCTGCATCAGGTTAACGGAGATGTTCTTGTCGACGGAGGCCCAGTCTGGTCCGATCGTTGCCATGCCCTAGCTTAGATCGGTTTGCGCGCGTCGCCTTTGCAATTGCAATTCGCGCGATGCCGTCCTTGCTCATGGCACTCGGGATCGCGGAAGAACGGGTCAACCTTGATCGGCTCGGGGATCTTCACCTTGGGTAGGGGCGCGACAACATCGCTCATCGATGGTTGACGCGCAACCGGTGTTGGAGGGAGCGGCGCTGCCTCTTGTCCGGCAAGCTCGGCGCTGGCGGATAGTGATGAACCGCGAGGCGGAGTTGGAGTCTCTTCGGCGAAGAGGTCTTCTTGCGATTCGGTTGGTTCATCCGTTGTGGGCATCGATGCGCCCTTTCCCTTTCGCGACCTGGCCACGGCTACTCACCTCCATCAAACTTTTTGTCGAGCTTGTACTGATCGGCGAGAAACGCGTGAAGCCGATCGTGGACCTTGCCCCAATCGCCCTCTTGTGCGGTGACCATCTTGAGCGTCTCCGCGGCTTCGAGGTTGCCCTTCGAAGCGGCCTTGGCCAGCTCGAGGAGCTTGATAGCGAGGGTGACCGTTTGTTCGACGACGATCGCGATGTCTGATCCGGTCATTTGAACGCCTCCTTGAAATCCTCGTACTGCTTTTTGGCGAGCGCTGCTACGCCAAGTAACGCCGCCAGGCTTTTATCGTCGTCGAGTGCCGCCGCTGCGGCGACCATTCGAAGGACGGCCATTAGCGATACGTGGACCTTGTCCGCCGCTGCGAGAAACGCATTCAGTTTTATCTCGTTCTCCGCTTGCGTAACGCCGGCAGCCTTGTTTTTGAGAACGAGGGCTTTGCCTTGCGACTCGGTGTACTGCTCCAGCTCGTCCAGAAGAATGTTGTTCGCCTCGTAGGTGAGGCGGATCGTTTTTTGGCGAGCACCTGCACCGCATGCGGCCACGAGCGAAACTAGGAGAGCCCAAACCAACGCGCGCGCGGGTAGCCTCATTCCTAGAGGCTAACACAGCTCGCTAACCGCTCGCTGGGCCTCCGATGACCTCGTCTTCCTCTTCGCGCAGCCGGATCTCCTCGCGCGCGAATTGGGCGGGCGTTAGTACCTCGACCTCGGGCTCGGGCTCGATCTCGTCGACGTCGCCTTCGTCGTCAAATTCGTCACTACCATCGGAGTACGGAAGCATAGCCGAGCGATCAACGTGACCGAGCGCGCGGCGATCGCTGGCACGCGCGACGAGCAAGAGCCCGCCGATTCCGCAGAGCGTCGCACCCGCGGCGACAAGCCGACGCTTCGTGAAGATCGATTTCAGGATGTCGAGCGGACCGGGCTGAGGCGGCTCGGGCGGTGGCTTTGGTGCAACGACGGCCGTTGGATCTTTCTCGAGCGCCCTGTCCAAGAAGCCTGCTAGCTCCATCGCACCGGCTGCAACACCGGGGATCGCCTCCTCGGGCTGCGCGCATGCAAGAGCCGCTAGCTCGGGATGCGATCCCTCCGCCAAGCGTCCTGCAACCATCTGCACGACGAGTGTCGTTCCCGGGCCGATCACGCCATCGACGTTGATCGGTACGGGCGGTGCCTCGGGTAGGTGTGGGACGATCTTTTGCAGCTGCAGCTGCAGTACGCGAAACGCGTTTTGCGCTTCAGGCGATTTCGGGACGCAACGCAGGATGCCGTGCTCGTCCTCGACGTCGAAGTCTTTGCCGGGGGCCAACATGATTGATTAGTACCATCCAGCTCCGACAGCCGCCTGTTTGCGCTTGCGCGACGTTGCGATCACAAGCGCAAGCGCGCCGACCGCGAGTAGCGCGCCGCCGCCATAGGTGACCGAGCGCGGCATCTTGGCGAACATCTCCGCGAGCGACGCAGCGTAACTTTGCTTCTGCAGCTGCAGCACGAGATCGGGGGCAGCTGTCGCCTTCGTGGTCTGAACGATTGGCTTGTTCGACGGCACGATCGCGCCGGGCTTGGGCAGCTGCGACTCATCGGCGCGATCGTTCAGATAGATCGTCAAGCCTGGCGCACTCTGCGCGATTTGCGCGAGGTTGTACGCGCCTTGATCGGTAACGAGCCGCGAGATGAGCCCCGCCGCCGTCTCGCGCGCAGCGGCGATGTGGTTCGCGATGAACCCTAGCGCCTTGATCAACGAGTCGGCCGTTTTGGGCCCGAGCACGCCGTCGATGCTGACTGCCGGCACCGCGAGCGAGAAACGATTGATCGCCGTTTGCAACGCGGAAATGATGGGATCGGCGGCCATGTAGCGACTCTATCAGACCTTGAATCGCCCCGGGATCGCCGTCTTCCCGGAGTCCTCGTCGATCGGGATCCAAGGCATCCGCGCCAACCCATCGGTCAGTTCCTGCATCCACGCAACAAGCCCCGCGCTTGCGTGGGTCTCCGCCATATCACGAACGCATCGTTGAATGAGAGCCAACGTACCCAAGCGCAGCGCGAACACTAACCAATCTCCGAGTTGCTCGAGGCTTGCAATCGCCGCCGGCCACGATACTCGAACGTCACGAGGATCGATCTCATCCGTTGGGCGCTCGCTCTTGCTGAGGTGCTCGTCATCCGTCATGGGCGGATACTACGTGTGTCGATTCAATCTCGGCTAGGATTGTTCACATGCCGACGCTTGACGTCCAAACCTCAATTTTCAAGTCTCACTGTCCGTGCAAGTGCCACGATGCGCCACGTGGGGTGATTCGCTGCGCGCGCGTTCGCATGTGCTGTGTGCATGCCGATAAACCGCGAGGGCTAATCGCTATCGAGGACGCCCAAGAGAAACTTGCCCGATGAATTGCTACCCCTGGTTTCGGCCGACCTACTTGCCGATCTTGCAGGGCACGCAGACGTACATTCGATCCGGGTGTTCGGTCGGCGCCAACGGCAACATTTCGTGCTCGCCGGAGTCGATGCGCGCGAATGCCGAGCGCCAGCTCCAAGCCAAGGGCCTTTTCAAAGATGGGCTCTCCCTCGCGACGTACACGCTCGCGCGCTACATGCAAGGCGAGGTCGGCAGTGGAACACTCGAAGAACGCGTCGCCGTCGGGGAAGCGGCCGTCAATCGCGCCAAGCTCGAGAGGCTCTCGCAGGGCGTTTTGTCGCTGCTCCTCTATCGCCAGCCAGCGGGTCACCCCAACCGCGGCTACTACGGACCGATCCACGGCGTCGGAACCGGCACGTCATCGGCGCCGTACGGGCGGTGGGCAACGACGTCGGCGGACCCGACGATCTTGACCTTGTTGCTCGCCGATCTCGTGATGACTGGTCAGAGCCGAGATTTCGCCAAAGGCGCCGACGATCAAGACGGCCCCGAGTACTGGATCCCGCAAGGTCAAACGGCACTGACCAACTACGTCAAGAACCTTGCCTCGAAGGGAAAGTATTGGGTCGGTCCGTTGCCGGGGATCGACCACTGGCACACGTTCCTGCAGTTCACACCCGATCCAGTGACGCGCGCAGCGTCGGGCAAAGCACTCATGCAGCGTGGCATCGAGGCGTTGACCTTGCCCCGGCGATCGCCGTCGTGGGGATCGCTGCCGATCTGCGGCAAGCCAATGTCGACGGGCCAGACGTTCTTCCTCGCGATGCTTGGGCTAGCGCTTGGAACAGCAACGGCAACGCTCGTTGCTCGTCGCTACATTGCCCAAAGCCCTTCGCAGTCGTGATAGGCTTTTGGCCTATGAATGCGCAGCCCAAACCCCCGCCCAAGCCGAGCAAGCCGCCGGTCAAGCCGGTCAAGAGCTGTTGCACTCGGCCGATTATCCGTCCCAGCCGATAGGAGAACGTATGGCAAAGCGTCGTCGCAAGAAAAGCAAGCGTAGTGGTTCGCAGCGCGCGAAGTTTCGCACCGCCGCTCACAAGTGCGCTGCGCAGGTCCGCAACTCGGGCGCTGCAGCGTTCTCGCGCGAGAGCTGGCGTCAATACGGCGCCTGTATGAAAAAAGAGCTGTAGCGCCTAGCTCGATCGCTTGTATGCCTCGTAGCAGGCAACGAATCGATCGAGCAGTGCGACGCTTTTATCAAACTCTCCTGGGCCGCCCATTGAGTGGGCCGTTCGGCGCAGCTTCTTCAGCGTGTCGAGTTGCTCGGATGTGAGTGACGGCATCCAGCCTCGACGTGGTGCTGCCTCGATCACCTTGGCCGCGCGCGTGCTGATCAGCTGTTTGACGCCTTTGGTCAGCTCGGGCGGCTCGGTGCCGAGATCTGTGAGGTCAAGAACTGGAATGCCCGCGCGCTGTGCCACGCGCTGGTTGTGCTCACTGTGCGGATTGACCGTCGGCCCTACGAGCGCCAACAGCTCACAGCGCTGGATGATGCGCGTGCAATCCGCCATGCGCCGGCCTTTGTGGATGCCGGTGACCTCGTGCATGTACCACGGTGTGATAACGGCCCAGCCCGTTGCGATCTCGAGAAAGCGAAACCAATCACCGCCGTTTTTCATGTTGTCGGCATGGCGAACCGCATCCGTGCCGTTCTTCTCGCCGAGCGGATGATCCATGAACACCACCACGGATCAGCACCTCGCCTGCATAAGCGCATTGATGATGAGCGTTGCACCAGAAATGGACGCGATGAAGCCGACGACCTTGCCGATGTTGGACCACTTCTCTTTGTTCGAGTGGATTGCGATCTCAGTAGTCGCTTTCTTCTGTTGAGCCTCCACCTCTGCGCGTTGAGCCTCGATCTCGGCGACGGCTTTCTCGCGTTGAGCTTCGATCTCTGCGGCGGTCTTTGCGCGGCTGCTTTTGATGTCTAGTTCACGTTCGGTGACCGTGATGCCAAGATCTTGCTGGGTCTTGAGCGCTGCGGAAATCATAGCCATGAGCTTGTCGATCAACTTCGGCCATTGCTCGTTGTTGGCTTTGACGACAGCGATCAGCTTACCGATGTCGTTGCGTACGGCATTGACGTCTCCGCGCATTGCGGCGACGTCGCTGCGGCTGTCTTTGATGTCGTCCTTCAGCTCTTGGCGAACAACCGCGATCGTCGTGATCGGCGTCAGCTCTTCGGTCGCGAATTCGTTTTCGCGAAACGTCACCCCGTGCTCCATCGCGTCGACGCGCCGAGAGAGCATTTGCTTGATATAGGCGGGCGTCAGCTTCTGACGGCGACGCTCACGATCGGAGCTTGGCGGGCCGCGCTCGATGACGGGTCTTGGGAGGATGGGATTACCGCGCGGCTCCGTGACCGGACGTCCGCTCGGTACTCCATGGCGTGGCGTGCGCTTGTCGCGTGGATCATCAGACACGCAGCAAGTTTACTTCAGGGTGCAAGATTCTCGCACGTCACATCCTGATATGCCCGTAAACGTAAACGCCGCGTTTTGCTGCGGTTACGTCACAGCGGCTTGGGATGCGATGCGGCAACGCGGGCATGGCTTGAGCGTTTTGCCCGGTGAGACCGTAAACGAGACGCCCCGCAAAAAGACGGCATCGGGGACCTGAAACGTTCCTTGCGATGCGTCGTCGATGCGAAGGCCGCAATAGGCCTCGATCTCGACATGAAGCCGTACACGGCCTACCCACTTGCAAACGTGCAATAGCTCGTCGGATTCGACAGCAGCGATCATTCTAGGTTGATATCAGATTTATATCGAGGTAACAAGGGGGATACCGATGGCCCTAAAACCAGTCCTTATCCGACTTCCCGAGGAGCTGCTCCGTCGGCTCAAGCAAGAGAAAAAAGAGACCGGCGCGTCAGTTCAATTCATCATCCGACGCCAGCTCGAAGCGCACTATGCGAAGCCCCGCAAGGTGAAGCGTGGGTAGCGGCTTTGCCGTCAAGCCCGGAGCGACCTCGGGATATGACTTCTCAAGCGCATCGACCAAGGACTCGACGAGCACGCGAGACTCACCCCACGACGTCGGCGAGGCATGGATCGATCACGGCTCCCGTTGCGACGGCCAGGCCGGCAAAGAAGCCGGCTGCTTTCTCGACGACAACCAACGCATGCGCCTTGTTATCGAGTTTCGCGAGCTAGTCGGCATGGCGCGCAGCAACTATCACACCGCGCTGACGCACCTGCGCATGGATAAGCTCGTCGAGAAAGAAGAGGATCTCCATTGGGCCGTCGCATTCGCGCTCGATCTAGCCGGCGCTCATGTCGTCTCGGCGTTGACGACGGCGCTCAAACATCGAAGCGCAGGACTCGCCAAAGCCGCATCGCTCGGTCAGCGCGATCTGAGCAAAGTGAAATCGATGCTCGCGCGCGTGACGCCCGGGCAAATCGATGCCATCGGAAAGCAGGGCTTCGATCTCGGCAAGACAGCCGGCAAGAAAGTCGGCAAGAATGCGCAAAACAAAGGTGCGCTGGACGACAAGAGCGCGACGCTGGGCTTTCTCTCGACGCTACAGAACACATGCGATCGAGCATTTTTGGACTTTGCGCGAAGCGCGAGCGCCAATGCCGACGATGCTGAACTGATCGTGCTTTGGGTGGGCATGCAGCCCGAGCATCATGCACCCGACATCTACAAGGATGCGCTCGACAGCAAGATCGATCGCTTCAAAAAGTCTGGTGTACCCGACATCGGCGAAGGGGTCGGCAAAGACGGCGACGGTCTCATCACCCGCGAAAAGCGCGTGGTCTATGTCCAAGACATGCACGGCAAGAAAGTACCGTGGTACCAAAACGGCGATCAGGGGATGTTTGGCGGCCAACAACTCGTGCCTCGCCACGAGTATCTCGAGCGTCCTGTGCCCGAAGAGTTTCGCGAGATCGCCGTCGCGCGTAGCGAAGCGGTATGGGGTCGGACGCCGATCATTGACGACGGCTACTCCAAAACGTTTCACAAAGAGTCGCCGCATGAGCCGACAACCGGTGTTGAAGCGGCAATGCAGGCGTTCTCACACTACACCGATCCTCACCCGAAGCCGGCACCGATGGCGTTTGCAGGTGCGACGTCCGTGCCTCTTGAACCGCTGCCATCGGTTTTTGATTCGAGGAGAAAGCTATGAGCCCTGACACCTTGTTTCGAGGCACTGCAATTGGACTCATCGCCGGACTTGTCGTCGTGCTCGTGCTCCTGTTTGCTCGTGAACACAAACGCACAGAGCAACTGGAGGCAGCACAGCGTACCGTGTGCTTGTTCAGGCAAGGCGTGATCGAAACCATCCTCGCCGGTAATTCAATCGGCGACGTGCGCGCGCAGATCAAGCTACAGCTCCTAGACCCGACTGTATCGAAGATGTGCACGGGCCAAGAAGTCGCGCTTGAT
>JACCDR011447220.1_pt1 | contig 10109 bp, 6 predicted proteins | sample 7446431 | NCBI WGS metagenome assembly JACCDR01 (sample SAMN15323443, study PRJNA562643) | freshwater metagenome | isolation source: river surface water | place: USA:Blue River Watershed | collected 2017-08-17 | reverse complement strand
CCGGTGGGCGCCGCCGGCGCGGCGGCCTCGGTGCCCTCGGCGGCCGGCTCGGCGGCGCCCACGCGGGGAAACCACAGGTGGAAGGTCGTGCCCTGCCCCGGCGCGCTGTCGACGTCCACGGCCCCCCCGTGGCTGGCCATCAGCGCATGCACCACCGCCAGGCCGAGCCCCGTGCCCTGGCCCACCGGCTTGGTGGTGAAGAAGGGCTCGAAGATGCGCTGCCGGGTGGCCGCGTCCATGCCGCAGCCGTCGTCGCGCACCCACAGGTGCACGACGCCTGCACCGGCGTCGGCCACGGCCATCGCGGGCGGGGCCGCGGCGTCGTCCAGCCCGACGGTGACGTGGCCGCGGCCCTCGGGCAGCGCCTGCCAGGCGTTGATGCACAGGTTCATCAGCATCTGCTGCAGCTGCGTGGCGTCGGCGCGCACCAGCAGCGGCGCCTCGCCGGGCGCCAGCGCGGGCGGGCCTTCCAGCCGCACCGAGGGCGGCAGCGTGCTGCGCAGCAGCGCCAGCGTCTCGGCGATCACCGGGCGCAGCCGCTGCACCTTCAGCTGCGGCGGGCGGCTGCGGCTGAAGTCCAGGATCTGCTGCACCATCGCCCGCGCCCTCAGCGCGGCGCGCTGGATCTGGGCCAGCGCCTGCTGCGCCGGGTGGTCGGCGGGCACGTCGTCGCGCGCCATCGCCACGTTGCCCAGGATGGCCGGGACGAGGTTGTTGAACTCGTGCGCGATGCCGCCGGCCAGGGTGTTGATCGACTCCAGCCTCTGCGCCGCGGCCAGGCGGCGCTCCAGCTCGCGCCGCTCGTGCTCGGCGCGGTGCCGGTCGCTGATGTCGCGCGCCAGCATGATGACGCGCTCGCGCTGGCCCTCCGGCATGGGCTTGCGCGCCACGGACAGCTCGAACCAGTGCGGGCCGTCGGGCAGGGACAGCTCGTACTGGCGGCCGTCGGAGAAGCCGTCGCGCAGGGCCTCGGCGATGGCGTCCATCACCACGGCTGCGGGGGCGGCGGGGATCACCTCGGGCAAGGGCCGGCCGATGAACTGCACGGGCTCGCGCAGCAGCAGCTCGCGGCGCGGCGAGTGGTGGCCGAGGATCACGCCGTCGGCATCCACCTCGAACAGCAGGTCGGGCACGGCATCCAGCGTCGCGGCCAGGTCCTGCTGCGCGGCGCGCAGGCTGGCCTCGGCCTCGCGGCGCGCGGTGACGTCGCGCTCCACGCCCACGAAGTGGGTGAGCGCGCCCGCCGCGTCGCGCAGGGGCACCACCTCCAGCTCCACCCAGTACGGCCGGCCGTCCTTGCGCAGGTTGAGGATCTCGCTGCGGACGGCGCGCCCGGCCGCGAGCTCCTGGCCGATGCGGTCGAGCTCGGAACGGTCGGTCTCCGGCCCCTGCAGCCGGCGCGGCGAATGGCCCTGCACCTCGGCCGCCGACCAGCCCGTCAGGCGCTCGAAGGCCGGGTTCACGAACACGATGCGCGGGCCCGGCTCCTTCAGCGGCGCGGCCTCGGTGATGATGATCACGTCGTTGAGCCGCTCCACCGCCGCTTCCAGCAGCCGCAGCCGCTGCTGCACCTCGTGCAGCTCGGTGATGTCGACGAAGGTGACCACGACCTCGGCGATGGCCCCGTCCTCGCCGCGGATCGGGAACGCGTTGACCAGCACCCAGGTGATGTCGGCGCGGTCGGGGTGGCAGATGCCGCCGACGTAGCCGTCGAGGATCCGGCCCTCGGCGAGCACGCGGTTCACCGGGAAGCGCTCCAGCGCCATCGGCCGGCCGTCGGCCTCGACGAAGCGCCAGTCGGGGTGCATCGCGTGGCGGCCGGTCAGCTGTTCCGGCGTCAGGCCCAGGATGCGGCAGGCCGCGGGGTTGGCCGAGCGCACGGCGGTGTCCGGCCCGTGGCGCACCACGCCGGCCAGCAGCGCGTCGAGCAGCCCGCGCGAGGCCTCCTCGCTCTGGCGCAGCGCCTGCGTGATGCGGTGGCGCTCGGTGACGTCGCTGAACACCAGCACCACCCCGGTGATGCCGCCCGCAGCGTCGCGGATCGGGGCGGCGCTGGCGGCGATCTGCAGCCCGGGCCCGTCGCGCGCCAGCAGCAGCGTGTCGCCGGCCATCACGACGGTCCGGCCACTGGCCAGGACGTCGGCCACGGGGTCGGCCTGCGGGGCCCGCGTGCGGCCGTTGACGACGCGGAACACCTCGCACAGCGGCCGGCCGGGCACCTCGGCCGCGCCCCAGCCGGTGAGGCGCGCCGCCGCGGCGTTGAAGCGCGTGATGCGGCCCTCGCGGCCGGTGGCGATGACGGCGTCGCCGATGGAATCGAGGGTGATCGCCAGATCCTGCTCGCTGGCACGCAGCGCCTGCTCGGCCTCGTGGCTGGCCGTCACGTCCCAATGCGTGCCCACCATCCGCCGCGCGCGGCCGTCGGCGCCCCGCTCGACGACCCGGCCCTGGTCGAGCAGCCAGATCCAGCGGCCGTCGGCATGCCGCACGCGGTAGCGCGCGGCGTAGTGCGGCACCGTGCCGGCCTGGTGGGCCAGCGCCTGGGCGCGCACGGCATCGCGGTCGTCGGGGTGGATGCGCAGGTACCAGGCCTGGGCGTCGGTGGCGGCGCCACCCACGGGCTCGCCGAGCATCTCGAACCAGCGCGGGTTCACGGTGCAGCGGTCGTTCTCGAGGTCGAGGTCCCACAGCGCCAGGTCGGCGCCCGCCAGGGCCAGCTGCAGGCGCTCGGCCTCGAGCTCGCGCTCGCGCTCGCGCTCGCTGCGGCGTTGCGCGGACTCGTGGTCCTGGCGCTGCAGCCGCCACAGCGCCAGCACGCTGCCGGTGGCCAGCAGCAGCCACAGCAGCGCCATCAGCAGCGACTGCTGCAGCCAGCCCACGTGAAGGTCGGCACTCGGCCGCGACAGCGCCAGCACCAGCGGCGCGCTCATCCCCAGCCCAGCGGGCTGCACGCTGCGGTGGACGATCAGCCGCCGCTCGCCGGACACCGCCACCGCGCCTTCCATCACCGTGACGGGCTGGCCGCTGTCGGCGTGGCGCTGGAACATCGAGCCCGGCTGGCGCAGGTTGACGCCCGGCGGCGCGGCGCCCTCGGGCACCAGCAGCAGCAGCTCGCCGCTGCCGTGGGCCAGGCCGCCCCACATGCCGTCGGCATAGAGCTCGCTGGCGAGCAGGGTCCTGAAGTAGTCGGGATCCAGCGTCGCGGCGGCCACGCCCGCGACACGGCCGTCGGCCCCGGTCACGGGCAGGGCCACGTTGATCGCGAACACGCCCAGCGCGGTGCGGAACGGCCGCGAGACGTACAGCTGCCCCGCCGGCAAGCCGCTGATCGTCTCGCGCACGTAGGCGCGGTCGGAGAAATCGGCGCCGATCAACTCGGGGCGGTTGGCGGCCCGCACGCGGCCGGCCCGGTCGGTGACCAGCATCGTGCGCACGCCCGGCATCACGTCGGTCAGCACGCGCAGCTTGCGCACCAGCTGGTCCTGCGCCGGGACGCCCGGCAGCGCGGCCTCGTCGGCCACGCCCTGCAGCGCCACGCGCGTGGCCTGCAGTTCCTGCACCAGGTTGCTCTCGATCGCGGAGGCCGCCGTTGACAGCCGTGCCTGCTCGGCGGCCCGCGTTCGGCCGCGCTCGTCGGCGCGCTCCAGCCCCAGCAGCAGGGCCACGAGGGCCAGCGCCAGCAGCAGCAAGGCCCACTCGCGGCGCAGGCGCCGGTCGACGGCAAGGGGCTGGCGCGAACTCATGGATGCCGCCAGCGTAGCACCGCGCGGCGGCCCGAGGCAGCGCCGCCGCCGTCGGCGCCGGTGGCCGCGGCCGGGCTGGCTACACTGCCGCCGCCCACCCAGACCCGTCGCGCCCGCGCGGCGCCCTGCCATGGAAATCTTCGACTACGACAACATCCTGCTGCTGCCGCGCAAGTGCCGCGTGGACAGCCGCAGCGAATGCGACACCTCGGTGGAGTTCGGCGGACGCCGCTTCGTGCTGCCGGCAGTGCCGAGCAACATGAAGACCGTGCTCGACGAGCCGATCGCCGAGTTCCTGGCGCGCAGCGGCCACTTCTACGTGATGCACCGCTTCGACCTCGACAACCTGGCCTTCGCGCGGCGCATGCGCGACCGCGGCCTCTTCGTCTCGATCAGTTCGGGCGTGAAGCCGCAGGACTTCGCGGTGGTCGACCGCCTGGCGGCCGAGGGCATCGGCGCCGACTACATCACCATCGACATCGCGCACGGCCATGCCGACAGCGTGAAGCGCACCATCGAGCACATCAAGGCGAAGCTGCCGCAGGCCTTCGTGATCGCCGGCAACGTGGCCACGCCCGAGGCGGTGATCGACCTCGAGAACTGGGGCGCCGACGCCACCAAGGTGGGCGTCGGGCCGGGCAAGGTGTGCATCACGAAGCTGAAGACCGGCTTCGGCACCGGCGGCTGGCAGCTGAGCGCGCTGAAGTGGTGCTCGCGCGTGGCCACCAAGCCCATCATCGCCGACGGCGGCATCCGCCACCACGGCGACATCGCCAAGAGCATCCGCTTCGGCGCCAGCATGGTGATGATCGGCAGCCTGTTCGCCGGCCACGAGGAGAGCCCGGGCGCCACGGTCGAGGTCGACGGCAAGCTGTACAAGGAGTACTACGGCTCGGCCTCGGACTTCAACAAGGGCGAGTACAAGCACGTCGAGGGCAAGCGCATCCTCGAGCCCGTCAAGGGCCGGCTGGCCGACACGCTGCGCGAGATGCGCGAAGACCTGCAGAGCAGCATCAGCTATGCCGGCGGCACGCGCCTGCAGGACCTGAAGAAGGTGAACTACGTGATCCTGGGCGGCGAGAACGCCGGCGAGCACCTGTTCATGTAGCGGGGCGCCGGCCGCCGCCGATCAGTGACCGAGCAGGAAGCGCCGCACGGCGGGGTCGCCGGTCAGCGCCACCGCCTGCTCGAGCGCCTGCTGCGCGGCAGCGGCGTCACCGGCCGCCGCCAGCACCCGCCAGCGCGTCACCCAGTACGGCTGGTAGCGCGCGACCTCGCCGGCCGGCAGCGCCGCGAGCGTGGCCCCGGCCCCGGCAACGTGGCCGGCCTCGAACTGCGCCGCCGCCCAGCCGACGCTGGCGCCGATGCTCGGGCAGCGCTCGGCCAGCAGGCCGTACAGCGTGGCCAGCGCCGCGTGATGGGTGCGTCCCGTGAGTGCCGCCTGGGCGTGCACCGACTGGATGGCCGCCTCGCACTGGTAGCGGCCGAAGCGGCCGGCGCGCGCGGCGCGGGCCAGCAGCTCCTCGGCTTCGATGACCATCTCCCGCGACCACCGGCGGTGGTCCTGCCGCGCCAGCGGCACGAAGCGGCCCTCGGCGTCGCGCCGCGCGTCGCGGCGTGCGTGGCAGTACAGCATCAGGGCGAGCAGGCCGCGAGGCTCGGGCTCGTCGGGCATCAGGGCCACCAGCAGGCGGCCCAGGAACAGCGCCTCGGCGGCCAGCTCGTGCGCGCCCTCGTCGGCGCCGGCCACGCCGTCCCAGCTGGTGCCGAACGCCGCGTAGACGGCGTCGAGCACGTCGGCCAGCCGGGCGGGCAGGTCGTCGGCGGACGGCAGCTCGAAGCGCAGGCCGGCATCGCGGATCTTGGCCTTGGCGCGCACCAGCCGCTGGCCCATGGCGGCGGGCGCCACCAGGAAGGCGCGACCGATCTGCGCCGCGTCCAGGCCGAGCACGGCCTGCAGCATCAGCGGCGTGCGCACCGCCGCGTCGATGGCGGGATGCGCGCAGACGAAGAGCAGCTTCAGCCGCTCGTCGGGCAGCGCGTCGGCCTCGGGCGCCGCCTCGTCGGCGAGCAGCCGCAGGTCGGCCGCAGCGGCATCGACCACCGCGCGGTGGCGCGCCGCGTTGTGCAGCTGGTTGCGAGCCGCGGTGAACAGCCAGGCATCGGGGTTGGCCGGCGTGCCCTGCTCCGGCCAGGTGCGCAGCGCCGCGACGAAGGCCTCGGCCAGCGCATCCTCGGCGCCGGCGATGTCGCGCGTGCGGGCCACGAGCAGGGCCAGCAGGCGGCCATAGGAGGCCCGTGCCGCCGCCTCGGCGGCGGCACGGGCGGCGCCGTCGGGCGTCACGCCGGGGGCGCGGCCATCGGCAGCACGGGCCGCACCTCCACCGCGGCGTGCAGCGCCGACGGCGCGCGGGCGGCCCAGTCGAGCGCGGTGTCGAGGTCGGGCACCTCGATCACGAAGTAGCCGCCGAGCTGCTCCTTGGCATCGGCGAAGGGGCCGTCCTGCACGAGGCGCCGGCCGTCGCGCACGCGCACGGTCGTCGCGGTGTGCGGGGGCTGCAGGGCATCGCCCTTGACGATGACGCCCGCCTGCGCCATGGCGCCGATGAAGGCGTTCCAGGCGCCCCAGTAGGCGGCCGCCTCCTCGGGGTGGGTGCGCTTCGGGAATTCGTCCTCGGGCTCGTTGAACATCAGCATGAATTGCATGGATCCTCCGCGGGTTTGCAGTGTGGGGTCGAGGGGGGCGGGCGTCTAGCGCAGCAGCCCGCCGGCTTGCGCGCGGCGCGCCACGCCGAGCAGGCCCGCGGCGATCAGCAGCACCAGCGACATCACGGCCAGCTGGCCCGGCATCGCGCCGAACAGGCCGAACACCAGGTCGCCGGCGAACAGCAGGGCATAGGCGGCCAGCGACAGCGCGAGCAGCGGCTGCGCGCCGCGGCGCCGCAGCAGCAGGCCACCGCTGCCCAGCAGGCCGCCCCACACGCCCACCGCGAAGGCCACGGTCATCCACGTCGGCAGGCCCAGGTAGAGCTCGGCCTGCGCCCGGCTCAGGCCGCCGGCCATCAGGCTGTCAGCGTCGGCCCTGAGCGACGACACCCATTGGGCGATCCCGAACAGGTTCCAGGCGATGCCGACGGCCGCAGCGATCGGCACGGTGCGCCGCAGGCCGAGGCCCGCCGGGGCCGGGCCTGGCAGCGCCGGCGACAGTGAAGTGGTTCTCATGGACAGGCTCCTGCGGAAGCACCGGCCCGGGCGGGATGCCCATGCGCCACGACGCTTCCCGACCTGATGACACCCCGGAGGGCGCGATTTCGACAACGCCCGGAACGGACCTGCCCCGGCCGCGGTGCCGCGACGCGGGTTCAGGCCAGGTCCGGGGCCACCAGTCGGATCGCGTGTCCGGCCAGCACCACCCGCTGGCCGGCGCGGATCTTGGCGCCACGGCGTGCCTCGACGCGGCCATCCACCGAGACCCGGCCGGCGGCGATCAGCTGCTTGGCCGCCCCGCCGCTGCCCGCCAGCCCGGTGGCCTTGAGCAGTGCATCCAGCGTGATGTGCTCGCCGCGCAGCGGGAAGTCGATGTCGGGCATGGCAGGCTGCGTCACGGGGCTCAGCGCGGGATCATGTCCTGGCGCTCGTCGCTGTCGACGCGGGCGCCGCCGGCACGCGCACGGCGCTCGCGTGCCGACAGCGGCACCGCACGCCCGTCGGCCGCGGCGGGGCAGGCCGCGCCGTCGGCGCGCGCCAGCGCGGCGCCGAACAGGGCATCGGCAGGGGCGTTCATCGGCGCCTGGAAGTCCTCGGCCACGGCGCAGGTGGGCGCGAAGCCGTCCCAGTAGCGTCCCTCGCCGCGGTCGTTGACGCTCTCGAAGTTGACGATGCTCCAGCTGCGCGAGCAGCTCTGCACGGGCACGAAGCCCACCGGCTTGCCGCAGGTGGCCTCGCCGATGAGCTCGACCTCGATGCCCACGCCGCGCAGGCCGCCCACCAGCTGCTCGCTGGCCGAGCAGGTGCGGCGCCCGGCCAGCACCAGCACCCGGGGGCGCGTGCTGGTGCCGCCGACGTTGTCGAACGCGAAGCGCTGGTTGCTGGCGGCGTTGCGGTCGTTGTAGCGCAGCGTGGCGTAGGTGCGCCCGGCATTGGCGGGCCCGGCGAAGTAGGAGGCCAGCCTCGCGCCGGTGGAGACCAGGCCGCCCCCGTTGTAGCGCAGGTCGAGCACGATCTCGTTCACGCCTTCGGCGCGGAAGCGCGTGAAGGCCGCGTCGACGCCCGGCAGCGCCTGCGAGATCATGTCCTTCACCATCAGGTAGCCCAGCTTGCGGCCGCCCAGGGTCGTCGTCACCTGCACGCCCTGCACCGGCGCGAGCGTGTACACCGCGGCGCGCAGCACCACCGTGCGCTCCACGCCGGCGCGCAGCAGGCGCAGGGTCAGCGTGTCGCCCTCGTTGGCCGCCGTCAGCGCGCCGAAGTCGTCGGCGGCCACCAGTTCGCCAGCCGGCCGCCCGTTGATGGCCAGCACCTGGTCGCCGCGCGCCACACCCTGAAGCCCGGCCGGCGATGCCGGCTCCACGTAGCGCACCCACAGTGGGCGGCTGCCGTCGCGGCCCAGTTCCAGGCCGGCCACGGACAGGCCGTAGCCCATGCTGGCGCCCTCGCCGTAGAAGCGCTGGAAGGACTCGGTGCTCGTCCAGCCGCTCCAGCGGTCGGCCGGGAACTGCGGGTCGGAACCGTCGTACAGGCGCGCGTCGAAGAAGGCGTCCAGGTCGCCGAAGCCCGCCGGGTCGGGCCGCGGGGCCTGGCGGTACCAGAAGTAGTTCTGGTCCAGGTAGCGCACGAGCCAGGCCTTCTGCTCGTTGACCGAGCAGCCGTCCGGCGGCGCGACCGGGGTGGTGCCGCCTCCGCCGCCATCGCCATCGCCACCACCGCAGGCACCCAGCAGCAGCGCCAGCACCACGGCGGCGACGCCACGGCGGTGCCGGGTCGATCGTGGCTTCGACATGAGGCTGAGGGTCGAGGGCATGCCCGGCTCCTAGAATCCTGGGTTCCCCTGCATTGTGGCCCGCGCCCTTCCATGACAGACCTCGCCAAGTCCTTCGAACCCGCTTCGATCGAGGCCCGCTGGGGCCCGCGCTGGGCCGGGGCCGGCGTCTTCGCGCCCACGCTCGACCCCACGAAGCCCTCGTTCTGCATCCAGCTGCCGCCGCCGAACGTGACCGGCACGCTGCACATGGGCCACGCCTTCAACCAGACCATCATGGACGCGCTGACGCGCTTCCACCGCATGCGCGGCCACAACACGCTGTGGGTGCCGGGCACGGACCACGCCGGCATCGCCACGCAGATCGTGGTGGAGCGCCAGCTGCAGGAGGCGGGCCTGAGCCGCCACGACCTGGGCCGCAAGAACTTCGTCGCCCAGGTGTGGGACTGGAAGGCCACCAGCGGCGCCACCATCACGAACCAGATGCGCCGCCTGGGCGACAGCGTCGACTGGGGGCGCGAGTACTTCACGATGGACGAGTCGCTCTCGGCCGTCGTCACCGAGACCTTCGTGCGGCTCTTCGAGGAAGGCCTCATCTACCGCGGCCAGCGGCTGGTGAGCTGGGACCCGCAGCTCAAGAGCGCGGTGTCCGACCTCGAGGTGGAAAGCGAGGAGGAAGACGGCTTCCTCTGGCACATCCGCTACCCGCTGGCCGATGGATCCGGCTCGGTGGTGGTGGCCACCACGCGCCCCGAGACCATGCTCGGCGACACCGCCGTGATGGTGCACCCCGAGGACGAGCGCTACACGGCCTTCGTCGGCAAGCGGGTGACGCTGCCGCTGGTGGGCCGCGAGATCCCCGTGATTGCCGATGCGTACGTCGACCGCGCCTTCGGCACCGGCGTCGTGAAGGTGACGCCGGCGCACGACGCCAACGACTACGCCGTGGGCCAGCGCCACGGCCTGCCGATGATCGGCGTGCTCGACCTCGACGCCAGGGTCAACGCCCACGCGCCCGAGACCTACCGCGGCCTCGACCGCTTCGTCGCGCGCAAGAAGGTGGTGGCCGACCTCGAGGCCCTGGGCCTGCTGGTCGAGACCAAGAAGCACAAGCTGCAGGTGCCGCGCTGCGCCCGCACCGGCCAGGTCGTGGAGCCCATGCTCACCGACCAGTGGTTCGTGGCCGTCGAAAAGCCCGGCCGTGACGGCCTGAGCATCGGCGAGAAGGCCCGCCGCGCCGTGAGCAGCGGCCAGGTGCGCTTCGTGCCCGGCGAATGGGTCAACACCTACAACCACTGGATGAACAACCTGCAGGACTGGTGCATCAGCCGCCAGCTCTGGTGGGGCCACCAGATCCCGGCCTGGTACGGCACGGGTGGCGAGGTGTT
>JACCDR010696533.1_pt1 | contig 10109 bp, 17 predicted proteins | sample 7446431 | NCBI WGS metagenome assembly JACCDR01 (sample SAMN15323443, study PRJNA562643) | freshwater metagenome | isolation source: river surface water | place: USA:Blue River Watershed | collected 2017-08-17 | reverse complement strand
TTTTTTTAGGAAGAGAGAAATTTGAACACTATGCCACGACCTATTGAAGAACGTCAGATAAAATTCATTGTAGGGAATTACCTGACAATGCCGCGCAAAAAAATAGCTAAGAAGTTGGGGGTGGGAGGCTCGACGGTGACGAAGATATTGAAAGAAAGGGGATTAGAAATACCGAAGGAGCTGAAAGAGCAATGGAAGCGGGAGGCGATACTTGCGCGGCATAGAAAGGAACACAGGAAATACAGGCCCGGTGATTCGTTCCTAAAGAAGAACTACCTGACAATGCCAGTGAAATCAATGGGCACAGCAATAGGCAAGTCCTATTGCTACGTGAACAGAAGGCTGGACGAGTTGGGGCTTGTCATACCGCCTGAAGTAGTAGAACGGAACCGGCAAGCAGGCAGGATTAAACCAGGCAATGTGCCACCTAACAAAGGGAAAAAGATGGATAGCTGGATGAACCCCGCCGCCATGGAGGCATCAAAGAAATACAGATTTAAAAAGGGAGGGCTTCCACATAACACAAAGGAGGACGGGGCGATAAGCGTAAGAAAAGACACCGGCACCGGGATTAAATATAAGTACATAAGGGTGAGCAAGGGGAAGTGGGAGCTGCTTCAGCGGGTAAACTGGGAAAAGCAAAACGGGCCGATACCTGAGGGATACATTATCGTGTTCAAAGATGGCGACCAAATGAACTGTGAACCGGAAAACCTTGAGATGATAACCCTTGCGGAGAATATGAGGCGAAACAGCGCATCGGAAAAGCTAACGGACAATTATGTGATACACACGCTTGCCGGAAAGGCTTTCAAGGACAACAAAGAATACAAAGCAGCACTGGCAAAAAATACGGAACTCATAGAAACGAAGCGCCTTTTGTTACGAGTAAAGCGAACCATAAAAAACAAACTAAATGAAAAGCAACAATCAGATTAACGACGTAAGGGCGGCGCTGTTTGCGCAACTGGAGCGGCTTACCGACCCTAACCTGAACCTGGACAAAGAAATACTGCGCACCAACGCTATTGTGGATGTTAGTAAGCAGTTGATAGACTCTGCCAAGGTAGAGGTGGCATTCATGCAGGTTTCGGGGCAGTTGGGTACGGGATTTATTCAACCTCAACTGGCGAGCGGTGATTCGAAAAAGTGAAGAAATGGAAGTGATTGATTTTTCCATAATAGAGGTGCGGCTGATACAAAGCCTGTGGGAAAAGAAAAGCATACAGTACATAGCCAATATGCTGGACAGGCCATACAGCATAGTAGAGCGGAAGGTACACGAGATGAACCGGGTGCATCAGGTGAAGCTGTATGAGCTGCCGCACTTTGAAAAAAAGATAGTACGCAAAAAAGTGGACGAGGAAATGCTGCGGGAAAAAGTGATAAAAGTGCCCTCCTCAGCGGGTAAAATATCAGTGAGGATAGACAGCAAAACGGTGGTATTGGTAAAGCCGGGGACGGACGTAGAGGCATACAAAAAAGCATATTTAAAGCGAAAAAACACCTATTAAATAATGGAACGAAATACGAATACTACGGTGGGGGAGCTGAAGGTGGGTGATAGGTTTTACCGGGCGACGGGTAAGGACAGGACGGTGCTGGAAGTGGTATCGCTGAAGCCTAAAGCAGGGGGCGCCATGGTGAAAAAAGATACGGAGGTACACCCATGGCTGATGAAAAACGAGGTGGCAGTAGTGTTTTTAAGGCATAAAGATGAGGGCAATGTATAACCACGAGATGTGGGCGGAGTGCCCGGTGCATGGGGAGTATGACCAACGGATGCACGATGAATGCCCGGACTGTATAAGAGAACAACTAAACAAACGTAAAACCATGAAAAGCATTTTATTACTAATAGCAGTGGCGCTGGCGGGATGCCTGGCCGCAAAGAAAACCGCCGCACCAAGGCGGGAGCCGATAACAAGGGACATGTGCCGTGAAAAATGGGGCGCACCGGAACGCACCTCGTACCTGGTGAGCAGTATGGATACGGTAGAGACATGGGTGTATAAGGGCGGGAGGATAGTGGTATTTAAAAACGGGGTGGTAACAAAAATAATGGAGTAAACAGCTAAAACATGGGTGTAAAAATTAATGGCATCATTGCTAAGGAAGTAAAAAAGGCATTAAAAGATAAGGAGCTAATAAAGGTAATTTTTGGCTTTGAATATGCCTACAACTTACTTGAGCGAGGGGAAGAGTTGAAAAAGAAATTGTTGGATAAACAACTTGTGCAGCTTTTGAGAAAGCGTTATGAAGGGCTTGAATTAGAAACACTACTCGCGCTCTTTATAGATAATTATGGGCCTTCTACGATGCCAAGAACGGTTGACAATGAAATCAGCACCATTATTGATAACAAAGTGATGGCAATTGCATTAGAGTTGCTAAAATTTTTAAAATAATAAAATGAGGGAGATACCGATATTGTTCAATACCGATATGGTTATTGCCAATCTTGAAGGCCGCAAGACAATGACGCGCCGAATAATAAAGCCACAACCTGATGATAGTGGGCTGCATAATCATACGAGGTACCCTATGAGCTTAAATAGCACAATGGACGGATGGTGGGGGGTAACCGAAGAAACAGGAGAGGATAAAAAATTCAAATGTCCCTACGGCGAACCTGGAGACTTGCTTTGGGCGAGGGAAACCTGGATGTATAATGACGACACGAATATCCCATATGCATTTAAAGCAGATGCGGTTTTGGATTACACAATAGAATATCAGGAACGCATGAAGGGCTTGTGGAAGCCCTCAATACATATGCCGAAAGAAGCCGCACGTTTATGGATGCGAGTAGCAAGGGTCTTTGTTGAAAGGTTGTATGATATTTCTGCAACCGATGCAGCTAATGAGGGAGTAAATAGGTGGAATGAAGATTTTGTAAGTGAACCGGGTGCTGTACAGGCTGACTATGAGAATTATATGTGGCGGGACGACCCAAACTACGAAGACTACAATTTCCCCTCATATGCTAATCCTGTAAGTTCTTTCTTCTCATTGTGGGAAAAAATTAATGGCAAAGAAAGTTTATTGTCAAACCCCTGGGTATGGGCAATAGAATACGAAATTTTATCAACAACCGGAAAACCAAAAAATATATAAAAATGGAAACAAAAAGAAAAATATACATCGCCGGTGCGATAACAGGTCTGCCGCTGGATGAGGTGCAGGCAAAGTTCAAGAAGAAAGCCGAAGAGCTGAAGGGTATGGGTTTTGAAGTGTATAACCCATTCTACGAGATAGCGGCACGCGGGAAGGAACAGGCGCCCTATCCCGAGATAATGAAAATATGTATCTCGGAAATGATGCAGTGCGACGTGGTGTGCCTGCTGCCGGACTGGCAAAAAAGTAAGGGGGCAACTATCGAGAGGAACCTGGCACGTGAACTGGAAATGGAAATAATACACGGATAAAAGTGGCGGCAAGTGGACTCGAACCACATCCCCGGGCGGAACCGACCGATGCAATAGCCATTATACCATTGCCGCCGAGGCGAAAATAGTAATAAGTAAAAAATAAGAGAAACGCATTGTAATGAAAAGGATATTGGTAACGAGCAAGGATACAGTGAAGGGGTTTGTGGGGGCTGTGCAGCTGGTGTATGGCCTCCCGTCTTTAGGGCACAGGCGGCCACTGGAGGCGGTGGATTTCAGGGAGGCTAACCTGACGCAGGAGCAGAAAGAGTGGTTTATGAGCCACATACCAAGGGGCTATGGGACGGGGTTCGCGCAGGAATGGGGTGTGACAAAACTTAATATTATCGAAACGGAACTGGAGTATGATTTTGACACGGATTTCTGGATTCCATTTGATAATAAAGTGAACCGGGAAAGATGCCTGAAGTGCTGGAATAACCTGAGCAAGGCAGACAGGGCCGCCTGCGTGCAGGGGTTGGGCGGTTACTTCAGGCACCTTTCCCGCAACCAGTGGAAAACGAAAATGAACCCACATACCTGGCTGACAAACAAACACTGGCAAACTAACTGGGACAATCTGAACGTATGAGCCAAATAAGCGAAGGACAAAAAAAGTGTATCAATACGCTTATGAGCAAGCAAAAGCTACAAGCTACACGTAAGGCAATAATAAGCGGGGCCTCAGGCGAGCGGACGGAAAGCAGCAGCGAGCTGACATTTGATGAGGCGAACCAATTAATTAAATACCTGAAGGGGCGGGATAAAGAAGAGCAGGCGGCAGATAAGATGCGCAAGAAAATAATAGCGATGGCCTATGAGTACGCAAAAATACCGGCAAACGGGACAGCGGAGGAAAAGAAGGAAACCGTGGCGCGGCTGAATGAATGGTGCATACAATATGGCTACCTGCACAAAGAACTTAATAAATACACTTATGCGGAATTACCGAAGCTGGTGACGCAGTTTCAACATGTATTAAGCGACTATTTTAAACGGCTGTAACAATGGCAGAATTAAAGGGCGGATTTCAACTAAGGCTCATACAACAGGAGGAAGAGCAAGCAGCGCCCGAAATACAAAGGCGGAAAGGCAGGGACGCAGAACTGCTGGAGCAGCAGCGAGAGCTGATACTGACGCGGTTTGTGTATTATGGCCGAAAAAACAGATATACGTATGACTATATCTTATCGATGCTGGAAAAGGAGTTTTTCCTAAAGGCAATGACGCTGGGGGATATAGTACAGCAAAACAGCCAAAAGCTGGCAGACATACGAAGGGAAAAGCTAACGCTGCGACAGCTGAAGAAGAAATGGGGTTGGATAGTTTGGGAACCGTAAAACGTAAAGCCCCCGCAGGAATGCGGGGGCTTTCTTTTGTAGGTATGTGCAGATAGCCCTGCCTACTCGTCGGGAAAGGAGAACCCGAGGCCGAGGTCGAGGGCGGCGGGAATAAGTGTTTTTGAGGGCTTTGTAGAGAAGTCCTGAATGCCGAGTGAGTAGCGAACCTCCCGCACACGAATGAAGTCTGTGCGCTGCTCTGTTTTTGCAGAGATGCGGGACAGGTGGCCGCAGATGGGGGCAAGGACATCTACCTCGTCGACAATGAGGGAGGGGACGCTGCCCTGTAACGCAAGGTGCAGGATTTGCTCCAGCTCGTAATAATAAATGCTTTTGTCGGAGTAGGTGGACGGGGTGATATTGCTACTGCTGCTGATAGGCGGAAAGCCAATGCGGAAAACTACATAGCATATGCCGGTTTGCACGTTATGGGAGAGGTCCTGATAATTGGTGCTGTCGATGTCGATAAGCACACATGGCCATTTGACGGGCGGGCGGTTTGAGCCGTCGTGGGCCTCGAGCTGGCCGAGTTCCTGGTCGACGAATGGGAAGTACTTATTTCCATCGCCGTCGGCGAGTGCCGCGACCTGATCGCGAAGTGCTTTGAATAGGTTTGCGTTGGGACTAATCATAATTTAAATGTTGTTTAAACGACGTATTAATATGGTAATAACAGCCTTTTCGGCCATTGCGCGGAGCACAGGGCTGTCGGCGGCAAATGTCCGGGCGGGCATACTGATGCTGTGTGCAGGGACGGTGGCACGGCGCAGCTGCGTGATTTTGCGCTGCTGTGCCTCCGTCAGCACTTTGCCGAGCCGTAGCCGCCCACCCCGGGCATTCCTGAAATTGAGGATGACGGAGCGGGAAGGCATATTGATAGTGCCGCCCTCATTGTGTATGCGGGCGTATGGAATATCGGAACTGATAGTGGTGTGCGTGGCATGGTCGGTTTGGGTAAAGGAGTTTTTCAGGTGGGCAGTGCCGGCACCTGTCAGTATTTTGCGATAGCGTCCGCCCTTCGGGGTTTTTACCCGGTCTTTCCAGCGGACAAAGGATGTGCCATTAAAACCCTCGTCTTCGAAGTTTTTATGAATAAAATTGAGGCCCGCTACCCCGATGGCGTGTACCAATTCAGGTTTGGCGGCGTGTATGGCACGCTCCAGCTTTAATAGCGGTTGTTGTAATGGGTTTTGCATATTCTTTACCACCCCGGGCTAAAGCCCACGGGCTTGCGCCCGTTCACTTGCGTTCACCTAAAAAAGGGGGGAGCTTTTTTTATTTTTTTGAATGTTTAGGTATAATTGATTTTGCCTGTTTTTTGACAGAGGCGGGCAGCCCGATATAATAAGGGTGCCCCGGCGGGAAAACCATACCGCGCTCCGCGAGATTGGTTCGGAAGATAGCGGGTATCTGCTCGAAGCCTGGTATTTCGGATTCGGGGGTAATGGAGCCGTCGTTTACTTCCATCATGCCGCACTCGCAGCCAAAATGGTTTTTGGGGGCGGCGGTACGCCAAAAGGGGTGGTCCCAGGGTAGAATGATGCCATAATAAGCCTGACAAATGGGGCAAGAGCGCTCTGAATTTCCGCCGAGATACTTTATAAGTGCTTTGGGGTTTTTGTCGAAACGGACGGCGTGTGACGCCATCTGTGACTGCCCGACGGCGGTATTGTATTCAATGCGCTTAAATCGGCCCTCATACTCCTGCATAATGGACATGGCTTTTCTGTTCCACTCGGCAAAGGGCAGCACCCTGTCGCCGTCTTTGAGCGCGAGGGTGAGGGCTTTTAGCTCCTGGTAGTTCTTGGCACCAGCGAACGTATAAACACTTTTTTCGAGGCTTTGGAGCTTCAGGTAGTCGGGGGTATCGAAAGCGACGGTGGTAAAGGTTTCTCCGAAGCCTTTAAAAACGCCCTCCATAAAACCTTTGGCGGTAGCGATGGCTGTTTCTTCGTCGATGGTGCCGGCCTGTATTTCCCCGTCCCATACCTTGCGGATGAGTTGCAGATACAACTCGTCGAGGGTATCCCCGTCGGCGAGGTCGTGGGTGTGGCAGCAGCGATGGTAGCTCCTACTTGTTAAAGCCTGTATCGAAAAGCTCATTGAACTGTTTTTTTACGGTAGCGGAAATGATGGCGGCAATGTTATCGACGGTAAGGGCGTTATCGGAAAGGTCGGGGGCGTCTTTCGCCTGTTGGGGCGGAGTTTCCTCGTCTTTTTCTTCCGGTTCTTTTTCGGTGAGCTCGATGGCGTATGTTTCGGCGATGTAGCCAGCATCGGGGGTAAAGCCCATGGCGTGTAGTTCTTTGTCTACGGTGATTTTGTGCGCCATGTAGTCTATATCAATTTCTTTGTCGTAGACAAAGTGGCCGCCCTCCACGGGAAGGCCGTAGGAGCGGAGGATATCCATAAAATGCGGTGTATTGAGATAGTCGAGCACATCGACCATATCGGTTTTGGTGATTTGTAGCTGCTGTTCGGCATGCGTTTTTGATTGGGCATAGCCGGAACCCTTGCCTGAGCTGGTGGTTTCGGTATTGCCGAGGATAATAATGGACATTTCCTGATTCATGGCCTGACGGAAGGTGTCCTGTAGCTTGCCGTCGCCATTGGATGTTTTGCCGTCCTTCACATCGAGGCCTGCCTGTTTGGGCAGTTTGATGCGCATTGAGTTGCCAATGTTGTCGAGTACGCGGTCAAGGGCTTTGTCGGTTTGCGTATCGCCGGCATCGTAGGTCATGACAATCATGGGAGAGCCGAAGATTTCCACGTATTCCGCCCAGTCGGCGATAGCTCCTTTTTTAAGCAGTGCGTAAAAGCCACAGGGCAGGAGCAGGCCGAGGTCGTCGGCATCGCCCACCACCCAAATGTTTTTGAGTTTGGTATAGTCCCACCCCTCCGTACCGGATTCGTTAATTGTTATTTTCTGCCATTTTGGCTTGATGTGTTTGCGGGGTATGCGGCGAAAGTATAGTTCTCTGCCGGGGACAAACTCCAGCCCCGAAATGCCCCAAAATTTGGAAAGGAGTATTTCCTTAATGATGTCGCGGAATACGCGGGACCTGACAACGGGCTCCATGCCTTCGACTTCGGTATCGTCTTTTTTGAAACAGAGCTTTTTATTCAGGACTGCGTCGATGCGCTTGCTGACTATGCCAAACAGGAAGCCGTCGAGCATGATGTCTTCGTACACGTCGTAGAGGCGGGTACGGTTTGGGTTGATAGTGCTTTCGGCAGCTATGTGGCTGTTTCTCCAGGTGCTAACGTCCTTTTTCGAACGGTCGATGGAGCGAACGGAAATGTTTTGGGTGACAATCTCGACTTTGGTGCCCTTTACCGGCTCGTCTTTATTGATTGTGTCGTTTGTGGGTGTGCTTGTGCTTGTGCTCATAAAAAGTATGTTGTACCTGCGGCGGGCGCGGGCGGATTAATAACTGTTATTGCGTTTGTTATTGCTGTAGGCGCTTACGGAAATGCCTGTGGGCGTAGTGACGGCAGAGGCATCGAAGTATGGCCATTCGTAATTAGCGGTGCCTTTTTGAATGGATTTTAAAACGGCAATGGCGTCCTCGTATCGCTTGCGGGCATGCTCGTAGTTGACATTGGGGTTTGCGAGGTTTATGAGGTGCCAAACGACCACGTCTTTTACGATGGATGTGAGGTAGGGGTCGGAGAAGGTGGCGGCTGTATCGTCGTCTACAGAGCCAAATAGCGCTACCCTGTCGTAACGGGACAGGTAACCCTTCACCTCGGCAATGCCGGTGTTAATAGCCGCTGTAACGGTTTCCGGAGTGTTCCGGGATATTTCGTTAACGATTTCCTCGTACAGGTGTGTGGAGAGGTCGGCGGGAGTAATAATGGGCGTGTATGGCATGATTATGAAGTATGAAGTATGAAGTATGAAGTTTGAAGCATGTTGTGTTTTATAATGGAGAAAAAGTGTATATGCGTGTTGTTTCGTTTAATGAGTATTGGAGGTTGAACGTATTGCACCAGGCGTCGATGTCGGCAACGGTAAAGAATAAGGGAGCATTTACGTCCTGCATCTCGAGGAGGTCTGCCTCGGGGATTTGAGTTGTGGTGCCGTTAATGGCCTGTTGTAATTTATTCATGTTAATATCCTTTTTTGCTTTGTGTTTTAGGGGCTGTTCGAACGGAGCCGGGGTTGATGCTGTTTACTTTTTCGTTAATGATATAGACCGCACCCTCGATACAGTCGGGGCCGTCGAGTTGTTTCGATGATGGTTTTGCTGCCTTGAATTGTGTTTCGAGGCGTTTCATGTGCTCGTCGTCTTTTTCGTCGATATTGAAAACGAGATTTCCAACAGCATTGAGCGGCTGCAGGGTGCCTTCGATACGGAACCACTTCTCGGGCTTTTTGCGGGTGTCGGGCAGGACGGAGAGCACTCCGCCGTGCCCGGGGCCTTTTTCAATAATGAGGCGGCGGTATACCTGGTCGTAAAAAGGGTCCTGAAGGGAGTTGTTCTCGATGTAAGAATACATGACGGGTGTAGCCTTGCCCATACATGCGGTGAGCACATAGGCCCGAAGGGCGTACATGCAGGAAATAAACCTGTCGGAGCCCATAACATCGAGGAAGCCCTTGTATATGTAATATTTGTTGTCTTTGTAGCCGACCACAAAAACGGCTTTGCGGCTATTGCCCTGTGTAGTTTTTGCGCCGGGGAGGTCTTTATTGCCGGGCGCGGGGTCGGCATAGGCGACAACGAAAGAGAGGGTGTGCAGCGGCGGACATTTGCCCCAGGTGATTTCGGGGAATGCTTTGCCGGTGGTCATGGGGTTATTGAAGTATTCCTTTTGCTGGGACGCATAACTCATGGTGGCGAGGACGCGGTCGATGTGCGGCTCGGTGTTTTTCTGCGGCCATGTGGAACGCCCCTGCGCATCGCGGATATTGATAATTTCGACCTTATCGGCGTATTGCTGCGCACGTACCACGCAGCAATCCTCGGCAATGATGTTGCCGCAAAAGATAACGAGCAGGGGGTTAGAAATGGAACGGGTGGGTATGAGTGCCTGTTCAATCCACTCCCAGCGTTTGTCGATAATGTCGGGGTTACGGCAGTCTTCGTCGGTATCGATGTCGTCGATGAGGATAACATCGGGGCGGACGTCTTCATTACGGGTGCCCCGGGGTGACTGCCCGGCGCCGAGTGCGCGGAAAGCCACGCCGCCTTTGGTGACAAATTCGCCGGATACCCACTGCCCCTGATTTTGCTGTGTGCCGTAGTCGTTTATGATGCGGCGGTTTTTTTCGAAGTTGACCATGTAGGGCAGGAGGAGGCGGTCGGCATTGTCTTTGGAATTGGAGACAAGCAGG
>JACCDR010004418.1_pt1 | contig 10109 bp, 8 predicted proteins | sample 7446431 | NCBI WGS metagenome assembly JACCDR01 (sample SAMN15323443, study PRJNA562643) | freshwater metagenome | isolation source: river surface water | place: USA:Blue River Watershed | collected 2017-08-17 | reverse complement strand
AGAAAGGACTAAAGGGAAACCCCAAAATAGCCGCTTCTAAAAATATTCAATATCATCCCACTATACCACAACTCAACTATCGAATTCTTCCCAATTAAATGTGTAGTTTATTTTAAAACCGTTCCTAGCTTGAAAGTACAACGTTAATCTTTTTAAGATACTGGTTTATTTTTTTATCTGTACTCACCCTTCACACGTGACGCACATTTTTTATTCCCATAAGTTTTGAGGGAATGTGCGAAACGGGTTTGTAAAACAAGTGAGACCACTGAGACTGTACACAGAACTGTGTCAAGTAAAATATAACTAAATTGACACAGAGTTATGTACATACTCAAAAATTCATACAGGTACAGGCGGCATAACCTGTACCTGTTTTTATTTAGGAAGACTTCGCTTGAAGCAAAAGCCTTCCTTTACAGTGGCAGTAGTTTTTTAATTCTCTCCTCTGCATAGGTTTGTGTAATTTTTTCCTGTTCTAACCGGATGTTGTTTTGTTGCAGATAATGGTACAGCATTTGTTCATTGTCTGTCAGGTGGGGCAAGTGGTGCGGGAGTGAGGGTTGGCCGGCTCCGCTGTGGAAATGCAGCAATGTTTCTTCGTCCATCAGTACAGCTGTGGTATGGGGAAAATAGGTTCGGAACTGATGTAGAATCTGAAAACCCTGGGCATCTAGGTCGCCCCAGTAGAAAAATGGTTTGGCTTGTATCCAGGGAATGTCTTTCAGGTAACTCACACTAAAACCACCCCCACTCCAAATGGCAATCGTCTTTGTCAGGAAAGGGAGTGTGAGAAAGTTCATTAGGTTTTCTGCCACAAAAATAGCTTGGCAGGGAACTTGAAACGCCTTGAATTCGGAGTGGGTCAATGAAAGATCCGTTACATGCTCCATCGGTGACAAGGTAGGATCCAAAAACCTCACCCGGATTAATGGCTCAGCATAACAGAGGTTAAACCGACGTTCAAACCGGGTTTCGTCGGGTTGGAGGTGCTGGGGAATCAAAAACTCTAACAGAGACTGTATCAAACTTTTGTTCTCCAAAATATATTTGGTATGAACTGCAATGGGCAACTGACGGATGTATAGGTTGGGGACAGGATTTTCCAGAAAGTAGATACACACCCGCAAGGTATCAGGCCAGGTATCATGCTCAATTAACCGGATAGGATTAGCTTTGACCCACTCGTAAAGCCTGGGCAATGTGTCTTGAATACAGGCATAGTTTTTGAGAAAAGTCTGAAACTCTTTTTCCTTTCCGGTCAGGCGTAAATAGTCGTCTAGGGTCTCAATGATAATTTTTTCGGGCACTGGTTGTTTCCCAATCTTATCAAACTGCCTTTCGGTGATAGAAACCTGGTAGCCATACTTTTTGTATTCCTTGGAATGACTGCGGAGATGTTCAATGGCTTGTTTGTAGTCTGAAAGTTTATGCAAGATGTCCTTTGAGGTTACCTTTCCGATCCGGGTTATCTCCTTTGGAAAATAGTCTGCCGCATCCATGGTGGAAATCAACACTTCTTTCCACCATTTGGCACATTGTTCGTTTATCTCTTTGGGTGTAATCATTCGTTGGTAGCTATCATTTCTACTTCGTTGGCAGCCTGGGCATGGCTCTTTTTGGCCGATTTATATTCTTCAATGGTTAGGCTCTTGAGTTCCGAATTATTTCCCTCTGTATTTGAGACATAGTGTACAGAATGAATATAATTTTCAATGATATGAATTTTTTGCAGCAGTGTGACAATGAGCAGTTTGGCTACGTGCTGGGGGCTTTTTCGCTGGCCTATGCCCTGGTACAACAGATCGGCAATTACAATCGCTGTTTCTGATTGCCTGCTGGTGAGTGCCGCCTTGTGGCACCTCATTGACTCCACTAAGTCTGTTAATTTTCTATGCTTTTGTCAAACCCTTTGAGGGTACAGTATCTCTTTATAATTTGGTTCGTAGTATCTACATTTTGGTTATCGTATGATTTAACTAATTCGTTCCTGTCGTCCAAACTTAATTGTGTGATGTTAGGAATTTTAAGCTGCCTTAAAACCTGTGATTGAAATCTTGGAAGTCCACCATTCATTCTAATTCCGATTTGAGACATTTGATTTTTGATAAAGTCGGACATTAAAATACTTCCTAATATTTTCAAAGAAGAAATATCCTTTGCTGTGATATAGTAGATGTTATGATGTGGGTAATAATTACCTTCGTCTATGAATAAAAATTTATTTCCTGTTAAGTCAGGCAATAGAAGCTTTGGTTTATGAAGTAATTCAAGTTTTATCTTGTCAATAGTTTTATACCACTTAGTAGGTGTCTTTTTTGCGGTGTGTCTGTTTACTAATATCTCTTTGTTGTCATTAAAATAAGTCTGCAAATGCGGATATAATTCTAAATCACACAATTCGTCATTATTATATGGATTTATTAAATAATTCTCATTCCAGGTAAATATATCGTTTTTTAAATCGGATGATTTAATTAATGGTATGACTCGACTTCTTTCAATGCCGTTCAATTCTTCTTTGTGCTTTATAAATACTTTGTCAGCTCCTGTTGCCACACCAATACCAATTTCAAAGCCTTGCTCTTCAATACCAATTAATGATTGATGATTGATGTTATAATGCAAGAATAGATTTTGCCAAGAAGAAGAGGTAGGACTTTCTACTTGTATAAAGGTAAGGTTGCTAAAATCAATTATTTTTGAATTGTCTTCACAAAATAGAATTTTTTCAGCATGTTTTTTATTCTGAATGGTCGTTATACAAGGGTATGCCGTTACAGTTTCGTCAAATGGTGATGATTTCTCAATATTTAAAATCTTTCTTAGACTATAATTAGTTGCAACTTGCTCTCTTAGAATTTTACCATATTGGTTATATAACCACCTATTTGAGCAAATGAATGATAATAACCCGTTTGGTTTTAATAAACGTAATGAATATTCATAAAATGGTATGTATATGTCTGCTCTGTATTTGAATGTGCGAAACTTCTGGCGATAAACTAATTTATCATTTTCTGGTATTAACTCGTGTCGAATATACGGTGGATTTCCAACGATGCAGTCGTATTGAAAGCTAAATGTATGTGTTAAAAAATTTGTACACAGACAAATTTCTGAGCTTATATTATTTTTTTGATGTGTTAAATCATCTATCCACTCATCTATTGAACTGCACAATTCAAAAAAAGTATCTTTGTCTAATTCTACAAAAGTCAAATTACGAACAAGACATTCAAGAAATGAAAAATTATGTTTGAGTGATGACTTGAAAAGACGTTTGATTATTTCAAGAGCAAATGCCCCTCTGCCTGATGCTGGTTCTAAAATCGTCACTTTACTTAGGTCTAACTCAGGGCAATAGCCTACTTCGTCCAAAATAAATTGCACTACATTTTTATTTGTAAAAACTTCTCCGTGATTTCTTTTGTTTTTTTGTTCCATAGTCCTTACCCGTTAAACTCGTGAAGTTGTCCCAAGAGTTGTCCAATGAACGAATATAAAAATGCTTCTATTGAAATACTCTCATCCATATTTCCATACTCACAGTTATCCGTTGACCATAGTAAACAACAGTGAGAATAATGTCTCTCAAGCATAAGTTTTTGGCAAAACAAACGATACCTGTCCATATATGAGGTATTATGAAACTCTTCAAACACCTTAAAATACGGCTCAGAAATCCTCACAGGTGAAGTTGATTTTGGAGATTTTTCAACAATCATCAGATACCCGAGCCAGGGTGCAGATTGATTAGGATATGCTTTCTCTCGAAAGGCAGTCCATAAATCAATTGCACTTCCCAATGCTTCTTCTGTTCTATTATTAAAGTTGTTGCCAAAAGAACCAACCTGGGATTTAAGTTCTACCACAGCAATAAGTTTTTGTGTGGGAGATATAACAAGCATGTCCCAATCTTTGGTTGGTCTAAAATAGCCTGGCAATTGATTTCCTTTCATGTAAATGCAGTTTTCAGGTATTCCAATGTCACTGGCAACTTTGTACAAGAGATTGATAAAACCGTCTAATTGTTTCCCGCCTGTAACAGAACTTCTATTACCTGTATCTTTCACTTCTCTGTCGCCTTGTTCGGTTTTTTGCCTGTTTCTTGTTTCCCAAAAATGCTGAATGGCTGATTTAATGAGTTCATTATATTTTTCTATGTCCATTTATTCTTGTTCTTAACCTATGTAAAGGTAACAATTTTAGTCACTGAAGCAGCTACGATTAACATCAATACCTCTTTCCACCATTTGGCACATTGTTCGTTTATCTCTTTGGGTGTAATCATTCGTTGGTAGCTATCATTTCTACTTCGTTGGCAGCCTGGGCATGGGTCTTTTTGGCCGATTTATATTCTTCAATGGTTAGGCTCTTGAGTTCCGAATTATTTCCCTCTGTATTTGAGACATAGTGTACAGAATGAATGTAGTTTTCAATGATATGAATTTTTTGCAGGGGTGTGACAATGAGCAGTTGCAGATTGAGTTTCTTGAAAAGTTCCAATCCATACTCTGCACTGGAATCACTTCCTTTGCCAAAGGCTTCATCAATGACGGCAAAGCGAAACGACTTGCTTTTGGGTTCACCGATTTTCAGTCCAAACTGATAGGCCAAGGCCGAGGCAATAATGGTATAGGCCAACTTCTCTTTCTGCCCGCCTGATTTTCCAGAGCTACCTGAGTAGAATTCTTTCTCAGACTGATCTGCTAGGTATTTTTCACTGGCATTAAAGTCGAACCAATTCCGGACATCGGTTACTTTGGTAGTCCATTCTATGTCTTTGCTCTCATTGCTACTGAATCGGTTCAGAATTTTCTGTACATCCTTGAAACGGTCTTCGGTATAGGCATCATTGGTATCGAGGATATTGCTATAGCATGCCTTCAACTCTTCTTTGAAGAGTTTAATATCATGGTCTCTGTTTCGGTCGGCAATCAGTTCGATGTATGTGCCTCTGTTAAATTCAATGGCTTTCAGGTGTTCATTGATGTGGCGAATCTTGTTTCGGATTTCTTTGTCGTGTATGTCTAGTTTGTTGTCAAACGCAACAATGTCATCAATGGTGTTTTTGTTGAGCATAACTTTCAAGGTAGCTTCGTGTACAGGCAAGCCTTCCTTGACAATTTTCTTGAGCTTTTCGAGGTATTCCTGCCGGGATTCTATTTCATCAGAAAGTTCCAGAGAGTCAGACGGAAACTGGTCTTTGTAGGCCTTCATGTGCTGAATAATTTTATCCCGGGTGCTGCTTTGCTTGCCTGAGATTTTTTTCCGTTCCTCATTCTTGTCTTTGAGCAACGTTTCCTTGGCCCGGTCTATATTTTTGACGGTATAGACGGCTTCTTTTACTTCTGCCTCAATTTTTGGATAAAACCGATCCTGTTGCTTGTCTGGCAGTAAATCTGCCAGGGTACGGCATTCGGCCATGTCCTCCTGGTGTGTGCGTATCGTATTTTTTAAGGTTCCTTTGTGTTCCAGCAAGTCAGCCATCTGGTTTTCATGGTCTTTAATTTCCTGCTGCACCTCTTCGAGTTGGGTTTGGAGTGTTTGCAAGATGTTATTGCTGCCTTGTAGTTCTGCTTGTTCTTTTTCTAGCTGCACTACTGCCTCTACTTCATCTTTCCAGTTCAGTTCAAACCAATTTTTGTAGCTAATAACCTGGTTCAGTGTAGACTGGGCGGTTGTATTCTGTTTGATTTTGGTAGAAAGGTTGGCTAGTTCTTCGGCAATAGCATGGCGTTCGGTTTTTAAGTCCTCCAAATGTTTTTCAATAGCTTGTACCTTGTCTTGATTAGTCCAACCCAAAACAAAGTTCTTCCGATCCCACAAGTCTCTTCTGTCGTCTTTGGTATGGCGTTGGCTTCCGGTTTTGAATTGTCCTTCTTTGGTAATCACATCGCCGTGTCGTTGAAACTCTTCCATAGACACACACCGGAGGTTAAATCGTCTTTGGAGTTCCGATTCCAGCCAGTGTTCAAACGGTGTATCGGCTTTGATGTCTATTTTATTTACCACTGAGTCGGCATCTACTGTATCCGAAAATGTGTTATTTCTTTTGACCAGTGGAACTTTAAAATACTCAAACCGTATGCCTCTGTTGCGGTTGTCGGTGAGCTTGCGGGTATTGATGTAGTGGCTGATTTGGGTATAGTGTTTTTCTGGCACCAACATACTTACCCCAAAACCTCTCAAAAGTCTTTCTAGGGCACCTTCCCATTCTTTTTCATTGTCATTTACTTTCAGCAATTCTCCTACAAATGGAATCTCTTCTTCTCTGACTGCCAGGGCTTCAGACAATTGCTTTCGGATGTGTAAAAATTCGGATGGAATTTGATTTTCTCGTTGCCGGAGTGAGTCAAGTTCTTTGAATTCGGCTTCTATTTGTTCTTCAACGATTGTTTTTTTGCCTGCACAGGTTCCATGTTCGGTCAGGATGGTTTCTTGTTTGGCTTTGAGTTCTTCAATTTTCTGTTCGGCATTTTTCAGGTTTCGGAAAAATGTTTTGTCGGTATGGGCGGTTTCTAGGTCGCAGCTGGCGGTGAGCTGAGTGTATTCTTTATGTTTGGCTTTTTTACGTTCGACCAGTGTTTGTTTAGATTCAATTTCGACGCTAATTTCTTTAAGTCTGGCCCCGCCATTGGTGTCCATGTCATGGCTAAGCTGTGTTTCTGTATTTCGTTTTACCTTCAGTGTTTCCTTGAGTGTAGCAAGCTGTCCGTCTAGTTGGAGCAGTTTGCGTTCGCAAGCGGCCATGTCAGTTTCAAGCAACTGAATTTTCCGGGAAGCAAAGTAGCTGGGAATAGCCTGCACCATGTGGTCAATATCGAGAATCCGATCGTCGAGGCTTTTAAAATTGTCGCACAGTTCGACCAGCGGCAAAAGTGTATCTCGTTGTTTTCGGGCATTTTGGACAGCGGCAAAGGCTTTATTGAGGTCGTTGAATCGTTTTTTGAGGTCTTCAATCTGGGTTTTGATTTCGGTACGTTCCAGCATCTGTTCGCGTACAAACACGGTCAGGCTGCTGACTGATTTCATGGAAACTGTTTGGTAAAACAGGTCAATGGCTTTGTCGGTTTGCATGCCAAACAAGGAACGAAACCGGTGGCTGTACTTGGAGAAATTATCGTCGAAGAGTTCGGTATGGGGCAAGTCTTTGAGCCGTTTCCGTAGCTCTCTGGCATCTTCAATGGCAGAGAAATGTTCTTTGATAGACAAGGGCAGTTTTTCCCGGATCAATAGAAGCTTTTGCGGTTTGTCGTTTTCTATCCAAAAAACCTGTGCCAAAGAAACCGACTCATGGTAGCCGTCGTTGGTAAAGTTGGCCACAATGACACTGAAGGTAGTATCTGTAGGATTTTTGTACCGAAGAGACACGGCTTTTTCTCTCGAATCTGCTTCTTCGCTTTTGGTATTTTTATATTCGCCTTTGATGTAGGAGATCAAGGTTCGTTCCTTGCTTTCGGCACCGGCGGCTTTGTTGAACGTAATTTTATGGTGGGGCACAATCAGGCATGTCAGTGCATCTACAAACGTAGATTTACCAGAACCTACATCGCCTGTGAGCAAAGAATTTCTTCCATTGGGTTCTAGTTTCCAGATTTTATCATGAAATGTTCCCCAGTTGAGCAGTTCCACGCAATGCAAGCGGAAACCGATCTTTGTATGGTCTGTATTGACGTCTAATTCACTCATGCGGAAAACTGGTTGACATAGGTTTGAAGTTTCTCTAACGAATCTTTGACTACATCTGCATGGACAAATGCTTTGATGATCCGGTTGATCTCATACTGTTCATCTTCGGTTTTCATCTTTCGCAAAAACCCTTCATCTGTAACTCGTTTGATGGCAGCTTCCATTTGTTTCTGCTGGCTTGCCTCGTTGGTGGTTTCTTTATAAAAGGGTTTGACTAGATTGAGAATGTCATCTTTGGAGAGAATAGCCTTAGACGATTCACCCTCTTGGTCATTTTCGATCAAGTGTTTGCGCAGCAGCAAGCACAAGAGTGAGACATGAAAATTGAGTTGTCGTTTTTCAATCAGCTTCGGTATTTCTTCTTCGCCATCCTCACTTGACTTTTGTTTCAGGTAGGCATACCCTTCCGATTTGTCAATGATGACATCAATGTGTATGTCTGCAAAATATCGTTTTACATCTACCTCATTTTCAGGCTTTATCAGCTCGTCCCAGATTTTCTCCTGGTGGCTGTACACAATCCCTTTCAGGAGGGCTACCAATAGGTTTGAATAGGGTTTTATCATTTGCAGAATACAATTTTAGGAACTTTCACATTGAAATATTTATTGGTTTTTGCATTTCGGATATCAATCCAATCATATTCATCTTCTTTCACAATATGCCTGTTTTTCTCATGGGAAGCTATCTCAATGTAGGCCACTACTTCTGCTACGCCTTTGGTAATCTCAAATTCTTTCACAAAGTCGGTAAAGATGATGTGTGGTTGGGTTTTAAGGGCTGTTTTGATGTTATTTCGCAGGTGCGGGATGCTGATCTCAAACTGGTCAAAGAGTGGTTGGTTGTCACTGGTGTGTGTACCTTCTTGGGGGGAAGTATGGGCAAATTTTATTTTTTCAGGTGGAGAAAAAAGTGGCCTGTCCACGATCAAGTCTACACGAATCACCTCATCGAGTTGCACCAGATCCAGTTTGCTAAAGTCCCGGTGGGTATTTTCACTGATCAGTTTTAAGACCTCCTGAATGTTGTCATAAATTCGTTTATTTTCAAAAAACGATTTGTGTTCCAGGTATTTGCGTAGCTGTTCTAGCAGTGAGTTGGTTGATTTTTTGGTTTTGTCGCCAGCTTCTACCAGGTTGTTTCGCAGGTTGGCAATGGTGAAACTTTCTCGGATCACGTCTTGCACGGCTGGAATGCCCAGTACTTCGTTGACGAGTTTGTCAAATTCTTCTTGCTTGGAATGAGACAAAAGAAATTCCCAGAAGGCAATAAAACTCTTTCCTTGATCCGTTTCAAAGAGGTTGCTTTGTTGTTGAAAAAGGTCTTCCAGCACATCTCCTTTGGAGAGGTTGGTGGTAATGATTTTCTGTCTGAACCGTCTGTCCAGGTCACGAAAGTTTTGTTCCACCTGTTTAAAGTCGGCCAGCAGGTTTTTGGCGGTTTCTTCGATCAGGAAATATTGTTCTTTGATTTGTCTATCGTCCAGTACGTCCATTTTCCCCCGCTTCACATCAGCAATTTCCTGCTCGATCTGCTTTTTCTTTTCTTCTAACTCTTGCAATCGTGCAGCCGCATCTTTTTTAGATTTGCTAGAAAGTTCTTTTAAGCCTTCAAACAGGTTTTTCAATCGGGATTCTTGTCCAACAAATTCCTGTTTGTCTAGGCTGTCAATCCATTTGAAGGCCGTTTCGGTAGCAGCGGTCAGTTCGTAGGTAAATTCATCATTTTTGGTTGGTTGTTTCCGAAGGTATCCTGCATTTGCCCAATCTGTGAGGTAGTGTTTGGGCAGTCGGGGAAACTGCATTTTGTCTTTATTGAGGATGTATAGGTAGTCTGAGAGTAACTCGATCAGTTCTTTCTCAGTAATGGTATCTATCTTGAAACCGTTTGAGTTATGCTTGAATGACTTAAAAAGGAAGCTGATAATTAATGAGGCATGGTCAGCAGAGATAAGCGTAACCGTTCGATGCGTTTTGAGCAGCTGGTATATTTTTTCAAAAGTCATTTTTTTGTAGTTATTCCCACAAATGTACCAATTATTGGGGTATTTCAATGTATTTGCAGCATAAAAGTCAGGCAGTTTTTTCTACAGGCTGCTTTTTTGCTAGGATACGTTTTGAAACACCTGTCCACAGGACGGCTAGATGCAAACGGATATGCGAATCAGGTTTATACAATCGAGCTATCTTCTTGGCTTTTGTATCAAAGATGACCGAGCCAATTCGCCCTAATGGTTTGGCTTGGGGAAACTCGTCGTATTGTCCGCTAGTGTTTTATTTATACTGATTCGTAAAAGCTTAGGCATACAACCCCAACAGATCTAAAAACGTATAAGAAGCATCTTATCCCCCGCCACAAACAGATGGAGATCCCTAATGAAATAGCGTTATTACAAGAGTTGGTAAGGAGCCTGT
>JACCDR012622728.1_pt1 | contig 10110 bp, 7 predicted proteins | sample 7446431 | NCBI WGS metagenome assembly JACCDR01 (sample SAMN15323443, study PRJNA562643) | freshwater metagenome | isolation source: river surface water | place: USA:Blue River Watershed | collected 2017-08-17 | reverse complement strand
CTCGCGGAGCATCGCCGCGCTCTTCGCGTTGCAAGCCACGTCACAGCGTTCACTACCGGCTACGCCGTGGTGGCCTGCCCCCTGCCCTGGTATGTGAACAACGCCAACGCGCTGAACTCGCGGATCCTCGGGCTCGAGATCGAAGGGACCTACCCCGGGATCCTGAAGCAGCGCGGACCCGCACACATGAAGTTCGAGGGCGAGATCGTCGAGGCCGCGAAGGCAGGGCTCGAGTACCTCGTGAAGCAGGGCCGCGTGCTGGGCATGCCGATCAAGTACATCTTCGCTCACCGCCAGAGCAGTGACACCCGGCGAGGTGACCCCGGCGAAGAGATCTGGCACAAGCTCGTAGTGGAGTTTGCGGTTCCTGTCCTCAAACTTGAAACCCGCCTGAACTTTACGATCGGCGACGGCAGACCAGTTCCGCACGCTTGGGACTCCAGTGCGACCGGGGAGTTCTGATACACTGCGGCCATGCCCGTGGTCACGTCGACTCCGCTACAGCTCGACTGGTTTGTCGCCGATTCAGTGACGCCAGCCGCGACGTTCAACCGCTTGCGTTGGTTCCGTGGGCGCAGCGGCCCGCAAGGCGGTTTCGAAGCCGCCACGGGGCCAACTGCAAAAGCTGCAGAGATGCGCGGAGATCCGCAGCCGCACGCTGCACATGGTCGCCGCCTACATCTGCGTGTGAACGGGGCCATCGACGTCGATGTGACCGTCGCCGCCGCAGACCCGGTGAGCAGTGCACAGATCGCTTCTGAGCTCAATACGGCCAGCGCGGCTCTAGCCTGTTTCGATGACTCCGGGGTTCTGGTGCTCCGAACTGCGGCAACTGGCAGTGGCAGCAGCATCGAGGTTCTCCCGGATTCCGACGCCGCGCCCTACCTCGGGCTACTCCCTGTTGCCGTGGTAGGCCTCGACGCTGACACGGTCTTTTCGTCCGCGACCCATCAGTACTTCTACACCGATCAGAACTCGAGCGAGGAGTTCTACTACGCCGTGCAGCTCCTGCAGAGCGCCGGTCCGCAGGTCGCCCCGCGCTCTCAGCCTTTTGCCGCCTCGCGCGTACAGGGCGTCGCCAAGGCTCTCGTGGTCCCCTGCTTCGTGCGCCTGACCGATATGAACGGCTACCCCGCGCCGGGCCAACGCGTCACGGTCTACAACGCCTTCATCCCGAACACGGTGGTGTCACAGAACAAGACGTGGGGCATCTACCGCCACGTGCTCGAGCTCGAGACCGACCGCAATGGCTACGCAGAGGCCCGCATTCTCCGCGGCTGCACCGTGGACATCTGCGTGGACGGCACCGGCGTCACGCGTCGCATCACGATCCCGCAATCCGGCGACAGCGTCGATCTGCTCGATCCGAGCCTCGTGGTCGAGGACGAGTTCGGGATCCAAGAACCGCAGATCGACTGGGCAATCCGCACCAGCTGAGGTTGCATGTACTCGCTCCATAAGATCGCCAAGGTCACGACCAAGCTGAAGCCGCACCAGGAACGTGTGGTCGAGCGCATCGCGCAGCCCGACCAGCCAGGCCTCGTCGTGGCGCACGGGCTCGGCAGCGGGAAGACGCTCACCTCGATCGCGGCGGCCGAGAACCTCGGCATGGACACCGGCGTGGCTGTGCCGGCGGCCCTGCGCACCAACTTCGAGAAGGAGCTGAAGAAGCACGTCAAGAAGCGGAACGCGCACTACGAGATCAGCAGCATCCAGGCCGCCGCTCGCAGCGGTGAAGCGCCGGACCAGCCGATGCAGATCATCGACGAGGCTCACCGGCTCCGCGACACCGACACCGCCGGGCACAAGGCCTTCGCGGACTCGAAGCCGCAGAAGCGCCTGCTCCTCACGGGCTCGCCGCTCTACAACCGCCCCAGCGACCTCGCCAGCCTCGTGAACCTCGCCAGCGGCAACAGCAAGACGCTGCCCGCGAGCACGCAGGAGTTCGAGAAGGCCTACGTCGATGTGAAGCAGGAGAGCCCTGGCCTTCTCGCGCGTCTGCGCGGTATCAAGCCCGGCGAGACCCGCAGCCTGAAGAACACCGAACAGCTCAAGGAGATCCTCAACAAGTGGGTCGACTACCACGAGAACAACACGGACGGCTTCCCGACGCGCAACGACAAGACGGTCGAAGTGCCGATGGAGGCGCGCCAGCTCGAGACCTACAAGACGCTGATGAGCGATGCACCGCGCTGGGCCCGCTACAAGATCAAGCACAACCTTCCGCTCAACAAGCAGGAGTCTGCGAGCCTGAACTCGTTCCTCACTGGCACGCGCCAGGTCTCGAACTCGCTCGGCGCCCACGCAGAGGACCTCGACCCGGAGGCCGTTGCCGCGCAGAGTCCGAAGATCCAGGCCGCTGTCGGTAGCTTGCGATCACGCATTGCAACGAATCCGAACCACCGCGCCGTGGTCTATTCGAACTACCTCGATGCGGGCATCTCGCCCTACGAGACCGCGCTGCGCGCGAAGAACATCCCCTACGGCAAGTTCACCGGCGAGATGACGAAGCGCGAGCGCGACGCCATGGTGAAGGACTACAACGAGGGGCGCCTGCGCGCGCTGCTCCTTAGCTCTGCCGGCGGCGAGGGCCTCGACCTGAAGGGCACTCGTCAGATCCAGGTCCTCGAGCCGCACTTCAACAAGGAAAAGATCGAACAGGTGGTGGGCCGCGGGATTCGCTACGGCTCGCACGCTGACCTCGACGAGCAGGATCGCAACGTGGATGTCGAGCACTACGTCTCCACGATGCCGAAGCCCGGCTTCCTCGGCCGGATGGTGGGCAGGAAGCCCGAAACCAGTGTCGATCAATATCTACAGCGGCTGAGTCGCGACAAGGATCAGCTCAATCCGCAGATGCGAGAGCTTCTGCAATCCAGAAAGGGATGAACCATGGCTCTCGAGACTCTTCGCGTCACCGTGCTGAGCGACGACGTAACTCCCGTCGCCGTGCAGGACGTCGTCGTTCGCGTCTACAATGCCGCAGGTTCCACGCTGATCACACAAGACACGACGGACGATGACGGCGTCGTCGAGTTCGAGCTCAATGGCGGCACGGTCCCGATCGAGTACCAGCTGCGGTTCTTCTACTCTGGGGGCACGTTGCCGCGCGCTGTTCGCGTCGATGTGACGTCTCCGCCGGGTGTCGGCGCTACGAATCAGTTCGAGGTGACGGCACACCTCTTCACGCTCCCGGAAGCTACCGATCCAACGCTGTGCCGCGCCAGCGGCCGTGTCGTGGGCCCGGACGGGCGCCCGCGCAGGGGCGTCGACATGCACTTCATTCCGGTGCTCGGCGCCCCGGCCATGGCGAACGAGCGCCTCGTGCTTGGAGAGCGTGTGGCGGTGAAGACGGATGCCGATGGCTACGTCGAAATCGATCTCTTTCGCGAGGCGTGCTACACGGTCACGGTCGAAGGGCACGAGAACACGCTTCGCGAGGTCGAAGTGCCGGACGCCCCGGCCGTGAACATTGGCAAGCTCCTGTTCCCAATCGTCGAGCGCATCGAGTGGTCTCCGACTCCGCCTTACACGGTTGCCGTGGAGGGGATGATTACGATCTATCCCGAGGTGATCTCGAGCACGGGCATCGCGCTTGCCGATCTCGGCTCCGATGTCTCCTGGTACGTGGACGACGAATCCATTGCATCCATTCGTGTTCTGGGCGACCGTATTGAGGTTCACGGGCAGTCCGTGGGCACCACGACACTACGAGTCAAGCGCGTCGATGAGTCGATCAAGTACACGCCCGATGTCGATCTCAGTGGAGCAGGCGCTTCCATCAACGTCATCGCCTGACGGTTCGTATGCGCACCGCGGCCTGATGACTGCGATCCTGCGCCGCGCGATCCTCGACTTCGTCGTCTATCGCGAGCAGGCGGCTACTGCTAGCGAGAAGTCCGAGGCCTACCAGCTCTGGGCTGATGCGGCTGGTTGGCTCTTCTTCGACGGCGAGGAAGAGATCGATGAAGGCGGTCTCTATACGTTCCGTTTCATCTGCTCGATGCTGGAGATCGAACCGCAGCAGCTTCGTGAAGCGGTGCTTACGATGGGGCGCGAAGCTATCCAACGCTTCAACGGCAGGATGAGCGATGTTTAGTGACGACGAGATCGATGCGGCGGTACAGCGCTACCTGCTCGATTCGGTGAACATGCCGACGACGCGGCTCGGCAGCCGTGACATCGTGGCGGCAAAGCAGCAGATCTACGAGTTGGTATCGACCGCGTTTATGCTCCGGCCAGCGAGCCTCTACTATGTCCTGTGGCTGAGCTCGAACCGCCTCTCTGCCTTGCTCGGGGACCAGGCGGCGGCCATCGCCACGCTGCGCGAGCTCGCTGCAGGGACGAGCGGCAGCTCGAAGCGTGTGGAATCAACCACGGAACTCAGCAACGCGGAGGCGGCACTCCTCGATCTCAACACGGCGGCAAATGCACGAACCACCGGCGTCAGTACTTCCGTCGGACCCGCGGTGCTTCGCTTCAGCCGGAGCGTCGAGCGCTTCATCGCGACTGAGCTCACAAAGAACGTCGTGCGCGACGGGGATGTCGTCGATACCCCTGAGGGGCAACGTGAGTCCGTACGCCAGCTGTGGTGGGAGATCGCTGAACGCCAGGCTGAGATCGATACCCACGTGGCGGCCCTCCAGGGCGCCAGCTCCGATTACAGCGCGACTCGTCTTCCGGACTCCACGCTTCGCGGCGTCACCTCGCGCATCCAGATTCGGCTGCAGGAGCTCCAGGAGGCCATGGCTGCAACCACGGCTCCGCGAGACTCGAGGGCTGCGCTGCTCGACCTCTTTGCCATGCGGCTGCTCCTGCGCCGCGCCGCCAGCTTCCGCAGCCCGACGAGCAACCTTGCGCCGCTCACCGGTGACCCTACGACGGGTACGCTGGGCACGGGCGCCGGCAGCGAGTTCCCAGCCATCGCGGGCACCGTGAACGGCCCCTGGAACTACGCCGCAGGCACTCAGCTTTCGCTAAGCCTGGACGGCGGCACCTCACTGCCGGTGATCACGCTGCCGGGCACCAGTGCTGCAGTTTTGCGCTCAGCCACGATGAGCCCCTACGTTGCGCCTCCGAGCACGAACGCAGCGACGGTTCTCGCGAACGGGGTCACGAACACCGTGGCGATGTCAGCGAGCTGGACGACGGGCTCCTTGGCGGCTGCAGGACTGGACGCCGCCTTTGCCGGCATCACGGTTACCTGGGACGCGGCAGCCTCGCAGCTCGTCTTCACCAGCAACAGCACCGCGGACGGCAGCAAGCTCGAGGCGACGGCGAGCCCCGACTTCTTGGCCTGGGCGTTCCTCGGGGCACCACGCGTCGCCTTGGGTGAAGCTCAAGACGTTGTCGCTGCCATCGCGGCCGCCTCGCCGTCGATCGACGTCAGCGCACCAGAAGCGCAACTTGCCGTGTTCAGCGGCGCCACGGCCGGAGGCGGCGTCGTGAGCTCGGCCATCCGAACGGCTTCGGACGCCACGACAGACGGGACGACTCGCGTCAGCATGGCAGCGAATCTCGAGCTGCTCGGCGTCGAGCCTGGGATGATCATTCGCTTCACGACGCTCAATCTGACGCGTACGATCGTTGCCGTAGATGGTCCGGACCTTGTGCTCTCCGCCACGGTCACCGCAGCCGTCAACACGCCCTACTACATCGCGCTCGATCTCAGTGCTGTTCCTGTCAACGCCCGCGTCCGCTTGACCTCTGCGGCGAACGCCGGCCTCTACCGTGTGACGGCCACCGGTCCCGGGACGCTCACCCTGACGCCTGCGCCCAGCAGCGGAGACACCGTACAGGCACGCGTGTTCACGAAGCTCCTGCGCCTGGCCTCGCGCGGAGTCACCTCGAGCACGGGCATCGCGGCGCTCGCAAGCGCCGGCGCTGCCGCCGTAGGGCTAACCGTCGTCGCGGAGAAGCGCGCGAGCCTCGACACGCTGAACTTCGCCAGCGGCGACTTCCTTCTGCGCGACATTGCGGTCGGTGACCTTCTGTCCCTGCAGGCGCCCAGCACGGCCGTGCACAACGTTGAGATCACCGAGGTGCAGACCCGTGCTCTTCGCTTCACACCGGCACTCGCCTACGAGTCTGGCAACTGGATCTACTCGGTCCGAAGCGCGGATGCCGTTGCCTTCGAAACGTTGCGACAGGCCTGTGCGGACTTCGTTGAGGACATGCCGGCGACCTCCGATCTCGAGCTCGTCGTGCGGCGCTTGTACACGGGCGCCCGCTACACGGCGCAGTTGAGCACTGTGCTCGAGGCTGCCTCTTCGTCACTCAGCGCTCTCAAGGCGCAGTGTGACACCTACGCCGTTGAGCGCGATGCCAGCGTGGACAGCGCTGTGCGCGTGATGCAGGAGCACGGCTTTGATCGCGCCCTCGACCTATTCCTGTCCCCGGCCTTCGTGGAGTTCTTCTCGATGCCCGATGATGGGGTCAGCTACAAGACCTGGTTGATCCGCCGGCTGGCAGACACCACGCGGCAGACAGCCCCGGTGCAGGCCGGTGCCGGCAACGCAGCAAGCTTCCGTGTGCTCTCCGACGCCGTGGACTCGCCGTACGATCCGCGCGCCGCGCGGGACAAGGAGTTCTGATGTCAGACGCGCAGAACAGAGCCGTGCTCCGCGAGTACCGCATCGTCGTCGCCGAGGCCGTGGTGGAGCTGCGTGCCCAGGAGGTCCGCAATACCTACGCTGCGCTGACGCTGCCAGAGCTCGCGGCCCAGCACTTGAAGGCGCTCGACAACACGGATGAGAATCGGCCCGGCCGCTTGCAGCGCATCGAGAAGATCAAGACGAACCTGAAGAACAAGCTGGCGGGCATCAAGGCGATCGACCCGTCCGCCTTCCGTACACCGGATCCCAAGCGAGACGCGAACACGTAGATACCGCACGGCGTTACAGGTACACTGGCGCCATGGACGGCATCCAGCTGATTCGCTTGCTCGACGTGCTCCCGATCACGGCTGCGCGCAACGCCCCCGGCGTCCATCCGCGAAGCTTGATCGTCACGGGCGCGGGCTTCGAGAACGTCGACCAGGTGCTGCTGAACGGCGTCCTGAGCCCCGAGTTTGTTGTTGCCTCGAAGACGTCCTTGGTGGTTCAGGTCCCCGATGCAATGGCGACGGAGACCATCACGGACGTAGCCGGGCGCAGCGCGACGCCTTCCTTCTCCGAGCGCAGCCTCATCGAGTTCACGATCGGTTCTCGAATCCGCAAGCTGACCGGCACCCAGCGCCTGGTTCAGAACTTCGTGCGGTTGCTCCTGCGCACCCCGGGCTCGAACATCTTCCACCCCACGGCGGGCGGCGGGCTCCTGCAGCGCGTCGGCGGCCTCGTGGACTCCATCACTGCCGCCGACATCGCGGTAGCGATCACAAACACCAAGCCCTTCATCCTCGCCGAACGGGCGCAGGAGCGAAACATTCCGGCGGAAGAGCGCTTGCTCAGCGCCGAGATTGCCGGCATGGTCCCGGACCCGGCTTCCGCATCGATCTACGTCACCCTGATCCTCACGTCACAAGCTGGTGTGCGCAGCGGCGCGACCCTGCTCACTGCCTAGGAGCTTCCATGAGCCTCAGCGAAACTCGCAACTTCCTCGTCGATCTGATTCAGCGCTTCGACCCGAGCCTGGACGTCGCCGATGGCAGCCGCGTCGATGCGGAGCTGATCGGGCCTATCTTGGACCGCATCGGTCCGGATCCGTTCGACGACGACATGCTGGCGTTCATCCGCACCCGCATCCAGCAGGTGTACCCGAACCTCGCCATCACCGCCGCCGACGAGCTCACCGACCTGCTCATCGACCCGATGCGCGTTCTGCTCGAGCCGCTCGTGCGCGAGGTGAAGCTCGTGAAGCTTCGCACCCAGCTCCGAAACCTCGATCGACTGTCGGACGAAGAAGTCGACTCGTTGATGGGCAACTTCTTCGAGGGGCGCCGCGCGGGTGGCTACAGCATCGGCGTCGTGCGCGCGTACTTCGCCAACGCACAGACGGTGAACCTCGCTGTGACCAACATCGCCACGAGCCGGGGCGGCCTGCGCTTTCTGGCCACGCGCCCGCAGCAGGTGACGGCTGAGCAGATGCTCTTGAACATCGAGGGCAGCGAGTACTACGCCGACTTCAACTTCACGGCCGAGAACCGCGGCACGGAATACGACGTGGAAGCGGAGGAGATCAACTCCATCTCCAACATGCCCACGGCTACGCGAGTGAAGAACCTGCGCCGTTTCAGCGGCGGCGTCGCGCGCGAGGACAACACCGCCTTCGTCGCACGCGTTCAGCAGGGCACCAGCGACAAGACCCTCAACACGCAGCCCGGCGTGGTGGCCGTGCTGGGCGAACGCTTCCCCGAGCTGCAGCGTGCCTTCAGCGTCGGCTTCGGTGACCCCGAGATGCAGCGCGACGTCGTGAAGGGCGGTAGCCTCGGCCTGGTCCCGGCGGCCGACAACTACGGCGAGTACTACGGCCAGGGGACGCCAGTGGATGACCTCGACGGCGACACGCTGTCGTCGGTTCTCGATGTTCCAGGGGCAAGCCTCGTGAACCGCATTGGCGCCGCTTCGCAAGCGCCTGAGGGCTGGTTCATGACCCTCTCCTACTTCGACCCCGCGAGTTCGGATCTCGTCGTCCTCGACACCCCGATCACAGAGGTCATCTCCGCAACGCGCGTGCGCTTTGCCGCGAAGCTTCCGCTGGCCCTGACCTCGAACTCGGTGATCTGGACGCTGCGCCGAAACGAGATCACGATCTCCGACATCCCGGGTGGCATCGTGCTGCCGGACTCCGTGACCGGCACGCTCAGTCTGAAGCCGGGCGAGATCCACATCGGCGGCAAGACGGACATCTACGTGGCGGGTTCACTCGAGACGCTCTCTGCACAGATCAGCAGCATCAGCGACGCGAACCCTGTGGCAAAGGGCGTCGATGCGCAGACCAACGCGACGGACGTTGTGGCTGTCGATATCGACGGCTCTCTGCAGAGCTCTGTGGCTGCGGGCATGAGCCTGATCCTGAGCGAAGGTGTCGATGCTGGCAGCTATCGAATCCTCGAAGTGCTCTCTGGGCCGTTCCGCGTTCGCACCGACATCGCGCTGACCGGTACCCAGGCGAACCTGAGCTGGCGCATCGTCGATGAGATCGACATGGACCTCATCGAACCAAAGGATGTGATCGCTGAAGGCGACGACGCCATGCTCAGCATCGGCAGCACTCAGGTCATCACGGCCTCGGGCTTCAACTGGCTCGACGCCGCCATTCGCGTCGGAGACGTCGCGCGCTTCGGCGTGGACGCCGTGGGCTCGGAAGCCTTCGAGTCGGAGATCACGGGCGTCACAGCCTCCACGTTGACGCTATCCGACCCGGCTCCGCAGACCTTCGGAGCGGTGGTGTTCGAGGTCTCTCGCCGCAGCGCCGGGCTTCTGCGCCCCGTGGTTCGTGTGCGCTCCCTCGAGCTCCTGGACTCTTCAGGTGCCCCGAACGGCACGCAGATTCCCTACCGCGACCCGGTGCTCGTCATGAGCCGCAGCTTCCAGAACGAGGGCTCCGGCTACATCTACGACGGCTACGGGCTTGCCGGCCTCATCTCCGCGGGCTTCACCGGCACGCTCGCCGTCGGCGGGCTCGGCATCGCCTGGGAAGCGCATGATCCCGCGCGGCTCTGGGCAAACCCCGTGGCTACGGGTTCCGTCTCGTTCTCGGCCGGCAACAAGACGGCAGCGCAGAGCGTCACCGAGCTCAATGCGGGCGCGCCTTTCGTGGCCGCCGGTATTCGCGCGATTGCGCTTACCGCAGGCGGGCTCGACTACGTCGGCATCAGCAGCTTGAAGCGCGTGACCTTCGGTAGCGGCAGCGCGCTCAGCGTTCTCGGCATCACGCCGGGCTGGAACAACAGCTTGGTCCGCGGCAAGCCGACGTCGCTCCTGGCCTCGCTGAAGGCGCGCACCGGGGACCTCGTCGAGTTCGTGGGTTCCAACAACAACGGAGTCGGCTCGCGGATCGTGAAGGATGCTGCCGCCCTCAATGGCCCCGTGCAGCTCGGCATCGGCCCTGTCGGCCCGGTGTCCACGGCGCCCATGTTCGACGCTACGGTGCTGCAGCCAGACGCCGATG
>JACCDR010716690.1_pt1 | contig 10110 bp, 12 predicted proteins | sample 7446431 | NCBI WGS metagenome assembly JACCDR01 (sample SAMN15323443, study PRJNA562643) | freshwater metagenome | isolation source: river surface water | place: USA:Blue River Watershed | collected 2017-08-17 | reverse complement strand
GGGACGAAGAGGCCCGATTTGCACTTGTCCTAAAAAATTCCAATCTGATAACTAAAGATTGCAATTGCGCTACCTATGAGTAACGGTCAATGGCGTTTGATAAATGGGGTTTCGCAAACACGAAATGTTTGATATTCTCGGCCCATGACCGATACCCTAGAACTCATGCGCGACGGCACCGTCAAGTCCGGCCGCGGTGGCAGGCGCGAAGGCGCTGGCCGCCCAAAGGGCTACTCCCCGAAACTCCGCAACAAGATCGAGAGCGGTGAGGTAGACCCAAATGCCGAGGAAACTCCCGAAGCCACGCGAGTTGCGTATCGCAAGGCGCTTGCTATTGCCGACAAAGAAGAGGCACTGGCCCAGCAGGCGTGGCTGAAGTTCAATATCGACAGCAAAGAGTTTTTGCCGCGCACGGCTTTCCGCGAAGCCGCAGCAACACTGCTGGCAGAACTCGCTCAGGGCCTGCGCTCGCTACCTGACGAGATCGAGCGCAAACACTCATTGGCACCTGAAGTGCTCATGCTTATTGAGAACACCATTGACGCCCGGCTTAATAGCGTGGCAGCCGGCCTGGAGATGTTCACCGGAGTTGAAGAGTGAGCGCAGAGCCATACGCCATCGCATATTCCGACGCATGCAGCGGATATGCAGCGCTGCGCAGCCCAAATCGGGTATCTGTCAGCCAAGGTGCTGCACAAACCCTTGTGATTCAACAAACTGGCGCGGCCGGTGGTGAATGGTCCCCCACCGAAACCCCGTACATGATCCAGCCGATGGACACGCTGGCCAGCCGCAAGCACGAGGCAGTGGTGTTTGTTGGCCCAGCGAGAACTGGCAAAACCGCAGGCCTGTTGCTGGGCTGGATGGCCCATACAGTGGTCAACGACCCTGGCGACATCTTGTTCTTGCAGATGACGAAGGAAACGGCTCGCACCTTCAGCAAGACCGACGTTGACCGGGCCATGCGCAACAGCCCGAAGATCAAAGCGATGAAGTCGCCGCGGTCCATCGACTCCAACACCTTCGACACCATGTTCCGTCATGGCGTCTGGCTCCGCATAGCCTGGCCAACCATCTCCAACGTGTCAGGTAGCACATACCGTTATGTTGCGATCACCGACATCGACCGCATGGAGAACGCCGACAACGTGGACGGTGAAGGCCCGCTGTTTGACCTGGCGAAGAAACGCACAACCACGTTCTTGAGCCGTGGGATGACGCTGGTGGAGTCGAGCCCCGGCAAGCCTGTCGTTGACCCCAGTTGGACACCAGCCACGCTGCACGAGGCGCCGCCCGTTGGGGGCATCCTGAGCCTCTACAACCGCAGTGACAGGCACCGCTGGTACTGGCGGTGCCCGGATTGCCTCGATCACTTTGAAGCGGCCCCAGGTCTTGGCCTGTTCAACCTGCCACCAGACGACCAACTGATGGACGAAGTGCGGACAGCCAACATCCAGCAGATGGCAACTCGCTACAACCGAGTGGTGTGCCCGGCCTGCGGCAGCATGATCGAGCCCAAGTGGAAACGCATGCTCAACGACCCAGAGCATGGGGCGCTGTGGATGCCGGACACATCGTCTGAAGGCCTGCCGATGCAGTCCACCATCGCGGGCTTTTGGCTCGGCGGCGTGGCTGCTGCATACCAAAGCTGGCAGTCGCTACTGGAGCAATACCTGCACGGGTTGCGCGAGTATGTGCTGACGGGCAGTGAAGAGAAACTGAAGACGACCACCAACACGGACCAAGGTGCACCGTACATGAGCCGGCACTTACTGGCAGCCATGTCGGCGGCCAGTAGACCCCAAGACCGCGCCCAAAACATCGAGCGCTACGTAGTACCCGACTGGACCCGCTGCCTAAGCGCCCAAGTGGACGTACAGGGTGGCGTCAACGCTCGTTTTGAGTACCAGATCGTCGCTATTGGTGAGCACCTGCGCAAGCAAGTGATCGACCGTGGCGAATACAAGATGTCGATGCGCGAGGGCATGGGCAGCGACACAGCACCGATAGACCCCGCCTCGTACCCCGAGGACTGGGACGTGCTGACGCAGAAGTTGCTGCTGTCAACCTGGCGCACGAGCAAGCCCGACCACGAGATGAAGTTGAAATTCATCGTGGTGGACACGGGCGGTGAAGACGGCGTGACCCACAACGCATATGCATGGTATCGACGCCTGCGCGCACGACGCGATGGCTTGCACCACCGGGTGTTGCTCTACAAGGGGGGCAGCGAGAAGAAGGCCCCGGTGCTGCGCGAGAGCATGGTCGGGTCACGCAAGGCCGGTGAGAAGGGCGACGTGCCGCTGCTGGTGTGCAACCCCAACTTGCTCAGCGACATGTTCTATGCGGATCTGCGCCGACAGAACCCGGGCGCTGGGTATATTCACCTGCCGCAGCCGCGACACCCGACATTGAACCCGGCCGGTTGGGTCACACAGGCGGTGTTTGACGAGTTGGAAGCCGAAGTGCGCAACGCAGATGGTACCTACACCCAGGTGAAGAAGCGCAACGAGTGGCACGACCTGTTCAGAATGCTGTACGCAGGGCTGTTGCGCCTGAAGGTAGACAAGGTGCGTGACTGGGCCAGCGTGCCGCGATGGTTGGCCCCACTGGACCAAAACAGCGAGATCGTGTTGGCTGAAGATCGCCGCGCGCAGCAGGCCGACCCGGTGCAGCAGGTGCCCGAAGAAGCACCGCAGCCCGTGATCGTCAGAAGCCATACTCGGCCACGGAGATTTGCAGCACCGACGTTTTGAGTGATATATTGGTATCCGGTGACGAAGAGGCGGCCGCAAGGCGGCCACACCAGATCCCTCCTATAGGGCGTCTATAGGGGCGTAGTCAAACGCCAAAGTGTGAGCCGTGAGAACCTGGGGCAACCCGGGTCTTCACGCAGGTGCCAGAGTTGACATCTGCGTGAGGAAATAAAGCCGGGACTTTCCCGGCTTTTTCTTTTTCTCTTTTCGGAAAATACTTTTCCGAAATGCTGCCGCAGTGCGCGAACCGGTCGGTGTCGCGATGATCGCGTCTCACCAGATCACCGGGGGCCGCATGGCTGTCACTCAAGCCGACGTAGACGCATTGAACGCCGCGATTGCTCGCGGTGCGCGCAGCGTTACGCTGGGCGAGCAAACGGTCATCTTCAACACGACCGAATCGCTCATCAAAGCGCGCGACGACATGCGCAAAGAACTTGCGATGCAGACGGCTACCACAGCGGGTACACGCCGCAGTCGGCTCAATTACGTGACCATGGACCGCGGGTACAACTGATGGCCCGCTTCTCCAAAAACGGCAAACTGTTGGGCCGCCCACCGAAGGTTGCCACTCCTGTTGCGCGTGCAGTCACCGCGCTGCAGGTGGTGTCCACCAACCCCCGCATTCGCCCACCTGAAGACAAGCAGGCGCTGGCCATTGGCCGCGCGATGCTCAACTTCCAAGCCCGCTACGACGCCGCTGGGCGCGGCAAGCGCACAGCAGGGTGGCAAGCCCCCAGCAGCGGACCTAACACCGCACTGGCAGGGCTGCAGACGATCCGTGACCGCAGCCGCGACAGTGTGCGCAACGACTGGACTGGCGAGAGCCTGGTGCAGAAGTGGGGCACCACGCTCATCGGCATCGGCATCACACCGCGCTTTCGTCGGATCACCGACAAGGCCCGCAAGCTGCAGATCACAGACCTGTGGTCCGACTTTGTGGCGCAAGCCGACGCGGACGGTGTGCTCAACATGTACGGCATGCAGACTCTCGTGGTCCGCGCATGGTTGGAGTCAGGTGAGGTCTTCGCGCGCCGCCGCTGGCGCTTCTTGGACGAAGGGTACAAGGTTCCGACGCAAATCCAGTTGCTGGAGTCGGACATGTTGCCCATCTTTGAGACAGACTCCTACGAGGGCCTGCCGAAGAACCACGTCATCCGTGACGGCATCGAGTTCAACAAGCGCGGCCGGCGCATCGCGTATTGGTTCTACAAGGAACACCCCGGTGACAGCATTGTCGGGGCCATGCCTGACCCGGGCGCACTGGTGCGCGTACTTGCTGCAGACGTGACTCACGTCTTTGAGCCGCACCGCCCCGGCCAGCGCCGCGGTGTGTCGATCTTCGCGCCGATCCTGATGCGCCAGCGCAGCACAGGCGACTACGAAGACACCACACTGGAGCGTCAGAAACTGGCCAACCTGTGGGTAGGCTTCATCACACGCAGCCTGCCCCCATTCGACCCGAACGACGTGGACAGCGACTCGCTGTCTGGGTTGCAGCGCGTGCTCGACGGTGACGGTAATGGCCTGGTGCCGCTGCGCCCGGGTTTGATCCAGGAATTGGAAGACGGGCAAGACTTCAAGTTCGCCAACCCGCCCGAGCCCGGGACCACGTACAGCGACTACATCCGCACGAACCATCTCGGCACGTCGGCCGGTGGCGGCATGCCCTATGAATTGTTCTCTGGCGACATCGCCGGTATCAGCGACCGGACGCTGCGTGTGGTGATCAACGAGTTCCGCCGCTTCGCGTCACAGCGCCAGTGGCAAATCATCATCCCCCAGTTCTGCCAACGCGCAGTTGAGTGGTTCGTTGAAGGCTGTGTGTTTGCCAACCTGATTGGCACGGACGAGGCAGATGCAGTTCGCCGCGTCGAGCACGCGCCGCACGGCTGGGCCTACATCCACCCGGTGCAAGACCCGCAGGGCAAGAAGATCGAAGTCGATGCAGGGTTCCGCAGCCGCAGCAGTGTGGTGGCGGATTCTGGTGATGACCCCGACCTAGTTGACGAAGAACGCCAGAGTGACGATGACCGAGAGCAACAGATGAAGATTGGCCCTTACAGTGCCGCGTCCGAAAAAGCCAAACAAGCAGTGGGTGCGCAATGACACTGGATCTACATTCAATCGTCACAGGGTTGCTCGGTATCGTCTGCGGCATCCTCGGCTGGCTGGGCCGCGAAGTGTGGGGTGCGGTCCAGAAGCTGCGCGCGGACCTGAGCACCCTTGAAGTCAAGTTGGGAACCGACTATGTGCGGTACGACAGGATGCAAGACCTGTTGAAACCCGTCATGCAGAAACTTGACCGGATCGAAGACGCGCTGGCGCGCAAGGCGGATCGTGATGACCCCCGGCTTTGAAGAAGCCTTCACCGCAACCATGCGCCGCGAGGGCGGCTACAAGTTGCACAAAGTTGCCGGTGACACTGGCGGCTGGACCTACGCCGGTATCGCCAGAAACCACAACGCGCAGTGGCCAGGCTGGGCCTTCATTGACCGCAATGAAACGCCGCCCACTGCGCTCGTGCGAGATTTTTATTACGAAGGCTACTGGGTGCCAATCCGCGGTGACCAACTGCGTTTTGACATCGCGGCCAGCATCTTCGATTTTGCTGTCAACACCAGTGCTCCGAAGCGCCCGACAGTGGCGGTCAAACTGGCTCAGGTTGTCGCCGGCACAGAACCGGACGGGGTGATTGGCCCCAAGACCGTGGCGGCTCTGAATGCGCTCACGCCGAACGCCTTCGCCCTTGGGTACTTCGCGGCGAAGATGCAGCGTTATGCCGACATCGTGACGCGCGACAGGACGCAACTCAAATTCCTCCTGGGCTGGACAAACCGCTCACTGGGGGCGTTGAAATGACACCGTGGCTTGGCATCCTAGAGGGCGTCTCACAGATTGCCGACGACCTGATCACGACGGACGAAGAGAAGGCCAAACTTGCGCTCGAAGACCGCAAGATAGACGCGCAGATGCAACAAGGCCAGATTGAGGTCAACAAGGTTGAGGCCGCACACGCATCGTTGTTTGTCGCCGGCTGGCGACCAGCAGTTGGCTGGGTGTGCGCTGTCGCCCTGGCCATGATGTACATACCAAAAGCGCTTGTGATCACAGTCATGTGGGCCGTCTTCTGCGCTTCGATCATGAGCACCTGGGTCATCGGCACGCCACCACCTGCGATACCTGAGTTTCCAGACGTAGGCGCCATGGACATCATCGGTCTACTGCTGGCTTTGCTCGGCATGGCCGGCATCCGCAGCTTCGACAAAGCCAAAGCCGTAGACACCCGCCGCATTGGCGAGCCAAGAGAGGAAACAGCACCATGAAACGCATCCTGATCGCTGCAATTGCGATGACTCTGGCCGGCTGCGCCAACGACACGTTCACCAACCGTGTCAGCTTCACCGCCGACGACAGCGCGGTGCTCATGAACAGCATGTATGGCGAATCTTTTGGCATCACCAGTCGCGTGAATGCGAAAGACGCCGCTGCGTTGATCGAGGCGCGCAAGGCCCGTGAAGCCGCAGCAAAAGCCAAGCCTTGACACGACGCTAAACCGGCTAATTGGCACGAAATCGTGCCGCAGTGCGCTTTAGCAAACGCTAATCAGAATCCGCATCGTCAACTGAGGATTGCTGATGCGACCCTGTTTTAATTTCACCGCTGCGGTAGGAACCAAGCCTCCTGTCCTGGCACTCGATGAAGAGATCGGGTTCTGGGGCACTCAGGCCAAGGACTTCCGTGCGCAACTCAATGCAGTCGCCGGCAACGAACTCGTCGTGGAGATCAACTCGGTCGGCGGCGACGTTTTCGCCGGCCTGGGCATCTACAACATGCTCCGCTACTGGGCCACTGAGGGCAAGAGCGTCACGACCCGCATCGGCGCCCTGGCGGCCAGCATCGGCAGCGTGATTTTCCTGGCCGGCGACAAGCGGCAGATGCCGAGCAATGCGTTCGTCATGACGCATGCTCCGATGACCATTGCCGGTGGCACTGAAGAGGATCTGCGCGATGCGGCAGACGTGCTGGCCAAGATCAAGGCTTCCATGCGCGGCATCTACATGCAGCGCCTCGGTGTCGATGAAGCCACTGCCGATTCGATCATGGCAAAAGACACGTGGCTGACGGCTGACGAAGCCAAGGCCATCGGCTTTGTCGAGACCATCACCGACGCGGTGGAAGCCACTGCCAAGTTCGACGTGTCCCGACTGGATCTGCCAGCCGGAGCCACGCTGTTCAAGGCCAAGGCCACTGCCCCGAAGACCGAGCCCGCGCCCGAGGACAAACCGCTGGCCGAGCAGATCACCGCGCTGGCCAAGACCGCTGGTGTGGAAGCGCATGCGGCTGACATCACGCTGCAGGCCAACTCGCTGGACGAGGCACAGGCCCGCATCAAGGCCGTGGCCGAGATCAACACGCTGTGCACCATGGCCGGCAAGCCCGAGATGGTTGCTCGCCTGGTGCGCTCCAACAAGCCGGTGGCTGAAGTCAAAGCCGCGCTGCTGAAAGCTCGTGCCGAGAACGACCCCGACATCGACAACACCGACCCGAACGCAAACAAGCCCAAGCTGGGTGGTGAAGGCGGCAGCTTCAGCCCAACCAACACCTGGGCCAAGCACAACTCGCAGCAAGCGAAACACTCGAAAGGACGCTGATCATGCCCACTCCCTTGTACTTCACGCCCCCGATGGACTTCGTTCTGTCGGAAGCGCCGGGCTTGCGCAGCCGTCAGCAAGTGACGCTCACCCAGTCCGGCACCGCAGTCAAGTCCGGCACTGTTGTGACCAGCAACGTGCGCGGGGCGGGCACTTTCGCACGTGACGCAGGCACCACCGGCAACTTCACCAGCGGTGCGATCACGGTCGGCGTTGCGGCTTTGCCAGGTGTCTACCGCATCATCTTCACGGCAGCCACGCTGTTCGTCGTTGAAGACCCGAATGGCGTGACCGTGGACAACGGCACGCTGGGCACGGCTTTCAGTGCTGGCGGACTGGGCTTCACGCTTACCGCAGGTGGCACCGCTGCCGTGTCCGGTGACACAGCCACCATCACCGTGGCCGCAGGCACTGGCAAGTGGGTGCCCTACACCGCCGCTCGCGCTGCCGGCCCGGCGATGGGTGTGCTCTACAACGAACTCTCGGCTGCCACGGGCGACATCCAAGTCGTTGTGTTTGACCGCGATTGTGAGGTCCGTCGTGCCGGTCTGATCGGCCTGGACGCAGCCGCTGAAGCCGATCTGCGGGCACTTGGTATCAAGGTCCGAGGCGGCACCACGGCGCTGAAGAACTCCACCCCGGCTCTGTGAGCCCAGCCATCTGACTCAGGAGCGAAAACAACCATGGCAACGCTTGACATTTTCAACGACGACGCCTTCCGCGTCAGCGCTTTGATCGACACGATCACCGACATCCCGCGTGTCCCGACGCAAATCCGCAGCGAAGGTCTGTTTGCCGAATACGGCATCATGACGCCGACTGCGATGATCGAGCGTCAGGGTCGTGAACTGAGCCTCGTGCCTGTCACGCCTCGCGGCGCCCCAGGTGCGACGGTGAACCGCACTGGCCGCAAGATGATCGCACTGGCCGCTGTGCACTTGCCGCAGAACGCGGCGGTGCTGGCCGATGAGGTCTACGGTGTTCGTGCCTTCGGCAGCGAAACCGAAGTGATGCAGGTGCAGGCCCTGGTGCGCGACAAGATCGCCGTGGCCAAGGAAAGCCTTGACCTGACCATCGAACACCAGATGGTCGGCGCCTTGAAGGGCACCGTGGTGGACGCTGACGGCAGCACGCCGATCCTGGACATGTACTCCACCTTCGGCTTCACCCAAGAACTGCTGCCGTGGAACATCGCCACAAACAACACGACGGTGGACATCAAGCAGTTCTGCGTCACGCTGAAGCGCAAGATCCGCAACGCACTGGGCGGCCGGACCTTCACGGGTGTGCGTGTCAAGTGCTCTGAAGGCTTCTTCGACAAGCTGGTGGGCCACAACAGCATGAAGGCTGCATGGGACCGTTGGAACAACGGCCAGTTCCTGCGCGAAGACCAGTCCAACGCGGACTTCGTGTTCGCGGACGTGGTGTTCCAGGTCTACAGCGGCGGCACGAACTCGGGCGACTTCATCGAAGATGGCTTCGCCTACGCCTACCCGACAGGTGTCAGCCGCATGTTCCATTGCGCCTACGCACCGGCCGACTACATGGAGACGGTCAACACCATGGGTGTGCCGTACTACGCCAAGCAAGAGCGCATGAAGTTCGACCGCGGCGTGGAGATCGAAACCCAGTCCAACCCGCTGGTGTTCAACAAACTGCCTGAAGCCGTCAAGAAGATCACGGCAGCGGCAAGCTGATCCGGGGACATGCCACAAGCGGGGCGCCCCGCCCGGTTCGGGTAGGGCGCCCCTTTTGACGTTTATGCAATGAACTTGTTTGCCCACATGAGCGACGTACTGCTGGCCGCACTGGGCCGGCCGTCGTACTTCAACGGCGCCACTGAGCCGGTGAACATCAACATCGAGAACGGCGTCAGCCTGGCAGGCATGGGGTCGGAGCAAGCGACCTACAGAGGCGATTACGTGGCCCAGCGTGACGTGGCAACCGTACCGAGCGTGCTGCAGCCAAAGGCCGGCGACACGTTCGTTCAAGACGGCGTGACCTACACGCTGGAGACACTGGTCAAGGACAACGGGTCCGGCGTCAACAAGCGTTTTGTGATCCAGAAAGTGAGAACCCCATGAGCTACGCATCCCGGGTGCGCGAGACCACCACCGTCACCGGCACTGGCGATGCCACACTGCTGGGCGCCGTGGCGACCTACGTCACTTTCACGAGCCTCTACAGCACCGGCAAATGGGTGCCGTACATCATCCAGGGCGGACAGCAGTTTGAAGAGGGCATTGCTCCGATCTCGGGCTCCAACCTGCTGCAACGGTCGCTCGGCCGCGTGCTGGCCAGTTCCAGCGGTGGCTTGCCAGTGGACTTTGCCGCGGGCACCAAAACTGTGGATGGCTACATCGGCACCACGGACGTTGCCATACGGCTGGCGGTCGAGAACTTTTTGTCGGCGGCACCTGGCGGTGGCGACGGCAGCTTTGGCGCCGCGGCCAACGCTGTTGCATCCTTCACTCGCCCGGCTGACACCACCGCCTACACCAGCGGCGACCTGGTTGCCAACAGCACGACTGCAGGCAGCGTCTCGTTCATGACGCTGACAGTGGGCCGCCTGTCAGCAGGCGTGGCGCTGATCCCGCGCATCAAGTTGCACAAAAGCAGCGCCGGCCTGACCAACGCCACGTTCCGCGTGCACTTCTTTGCAGCCCAGCCGGCGACGATCACGAACGGCGACAACGGGG
>JACCDR011953394.1_pt1 | contig 10112 bp, 12 predicted proteins | sample 7446431 | NCBI WGS metagenome assembly JACCDR01 (sample SAMN15323443, study PRJNA562643) | freshwater metagenome | isolation source: river surface water | place: USA:Blue River Watershed | collected 2017-08-17 | reverse complement strand
GCAGCTGCGCCGCGACACGGCCGTCACCGGGACACGCCTGAACCCCGGCCTGCTCTCCGATCTTCCACCGGAACGCGTGCGGGGCGTGCCGGACAGGGTTCCAGCAGACCCGCGGGTCGGCGAACAGCGGCCCGTCGACGGGCTCGCCGCGGCGGATGGCACCGACACCTTCGACCCAGTTGACCAGCATCTCCCCCGCCGCGGCGGCAGCACATGACGCAGCGTCGTACGCGTCGAGCAGTTCCGTCGGCACCTGGTGCACATCGTCCTGGTCCGGGTCGGGGTTCCGGACAACCATGTGGGCAAGGGTCTCCGTGTGCGGGATGACCTGCGCCGGTTCCATGCCGTTCACGCGGGGTGTCCTTTCGACGGAGGGGCGGGAACGATCCGGTCGGGGAGGTGCAGCCACCTCCGGACGGGGGTGTGGATCCACCCGGTCCAGCGGCGGTACCACCGTTCGACCGCGGCCAGCCGCAGCAGCGCGGCCACGAACATCACCTCGGTCGCACCCTGGTGCTGCTGGCTCTGGTAGTGGGTGAACATCAACGCCAGCGCGCGGGCCTCGTCACCGGTGCTGTCGAGTACCGTCCCGGCCGCGTCTACGTGGGTGGCGAGGGTGTCCCGGGCCGCGGCGTGCGCCCGGTCACCGGCTGCGGTGAGCCGCGCGTACGCGGCCGCCTTGTTGTCCATGCCGCCGGTCACCGGACCCCCCTCAGCAACGCCTTCATCGCCGTGCGGGCCTTCTGCAACGCCCGTTCGACGTCGGATCTCCCCTCCGCGCTGTGCGACTCGTGGTGTGCCCGCCGGATCGGGCCGAACGCCAACTCCACCGCGGTCGTCGATCCGAGCCGGCCCGCGGCGCCGCGGCGGCACGCGTCGAGCGCCGCCGCGAGTTCCCGGTCAGGTTCACGCCGGCACAGCGGGATGCGGTGCAGGTCCCGGACCAGTTCGGCCAGCGGCTCGGGGGTGCCGGCGGGGATGTCCGGCACCGGGATCGGGGGGCCGTCGACGTTGTTGACGAGCCGGTCCACCGACCGTCGTGCGGGCCCGTCCGGAAGCCGGTCCCTGATCTCCCTGACCCGGTCGACGGCTTGCTGCGACGGGATGACCCCGGCGACGGAGTCGGACGCGATCCGGTTGAGACGTTCCCGCAGCGGCAGCCCGTCGACGTCGATCCGGGCCGCCTCCGGCGGCATGTTGCGGACCGCGTCTCCCCACGGCCCGTCCGGGTGGTACATCACCCCCCGGTCGCCGGGGACCGCGAACCCACCCCACTGGTTCGGGGACTCCGGGGCGTCGTTCAGCCGTGCCGGGTCCAACGGCGTCGGGGCCGCTGCGCGCAGATTCGGGGCGAGCCGGTCGACGATGGCGTCGGGGCTGGCGTGGTCGTCGAGCCCGACCATCCGCGCGACCCGGGCAGTGTCGTCCGGGCCGAGCCCGTTGAACTGCTGCCGGGCGGTCCCCCGGTCTGGTGCGGTCTCGACCCGCCCGGCAACCGCAGCGGCCTGCTGGTCGTCGAACGGAACCGGGTCACGGTCAACACGTGGTGGGGTCGGCTGCGCCCAGCCCGGGTCGATGCCGAGGAGATGCTGGTCGCGGCCGCCGATGTGGACCGCGGCGTCGCGGTCAGCCTGGGTCAGCGTCTTCTGGTTGGTCTGTTCCTCCACCGCCGCGTCGCCGGCCTTCACCGCCAGGTCCTTGACGGCCTGGTCGAAGTCCTCCTTCGGCACGTCCGGGACCGCGGCACGGAGCTGGGCCAGCGGGATCAGGTCGCCGGGGTCACCAGCGAGCTGGTTGTACGCGCCCCGGATCCGGTCCTCCGCCGGCTCGTGGCCAGGGATGACGGGCCGGCCCGGGTGCGGGGTGGCGTTCAACGAGCCCCGGTTGGTCTGGTCGTAACACGGGAACGCCGGCCCGGCGGAGCATGTCGGGCACCGGTCGTACCGGTCCCAGTCGGTACCGGCGTCGGCGGACCGGTCCTCGTACTTCCGGGTGTCCGGCGGAGGTGTCAACGTGACCAGGTGCCGCTGCTGGCCACCCATCCGCAGCGACGCCCGCCAGTCGTCTTCGGTGAGGATCTTCTGGTTCGCCTCCGGGTCGAGGTGGATCGTGTCGTTGGCGGCCAGGTCCCGAAGTGCCTGATCGACCTGGTCCCGGCTGTACCCGGGATGCCGTCCACGGATGTGGCTCCGGACCCGGTCCAGGGACATCCACACGTGTCCGTAGTCTCCGATCTGGTCGTAGGCCGGGTTGCGCCGCATGTCCGTCAGAACGTCGTGGACGTCGGCGGCAACCTTGTTCGGGTCGGCGTCCGGGTCCGCCGGCGGCGGATCGTCTGCGGTGACGGGCCGGCCGGGGTGCGGCGCCGCAATGGTGGCGCTGAGGCCTCCCGTGCAGGGGATTCCGGTGCCGGCGTGGCAGCTGTGGCAGTAGCCGTAACGCCACCACGGCACCTCGGCGGGGACGCTGGCACGCTCGCGACCATCGTGGGGTGTGGCGTTGTACGAGCCGTCACCGCGCAGGTCGAAACACGGCTCGCCGGGGCCGGTGCCGCAGGTTCCACACGACCGGTACTGCGACCAGTCGACCCCGGCGTCGGCGGACCGGTCGACCGGCGCCACCCCCGCCGCCGCTCCGGCGGGGCCGACGTCGCGGAGGTTCGGCCGGCGGATCGCCTCGGACGCCAGGCGACGCCCGCACGTCCACTGCACGATTTCGCCGCGCAGCTGCTTCTTGTTCGCGCCGGACGGCACGAAGATGCCAAGGTCGTCGGCAAGGGCCTTCAACTCTGGCCGGGACAGGTCCAGGTCGTCGATGTACTTCTCCGCCGACGCGGTGTCGGTCATCCCCTTCATGGTCTCGCGGACCTGGTCGGCGTCCGGGCGGCCCGTAGCCGCCGGCGCCGGTACGGGGGCGGGCTGCTCGACCGGCGTGGGGGTGTTCGCGGCCCAGTCCGACCAGCGGGTGGCCACCTTCGACCGGCCGGGGTGCGGGGTGGCGTTCAACGAACCGGGCCGGCCCAGGTCGCGGCAGGCCTGCCCGATCGTGGCGATGCAGGAACCGCAGTCGGAGTACTCCGACCAGTCGACGTCGGCGTCGGCGGACCGGTCCTCGATCCGCATGACGTGCCGAGGTTCGTTTCCGATCAGGACAGCGCCGTCGTTCTCACGGTCGTCGAGCGGGAGCAGAGACCCCTGCAGCCGGGTGTCCGGGCGTTCGATCATGCGGTCGAACGCGGCGTCGACGTCGGCACGGGGGTGCCGGTCGCCGAGTTCGTCCCGGATCGCAGCGACCGGGACGTATCCGGCGCCGGCGATCGGCCCGATCCGCGGTCTCCAGCCGTCCGAGCCCTGCGCGGCGAGCTTCCGGTAGGCATCCTCAATGTCCTGCTCGATCGGCGGGGCGGTGTCGTTGGTCTGGTCGCGGAGGCGAACCGTGTGCGTCGGGGTTCCGCCCTCCCACAGCGGCAGGGCCGCATCACGGTCCCGCTGCGTCATCCCGCCCCTGTCCGGGTCGGGTTCGAGCTGGGTTTCGCGCCGGTCGTCCATGTCGCGGAGGGCCTTGTCCAGGTCGGCGCGCGGAACGTCGGGAAGCCGGTCACGGAGGTCGGCCAGCGCCACCGGGCCACCGGGTCGGGTCTCGAGGTCCTTGCACGCTTCCCGGATCCGGTCGTCGACCGACCTGACCGGGGCGGGCTGCTCGACCGGGGCGGGGGCGGGTTCGCGGAGCTTCAACGCCTCGCGGCCCTGGTCGGTGATGCGGCGGTTCTCGTCGATGAGGCCGGCTTTCTTCAGCTTGGCCATCTGTGACTTGTTCCGCGGCATCGGCCCGTCGTAGGGCTGGCCGTCCTGCTTCTTCAGGAAGCCGATCTCGGAGGGGCGCAGCGCGGCCGCGGCGCGTTCGACGGGGCTGCGGGCGGTGCGGGGCTTGCGCTGCCTGGACACCGGGGTGGCGCCGGGCGCCATGCGCCAGCGGCCGCGTTTGCCGTCGCCGCCGACGCATTCCATCGGGGTGCCGGCCAGGGTGCTTCCGGTGGTGCCGATGCGGCAGAACGAGCCGGGTCGGACGTTGTCGAAAGGCATCGGGAGGGGTCCTTCACGGGAAAGGGGAACTGAAGTTGGGGAACTTAGTTCCCACAAGGATAAGGGGGACCGGGGGTACCACTCAATGTTCTTATTTGCGGATGGTGCACGGCACGGTCAGTACTTCTCGCGGGGGCCCAGCTCGGCCAGCGTCGGCAGCCGGTGCCGGACCCCGCACGCCGCCGGGTCCAGGTGGACCCCGGGCATCCCCCGCCGCGCCGCCTCGGTCAGGCAGCCGTGGGTACCGCCGCTGCGCCGGCCGGGTACCCACACCCCGACCGCCGCGTCGGCGGCGTCGAGCATCACGTGGTTGCGGGCCCACAGCAGCTGCCGGGCGGCCCGGGCCCGTTCGTCGTCGGGGACACCGGCCGGTAGCTCCCCCACGACGATGACCCTGGTAGCGGCGGCGCGGAGGTCAGCCCAGTCCGACCGGTCCCGCCGGTTCCACGTCTCGGCCTGCTCCTCGAACGGGACCGCGGCGACCAGGTCCAGGTCGGCGGCGAGGACGGCCTGCGCCCACCACAGGTCCCCGCCGCGGGCCAGGCCGGAGATCCCGACCTGGGTGCCGCGGTTGTCGCGTAGCCACCGCGCGCAGTGGTGCAGGTTGTCGCGCAGCCACCGCTCCCCCGGCCTCGGGACGGTGCGGTGCGCGGTCGCGAACACCGTCGTCCACGCCGCCTCGGCGACGTCGGTGGCGGTCACGGGTCGGCCTGCGGGTCGGGTCGGAAGTCGTGGATGACCGGGACGACAGCGACGCAGCCGCCGATCTGTTCGGCGCGGCGGCGGGCGTCGACCTGCTGCGGCCACCCGTCGACGAGGTAGGTCGAGTCGACCCGGCCGGCGGCGTCGACAACGAAGTACACCGCGGTGGCACCCCCACGGCGGTCTACAGCGCCGGCGGCTCCTGCGGGCCGCGGTAGCTGTACCTCAGTCTCTGACCGGTCGGGTCCGGGCCGCTGAGCAGGTAGAGGTGGGTTGACTCCGGGATCGGCTCGTCGTCGAGCGCCGACACCCACTTCGCCGGAACCCGCACCGACAGCCACGCCGGGGCTTTCCCCGCCGGGCCGACGAACAGGAAGGTCCGCTGCCCGCACAGGGGCCCGGCCACGTACTCCACCGCGATCTCCGCCATGTCTCTCCCTCACCACGTTGCTCCGCGGCGGGTCTCCGGTGCCGGCACGCGGGCCAGCCGCCACAACATGCCGATCAACTGTCGGAGGAGTGTCACGGTGACCACCTTCCTGTTCTGCGGGTTCGGCCGGGTTCGGTGACGAACCGGACCGGGCCGGGTGTGTGTCGTGCTCGCTTCCTCACCGTCCGTGCGCGATGGTGGACGGGTGGCAGGTTCTGACCGTTTCCCAGGTCCACGTGAACTACTGCTCCACCGGTTCGGTTCGGTCGCGTTGGCCGCCTTGTCCGACGGCGCGACGGAGGACGATCTGTGTGAGGTCCTGACAAATGCGGTGGCGGCGTTCCGTCGCCGGCAGATCACCGCGGTCCCCACCGGCCGGCACCTTCACGCCGTCCCGACCGGTGGGGTGTGACCACTACTGCGGTGGCAGGTGCAGCGACCGCAGGTCCACATCGCCGGGCAGAATCCCGGCCGGGCGGACCCGGACCGGTCGGCGGGCTACGACGGCACCGGACTCGTCGAGCTGGTAGCCGTCGAACCACGCGTAGCCCGGGTCGGTGGGCCAGTCGTGCCGGCGGAGGACCTTGTACCGGAACGGGTACGGGTACTGTTCCGATGCCTTGTGTGAGACGGTGACGACGTCTCCTGCGCGAGGATCCACGGTGCCCCCAGGTCAGAACGGCGGGTCGTCGTCGAACTTCGACCCGCCGGCGGCGGCACCGACCGGCTGGTTGCCGGCCCACGGGTCGTCGGAGTAGCCGCCTCCCCCACCGCTGCTGCTCTGGGTGCCGGACGACCCGTAGCCTCCGGAGCTGTCACTGCGCTGCAGCTTCTGCACCTTGGCCGTGGCGTACCGCAGCGACGGGCCGACCTCGTCGACCTCGAGTTCGACGACGGTGCGCTTCTCCCCCTGCTGCGTTTCGTAGCTGCGCTGGCGGAGCCGGCCGACGACGACGACGCGGGCGCCGCGCTGCAGCGACTCGGCGACGTTCTCGGCGGCCTGCCGCCACACGGTGCAGGCGAGGAACAGCGGGTCGCCGTCCTTCCACTCGCCGGAGGTGCGGTCCATGAAACGTGGGGTTGACGCGACACGGAACTTCGCGACGGCGATCCCGGACGAGGTGAACTTCAGTTCGGGGTCGTCGGTGAGGTTCCCGACGACGGTGATGGTGGTGTCTCCAGCCATTGGGGTGGGGTCCCTTCGAGGTTGCTCAAGCATCTTGCGTCTGGCCGGTGCGGCGTATTCCGCACCGGCCAGGGGTCAGTCGGTCCGGTCGGCCGCGACCATGTCGCGGATGTCCACGAGCTGGTCGAGCTGCTCGGCGGCGACACGGAGGTCGCGGACGGCGATGATTCCGTCGAATGCCTCGTCGGCGGCGGACGGGAACCCGTCCGCGCGCATCCGCGCGACGACGGCGGTGGCGGCGTCCAGGTCGTCGGCAACGACCGCCTTCGTGATCTCGGCGTACCTGGCGTTCAGGTAGGCGCGGGCCTCGGCCTCGGGAAGGATCCGGTCGGTCATTCTCTTCACCTCACTGGGGACGGTCACGGGTGGTCGCAGGCCAGGCATGTTTGAGCCCGCTCCCACTTCTCCGTCTTGCCGACGGCGGCGGACTGCAGGCAGCCGCAGGTGTCCAGCCGGACCAGGTAGCCGCCGTCGACGAAGTCCCACGTCAACATGTCGTCGGCGGCGAGCTTCTCGTGGATGGGGCAGCCGGTCAGGTTCGGCCGGCACGACAGGGGGTGTTCCAACGCCCACGAGTCACCGTCGACCCGCAGGACGTGGTCGGCGGTGACCAGGAGCGGGTCGATCGCGGCCAGGGTCACCTGGACCAGCTGCTCACCGAGGTTGGTCCACATGTCCCGGGTGGCCTGGTCCAGTGCAGCCCAGTCGCTGGTCGTGTCCAGGTCGCCGGGGAGGACGGCGTCGCGGTTGATGAGGCCGTCGACGATGCCGCGCAGCGTCCGGCCGGCGGCGTGACGGGCCGGCTCGGGTAGCGCGGCCGGGTCGTGGGGCTTCAGGGGAACGAAGCTGGTCATGATCCGAGTCTCCTATCTCGACACACAAGGTGTACGGTTTTCAGCCGATCGGGGGGCCACCTTTCGGGTCGCCACCTGGCCAGGGGTTACCTTTCGCCGCCGGCCGCGATCACCGCGGCGCTCCGGTACGCCTCGACCTGGTCCGCGGGAAGGTTCCTGGCCTGGTCGGCGACGCGGTCCAGTGCCCGACCGGCGTCGGCGCGGCCGGCGACCCACCCGTACAGGTAGGTACCGCGGCCGAAGAACCAGATGGCGGCGGCGACACCCACGACGGAGACGACGTCGAACCACACGCCGTCGGTCATGACCCCGGCGACGGCCGACCCGATCCCGACAACGGCGGAGATGACGGCTGCGGCGTGGGCAAAGCGGGCGGAACGGCGGACCCACAACGGGTCGCGGGTGATGCTGGGGGCGGGGGTCTGGTGTTGCACGGGGGTCCTCCTCAGACCGGGGCCTAGATGATGGCCATGTCGACGAACCGGGACAGGTGCAGCTGTGCCGCCACCGTGATCGTGTCGGTGGGGCCGTTGCGGTGCTTGGCGATGATGAAGTCGGCCTCGCCCGCGCGGGGGGAGTTCTTGTCGTAGTAGTCGTCGCGGTGGAGCAGGATCACAATGTCGGCGTCCTGTTCGATCGCGCCCGAGTCGCGGAGGTCGGCCAGGTTCGGCCGCTTGTCGGTGCGGTTCTCCGGGCCGCGGTTCAGCTGACTGATCGCGACGACGGGGCAGTCGACCTCCTTCGCGAGGAGTTTCAGGCCACGGGACAGTTCGGCGACCTCCTGCTGCCGGCTCTCGGTCCGCTGTGGGCTGGTCATCAGCTGCAGGTAGTCGACGACGATCAGCCGCAGCCTGTCCCGGGCCTCGCTGTTCTTCACGATCTGCTGGTTCAGCCGGCGGGCCTTGGACCGGATCTCGGTCAGGGTCATGTTCGGTGAGTCGTCGACGTGCAGCGGCGCGTCGGAGATCTCCCCCATCCGCCGGGCCAGTTTGATCCAGTCGTCTTCGGACAGGTTCCCGGCGCGGAGGACGTGCAGCGGCACCCGCGCTTCAGCGGACAGCAACCGCAGGATGATCTCCACTTTGGACATTTCCAGGGAGAAGATCGCACCGGCCAGGTTGTGCTTCACGGTGGCTGCCCGGAGGAAGTCCAGGCCCGCGGTTGATTTGCCCAGCCCGGGTCTTCCGGCTACCACGATCAGCTGACCGCCGTGGAGGCCGTTGGTGAGCTTGTCCAGGTCGGCGAAGCCGGTCGGGATGCCGGTGAGTGCACCTCCGTTCTCGCCGGCGGCTTCGATGTGGTCCAGGGCGGGTTGGAGCAGCTGGTCCAGCGGCGACATGTCGTTCCCGCTGCGGCGGGAGTTGACGTTGAACAGCAGCTGCTGTGCCCGGTCGACGGCCAGGTGCGGTTCGTCTGCGGGGCTGAACCCGATGTCCGCGACGGCGAGGCCGGCTTCGGCGAGGCGGCGCATCATCGCCTTGTCCGCGACGATGCGGGCGTAGTAGGTGGCGCTGGACGCGGCGGTGGCGGAGGCGATGCAGTCGTGGAGGTAGAGGACTCCGCCGACCTGGCCGAGTTGTTTGCCGAGCCGGTCGGCGACGGTGATCGGATCGGGGGTGATGTCCTGGTTGTACAGGTGCAGGATCGCGTTGTAGATCGTCTGGTTTCGGAGGTGGTAGAAGTCCGTGGGCTGGATGATCTGGTCAGCGTCGCCGATTGCGTGGCGGGACAGGAGCATGCAGCCGATGAGGGCGCTCTCTGCGGCGGCGTCGGCGGGGGGTGTGCGTTCGTGGGTGCTGGTGGTGGTTGCGGTCATGGGCGTGGCCGGGGCGTGGGGCTGGGTGTGAGCATCGAAGCTCCGTCTCAGTGGTTTCCCTCGGTGGGGAGGTCCAGTTCTCCCACCAAACCGCAACCATACCGGAAGCGGGGGTACCGATCAAGTTCTGGCGCTACCTAGCACACCTGTTCGAACCAGGGAGGGGCAACACGCCGACGTGAACGTTCTTTGTTAGACCTGAACGAGGAGGTATGGGACCATGAGCGACATGACGACCGACGAGCAGTTCATCGCCGACGTGGAACGCGCCGCACGCGCCGTCCGCGCCGCGGCTGCCGGCGCGTCCATGAACGGCATCCCCGACCACGTCATCGCACGACTCGTCCGGGAAGGCATCAGCGGCGTCCAGCGCCTCGCCACGACCCACCACATGCGCGACCGCCTCGAGCAGCTCGGCTACGAGCCGACCGGTGAGTCGATCACGCCGCCGGTGATCCCCGAGTTCACCGACGTCGACCCGGGCCACGGACAGCCCGGCGACTGGGACTACCGGCCGCCGCAGCTCCACCCGATGATCGGCCGGCGCCACGCCGCCTGACCCGACACCACAAACGAGGCCTGACCGGATCCCGGTCAGGCCTCGTTTCGGTGTTCAGGCTCCGTAGTCCCGGTCCCACCACATGCCGAACTTCTTCTGCCCGCCCTGAACCTGCGTCACCCGCCCCTGCTCACGCAAATAGGCCAGATCCTCCTTCGGCGTCTGCTCCCGCGTCGTGAACCGGGCGCCGAGGACCGCCTTCACGACGGTCTCCGTCTTCCGCCCGCCAGGCCCGGCCTGCTGGATGAACTGCACGATGAATGTCCGGCGGCCTTCCCGGTCCTGGTCCGGCTCCGGACCAGGACCGGGCTGGGAGTGCGGGTCGTACCCGGTCGTCGGGAGCCGGTCCAGGCCAGCGAGGAACCGCTGCTGCTCCTCCTCCGGGATCGGCGGTGGAGACGCCGGCCCGGGCCCGGGCCGCGGCTGGAACGGTGAAGCCGGCGGAACCGGCGGAGGTTGCGGCATCTGCTGCGGAGCAAACGG
>JACCDR010819689.1_pt1 | contig 10113 bp, 14 predicted proteins | sample 7446431 | NCBI WGS metagenome assembly JACCDR01 (sample SAMN15323443, study PRJNA562643) | freshwater metagenome | isolation source: river surface water | place: USA:Blue River Watershed | collected 2017-08-17 | reverse complement strand
GGCAGTCAAAATCAGCAACAAGAGGAATCTCACCATAGTCAGTAGTAAAAGCAATACCGCTGAAACCACCGGTGAACTTAGTAGTATTAACATAGCGCCGCTGCTGCTCTAAAAGATTAGCATAAGCGCGACGAACACCAAGAGAACAGAAACCAACAGTAGTCGTACCACCACGAGTACGAATCTTATCGATCATATTAAGCATTCGACCTTCGGAAATGGCACCGGCAGTCGAATCCATATTTCCAGTCCACGTAGAGTGAGTGATATTATAAAGAGCACCACCACCCGTACCAAGAGCGTTAGTGTTAGTTAAACCAGCAACAATGTGCTCAAAACCAACAGTCTCTTTACCACGTGAACCAGTACGCGTCATAAAGTCACCAACAGCGACTGCGGTAACAGTGGCACCAAGAGTTGCGGTCCAAGTACCGTTACCATTGTCAACGATGTCAGTAATTTCAATATTTGCATTGTTAAGTACAGGCACAGTGTTGTTGTCAGTAGCGTCGTAAAGATCGACGAACATTCCAACTTCAATGTACTGAGCGTTGTTAGTAACAAAAGTAGTGGTAGTACCAGAAGCTGCGACTGCAAGAATACCAGTCGTAGTTCCGTAAATCTGTCGGTTAGAGTCTTTCTTAAGACCTTCCCGAATACCTTCCATTTCCTGATCCAGAACACTTGCAAAAGCCTGAGCGTTGCTCTCAGCTAATTCAAAAGTCTGGCCAGAAAGCTGAATCGCGCCATACAGATAAGCAAGCTTAACCTGCGCATCACGATAATCTTGCGTCTTCGGGTTAGGAAGAGCTTCCATCTCATTACGAGCGCCGATACCGTGATTCCGCTTAACGCGAACAGCAAATCGCACATACTTACCACCGACAGAGTCAGTTTCAACACCTTCGGAAGTCTTCTGAATGCGAGAAAGAGTAATAATTTCAGACTGGAGCTGATCCCTAACGCGAGGCTCATAAACCTCTTTAAGAATGTTGCTCGCAGTCGTCATAGTAGTAGTGATAGCTACTGCCCTCCAAATTAGGCTAATTTAACTTATAACTAGTAGTCTAATTAGGGCAACTACGTTGAGGATTTAAGTCCTCAGTACAACTTAGGACTGCTTACGTTCCTGCATAGCATGTTCCATCATCTGTGCAACTAAACTCTTAGTATTAGCACTATCCAACTTAGTAGGATCAATACTGCGTGCAGGAACTGCGCTACCTCCACTACCCATAATCATAGGAGCAGGGCGACGCTTACGAATGTCAGAAACTTTCTTTGCATAAGCTAAATGAGCGTCTTCAGCAGACATTCCACCATGCACCATCCGCATGATAACTTCTTCTTCATCAACTTCATCGCCATACTTCTTCTTTAAGTCTTCTAATTCTTTATTTAAGGCTGCATCCTGTTCGGCCTGTCGCTGTTCTGCTGCAGTCTGCTGCCTCTGTGCAAGAGCAATCTGTGCTAAAGTATCAATTTGCTGCTGCATTGTTTGAATACGAGGGTCATCCTGATCACCCTCTTCAATTTCTTCGACAATTTCCTTAGCTTGCTGATTAGTAATACCTAATGCATTACCAATAGCTTCATAAACTTGCTTAGGATTATTGTCGATCATTGTAAGAATATTAAGAGCATTACTAATGTGATCTGGAGCAATATTAGACTTTGCAAAATCTTCGTACTGCTTCAGCGGCTCGTACGGCTTGACAGTCTCATCAATCCGACTCTTAAGAAGAGGAGCTAACTCATTCCTCTTGTCTTCCGGAAATGCACCTACAATATCGTTCCACTCAGGACCTAAACCGTCATAGAGTGGCATATCTCCCGGAGGAGTAGGCTGTCCCATTTTACTTTCCTGCTCTCAATCGCTTTAAACGACGCTGAAGTGCTTGTTTTCTTTCTTCAGCAGTTGTGGGAACACCAGATTTAGTTTTTGCACCACGAGGAACAATAGTCTCTTTCATCTCATCATTTTCTTCATCATCCCAAGAACCAGGAGTCTTAGCTTTTCTTTTATAAAAATCTGAATAACCTGTTGCCTGTCCAGCCATTAGAGAGATCCTGGGTCATCTAAGATTCGAAGCTGATAATCTTTATCATTTTCAGTCATAGTAGCCACACGGGCGGCAGAGACTCCTAATGCAACAAGTCTACGATCCTTAGCACCTGTGCTAGCTAAAGCATCGCTATCAACAAGCTTAGCAGTGTCACCCGAAATAGGAGCAGTAGCAGCAGCGGGAGTAAATGTAATAGTGGTCGAAGCTGCGACAGCAACACCCGTAACACGAAAAACTTTTTCTTCTTTGAGGGTTCCAGTACCTGTATTAAAGAGTTTAAATAAATCACCAATACGAATATTATTAGTATTAGTGCTAGGAGTAGCGTTAGCTCCCACCATAGTAGTCGTAGTACCCGTAGCATTTGCAGTAAACATTACAGGTCCCGTAACAATACGAGACTCATAATCATCTTTGTAGCCGCGTCGTTTATCTACATAACCAGGAGCAGGTGCACTACCAATCTGATGTGTCACTGCATCATCCCTTCTCCTTCTAACTCAGGCATCGGCTCAGGTCCAGTAGTTCCTTGTTCTTCCTGTTCCATTTGATCCATTGCCATTTCCTCATCTTCAGGATTTGGTGCATTTGGATCATTAGGATCCATACCTGTCAGAGGATGCTGCATAACTCCTGCCAAAGCTTCCATATGTTGATTAACATGTTCTTCAAAAAGACGCTTAGTTAAAGGAGAAGCATTTTCAAAGTTCTGACTCTTACGGTAGTTATTGTGAATCTTAATATGAATTTCATGGTTATCATATGTATTTACGGGAACAAGCAGCGGTGGTGTAAGTGACAATCCAGAATCCGGATCCTTAGTGGGATCAGTTTCCACATCTGGATTGCCTTGCATATTCAGCATTGCTTCTTGCTGTTTAGCCATCCACTCTTGTTCATGTGCAGCTTGATCTTCTTCAGTAATAACACGCAATTTAAGATTTTCACGCTGTGCTTGTCGCTGATCAATTTGAATCTCTTCATAAAGTCGATTAAGACCACCCACCTCCATAAGTTCAAGACCTTTATCAGCGGGAATGAATCCCATCTTCATAAGATCCATAATGAAGGCTTGTTTAGCTGCTCTAGAAGTTGGAAGAGCACTCCCAGATTCAACTCGAATGTCACTATTATTTCTAAGATCTGTACCTTTGAAAGTACGTACATCAAAGGAGCTTTCAATACCTACAATCTTAACAGTTCGCTCTTCATCCCAGAAAGATTTAACATGACTAAGCGATTGACTAGCTACTTTTTCGATAGCTTCTTCAATTGAAGTGTAATGAGTTGAGATTAAACTCTCATCTTGTTCTTGCAAGAAGCTAATAGCGGTAGCTGCGGTAACTCCAGGCGGTGTGCTACCATTGCTTACTTCATGCTGACCACTAAGATCAGACATATCAGTATAAAGCCTATCAACTTCCTGTGTTACATAATTAGGAAGATTCTGCAGAGGCAATGGCTGGGGCATATCAAAACCAAGAGCTACTTCAATAAGGAGACCCGGCTCACTAGTAATCTTTTTAGCATCTACCGATCCCTTCTGTGCCATAAGCTGTGGCTTAGCCATTTTATTTTTAGCTTCAATAATCTGACCTCGCGTACGGTTTAATTCTTTCTGTACGGGAATCAGATCTTCAATAATAGAAGTAGTATAAAATTTCCCAGTAGGCACAGAATCTAATTTAGCAATAGGATACTGACCATGTTCATAAGGCCACTGATCAAATCCTTGGACTAACTTATCCGCAGCAAGTGTAAACATGCCACCATTAGGAAGTTCAGGAAGATATCCGGGCTTTACCCAAATCTCGAGAATTGTAGATTGATCTTTCTTGCTGTCATGTTTACTAACTCCCATAACACTGTGCAATGAATCATCAATCTCATCAAGTCTGTGGTCCGTAATTTCTATACCAAAATTTTGACGAATCCATGCATTACTTTTAGTTACCGCCTGTATAATATAGGGCTGATCTTCAATCTCTGTAGCCATTAAATCTGGAACAAATATATGAAAAGGATTTACGTTATTGATACAAATATCACCATATATATTAGGATCATAAGGATCCCTTTTAGTAGAGTCCCAATAAGTTTTAATAAATCCATTACCAATAACAGACTGCCAAAATACAGCTTCTCTTAGTGTTCTATTAAATAGAAGCCTCCGCCACAGGGAGTCCCAAATCTGTTCTCCCGCTTGAGCGGCAAATACATCAGCATCTTCGCTTGAAGAAGGAACAACAAATGCATTAGGCTTTTGAGCCGTGAGACGAGAAATCTCTTTGCGAATGATTCTACGAGTTTGATTAATCACAACACGAACCCTATAGTAGGGAGCTTTAGGAACATACAGGTCGAAGTTTCCACCCTGCTGAGTATTCCTAAAGACTACGTGCTGATTACCTGAAAAGAAAGCGTAATTTAAATACCATTGACGTTCTTGACGAATACGTTCATTTTGACACTTATGAAACCAGTCCATTCCAATTGCAGCAAGTCTATCCCTTTGCTTGTCAGCTGATCTACCCTTTTCAGTAAAGAAGCCGACGCTAGTCAATCCCTTAGGATTATCGGGATATGTCATCGGAAGTGCTCAGATGTCAACGGGGCGGAAGTATGACCAACACCAAAGTCTTCGATAGAATACAAGCGAACATCCTCATCTGTTAAAATTACAGATTCAGTAGCTCCATTAAGTTGTGCCACCCTTGCAGCTTCTGACTCGTCATCTTGTGAGACATATTCATTATTATCATTAATCGGAGTTGAGGAGCTCTGTAAAGCTAGGAAGGTCTTCACGTCTGGGGCTTGTAGACGGTTGAGAAGATCCTGATTCTGTTTCATCAGTTGTAGATTTATCGGTTGCTGTCTCGTCAACGCCCACACTAGTAGTCCTAGCTGAATCACTACCACCACTAGGAGCAGGTAAGTTATTAAAATGCTCTTTCACCTCCTCAAAAATAGTTAAGATCTGTCCTTGCAAATCTGAACCCTGCTGAAGTAAAATATCATCACTTAAAAGCTTTGCTTTAAGTGTATTGATTTCACTCCGCAGGTTGTCGTACAACCCTGTATTAGATGCAATGTCATGAAGACATAGAGTGCAAAGATATACAATCCCCCACCAAGGAAGATCTAGACCGAAGTCTACGTAACCTCTACCGTCTTGCTTAGTTGAACCACAGTTTGAACATTTACCAGGTTTCATCATTGGAACAGGAACAACACGGTACTTACTCATACGCAACATCTCCAGATAGTCAGGATCTCGTTCCGTTGGCAGTCTGCCATATTTGTGAATAAATCGATCTACAAGAGAGGTCATAACACTTCTCCGAAACCATATTCATCCACACTATCACTGTGCATCAAACCAGTGTCGACTTCCCAAGGAAAGTCAGTTTTATTAGTTTCGGTTAAGCTCTTAGCTTGGGATAGTTTTTTAACTTCAGGTCCAAGATGCGGCATGTAGTTGAAAAAGTAACCAGCAGAATCCATTGAGTGATCATTCTTTTTATTCGGTTCTTCTCTTCTATTGTTCCTATCTGCAATTTTAGAAGAATGATAGATCTTGAAAGCCCAGCCTCTAGCTTCTTTAATCGTATTAGGACAATCTTCTGTGATGTGCCACTTATCGTATTTAAGATATTCATTCATCTTATTAATACGACCTGGTACATCTTTAGGAGCTTGCATTAATGGAATTCCGTGACGCCTATATTCTTGAAGAGCAGATGTACCGGTAATTCCATTTTTCTGACTCATTGAAGGGTCACCCATGTATAACTGGGGTATAATTCCTAATTCTGAGTTAATCCTTCTAATTTCTTCTGTAAAAGTTTTAATGACTGTTTTATTTCTGTAGATCTCTCTGAAAGTAACTACATCCCCCTGTGGCGAAACTGCATGCCATAGAATAGCTGTAGGAGCATTAAAACCATGATCAATAGATACGTAATATGCCCAAGTTTTTGGATAAACGCTACTTCCCGGGATAATGTGCCTATTAAAATCAAATTCGGTAAGAACCAAACCGCCTTTAGGTACAAAAAGACCTTGACGTCTGACTTTTTTCTCGTCTTCGTCAAGGTCATCATCGAGGAGCGCTAAAGCTTTTTTATTTAGATGGGGATTATCTGTAATATCAACTTCAAACATATCAACGTTTTTGTTTGAAGTTGTAATAAATCTATCAAAAATCCAGTCCTGGCCTTCAACTGGAGTCATAGTCATAAACCAGACACCGTTGAAGTCGATTAAGCGTAAACGACACTCATTAAAAATTGCTTGCGGGCACTCCTCATCCAACCAAATCCAGTGTCTAGGTACTCCTGCAAAAGAATCTACTTCTTGCTGATGTGTTTTAATTTCAATTTCGGAACCGTTGCGAAATCTAAGTACCTTGTCGCTACTACTCCATGATCTATCCCACGAACCATCTATTAGTTCACTAACAGGTGTCCACTGCTTTAACACAGGTAAAATAATCTGCTTAAGCCCTGCGTCCCTGTCAACTGTTACAATTCTACCTCGGGTAGGTACATCATGAGTCTTTTGATAAGGATGTCTACCTATAGCTCTCCAAATACCTTCTACTGCTCCAGCAACAGTTTTACCAGAACGGTTACCGCCCCGTAAAATTCTGCCCAGCTTAGTAGACTCGTGAAATTGTTGATGTATGGGCGAGTTAGGCTTATATGCAAGTACGTTTGGATTCCTTGCAGCTTCTTTCAGACTAACTGCAAGTTGTTCCATGAAATCCATTATGTACCTAAACCAAGCGCTCTTAGCGCATCAATAACTGCTTGCATCTGCGCTTGCGAGTAAGTAGCATTAGCAGTTGTAGGGAATCCTACGTTAATACCTTTTCCAATCTTTCTTGAATTTTTTCCATTATGATTATGATCACCAGGGCTCGCCTGATCATGTTGAATACCCAAAGTATGGTGTTGAGCCACAGAGCTGGAATCTACATCTGAATTGGCATGAAACTTATTAACTTCATTAGATCCTGGAGTTGGACTTGTCATGGCTGCCTCTGATATCTAGCAAACCAGTTTACGCCATCATTAATTGCCCAACTGACGTAACCTGTTTCTCTTAACTCTCGGAAAGCAAAACCTGAATTCATTCGTAATCCGAAGAACAACTGATCTGCTGCTCTAATGTGACACGTCATAGGAAGTCGTGCAGCGTTGTTATTGTCGTCGTATGTACTAGCACTTCCTACAACAGGTGCAGTACCCGGTGTGTTGGTGTAACCTAATAAGTTATTAACAGGAAATGGCAATGTTATATAGTATAAACCCATACCTGCGTTAATACCGGCTGTTCCAAATCTAAATTCTCCCCACGTGTATATCTGATCAAAAATTGAATAGTAGTATCCCTTAATAAAGCCGCCAGTTCCTAATACAGGATCAGTGGTGTCGGCTTTAAGTACAGGTGTGTATGTCTGTAAAGGATGAGAAGTTAGACATGGACCTGCGAATGCGTCAATCTGATCACAGTTATACGCGTTCTGTCCTACAAAATCCTTAATAAAGTTTGATCCCTGTGGCGTAATTAAATTTATACCCATTACGCAGCCGCCGTAGGGTACATAAAGTAACCAGATAGTCTATCGTTCTGTGCAAGTACAAAAGGATCGTTGAATGACCAAACAAAACCGTTATGCTTACGCCAGAACATAGAACCACTTGAAACACTTAACATTGCAACTAACACAGTAGCATTAGCCACGTTATCTGCATCAAGTAAATAAGCCTTACCAATAGGAACTGAATCATTAAACGTTAGCAATGCAGGATCAGCAGCAAAGGGAAGATTAATTTGATATAAACCAGATCCAGGAACAAATCCTGCACCACCAGTTAAAATTCTGTAATTTCCATAAACCATTCGAGGATGATATCTAATGTATTTACCTTCTGTAAATCCTCCCGATCCTAAAGTAGGAGGAGAGCCAGCAGTCCATGTAGCAGCGTAAGTTGTAGCACTTTTTCTAAACAGTCCATCAATTATATCCATGTTTGTTGCATTTTGACTTGCCCAACCAGGATATGTAGGTAAGTTCTCTTTAATAAACTCATCTTCATCTGGCTTGATAAGGCCTAGATTAGAAGTTACTGTAGTACCCATCATAACCTCTTATAGAAGAATGAGCCACAGAAGGCATCTCCAGTGGCTAACGTATAGGGCATTCCATTAGTAAACAAACGAGAAGTTTTAGCTGGGGAAGTAAACGCCTCAGTGAGTAATCTTACGTAAGAAACGCCACCTACAGTTACTAAATCAAGTGCGACCGTACCAGAGGTGGATGCGGCAGATATATCCAGAACAAAACCTTCACCAATAACAGATGGAGAGCCTGTACCTGTGTCGAAGGCATTTCCGATTGTATGAAAACTTCCATCAGCGGGAACAGGAAGACTAATTGCATAAAATCCATTACCTGAGGAAACTCCAGGATCGACAAACTTAATTACAAAATTCCCCATTATAAAACCGTCGATATCTTGATACTGTCCTTGCCTAGTTCCTGCACCCACACTAGGAGCTGTAGTCTGTGCAGCTAAACTGGGCGTATAAGAAATAGTAGTAATATCAGTCAAGTCAGCAATAATTAAGTTGTTATCTTCACACAGTTTAGTGAATCTAACCCAGTTTGCCGCTAGTTCTCCATCAGAAGGTTTGGCTAGACCTGCATTAGGTGTAAGGTTAACTACCACGCTGGTACCTCTTTAAATTACCTGGTACTGCATCAGCTCTATAGGTAGTTTTACGTGAAACGATATGCCTAACAGCTAAGATATCTTCGTAGCTAATAGCTTTTCGAGAAGCTTTATCAGGAATAAAAATAGAAGATAATCCCCGGTACTTAGCTCCATACTTTCTGTATGGCGATTCTTCCTTGTTAATCATTAGCCGAAGCCTAACTGCTTCTTAGCGTGTTCTAATTCAGGATCATCTTCCACAACTGAACCTGTAATAGCCTGTGGCTGGGTAGCTACTTCTAAAGTTCTATTTGCAGAAGCTAATTTGATGTCCTGCGCAATAGCTATGATAGTTTCAGGATCTTTAACGTGCTTTTGAATAATTTCTACAATAGCCCGTAATAAGTGTTCACTCTGTGGCGCTTCTTTACTGGTTAGTTCTCCAGTTGTTTCAAGCCAGAACTTAACTGCGTTCCAATCACCTTTATTAATCTTCTTAGTAAACTCAGCCACAGCTGTGGGTCTAATATTAGTTAAGTTACGGTCTGCTAAACTGTCTACTAGGTTCTTAAAAGCTGGATCGTTTAACCATGCGTAGTAAGTAGCAGGTAAAATTCCTAATTCATCTAGCTTGTCCTCGTTACTTCGTGTGTCAGCAAAATTCATTACTGTAATAGCTGCTGAAACTTGCTGATCAGTTAATTCTTCTCTAGTGTGCTGCCTAAAGGGAATGCCACGCTGCTCGAGAGCTTTGATAACAGGCTGTCTAGTCAAGTAGTAATTTACTGAAGTCTGCCTGAGGTGCGGTCGTTCAATTCTTAAATGCTCAGTTACTTCTTCAACTGTGGGGACGTAACTCTTTAAAGTCCAATTAAGTTCGTAATAGTTAATCAGTGCTTTTTCAGCTGATGTAAGAGCGTTTTTAATAGCGTGGTAACGGCTTTTGTAAACGTTTTTACCAGCCAATCTATTTCCTGCCCCCTTTCCACCTCCTGTGCGGGTAATTTAACTCTGTAGGCATCTTGGACACATTCAGGATGCTTACATTTAAACATATCATGATATGGAGTCATGTGTTTAATCATATTTACCTTCAGCTAAATCTTTCTTGAATCTAGCCCATTCCTCCTTCTCCATCCAAATCATATCTTCTGGATATTTACTGTTTCTAAGATAAACAGCATTAGGAGCGTCTAGAACTTCAATACAATTAGTGGCACTAGTGCAATCTTGAGATTTTCTCCATTTTAGCAACTTTAGATTAGCCACCTTGCCTGGCTATCCCTTTATTAGCCCAAAACATAGCTTCTTCTAGTTTAATAATT
>JACCDR010134362.1_pt1 | contig 10113 bp, 20 predicted proteins | sample 7446431 | NCBI WGS metagenome assembly JACCDR01 (sample SAMN15323443, study PRJNA562643) | freshwater metagenome | isolation source: river surface water | place: USA:Blue River Watershed | collected 2017-08-17 | reverse complement strand
GGCGGCGGCATAACATGGCACTCACAAAGGGAAAGGACCTAATAATGTGTGACACCAAGAAGGAAATCGGCACATCCACCTACGAGATGAAGGTCGCCGGGCTGAAGGTACTCGGCGAGGCAACCTACACCTCCGACAACTTCACTCTCGCCGGCGATATCTACCGGGCGATGGAGAAGTGCCGGGTGGCGAATGAGCCGAAGAATAACAAGAGCCCGATCTACTGGCCCGCAGGCACCGGCTCGGTCAACATCGTGCAAATGGGTGATGAGCACATCCGCAAGGCCATCGCCAGCCTCGCTTCCCGCCTCGGCGACACCTACGACAGCTTCTGGGATGACAAGACCAAGTTGAAGTGGATCACAACCTTCACCGCCGAACTCCAGCGGCGGGAGGAGGAGGCTGCGTCGAAACGCCGCATTGCATCGCAGAAGGTTCCGGCGTATTCTGTAGACCTCGGCAAAAGTCCCATTCACTGGACGTGGGTCAACTAATTAGCAGCAGCAACCAAGGAAGGACATCCCACATGACTGAGAAGGCAGAACTCTCCTACGAGACCATCCTCGCCCGGGGCTGGGATAACATCCCCAAGCCCAAGTTCCTCCCCGACGGCAGCTATCGCTTCCGTTGCGCTAGCGCCAAGGCCATCCAGCCCAAGACCCCGGATGGCAACACCCGCGTGAGCATCGGCTTCGAGCCCCAGGAGCCGATGGAGGATGTGGACACCGAGGCCCTGGCCGCGTTGGGAGAGGGCTACGACATCGCCGAGAACACCATCTGGGTCACGATCTGGCTCCAGCGGGCGACGGACTACGCCAAGCTCCGGAATATCATGGAGAAGTGTGGCCTCAACCTCGACGACTACGTTGGCAAGGACGGGTTCGAGAACTCCCTCAAGGCGCTCAAGAACACGGAATGCATCGGTGTGGTGATCAACGGCTTCGACAAGGACGCCACCGGCGCCCAGGTCCCGGTGAACAAGATCACCACGTTCTCTGACCTGAACTAAGGAGACAACACATGGCAGGAAAGAAGGTCAAGAAGCCCAAGAAGGGTGCCGCCAAGGGGGGCCACGATGTCCCCGGCGGTAAGAACCCGATGGCCGGGGCGGTAGCTGCCTCGCGCCGGGGGACCACCAAGGTCCCTTACGGGAAGTGACGGGCCAGTGACCGGGGAGGGGTAGAGAAGGCTAGGGGGTCCAGGGAAACCTGGGCGTCGCCCCAAGCGCTCCGGAGGCAGAGAACCCCCTCACTAATTTTGGAGATCACAATGCCAGCACCACGCAAGTCCCGCACCTCCACCGCCCTCGGGCGCGGGGTGAAGGGGCAGAAAATCCGAGACGCCTACGCTGACGCCCAAGCCTCCCTTCGCGGGAAGGAAAAGGCCAAACTCCCCCACGAGAAGGGGACCGCGTTTAAAGGCGCGGTGAGCATCGCACGGAAGGGGAAGAAGTCGTGACCGCACGCATCAGAGAAGTCAGCGATGACGGCTACCTATCCCGAGAGTTCCTCGACCGGATCGCTGCGCTCGAAAAGCAATCCCATGACAACGCCGACACCCTCACCAAGCTCTTCATCATCTGCCGAACCCTCTGGTCCGCTGTCTTTGGCGGAGCAGGTGGAAGCGTGCAGGGGAAAGGACCCGCGCCCAGTCTTATACTACCGGGTCTACCGCAGCAGCAAAAGGAACCGCTGCTTCTTGCTCAAGACCGAAACCTCCCGGGAGCGGGCCGAGAAGGCAGCACGGCTCCTTAACGAGCGCGACAATCCCGAACGCATCTATTGGGTCCAGCCCCTCTATGCCACAAGACGACGGCCTTCTCCCCCTTCACCTACGGCCGGTGCCGGCGCAGCTTCCGCGCCGGACCCCGTGCAAGATAGCTCTGATAGGGGAGGCCCCGGGGGAGCGGGAAGTGGCGAGGGGGCAACCCTTCGTCGGCCCCTCCGGGTCGCTCCTGGACGCGATGCTGCGAACAGCGGAGATTGTCCGGGATGACTGTCTCGTCACGAACGTATACGACACGAAGCTCACCGACAATGACGTGTCAGCCCACGCGAAGGCGCTGGGCGATCAGTGGCAAGCCTTTCACGAAGGAAATCTGGGGCGTCTGGCCGGCGAAATCAGCCGGGCTTCCCCGAACCTACTGGTTGCCCTCGGCGGCACTGCTCTCAGTGCGCTTGCGAGTGTGGCCGGCTTACAGACACATCGCGGCAACGCCCGTATGGGTGCGGGCGCGTTTGCGGGATATAAGGTATTCCCTACATATCACCCAGCAGCAATTCTACGCCAGTGGTCGCACTATACCGTGGCGATTGGTGATCTGGTCCGGGCTGCTCAGGAGGCTGAGAGCCCGACATTAACATACCCCCGTCGGGCGCTATACATCACCCCGACGATAGAGGAAGTTGAAACCTTCCTCTCCGGTCCCTGCCGGGACACGGGTTTGCTCTCCGTCGATATCGAGACGGGGTGGGGTCAAATCCGTGGAGTTAACTTTGCACCTAACACATCTGAAGCCATGTACGTCCCCTTCATCTGGCTCTCTCGGACCAATCGCTCGTATTGGGCTACACCCGAGGACGAGGAGCGCGCTTGGGTGGCTGTACGCGAATGTCTTCAATCCCCCACCCCCAAGGTGGGTCAGAACTTCGCCAATTACGACGTGGTGTGGCTGCTGGAACGCGCTGGTATTCGCGTCGCATCTCTCACGCACGATCTTCGCCTACTACATAAGTCCTTATACCCGGAGCTTCCTGCAAATCTACAATTCATGGGAAGTGCATACTCGCGACAAGGCGCTTGGAAGCACTGGGGTCGCGGCAAGAAGCACGGCGGTTCGGAAGAAGATAAGCGCGACGCTTAGGGGGTTCGATGTCAAAGCTCAAGGTATATCTCGCAGCACCGTACAAGGATCGCAAGGCACTGTGGCCCATTCGCTCCTATATCAACGAAATGCCTAACAACTACGAGGTGATTGCCTCGTGGTTGGATGAGCCGGATGGCCTCACATATGAGAACGTGAGCGATGAATGGCTTACCATCCAGGCCCAGGTGGACTTGGAGGAGGTGCGCAACACAAACGTGCTCATGGTCTTCCCTGGAAACGGAGCCGGCCACCATACTGAGTTCGGTGCTGCGCTCGCCCTCAACCGGGCGAACCTCGTTGTGATCGGAAAGCGGAATAACATCTTCCATCACCTCCCCTTCGTCCAACACTATCACACATTTGAAGACTGGGTGAAATCACATGAAAATGACACTGACAGCGGATCGAGTATACCGAAAGCTCCAGCTTAACGCCCACGGCGTTTACGAGCAAGTCCCCGTTGACGTGAAGGTCTTCGAGGCAGCGCAAGGGGTGGGCGCCCGGATGGAGCCGAAGCTCACCGCCCTCCCGCAGGACGTATCCCTTGTGAGCCTCGCGATCAGCATGGCCCGTATCGCCGATAGCCTGGAGACCCTCGAACGGGTGGGCTATCACCGCTACAAACGCGAGCGCCGTTCCCTATGGAAGAAACTGACGGAGAAGGAAGATGCGGGAAGTCATTGAACTCTTACTCTGGATTGGACTTGTAGCCTTCACCATTACGCAGTGCGTCCCCTCCAAAGTGGCCGCCCACTCCTGGTATCCCATCGAGTGCTGCTCGTCGCTCGACTGCGCTGAGGCCCAGATCGAGAGCATCACCATCCCCACAGGTGAGCGCTCCCTCCCAATCACCATCGTCAAGACGAAGTTCGGCACCGCCGTGGTCCCCCCGAACTTCCCCCTCCGCGAGAGCAAAGATGGCCAACTCCACGCCTGCATGCGGCCGCAGAGCGATGGGACCATGAAGCTCCTCTGCCTCTTCGTGCCGCCGAGTATGTGATATGGAAACTCTCACCATCCTCGCAGTCATCTACCATCTCCTCATGACCACCCTCATCTTCGTCAAACTCGACGACATCCACAAGAGGCAGAAGCTCTAATGCTCACAGTCAAGGTCGAACTCAACTCGGCCATCACGGGGGAGACGACCCTCCTCGAAGAGATGGTGATCGGCAATATCGGCCGATCTTACGGTGAGGGCACTCACCGCTGCAACTACGTCGCCAAGGTTAAGGGGACCAAAGGCCCCCACCTCGCAGGGGACAACTACATCCCAGACGCCTGGATATGTGAGCCCACCACAGGCTGGATTTACGACTACAACCGCCGGGAGAACCACGTCTGGAACCTCGTCGCCCTGGCCCTTCTCGCGAACGGCTACGGCGACAGCGACAACTTCCCCGCCACCACCCTGATAGGCCCCGCCGATGCGAACAGTGAACCTCCATCAAGCCCAAACACTCACTGGGGACGAGGCATTCGCGGCGTACGCGTGTCTCGACACAACGGGGACGCTGGAAATCTTCGAGACGCTTCACCCGAGGCTGAACGAAAATCAAGCCAGGACCTACGCGTGGTCCAGGGCTCAACTTTCACCTTCGATCACGATGTCCCTCCGCGGGTGCAGGATCGACCAGCTAGGAAGGCAGGAGGAGCAGGCAAGGCTGAAGCGCGAGCTAGCAAAGGCAGTCCGCGCCGTAAGCCAACTCCCGCTAGTCGTCGAGCGATGGGACGCAACGGACCTGGAACGGGGCGCCTGCACCAAGAACCCAAAGCCCCGAAAGGGGGGCGCTCCCGGGCTTCATAAGTGGCCGCGGCAGAAGGTCACCGAGCCAAAGCTACTGGACAGTGAGAAGCGCTGCGAATACTGCGGCGCTTCCCGCTTGAAGCCCAAGCCCTTCGAGGCATCCTCCTCCCACCAAGTCCGGACCCTCCTGTATGAGAAGCTCCGCGTCCCGAAGCGGTATGGGAAGACTGGGGAAGTCACAACAGACGACGACGCGCTGAACTCGATCAAGGACAACCCCCTTGTATACGTCATCCTCCCCACACATGCTACACGACGAAAGTTGGACGGACTGTCGGAGCTATGCGAGGCCATCCTCCACTTCCGAGACCTGGACAAGCAGCGCCAATTCCTCGAGGCCAAGCTATCTCCTCGCGGTCGTTTTCATGCCTCATTCAACGTTGCAGCAGCTTGGACCGGAAGGTGGTCTTCAAGTAAAGACCCCTTTCAGAGGGGCTCGAATTTCCAAAATATCGGCGAACAGCACCGGCATATTTTTATACCTGACCCTGGACGAAAGATCGGATACGCCGATCTCAAGACCGCTGAAAGTCTCAAGGTTGCTTATCTGGCAGGGGATGAGAATTACATCGAAGCCCACAAAGGTGACGTCCACACCTGGGTGTGTCGCGAACTCTGGCCACACCTCCCCTGGACCGGCGACATCAAGCAAGACAAGCAGATCGCGGCTAACAATTACCCGGAATGGGACAATGTACCTGGACATGATTACCGTTTCCAGTCCAAGCGCATCCAGCACGGTACTAATTTCGGGCTTACTCCCCCCGGAATTGCTCGAATTGCTAAAATCCCAATAGCGGCCGCCCTCCACGCCCAGCGCCGGTACTTCACTGCCTTCCCGATGATCCGGGAGTACCAGAACCACATCGCCGAACGTGTCAAGACCCAACTCCCTCTCTACAACACCCTCCAGCGGGAAGTCAAGCTCTTCGGCCGCCCGTGGGACGACCACACTCGCAAACAGGGCCTCGCCTTCTGTCCTCAAGGCTCGGTGGGCGATGTCCTCAACCTGGGGCTTTACCGTGTGTGGAAGGAACTCGACCCCTGGCTGGTGGAAATTCTCGCCCAAGTCCACGACGCCATACTATTTCAAACCCCCGTTTCCCGCGTTGCTGAGGCGATACCGCGCCTACGGGAGCTTATGACCGTCCGCGTCAATGTGACCGACTTTACAGGAGTGTCCCGTGAGTGTATTATCCCGGTAGAAATTGCCATCGGCGACAACTGGGGCAAGCAAAATCTAAAAGAATTTGACAAGCAAGGGAATAAACTGAGGCTGAACCCCAATGGATTGGTCGAAATTCACTGAGAAGTTGCTCAATAAGCCTAGGGAGCCTCGCATCTCTCAATTCGAGGCGGCTATGGCGCAAGAGGGCGGCTCAATTCTAAGGGTGGCGGCTCTGCATCCTTGGCCATCTTGGACACTGGGGGAAGCGCATAGATTAATAGAGGCAATCATCCGAGAATTGGCTGAAACAGAACTAGCGAGGAGAACATGAGCAATGACGGGACCGATCCCCTCCGTGAGCCGGGCGGAGCTAGCGCGCCTCAGCAAGAGCCTGAGCAGCATGGAGATTGCGGACATCTGCCGCACTACGCGCCAGAATGTCGAGAGCCGGCTCGCGAGGATGGGGCTGAAAGCTGTGGCTGCCAAGGCAGCGGACGGGACGCACATAGGTGCTCCGAGCACTCTGACGTGTCGGCTCTCGGATGGGGTAGTTCTGGTCGGAGGGGACGCCCACTACTGGCCTGGGGCGACTAGCACCGCCCATCGCGCATTTTGCAAGTTCGCCCGGGACCTCAGACCTAGCATAGTGGTGATGAATGGAGACGCATTTGACGGCAGCACAATCAGCAGCCATCCGCCTATTGGATGGGAGAACCTCCCAACGGTGGCTGAGGAGCTTAGTGCAGTCCAAAACCGGCTGTCGGAAATTCGACGAGCTTCCCCGCGCTCACGGTTCATCTGGACCCTCGGCAACCACGACGCCCGTTTTAACCGGCGTCTTGCCTCGCTGGTGCCGGAATTTAAAGGTGTTGGCGGAACGCGGCTCGTTCACCACTTCCCGGACTGGGAGCCCTGCTGGGCGGCGGAGGTGAACCATGCGGTTATTAAGCATCGCTATAAGGGAGGAGCCCACGCCCCATATAACAATGCTCTTCACTCCGGGCGAACCGTCGTTACTGGCCATCTTCACAGCCAGAAGGTTACGCCTTTCAGCGATTACAATGGAACCCGCTACGGGGTTGACGCGGGTTGTCTTGCAGCCACAACGGGACCCCAGTTCGAATACTGTGAGGACAACCCGAAAGACTGGCGCTCTGGCTTCGCTGTTCTCACTTGGTGGAAGGGCACTCTCCTGGCCCCGGAACTTGTTTCGGTCATTGACGAGGGGAAGGGAATGGTACAATTTCGCGGAAAGGTGATCACAGTATGAAACGCATTGATCAAATGTCAGATGATGAACTCGTGGACCTCCACCTCCGGCTCTGCTTTCGCCCGGGTGTGGTCGCCAAGCTCTACCTTGAAGAACTCAACAAGGAGCTTGAAGATCGCGAGCTAGTGCAATCACTCAGAGAGAGGGTACAGGAAGATGTCGTACTACACTAACCCCAAATTCTACGCCGCGATGCTCCTCGACGCGGTGGGGCAGGATGACAAGGCAATGGCGATGCTTGGGGTGAAGACCTTCGAGCAGCACCAGGAGTACCGCCTCAACGTAGCCGTGACCTGCCTCGTCGCCGCGGTCCCGGTGGCCTTCATCGCGTTCCCCTGGACCCTCGCCGGCTCTGCCGCCCTGGGCCTAGTCGCCGCGAGGAAGATGCAAATCAGGGAGAAGAAGGAGAAGCAGCATGCGGCCGAACAAGCGGCGATGTCCCCGGTGCAGTTCACAGCAGCATTGGACAGCCAATTCGGGGGAACTCAAGTGGATAAAGCTGCCGCCTGATTGCCAAGACCCAGCACAGTGTATCAGAACAGCCACGACGGAGAACTTCAATGACAGATCAAATCGCAATGCAGATGGGGCTCGGTGAGCCCCGGGAGGCGACGAAATGGGAGAACATCAAGGTCGCGCTGAAAACGCGCACGAAGGCCATCGCTGGTCGTATGAGAGCGAGCCGCCTATTACGTGCGACGCTCGTCCTGGCGACGTTAGGGGGTGTTTTTGCATCCGGGTGGGTCTCCAGCCAAAATATCACTGCCCCTGGGAAACTCTGCGAATGCCCCCTGAAGATCGAGACGCCGACCGCGGGCAAAGCGAAACCTAAGCTCGAACCCAAGAAGTAATCACAATGATGCGCTCTCCACGCTGGCGGGGTTGTAACGGCGGGAAGGTTTGTGATATGGTCTCCCCTCGGGGCAATCACGCCCCCAAGAAGGAGAAGCCAATCATGGCCGAGTACACCAACCCAGCCCTTCCCGTCGTGGTAGGCGCCGGCGTAGGCAATAACTACGACGATCACTGCAAGGGCTTCGACCCTGCGTCCGCCGCGCTGGTGGGCCAGGGTGATGCCGCTGTGCAACGTCAACTCCTCCAGGAGAGCGTCAACCGCAATAGCAAGGAGAGCGCCCTCTCCCAGATGGAGAGCCGCTTTCAGCTTGAGCGTAGCTTGAAGGAAAACTCCATCCAGGCCGAGCGCCTGGAGAGGGAGAACCAGAGGGTCATCACCGCGGAGCATGACAAGACCCGCGCTCTGATGATGCAGCTTGACAACGAGCGTAAGGTGGCCGAGGCCACCAACGGCCGCTTCTCGGCGATCGAGGCCATCCTGGCCAAGCTCGTCGCTGGCGGTGGGGAGTAATGAACCTGGGGGAGCTTCGGCTCCCCCATCTTTCGGGAGATGGGGATGACAGCAAGGCCGGAAATCTACAAGCTCTCACAGCCCTCTTACTACGACGCGAAGTCGGAGCAGCTAGCGAAGAGACACCGGGAAGTGATCGACCAGAAACGCAGGGCTCACGGGGAAGAAGCCGACGATTACATCTTCGGCGGGAAGCCCCTCCCAGAACGGGCGACATCTCGGGAGATGGGAATGGCGGTAGCAGATACACTAAAACAACGACACAACATTCACGGGGACTATTGGGAGCAATCGCGTATCAGCATGTTGATACTGCGAGCTATGCAGTTATCCGCAAATTGGAAAGTTCTTGCCCCCTCAAAAGAAGAGGCTCTCATACTCATCGCGGTCAAGCTCGGCCGCATCCTGACGGGGGACCCTAACGCAGCGGACCACTGGCATGACATCGCCGGTTATGCTCAACTCGTCGAGAACATCATCAATGGGAAACAAGCGAACGGACTGCCCGAACCAGTTAGAGCTAAAGCTCCAACCACCAGAGAAATCGTTGAAAGCATTACTGGAGCGCCGAATAACGAAGCCCACGCGACGGCGGAAGGACCGACCAATCCGAATTGGGGGAAGGGCCAAACCATAGGAGAGGCCAAATGTCAGATCGAGACCGTAGACTTGCCCCTTACGTCTTCGCGATTTGGGGTGCCCTTTGGGCGGGAGCGATTACCGTAATCATAACCCTGGGCTAGTCAAGAGGCTCAAACGGACTTCGGGGTGGCGGGAGTTTCCCGATCCACCCCATTTTCTTGCCGAACTCGAGGCACCACTCCGCGAACCTCGCCACGGCCCAGATGGCGGAGAACACCGTCGCGATCATTGGCGCGAGCCCCATCATATACGCCCCAAGGGCGGAGAGGCTCGCAACATCAATCCCAGCTTTCACGGTGCTCTCAAGGCTCAAGGTTACCTCCCCTGAAGGCGCATGATCTTCTTGAGCAGGTTGTTCATGTGTATCTTATTCCCCGATCTGATCGCTTCCTGCATGTCCTTATACGCCTGATCCAGGTGTGAGGCTTGGTTATCATTCGCCGGCTTTAGCCCGCCCGCCTTCATCATCCCACCTGAGTATGCCTGATGCGGGCCGGCGTTCATATACCCCCGCTCCGCCTCATCCGCCTCATCCCGCTCAGCCGCCATCCTCTCGGCCCCGGAGGTGTCCCCAAAGCTCCTCGCCACACCGGGGGCGAACTCATACTCAATATCCCCCTGATCGCTCGTCCTCATCCCGGGGGCGAACTGCTGCCCCATGATCTGCGGCCGGGCGAACTCACCCGTCCGATCCGCCGGGCCGCCTAGTTTGGAGATCGGAGGCCACCCCGGCGTCCCCGCTGGCATCTGGCCAAAGCCCGGGGTCTCACCCCCTGGCCTGGGCTGGGTGACCTGAGGCTGCCCCATCCGGCGGTACTCCGCCTCCTGGGCTCTCGTGTCTTCAAACCGCTCATTCTCCGCCCACTTCTTCTCCTCGGCCTCAAGCACGCTCTCCGCCGACATCCCAGCGACCTTCTCCAGCGTCCGCCACAGGTCGGGGATGTGCTCCAACCCCAGCTTGGTGAACACCTGCTCGGCCGCCTTGGAGGTGGGC
>JACCDR012054511.1_pt1 | contig 10114 bp, 16 predicted proteins | sample 7446431 | NCBI WGS metagenome assembly JACCDR01 (sample SAMN15323443, study PRJNA562643) | freshwater metagenome | isolation source: river surface water | place: USA:Blue River Watershed | collected 2017-08-17 | reverse complement strand
CGCCGCCCGCGCCGCCACCGAGGCCGCAGCCGCAGCCGAGGCACAGCGCAACGACGGCGACGAGAGCAACGCGACGGACCACGCAGACGAGGCCGAGGCCGCAGCCGCCCGCGCCGCCACCGAGGCCGCAGCCGCAGCCAAGGACGCCGCAGACACGAGCGACCCGGAACAGGCGGAAGAGAAGGAGGCAGCGGCCAACGCCGCAGCCGCAGCCAACACAGCAGCCCGCGCCGCCGCCGCAGCCCGCGCCGCGACGGAAGAAGAGGCCGAATAAGCCGAATCCGGGGCGGCGAACAAGCCGCCCCACCGACCCAGAAGCACGAAAACCCGCCAACAGACGCCCGGCGAAAAGGGGGAGGTGACGCCAAGTTATGCGTTGCGTTCAACATGTTGCAGCCAAGCCATATTGCACACGCGCCACATTGCGCGCGGGGCCGAGTCGTGATAGACTCGGGGGGCGGGGACGAATCACCCCCCGCGAGTCGGGCGGCGCGAGTCGCCCACCAGACAGGAGACAGACCATGACGACCGTCACGATCGAGACCATCGCCGCCGCGCTCACGGACATCGAGGCCGCGTGGGGCGTACGCCCTCGCCTCGTCCTCGCCTGCGCCGGGGGCAGCGACCAGCACTGGCAGATATACCACCCCGACCATCCGGACATGCCGACCGCCGTGATCCTGATGGACGGGACGATCGAGGACCACCCCGACAGCCCGATCTGACACGACAGGGGCGGCGATAGCCGCCCCGCCCGACAGCAGCACGAAAACCCGCCACTAGATGCCCGGCGAAAAGGGGGAAGTGACGCCAAGTTATGCCTGACGTTCAGGGTGTTGCAGCCAAGCCACACCCCACCCCCGGAAGAGGTGTTGCACACTTGCCACATTGCGCCGACCGTTCCGCCGTGCTAGACTGGTGTTACGGGGCGAATCACCTCCCCGCGAATCGGGCGACACGAGTCGCCCCCCAGACAGGAGACCACCCGATGTCCTTCCCCCTGCCCGATGGCGTGCGCCTGCACCACGCCACCCTCGCCAAGGCCACCAAGCTGGCCGAAATGCTGGCCGCTGAGTACCCGGCGCTTGCCTTGACCGCCGACACCAACGACGTCGCCGTCACGGCGTGGAACGTCCACCACTTCCAGCAGGAAGAGGCCGTCTACACCGGACCCAAGCTTCCGGACCTTGCCGACCTGCTCGACACGTGCGACGACCTCGGACTCGACCCGGAAGAGAAGCCGGAAGGCGAAGAGGACGACGAGCCGAAAGCATCCGGCAGCGTGGTTCCCGAGTCCTACCGCCAGCAGTACAAGCAGGCCAGCACCAACGGCCAGACCTGTGGTGACTGGCTGGCAGAGTGGCTGGTAGCCGAAACCCACAGCCTCCACGGGCTGGTGGTCGACGACCTGACGGCGATCTTCGTGGCCAATGGCCTCGACCTTTCCAAGGGCTGGGGCCTCCTCCCCACCAGCGGCCAGAAAGGCTGGGTAGGGCGCTACCGGATGAACGGGCGGCAGGTGCTGGAGAAGGTCGTGGCAAAAGTAGGCCACGTCTACGACGCCTCCGGACACGCCGTCTCGGTTCCGCAGGACTTCCTCGCCACCCTCCGGGCGAAGCACGCCAAGTGGCTGGCGAAGGAAGCGAAGCGCCTCGAAGCGGCACTCGCCACCGCTGGCAAGAACGAAGGCGAAGCGGGGGAGTGATCCCCCGCCCCACGGGGAGGCGACACAGCCTCCCCGCCTTTCTGCCGGAAAGCGTCGTGAGCGACGTTTCCCCGCCGGAAGGCGACCTCAGACAGGAGAAAGACAAGTGGACACCAAGCTAGAACTGACAGTCAGCACCCTCAAGGACGTGCTGGCGATGCTTCGCGAAGCCGACGACCTCGGGGAAGGGGGCGACTACAACGACGACGCCATCCGCCGCATCGAAAGCACCCTCCAGTTGATCGGGGAAAACTCCAATGCGTGAAGTCCTCGACACTGCGATCCTTGTGATCTTCATCATTTCCATCTTCTTCGTGCTTGGAAACATCGGCGCGCTGCAAGACCCGCTTCTCGTCTATTGACAAGGCCACCGTGTCGTGTTACACTAGTGGCACGACACGAATCAGCCCCTGACAGGAGACTTTCATGCGACTCACTTTCCACGCCTTCGCTGCCTCAGCCCGCCCCGTTTCGGACGCGTTCTGGCAGGAAATCCAGACCGCCTGCGACCCGGTTCCCGCGCGCTCTTCCTGCATCGAGTTTGGCGAAGGCTACCTCCTCGAAATGCGCCCCGATGGCTTCTATCCGCACGCGTGGTGGTACTCCCCGGTGCAGAAGGCCACTCTTTCCGAGGCGATCGAAACCCTCTGGGAGTGGCGGCAGGAGTGGACGGACCCGGAAGGGAACCACCCCAACTACTGCTAAGTCGATTCCGGTGCGGGGCGGCGTGTCCGCCCCCATCCCGAGGCGACTTTCCCTCGACAACCCTGACAGGAGACTTTCTAATGGCACAGATCACGAAACTCTGGATCGCCCAGACCCGATGGCTCGGCGGCGACGACTGGACGAACAACGTCTACGTCGGTTTCTCGCGCGAAGACGTGGAAGCGCAAATCGTCGCCACCGCCAATGAAGACGTGCAAGCCGAAATCGCTGAGACCGGGGAGGACTTGAGGCTCTACGCTTCCCTCGAACAGCTGGTCAACGACAACGGAGGCGAATTTCTCGTCGACATCTACGAGGAAGTCCGGGTTACACGGGTGCAGAAGAGCGAGGGCCTCTCCCCCGCCGACCAGATGCTGCTCTACTTCATGGGCGACAACTGAGGCTTTTCCGGTGAGGGGCGGCGTGTCCGCCCCCATCCCGAGCAGCCTTTCTCGCTCGATCACCCTGACAGGAGATTTCCCATGACTTTCCACCCCATCTGCCTCGAAGACGACGAGGCTCTGAACAGCGAAGAACTCAACGCCGCGTGGCGTGCGGCTAAGGTACGTCTGGCCGTCGCCGCTGAGACCTACGGTTTCCCGTTCTGGATCAACCTCGATGAAACGGCGTACGCGTACAAATCGCCCATCCACTACCTGATGGAACGGGGAGAAGAGCACGACATCGACGACATGTCGTCCGCCCTGCAGGGTTTCAAGGACACCGCGTACCGGGTGAATAATTGGGACATGGCGCGCGACATCCTCTTCCCGTGGTTTCACGAGGGCGAGGAGTACAACGAAGCCTACGACGATTGACGGCATCGAGACCCTATGCTATAATGAGGCGTGACGAATCATGCGCACATCAGCATGGGGTCTCCGCGCCCAGACGCGCCCCGCCCGTGGCATATACGGCACGGCAGCTATGTATATAGCTGGCACATAGACGCGCGCCGCCGCGCCCCCACGCCGTGGGCGGGGCGGCGGTATAGACCCACCCACACGCGTACACATACGCGCCACAGCAGCACAGAGGACCGAAATGGCTAGCATGAAGACGAAAATAAGGACTATGGGCACGTCAACCGGGACATGGCGCTCTTCCATCACGCTGATGAAAGGGGGTAGTGACATGCCGACCTACCGAAAGACAACGGAGAGCGACAGCGACACGGAGGCAGAAGCTATCGCAGCCGCGCTCGTCTACTACGGGCGGTACGTCGAGCCGCTGCTGCGGGCACTGGATTTCACTCTGGTGCTGGACATCGAGACAGCGAAAAAGGAGGAGTGATGCTACCGACGAACAGACGAATTTCCGCCTCGATGCAAAGCAGGCCGAAAGACGACCATGAATTGAGCCTCCGCGAGGAATGGTACGCAAGGAAAGAGGAGTGGGTGAAAGATGGGTGCCCGAGCAGCGCACCTTCCAAGCACGCGTTCGACTTTGTGGACAGGAAGCTGAGCGATTACCTGTGGAACCGGGCCAAGGGCGAGATTGAGGCGGACCGAAAAGCACACCCAAGGGCGAAAAGGAACGCAGCCGTGGGGAGTGAGAAGCCCGGTGGAGGCGGGCGAATACTGCCGTAGAGACGAAAGAGCAAGCGAGACCGAAAGAGGGCGCGACGGGGAGAACCTGTTGCGCCCTCAAACGTATGATGCTGCAGGCGCAGCATGACTCAGCCACGGGGGGCCTGTGACCCGGAGACCACCTGTACCACCTGCATACCGAGGCGGACGGAGAGAGGTGTAATTTTTTAAAACGGTTTTATCCCCCCCCCTCGAACCGTAGAGTTGGTGGGTAGGTGGTACAGGTGGTCGGTCGCTCTTTTCGCCCTAACGCTCTGCCCCGTGTCTCCGGGCCTCTCCTCCCTTTCGCCCCCTGACCGCCTGTAATCTCCCGTGCCCGGTCGTCGCATTCTGTCAGTGTCCCCGTGTCTACCTCTCGACCCATAATCCTCGCCCCGTCCACCTGCAACTCTCCACCTCTGTCTGTCCTTCCCGCTAATCTCCGTACCGCCTCTGGCCGACCACCTACCACCTCCGCCGAGTTGTAGGTGGTACAGCCGCAGTGTAACTGTGCAACGCTGCACCGCAGCATCCACGGCTCTCTTTCGACCCCTTTTGCGTTACTGGTTGACACCCTCTCCCCCATGTGTTATAATCGTCCTATCATCAGCAAGGACGCACCATGGCACCCCCTCTTGAACTCGAACTCTACTTCCACCTCGACCAATCCTTCCACTATCTCCGCATACTTGATCGCGGCGTACCACGGGACGACCTCGTATACTTCCCGATGGAATACTTCCGTCCCCATGCCATCTACATTCATGCGTCAGCCACCGCCCCGCAGCCCGTCTTCGCCACGTTCTACTTCCTCTTTACGCCAGACCCGAACCCTCTGCTCTACGTCATGGCGTACGTGAGCGACATCCACCCGGAACCGCTGGCGGCGGCAGGTCCATGGAACCCCGAGCGGACCGAGAGCGGCTGGAAACTGTCGGTCGCTTTCGTGGATGTTGAGGGTTCACAGCCCGATCAGGGACTTTTCGAGGTCGAACTGGTACAGTCCACACAACCGGACGACGCGCTGGTCCACTTCCATGACCCCGACAATTTGGGGTACACCATGTGCAACTTGCCCGTCCTCGTGGGCGAACCCCATCCCAACGTTGCCGCAATCTGCGCAGTGTGCCAGTCGAAACGCCACGGGGAATCCGCCCTCCTTTCGGCCCTGTCCAGCGATTTTGATTACCTTGACGCTGACAATTCGTATCCGGAGGAACTGTGAATTCGAGCCTCCTAGAGGCTCGAGTGGGCCACGAACTCCGTGCTGGATTGACACAGCCATGCCCCACGTGCTATGGTGGGGGACGCGAGAACGAACATGATCGACCCAAGTCGATTATGTTAGAGGACGGGACACATGACTGAAACACTACCGAACAATGTCGTAGACCTCCACCGAGAGGTATCAATCCAGTTGCTCAAGTCCACGACCGCTTTTGCGGTCAGGACCCCGAGGGGCCAAAAGGACCCCGGTCACTACAAGTGGGACCCCAAGACGAACAACCTCGAAAAGTCGCACCAGACCATCTTCCAGCTGGAGCGCGGCGACGATAACCCCGGCATACACTTGCACGGAAAGGTGGTGGACGTCGACATCGACACCGACAACCCGGTGCTGACGGCGGCGCTGGACCACTTTTTACCACACACCGCGCACGTGTGGGGCCGTGCATCGAGGCCACGGACACACAGGCTCTACGAAGTCACAGGGGTCGGGGACATCTTCCAGCCGTCCGATTTCGGGTTCCTTGAGGTCATCCAGAAGTACCCCGAACTCAACGTCGAGTTGCGCGGTGGCGAACCGAAGAACGCCCAATACTCGCTTCTCCCCGGCGCTTTGCACCCCTCGGGCGAAGCCTACACGTGGCACGACATCGGGGCGGCACGCTCGACACTGGTGGCGGTGGACGGTCTGAAACTCGTAGCGGCGGTGCGACTGGCATGCGTTGCGGCACTGATCGTCCCGTACTGGATTGAAGGCCAGAGGAACCAGATGTGTATGGCTCTTTCGGGGTTCCTGCACCGGGCGGCACAGCACGTGCAAGATATGGGAAACATGTCTGGGGTGTTCTTCGACAAGAATGAAGCAACGAGGCTCTTGCGCGGGATCATGGAACTGGCAGGAGACGATCACACAGACTACACCATGCGGATGAAGACATTCGAGAAGACATGGCAAAAGGCAGACGAAGGGCAGGCCGTTCAGGGGGCCAGCACCATCGCGAAGATCACCGAGCGCCCTGAGATTGTGTCTCTCCTATACATTCTTCTGGCGGACAGTCAAGACCTGATCGAGTTGGACGAGTTCATGGAGAGGTACGCGATCCGGAACAACACGTCGAGCGTCATTGATCTCCAGAAGGCAGGGTCGAAAGGGGCCGTGTACATCATGTCGGTGCACGACCTGCGCAACTCGACCATGCACAAACTGCTCACAGCAGGCGGACAGGCAAGACTGATGGCCAACGTGTTGCTGGCGTCACCGCGCGCGATACGGGTGGAGGGGTTTTGCTTTCGGCCCGGCTACCCCCAGATTGTCGAAGAGTACGGGGAACGTCTGGTGAACCAGTGGCGCGGTTTCGACGTGCAGCCGTGGCAAGAGCCAGTCACGGAAGAGGACATAAAGCCCTTCCTAGACTATCTGTGGGACATCGTAGCGGACCAGAACGCGACGGCGTACGACTGGATACTTTCTTGGGTGGCCGACATATTCAAGGACCCGAATGACAAGCCGGGGACGGCGCTGGTGTTGGTGGGAAAACCGGGTTCAGGCAAGTCGGTGCTGGGGGCGCACTTCATACGGCGCATTATCGGAAAGAACCACACCACGCAGACCAACGCAATCGAGAGCCTCACGAATAACTTCAACGCGGACAGTTCAAACGTGCTGTTCATTCAGTGCGACGAGGCCATGAATACACGGCGCAGAGCAGACGCATTGCGCATGAAATCCATGATCACCGACAAGACGAGGCGCATCGAGCCGAAAGGGGTGGACGCCTACGAGGTCGAGGATTGCGCGCGGTACTACCTGACTTCGAACGAAGTGACGGACGCCGTGGCGATCGTGGACGGGGCCGACGACAGGCGCTATACCGTGCAGCACGTTAGCGAGAAGTACGCGCACCGGTCAGAAATGCCCTTGGACAAGAAGCAGGAGTATTGGCGCAGCCTCTACAAATGGGGCGACAACATCGAGAACCTATCGAAGTTGCATCGTTACTTCATCGACCTCGACTATGACAAAATGCTGATCCGGTCCCCGCTTTCGTCCAAGGCGCGCGACACGATGCAGCAGCATTCGCAACGTGGCTTCGATGACTGGCTCATGCAGATCGCTTCTTACGAGCACCCGCTGCAAAACCTACGCCAACAGGACCAGCGGACCGAGGAGTCTTACGTGTACAAGGGCAACCAGCTGCGCCCAACTATGTCCGAGTGGCCACAGTACGTGGCCTACATGAGGCTCGAAGAATCCTACGAAATGTACCTCCGGCGCAAGGGGATGCGGGCGACCACCACTTCCTTCAACGCACAGCAGATCAAGAACGAGTTCGTGTCAAAGGGCCTCTTGCTGCCCAACCCCGATGTGAAACGGGTGGACCATCGCAAGGAAGTGTGGGTCGGAGGGGAGTCCGTGCTGCAGACGGAGCGCATAAGGATCACCCGATTCCCGGCCAAAGAAGCAATCCTCAAATACCTGCACGAGAGATACGGGTTCGAAATCGATGAAGTCCAAGATGTGGATGTCACCAAAGATGAAGGAATTTCAGAACGACCTGACACCTCGAAACCAAATTTCTAGTCGCAAGAAAGAATTCAAGACCAAGAAGTCGCTGGAGCGGCAATGGAAGGCCGAAATGACCGCCGCTGTTAAGACGTGGTGGGGCGAGTGCCTCCACAAACGGCGTCTCTTCGACGAAGGATTCAAGAGCGGCTACGACTACCTTGGCACGGACGACTGGCCGATCTACGTCAACCCACGGTCCCTTTTCGAGGTGTTTTGCGGGGAGACCGGGCTGAAAATGGACTACAAGGACTTCTTCATGCGTTTGAGGGAGGTACTTGAAATCACCCCGGCCCAGACCACCGCGAAGTACGTCGGGTATAAGATGGTGACTTTTTACGACATCCGTATGTGGCACGAGCGCATCAGGTACGTGCATGAGGGTGAAATTGAGGGGGATTGACGACGACTCTCACATGTGGTATAGTGAGATATAGACGACGAATCAACCCGAACAAGGAGACACACACGTGACGACCAAGAGCATCATCGACCCCAAGTACCGGGGCAAGTACCGCGCCGACAAGGACTGGCTGGCCGTGACCATCGACAACCACGTGCAGGTCAAGCAGACCAAAGAGCGCCAGACGAAGAACGAGGACGGTTCCCCCGGCCCGACCGAAGTCGTGACGCTGAAGCAGACCCGCATCGACATGGACCGACTGTTCGCGCTGGCCGACGTCAACGGGATCGACGCCCGCGCCAAGTACGGCGATCAGGTCGAGCGGAAGAACGCGCCGGGTCGCCTCCGGATGACGATCGGCAACATGCTGCGCGCCGTCGCCAAGCGCCGTCACGGCCTCTTCGTTCCGGATACCGAGTCGGAATCGGGCAAGACGTGGGTGGACGCTGACGAGTTGTTCATCAACGGCGGCGAGAAGACCGAGAACCCGGATGGGTCCAAGATCGCGAAGACGAAAGCGGAACTGGCCGCAGCGGGCGACGAAGCCCCGAAGGCCGACGAGGAAGCGGGCGACGAAGCCCCGACCGAGGAAGAGACCGCAGCCTGAACCCCGGAATCGCGAAGCCGGTGGGGATAAGGTTCTCCTGTCCCTCCTGAGTTCCCCGCCACCTGAGCGATCAAAAGAGGCCGTTCCGTTAATTCGGGACGGCCTCCGACATGAAAAAGGACACCCGAAATGACTGGTCTGAACCTCGAAGAATACCTGACACTGCCCAACTGGCGACACGTCAAGACGGGCAAGCTGTACAAGATCGTCGGCTTTGTAACCAACGAGGCCGATCTGCGGACGATGGTCGTTTACCGATCCGCAAGCCACCCGACATCGTTCACCGTCGAACCCGTCTGGGTCCGTCCGCTTTCGGAGTTCATGGACGGTCGTTTCGTGCGACTGTTCCCCGGCATCGACCTCGGGAAGAGTGACGAGTGATGGTGGGCCTCCTGAAACCGAATGAACTGATGGTGTCAGCAGCGGCGTACGACATCCTGACGCAGGACGAGCGCCTCTCGTTCATGGAGAAGATGGTAGCGGCTTATTCCGTGCCATCGTTCATCCCGCACCCCAAGCCCCCCTCGGCCAAGAAGCCCAAGAACCGCGACAAGATCAAGGCGGCGCGCAAGCAGAGGCACAACAAATGAGCAGGCACAAAGCCCTGATGGGCGCGAACGACCGGAACATTTTCCATCTGGCGAACGCGGACGGGGACGTCCGCTGTGGGGCCTCGCTTTCGGGCAAGCCCATCACAATCTCGACTACCTTCACCGATCGTCAACTCACGATGTCCGTGTGGGCCTGTCGCGCATGTATGCGAGACGCGGGGATACAAGAGTACCCGGAAGGATACGCTCGTGCCTGAAGGGTGGTGGATAATCCCATATGCTATCTTAGGCGTACTGACGATAGTGGGGGCGTTGAATTGGCTACTTTGACGCGGGAACAGGCACTAGAGGCGGCGCTGTGGGAATGCCGCACTGACCTCATGATTGCGTCTCATAACGCCTTGGACGCGGCAAAGACTGACCCGCGTTGGGAAGGCGTCTTTGAGAAGCTGGATGCGCGCGTAAAGCAGGCTGACGCCGCCCTCGCCATGACCCCCGCGCAGGGGGTGGACGTGGCGGAAATCGCCAATCTTATTGGCTCTGTGCGTCTGCTGACCGACACCGGGGCGCACGTCATGGATGGCGAGGGGCTGACCTTTTCGCACAACGTTGTCACAAAAATTCTAGGCGACTTGGATGAGGCGCTGTTTCTGCTACGCGCCCTCACCCCGCCCGCCCCGGCCCCGTGGACGCCGCCGTCACAAACGGGCGTCTGGCCAGACTTCATCGCGCCGTCGAGGTACGAAAATCCCCATCCTGATTGGACCGATCCGGCGCTTCCTGAT
>JACCDR011662352.1_pt1 | contig 10114 bp, 13 predicted proteins | sample 7446431 | NCBI WGS metagenome assembly JACCDR01 (sample SAMN15323443, study PRJNA562643) | freshwater metagenome | isolation source: river surface water | place: USA:Blue River Watershed | collected 2017-08-17 | reverse complement strand
CGTTCCAAGCTCTCGGGGTTGCGCAAATCCTCTTACGAGAGCGCAATCTCGCCATTTGGGATACCGGCATCGGCAAGAGCCACCTTGGGCTGGCCTCGACGGCCATGTTGTTCGAAGACGATCTGATCGATCACTGCGTGTTGATCTGCGAGAGCAACAAGGTGGGTGAATGGTTCAAAGACTTCGAGAAGTTCACTCGACTGCGGGCCATCAAATACGCCGGAGCCGTTGCCAAGCGTAAGAAGCTCAGGGGTGATCTGCCCCAAGTGCTCATTGCCACCTACGAGACCGCTCGCAATGACATCGCCAAGAAGGAAAAGTTCTCTGGCCCCGGAGGACGCATCATCGAGCGTCTTGTTCCCAACGAACTGACCGAACGCCTCATGGGCAAACGAGTTTTTTTTATCTACGACGAAGCATCCAAGCTCGGCAACCGTGGGTCATTGCTCTACAAGTGCCACGAGGTGTTCATCAATGCCGTCACCGAGGCTGCCAAGTGTCGGATGCTGGGGATGACTGCTACTCCCATCGAGCGAGGCCCGGAGAACCACTACAACCTCGCTCGGCTCATGATGCCGAAGGGGTCGCTACCAACGGTGGTCCAGTTCGATGCCAACTACACCGCTGGCAAGGACGAGTTCGGACGTTACCGAGGGTTCCGCAACTTGACTCCCGAAGAAAACTACGAGAAGTCGATCCGACCCCTCTCGTCGTACTGGGACAACATCATGATGCGCAAGCGCAAGACTGACCCAGATGTCATCGAGCAGTTCCCCAAAGTCGATGAAAAGTTCTTGCCGATCAAGCTCTCGCCTATTCAGCAGGAGTTCTACGAGACCGTTGAAAGGGCTTTTGCCGAAACGGACGAGAACTCCTACATCGTGCGGCGTCAAATCGTGGCCCACCCACTCGGACTGATTCACAGCGATGGTGAGGTTGCCCGCAAGGTGGTCGATCAAGTAGGCGTGGCCGGGTTGAAAGCCATCGGGTCTGCCAAGACAGATGCCCTAATCGAGTACCTCGAACCATTGGCGGTGGGTCAGGGAGCACAGGTGGTGGTTTTCTCGTTCTTTGTGAAATCCATCGGTCAGTATCTCCAAGACGCCATGACCAAAGCAGGCATCAACGTGGTGCTCCACTACGGCGAAATGTCTGATCGGGACAAGGAAGATGCCAAGGCACGGTTCCGAGCTGGCAAGCATCAGGTGTTCCTCACCTCGGACTCCGGCAAGCGAGGTATCAACCTCCCGGAGGCTCTGTACGTGGTCGAGTACGAGATGGCTCTGACCCACGCCGACCGAACTCAGCGGCTTAACCGCAACCACCGTATTGACTCCACCCATCCTTCGGTGAGTCACCGCAGCTTCATCACCATGAACACTGTCGAAGAGTCCATCGCTCGCAACGTCATGACCCGCAACGAGTGGTCCGATCAGATGCTCGACTGGGATGCCGACGAAAACTTCACCACGGCCAAAGACCGCAAAAAAGCCCTGGCTACCGCCAAACGCTCCTGATACCTTCGGAGCTGAGGTCGGGCTGATTCGTTCCCCCGCATCCTTGGTTGAAGCTACGACTCCCAAGGAGAACCCATGTCTGTACGTGCCAAGTTTTTCGTGCAATCCATTGAGCGCACCACCAGCTCAACAACCGTGAAGTTGTCTGCCGTCTGCCGGGGCAATGACAACAAGGAGTGGTCGGCATACACACCAGCCGGTCAAATCTCCATGGTCATCAAGAACGAGCTGGCTTCATCTCAGTTCGAGCCAGGTGAAGAGTTCTTCGTGGACTTCTCACCAGCGCCCAAGACCAAAGAGGGCATGGAGTAATCCTGTCCGATCTCTCCTGAGTCCACTTGAAGTGGTGGAACCGGCAAAAGGAGACCAATGGTCGAGCGAGTATTCCCCCAAATCGAAGAGTGGTTGAAGCCAGCACTAGAGGCCAATGCCATGGGAGAGAACGTCAAGTACGAAATCTTCCCCATCTTCGATCCTCAGGGATCAGGTCTGAACCTCTACTTCATGTTCAGCATTCCTTCGATTCTGTTGGGGGAGTACGTGACGGCCATGTTGTCTGTGCCTTTTCACCTCGTGATGAACATTGACGAGAATGCGGTCAACAACATCGTCCAGAACGGTCTCCAACAGCTCCGGGAAGCTCGGACCTCACAAGCTGAGATTCCTGACCAGGCAGAGATGCAAGCGCACTTGCAGAACGGGAACACCCCCAAGCACTGATGCGCTGCGCATCACTTCATGTGGAGTAGTGTCCGGCACACATCTCTCTGAAAGGGAGTGTGCTCGGACCTACCGTCCGCCTACAAGGTCACATCGATTGATGCCCCTACAAGAGTCCGTCAGTGATGGGTTCGACTGGAAGACCGACCGGCAGACACCAACTGTCAGAGTGAGCGCATTCAGTCACACCTCGGGTGTGACCAGTAGCTAGACCCTTCAAGAACATCATTCAGTTGGGTCGTGTGACGGGCTTACACGTTCAGGGACCAGAGATGTCCAGATGACCAGAGGACTTGTCCAAGGTCGGTGATTCCCGCAGGCCAGAAGTTGCAACAGTATGGCCTCCCCTATTTCAACTCACCCCAGGGGTGGGCATACTTTGTCGTGTCCGAGATCACAAAACGTGATTCGTCCACAGAGTCATGCCACAGGGGTTGTCTCGGTGCCTTCGGCACCTTCGACTTCTAGGAGCTACCCCATGTTCCTTGTTGTCCACTAGGGAAGCTCCATGCACCCTTAGTTGTCATAGATGCACCTCTATGACGTGCGGGCAGACGCAGGCATACGAACCTTTCCTGCCGCACTTGCAAGCATCCTTGACAGTATGCTAAGGTTCGTTTGTACCCACCGCCAGGGGACTACTGAAAGGGGCATCCATGTCAGATCAGATCGAGCTTCTCGAACTCGACTACCACCGCAATGGTGTGACCGGAGCAGGCTTCTGGGCCGCTCGTATCAACTGGACTCTTGAAGGCGGCGAAGCTCGCCCGTTCCGGGTGGTCCACTTCCCTGATGGTGAAGTTCACACTGCCGTTTTGGCCGAAGACGTGGATACCATCGAGTTCGGTCACAACTCATGGCGACCCGAAGCAGCTCACGACTTCATCGTCAAGGCCGTTGCCGTCTACTGGCAGGCTCGGGACAAGTACGAAGAAAAGACCGACATCCTCGGCTGGTACAAGCTCTCCATAGCCGACAAGGCGCAACTGGTGGTCGAGCAGATGGGGGCGGTCAATGCCTGACAAGCCTCGCAAGGCCGACATCACTCAGCTCGACACGATCATCCGCCAGCTCGGTGACATGCGGGATCGCATCGACAACATGAAGCATCACTACGCCGATGTCATCTCCGAGGACTTGGGCGATGCCCTCAACACTGCGTGCAACGCCCGAGACGCCATGGTCCAGATCAGGGACGGTGAGCTTTGATGGCCGAGTCTCCGTACACATGCACCTGCGGGTGGGAGGGCAGTGAGTTCAGCGCCCATCCTCACGACAACTCTGCTCCGCCCGAACCAGCCACGCTGGCCGAGTGCGAGCACTGCCAGGGCCGCAGCAACCCTGACTGCCGCTACCACGGCATCGGTGCCAGCAACGCTCGTCAGGACAAATATTGGCGAGGTGTCCACTTCCCCAAGCTCTACGACAAGCAAGGCAACTCGTGGAAGCAGGTGATCCAGTGAAGTCCGCTCATTCATGCCGTATTTGCCGCCGTTGGCTCGAAGGCGAGTGTGTTGACGCCACGCCAGTCGAGAAGGTTGAACTCGAACGTCAGATGGCTCAGGGCTGCTGTGATGGTTGCTTGCCAGTAGCCAAGGAGCGAGCCTCTCAGCGCCGCATCCAAAACCGTCTGATGAGAGAAAGGGCCAAGCGGTAATGGGCACGTACTTCCTTGAACCCGGTGATTACCAAGCTCTCGTGCTGGCCGCAGCTCGGCTCGAACAACTCGATGTCGACCATAAGTACGAGACCATTGGCATGGAGGCCAAGAAGGTTGCCAGAACCGTCAACAAGTTCATCAAGACCTTCGAGCGCCCGCCGCTTAGCAAGGGGCAGGCGGCTTCCTACCGGGTGGGCCGGAACTTCATCCGCCTCGGTGACACCGTGAAGGTCAAGCCATCAAAGCCACGCAAGCGTGATGGTTTCATTGGCACCGTCACTCGTATCGAGTTGGCAGACGACCCCACAGCGCCGCCCAAGGCCGTGCATGTGGTTGGACAGGAGAAGGGGGCGTCATTCCGTGCTCTCCGGCCAGAACGAATCCAGCGCATGGCACAGAAGAAATCATGACGACTCAGCGCATCCGAGAGATCACCGCTCACCCCGGCAACCAAATCATTATTTGGATTGGTGATCGGAACGATCCCAGCCAGGAGCACAACTACGCCGTCGCTGTGCCTATTAACGATGCGCCTAAGTTTCTGGCTCAGTTTCAAGAGGCATACGCCAGGGCTATGCAGAATGTCGCTCTCGAACTGGCGGCAGGTGGGTGCCGGACGTGTGGCAACAGGCGATACGTGATTCCCGAAGGTGAGCCGGTGTTCAACCCAAGACGAGACCCATGTCCCAAGTGCATCCCGAGAGCGGAGGAACGCATCAAGAAGACAGCTTTTGGCTTGACGAAGCCTTACGAAAATGACTGATCGTGAGCACTCTCTAAGCATCCTTGGTACAATGGGAATAGAGAGGAACAGCAAGATGAACATCATCGAGAAAGCGATTCGCATTGCCACCCAGGCTCATGTCGGCCAGGTGGACAAGAACGGTGAGCCGTACATCTTCCACCCCCTTCGTGTCATGGAGCAGGCTCGCAACGCTGGTCTTTCTTCGTCGGCAGTTGCCGCTGCGGTCCTCCACGATGTGGTCGAGGACACCAACATCACCATCCAAGACCTGTGGAACTTGGGGATGAGTGACCGCACCCTCGAAATCGTGGAGGCGCTCACCAAGCCCGAGGGCACCAACTACAACCAGTACGTCGAGGGTCTCATTGCCTCGGAGGATGAAGAGATCGTTGCCATCAAGTTCTTCGACATGGTGGACAACTTCACTCGCATCAGCCAGCTCACCGATGAGCAGACCAAGACTCGTCTCTACGCCAAGTACGAGACCAATCTCACCAAGCTCGAAGCCGCACTCGGCCAAGACTTCATACTGAAAGCAGCTCTTTGAAGCCTGAAAACCCAATCCTCTACTGCGATGTCGATGGCGTGCTGAACGCTCTGGGCGGGCAGATCACGGGCCTTGACTACGACAGTTGGGGCGACTTCGAAATGACCGAAGGCGCTGGTTTTCCGTTGTTTCTTTCGCAGAAGATGGCAAAGGCCATCATTGAGCTGCCTGTTGAACATCGTTGGGCCACTATTTGGCGCAACGAGGCCAACGTCACCATCAGCCCTATGTTGGGCTGGCCGCAGTTGCCGGTGCTTACCGAGCCAAATCCCATTGCAGCTCGCAAGGGTGGATACAACTTCAAGCACTTTGGCGTGCTGGACGAGATCAGTGAGGAACAGCGCCCGTTCATTTGGATGGACGACGAAGCCATCCCTTACGATCACTCGGCTCTCGATGAGCTGGGTGTCAACTACCTCTTGATCGAGCCGGATGCCATGACTGGCGTAACTCCTGCCGACATCGAGAGCATCAAGTATTGGCTGGCAACCGGCGAACAGCCCTATCTGCCTAACCGAGATGCTGACTCTAAGGATTCTTGACAGTCAGACCGTTTGATGTGGTAATCTGATTCTGTGACGGTGACGATGAAAGATAAAAAAATCTCCACTTTCGCCGAGGCCGAATCCCGGCTCGCTGAGAGCCTTCCGGGGTACGAGTCCCGCTCTCAACAGCAGCTACTCGCTCGTACCATCGAGACTTCGATTGCCGAAGAGAAGCACCTGTTGGCTGAGGCTGGCACGGGTACTGGTAAGTCTCTTGGCTACCTGATTCCCGCCATTCTTTCTGGCAAGCGAGTCATCGTCTCGACCGCCACCAAGGCTCTCCAAGACCAAATCTTCGGCAAGGATGTTCCCTTCCTTGCAGAGCACCTTGGCGTTGAGTTCAGCTACGCCCTCTTGAAGGGCCGTTCGAACTACCTCTGCCTGAACAAGGCCCTGACCGTCGAAGCGAAGGATTGCCCAAGCCTCAGCCAGATCATGCAGGCTGCCAAGCGCCCTGGTTTTGATGGCACCAAGGACGGCCTTGGGTTCGAGGTCAATGTGTCTGACTGGATGCAGGTTGCCGCTGACTCAGATGAGTGTTCCGCTCTCGACTGCAAGAAGGTCAACCCCGAGTTGTGCTTTGCCGAGCAGGCCCGAGAGGTCGCTCGCAAGGCTCAGGTGGTTGTTGTCAACCATGCTCTGTTCCTGACCGACCTCGTGTTGGCCGAAGCCACTGGTGGTAACGCCTCGATGCTCGGTGCCTATGACGTGGTGGTCTTTGACGAGGCTCACGAGATCGAGGAATACGCAGGCAATGCTCTGGGCAGCCAGTTCAAGCAAGCGGGCCTCATCAACGTGGTCAGTGAGTGCCGCAACTACGCCCGTCGCTATGCCGCCGCCGCTCAGGAGCCGATCGAAAGCATTTCGACCTCGGTGCTCAGCTCCATTACTCAGGTCTGGTCGATTCTCGAAGAGGGTCGTATCCGTCAGGCCAATCTTCTGGCTCACGCCGATGAGTACGTGGCTCTTGCCAACGGCTTGGCCGAGTTGCACCAGATCGTCGCTGAACCTTCGTTCTTGGATGACGAGTTCGACACCACTGCCAAGAAGCGCCAGCAGCGCATCGAAGGCAAGGTCGGTTCAGTGGCCGTTCGTTTCGCTCGACTCATCACTGACAAGTTCGATCAGGTAGTTCGTTGGGTTGAAATCGAGAAGACCCGTCGAGGCGAGGACATCAAGGTCATTCGCTCGGCTCCCATTAATGTGGGCACTCTGCTCCGACCGATGCTGTTTGAGACCGATGTCACGGCCATCCTTGCCAGCGCCACTCTGTCGGTCAATGGCAAGTTCGACTACGTGGCTGGCCGTCTTGGTATCGACAAGTTCAACTCAATCGATGTCGGAACACCATTCGATTACCCCAACCAAGCACTCCTGTACGTGCCCAAGAATCTTCCGGCACCGACCGAGGGGTCGTGGGCGTCTCTGTCGCTTCACACGATGGAAGAGTTGGTGCGGGCCTCGGATGGTCGTGCGCTTCTTCTGTTCACATCTACCCGGCAAATGAAGATGGCTTACGACACGCTTGCGAAGCGGCTTCCGTACAAGTGCTTCAAGCAAGGCGATGCTCCCAACGGTGTGCTCATCGAACAGTTCAAGGCTGACACGCACTCGGTGCTGTTTGCGGTCAAGAGCTTCTTCACCGGAGTCGATGTCCAAGGTGAGGCTCTGTCCCTCGTAATCATGGACAAGCTCCCCTTCCCGGTCCCGACTGAGCCGCTCACCGAAGCTCGTTGCGAGGCGATCAAAAAGCGTGGGGGCAGTGACTTCTCCGAATACACCGTTCCGGTCATGAGCTTGGTGTTGAAGCAGGGCTTCGGACGCCTCATTCGTCACCGTAATGATCGAGGTGTTGTCGCTATCCTCGATAGCCGTTTGCTCACCAAGGGGTATGGCAAGCAGATCATGAGCAGCCTGCCCGACGCTCACCAAGCCACCGTCCAAGATGAAGTCAAGGAGTTCTTCGCAGCCTGATGCCAGTTAGTGATTCCACCCGTCAGTTCTTCAACTGGATCAAGCAATGCTGTGAAGTCGCTGGATGGCCTTTTGAGACCGGCCAGCACATGCACCCCGATGCGTTTTGGCAAGAGCGGTATCAACAGGGCATGAGTCCTGAACAGGCGGTTGCTGAATATGCTCACGATCAAGCAAGCGTCTGAACTCGCCGGAGTTTCTGAGGCCACGATGAAGCGGTACGCCATCGCAGGTCTGGTCAAGGGCCATAAGCATGGGCGGGCGTGGGTAATCACCACCCAGTCGAGAACTTTGAAAAAGTTGAAGTGTCCTACTTGCGGACATCGATTGGGTAGCAGTAAAGTCTGATCTCGATGACGAACCGTTAGGTACATCCCGACCGCCTGTACGTTGCAGTCCGAGCCGACTTGGCTCCTGGCGCACAGATGGCCCAAGCCGTACATGCAGCTTTCGAGTTTGCTGTGGCTTATCCCAAGACCACCGAAGCGTGGAACCTTGACTCCAACTATCTCGTGATCGTTGCCGTCCCTGACGAGACAACTCTTCGCACTCTTCAAGAGCGTGCTCACGAACTTGGCACTGATGCTGTTGAGACCATTGAGCCGGACCTGAACGAAGAGTGGACGGCATTGGCTTTCAAGCCAGGCCCCATTGCTCGGCGGCTTTGCGCTAACTTTCCTCTGGCCCTTCGTCGGGAGGTCGCCGCAGCATAAGTTCTGGCTCATCGTGGTCGCAGCAAGGCTTCTAACACCGACGCTGACGGGTTCGACTCCCGTATGGGCCTCCAAGCCTCGTCAAGGACGCAGCAGAGCTTCTAACACTCACGCTGGCAGGGTTCGATCCCGCACGAGGCGCTATCCACCCCCAGGAGCTTGCTGCTAACAGGTAGTCCTGCGTGCCGTCGAGTCGGCAGGGGTGGGCCAAGGGGAGGTTTGAGTATCCACGCTCACGTGGGGGTCCGATGGCCCTCCCTCCCCACCATGGGCAGTCAGGTGTGCGTGAGCACCACGTCGAAGCCTGGTTCCGGGGTGCGATCCCCCGGATGCCCACCATGTCAAATGGCCGTTGAGTCCTTCCAAGAGGTGAGTCGGGCCAACACCGGCCCTTCACGAAAGGGCACACATGCGAGCCATTTATCCGGCCTTGCGGACCTACCTCCAAGGTTTCCTGGGCATCTTCATCGGGCTGTGGACAGCCTCGGGCATCGGAGTAGGTGACAATCTCGCTGGTATTGACGACCTCGCCACCCTTGGCAAGCTCGCTCTTGCCGCAGCGATTGCTGCTGTTCCCGCCGTCTTGTCGTTTTTGCAGAACGCACTCGAAAACAAGACCGGAGCTGCTTTGTTGATTCCGAGGGCAGCGTCCCTCGCCACTACCGTTTCACCTGTATTCCCGGAGGGCCAAGTCGGCGTGCCAGTTGATGCCGAACCTGTGTTGGTTGAGCCGGAGCCAGATTTGAACGAAACCTCAACCCCAGTAGTTGTGGAAAAGGTCACCGATACGAATGCCGACCTGACTCCACTTGTCACTGATCCCGTTGACCCTTACGACGAGCCAGCCGAAGTGCAGGTCAACAAGGCAAGGGACGTAGGTCCAAATCCTTAGCAGACTGCTAAGGATGTTTGCGTCTGTCTCAGGCATCCTTTATACTCCCTGGTAGAGAAACCTACCGCCAGAGGGAGAACACCAGGATGTCTGAGACCGCAAGCACAGAAGTCGAGAAGGTTCAAACCGCACTCGACAAGATCGCATCGAACAAGGCCGTGTCCTTGAAGGATGTGGTTGGATTGCTCGCTCCCGAGCCGGAGCGCCTGCCGGTCCCTGAGGTTCTTCCTCTCCCCGCCGTCATCACCAAAGAGCAGCGGGAAGCGTTGGCCCACCTGAACAACACGTTCGGTGCTGTGGTGCCTACCGAGCGACGTGCGCTCGAATCCAGCGAGATTGAAGCCATCCACGACGAGCGCAAGACGCTCGATCAGATCGAGAAGCTCGCTTCCAATCGCAAGGCTGACATCCGCACGGCTGTTGTCAACCACTTCGATGTCATCCAGGAAGAAGCTGGTGACGTGACCGAAGAGACCCCTCGTGACAAAGAAGGTCACTACGTGGGGGCCAAGGTGCAAGAGCCGATCCCGAACTCCGACAAGAAGTGGAGTTGGGAAATCCGTGGCGGCAGCCCGGAACTCAACATTGCCGAGTTGGAGCGTCTTGCTGATGACGAGACCTACGAGGGCTTCACCCGTAAGGACTTCCTCGCCATGACCACTCAGACCCGAGTGGTGGACGAGAACAAGGTGATGCTCGCCATGAAGAAGAACCCTGAGCTTGTGCGAACCATCGCCAAGGCCACCAAGACAAGCGCCAAAACTGGCTCCTTGTTCGTCCGATAGGAATCACATGACCGAT
>JACCDR012317245.1_pt1 | contig 10118 bp, 9 predicted proteins | sample 7446431 | NCBI WGS metagenome assembly JACCDR01 (sample SAMN15323443, study PRJNA562643) | freshwater metagenome | isolation source: river surface water | place: USA:Blue River Watershed | collected 2017-08-17 | reverse complement strand
TTGCCGGCGGACTTTCTGTACCACGCCGTGCCGGACGCCTGCGTGAACCTGCTGTTCAACCAGATCGATCTCGAGGTGGCCGGGGTCACGGCCCTGCACACCGAGGCCACCACGCTGAACCTGGGAACGGTCTTCCACTACGTGGGGGTGCAGTTCTTCCCGGGCGCGTGGCGGGGCAGCCGCGACGAGATCCAGGACCACTACGTGGGCGATGCCTACCGAGGTGCGTTGCCCTTGGTGGACACCAACCGGCAAATGGCCAGGCAGGCTGTGGCAGGGCAGGCGTTCGAAGCGATGGCGCCGATCCTGGCGGATCTGGTGCGGTGGTGCGTGCAGCAAGGGCTGGTGCGAGGCCATCCGCTGACGGCCGCCATCCTGTCGCGGCTCGACGCCATCCGCACGGTGGCCGACATGGCGGCGCTGGCGGGTGTGTCGACGCGGCAACTGCAGCGCAGCTTGCGGCAGCTCACCGGGTTCTCGCCCCACGATCTGCTCAAGGTGCTGCGCCTGCAGCAGTCGTTCCGCCGCCACTACCTGGACCTGTACGCCGACCAGTCCCACTTCACGACGGCGTTCCGGCGTGCCATCGGCTACACGCCCGGCCACTACCGCAAGGCCTTCGGTGTCCGATTTCCACAAGACGGCCAGGAGGCCGATGAATAGCCTCGCAGCTCCTCTTCACTCAGGAGCTTGCCTTGCAGAAGCCCAACGCCATCGGCTGGTTCGACCTCTATGTCGACGACCTGAAGCGCGCCACCCGCTTCTACGAAACCGTCCTTCAGCGCCCGCTCGCACCCATCGGCGACCCGACCGGGGAGACCGTGATGCACAGCTTTCCCGCCGACATGGGCGCCTATGGTGCCGGCGGCGCCCTGGTGCGCTCGCCGCACGGCCGCCCGGGCCCGGGCGGCACGCTGGTCTACTTCAGCGTCGACGACTGCGCCGTCGAGTCAGCCCGCGTGCAGGCGGCCGGCGGTCGCCTGCTGCGGCCGAAGTTCTCCATCGGCGAATTCGGCTGGGTCGCGCTGTGTGCCGACACCGAGGGCAACCTGTTCGGGCTGAGCTCGATGCGCTGAAGCCGTCGCCGCCGCGGCACCGCGCTCACAACACCGCCGCCAGCCGCGCTGCCTGGTCGATGGCCCGCTTGGCATCGAGCTCCCCCGCCTCGAGCGCCCCGCCGATCACGTGCACGGTCCTGCCCTGTGCCGCCAGCGCGTCAGCCAGCGGCCGCAGCGGCAGCTGGCCGGCGCACAGCACCACGGTGTCGCAGGCGATCCACGTCGGGTTCTCGCGCTTCTCACCAAAGCTCACGAGCAGCCCCTCGTCGGCGATGCGCTCGTAGTTCACGCCGCCGATCATCTCCACCTGCTTGTGCTTGAGCGCCGTGCGGTGGATCCAGCCCGTCGTCTTGCCCAGGCCCGCGCCCAGCTTGCCGGCCTTGCGCTGCAGCAGCGTCACCTGGCGCGCCGGCGCGGCGATCTCCGGCCGCGTGGTGGCCAGGCCGCCGGCGGCCAGGGCCGGGTCGGCCACGCCCCATTCGGCCTGCCAGGCCGGCAGGTCCAGCGCGGTCGAAGGGCCGCTGTGCACCAGATACTCGGCCACGTCGAAGCCGATGCCGCCGGCGCCGACGATGGCCACGCGCGCGCCCACGGGCTTCTTCTCGCGCAGCACCTCGATGTAGCTCAGCACCTTGGGGTGATCCTGCCCGGGGATCTTGGGGTCGCGCGGCACCACGCCGGTGGCGATTACGACCTCGTCAAAGCCCTGCAGGTCATCAGCCCCCACACGGCGGCCCAGCTGCAGCTGCACGCCGGTGGTCTCCACGCGGCGGCGGAAGTAGCGCAGCATCTCGTCGAACTCCTCCTTGCCGGGCACGCGCCGCGCCATGTTGAGCTGGCCGCCGATCTCTTCGGCCGCGTCGAACAGGCGCACGTCGTGGCCGCGCTCGGCCAGCAGCGTGGCGGCGGTGATGCCCGCCGGCCCGGCGCCGACCACGGCGATGCGCTTGCGCTTCAGGCTCGGGCGGTACACCAGCTCGGTCTCGCGGCAGGCACGCGGGTTCACCAGGCAGCTGGCGGTCCTGTTCTGGAACACGTGGTCCAGGCAGGCCTGGTTGCAGGCGATGCAGGTGTTGATGAGGTCGCTCTGGCCACGCGCCGCCTTGTTCACGAACTCGGCGTCGGCCAGCAGCGGCCGCGCCATCGAGACCATGTCGGCCGCGCCATCCGCCAGCAGCTGCTCGGCCACCTCGGGCGTGTTGATGCGGTTGCTGGTGACCAGCGGCGTCGCGATGCCGGCCGCGGCGAACTCGGCCTTCATCTTCTTCGTCACCCACGCAAAGGCCGCGCGCGGCACGCTGGTGGCGATGGTGGGGATGCGCGCCTCGTGCCAGCCAATGCCGGTGTTGATGATCGTGGCCCCGCCCAACGCCACGGCCTTGCCGAGCTGCACCACCTCGTCCCAGCGGCTGCCGCCGGGCACGAGGTCGAGCATCGATAGGCGGTAGATGATGATGAAGTCGGCGCCCACCGCCTGCCGCGTGCGCGCGACGATCTCCAGCGGCAGCCGCATGCGCTGGCTGTAGTCGCCACCCCATTCGTCGGTGCGCTGGTTCGTGGCGGCGCTGAGGAACTGGTTGATGAAGTAGCCCTCGGAGCCCATGATCTCGACGCCGTCGTAGCCCGCCTCGCGGGCCTTGGCGGCGCAGTTCACGAAGGCGCGGATCTGCCGCTCCACGCCGCGCGCGCTCAAAGCAAAGGGCGTGAACGGCGAGATCGGCGACTTCAGCCGCGACGGCGCCACCGCCAGCGGGTGGTAGCCATAGCGCCCGGTGTGCAGGATCTGCAGCGCGATCCTGCCGCCGGCCTGGTGCACGGCCTCGGTCACCACGCGATGCCGCCGCGCCGCGCCGGATGTGGACAGCGTGCCCGCAAAGGGCTTGGTCCAGCCGGCGATGTTGGGCGCGAAGCCGCCCGTCACCATCAGCCCCACGCCGCCTTCGGCGCGCTCGCGGAAGTAGGCGGCCAGCCTGGTGAGATCGCGCCCTTCTTCGAGGCCGGTGTGCATGGAGCCCATCAGCACCCGGTTCTTCAGCGTCGTGAAGCCCAGGTCCAGCGGGGCCAGCAGGTGGGGAAAGGGCGTGGGCGTCATCGGGGCGGTGTCTCGGCGTTCGCGAAGGAACGGGAGTGTCGCGCCTTGGCGCCCTACGTTGGAACTCAGGCCGGCGGTGGCGCCTCGCCCGCGGCCAGGCGGCGTTCGATGGCCTGCAGCACCGGCAGCAGCTCGGCCACGGTGTCGATGGTGTAGTCGGGCTGCGCCGCCGCCAGCCGGGCGGTGGCGGTGGTGCGGCGCTGGGTCTGCTCGTCGGCCGGCAGCGCGGCCCAGGCCTCGGCCGACAGGCCGGTTTCGTTGCCGCTCACGGTGACGGCCACCGTCCAGCAGCCGGCGTGCCGGCCCTCCATCAGGCCCGGCACGGTGTCGTCGACCTTCACCACGCGGCGCGCCGGCCACACGCCCAGCTCGATGAAGCAGCGGTACATGCCCAGCGGCGCGGGGCGGTTCTCGCTCACGTCGCCGGCGCACACCAGGTTGTCGGGCTCGAAGCCCTGCGCCGCGGCCAGCGGCACCAGCACATCCATGATCTCGCGGTTGTAGCCGGTGGTGCTGCCGATCTTCAGGCCACGCTCGCGCAGCTCGCGCATCAGCGTGGGCACGCCCTCGATCAGCTGCGCGTGGCGCGGCACGGCGGCGCGGTTCATCGGCGTGAAGCGCGCGTATAGGCGATCGACATCGGCGTCGTCCATGTCGCGGCCGTGGCGGCGGCGCCAGGCCGCGGCCACGCTGGGCAGCCGGCCCAGAGTCTGGATGTGCTGCCACTTCGGCAGGCCCATCGGCACACGGGCCTCGGCCACGGTGATGGCCACGTCCTCCGTGGCGAACAACTCGACGAAGGCGCCCATCGGTGCCTGGCTGCCGAAGTCCACCACCGTGCCGGCCCAGTCGAAGATCACAGCCGCCAGGCCCGATTCAGTTCCAGCCATCGAACACCTCCTCTGCAATGCCGAAGGCCGTGCTGGCCCCGGTGCCACTGGTCACGACCACCACGCGCGTGCCGGCGTCAGGCGCCTCGATCACGCAGTCGACCGGCGCACCGGTCGGGTAAACGCCCGTCCAGCGCTCGACGACCTCGGCGCGGTCAAGCCGCAGCGTCTCGTGCAGGTGGCGCAGGATCAGCGCGTCCACCCTCTCGCTGGCAAAGGGCTCGGGCGTGGCGAAGCGGTGGTGCGAGTCGCCGACCACCAGCGTGCCGTCGGCGCTCTGCACCACGATCAGGTGGATGCCGGCCTCGAGGCTTTCGGCCTCTTCCTGCTGCAGCCGCGCCAGCAGCGCCGCGGATTCGGGCAGCGCGGCATAGCCGCCGTAGCGCACCAGGCTCAGGTCGGCCATCACCGAGCTGCCCAGCATCCAGCCCGCGGGCGGCCGCACGCGCAGCATCTGCAGCCGCGTCAGGTGCAGTCCGTGGCGCGCGAGGGCAGGCGCGGCCACGCCGGTGAGCTCGGTGCCCGGGCACAGCACCACCCGCCCGGCATGCAGCGTGCGCTCGGCCGTGCGCACGCGGCCGCCGGCCACGTCGAGCACCGCCTGCCCCCAGTGGAAGACGACGCCGTGGCGCTCCGCCAGCCAGGCCGCGAGCCGCGGGATGGCGGTGCGCGACTCGACGCGCAGCTCGTGCGGCGACCACATCGCGGCCACCGCCCCCTCGGTACGCAAGGCTGGCGCCCGCGCCGCGGCCTCGTCGGCCGCCACCAGCTCGTTGCCCGCGGCCATCTCGGTGCGCATGAAGGCCTGCAGAACGGCTGCTGCCTCGGGGCGCCGCGCCAGCAGCCACAGCCCGCGGTGCACGACGTCGATGCCGGCTACCGGGGCCACGCGGGCCCAGATGTCGCGGCTGGCGCGGGCGCGCCGCCAGGTGTCGCCGGCCGGTTGCCCGGTGACGGTGACGAAGCCGAAGTTGCGGATCGAGGCGCCGACGCAGCGGTGGTCGCGCTCCAGCACCGCCACGCGCAGGCCGCGCCGCGCCGCCGCCAGCGCGTGCGCCAGGCCGACGATGCCGGCGCCGGCGATGACCACGTCGTAGGCGGCGCTCATGGGGCCTCTGCGCCGATGAAGTTGCGGCCGCGCGTGCTGGCCAGCGCCGCCTGCACACGCGCCTCGCCGTCGTGCACGCCCCAGGTGGCCGGGTCGGTGACCACACCCAGGCTGGCGAGCCAGGCCTGCAGCGCCTCGGCGCACTCGGCAGCCGGCACCTCGAACACGGCCTGCAGCCGCGCGTCGATGCCGGCGTCGCGCCCCACCGCCAGGCGGCAGGCCGTGGGCAGCCAGGTGGCCACGGCCAGGCCGTGCGGCACGCCCTGCTCCAGCGTGAGCGCGTAGCTCAGCGCATGGGCCAGTGCCGTGCGCGTCTGTGCAAACGCCAGGCCGGCTTCCAGCGCGGCCAGCAAGAGCTGCTCGCGCCCGGCCAGCGCCGCCGGCTCGGCCAGCACGCCGGCCAGGTGGGCGCGCACGCGGCGCGCGGCCTGCACCGCCAGCGCGTCGCTCACCGGGTTGGCGTGGCGGTTCCAGATCGATTCGAGCGCGTGCGCAAAGCTGTCGAGCGCGGTGTCGCGCGTCAGCGCCACCGGGGCGCTGAGCGTGAGCATTGGGTCGACGAACGCGCGGTCGGCAAAGCCCCAGGGTTCGTCGAAGCTGCGCTTCAGCGCCACGCGGCCGTCGGTGTCCCACACCGTGGCCCAGCGCGTGACCTCGCTGCCGGTGCCGGCCGTCGTGGGCACCAGCCACAGCGGCGCGTGCGTCAGGGCCGGCCAGGGTGCCGTGCCGCGCAGCGCGGCCGCGATCGATTCGAAGTCGCCGCTGTCGGGCACCGAGCGCAGCAGCTTGGCGAGGTCGAGCACGCTGCCGCCGCCCAGCGCCAGCAGCACCGCATCGGGCTCGGCCGCCAGCAGCGGCCACACCCGTTGCGCGAGAGAGCGCGCCAGGGCCAGCGTCGACAGCCCATCGGGCACGCGCACCCAGGCGCGCAGCTGCGGGCCGAAGGCCTGCGTCCAGGCCGCCTGCAGGCCCAAGGCCTCGGCCGGCTCGAAGGCCAGCACGACGACGGCGCGGTCATCCAGCTCGGCCGCCAGCGTCTGGCTGCAGCCGCTGCCGAAGCGCAGCTGCACCGGCATGCGCCAGTCGAAGGCCACGCTCATCAGATGAAGCGCTGGCGCAGCCGCGCCGATAGCAGGTCGATCAGCGAGACGCTGACCACCAGGATCAGCAGCACGGCGCAGGTCTGCGCGTACTGGAAGCCGCGGATCACCTCGAACAGCACGACGCCGATGCCACCGGCGCCCACCATGCCCACGACGCTGGCGCTGCGCACGTTGCTCTCGAAGCGGTAGAGCGTGAAGCTCAGCCACAGCGGCATCACCTGCGGCAGCACGCCGTAGACGATCTCCACCAGCTTGTGCGCGCCGGTGGCACGGATGCCTTCCACCGGCCGCGGATCGATGGCCTCCACGGCCTCGGAGAACAGCTTGGCCAGCGTGCCTGTGGTGTGCACCGCCAGCGCCAGCACGCCGGCAAACGGCCCCAGGCCCACGGCCACGATGAACAGCATCGCGAACACCATCTCGTTGATGGCGCGGCAGGCGTCCATCAGCCGGCGCACCGGCTGGTGCAGCCAGGGCGGCGCGATGTTGGCGCTGCACAGCAGTCCCATCGGCACGGCGGCCAGCACCGCCAGCACCGTGCCCCACAGCGCGATGTGCACCGTGATCACCATCTCGCGCGCGTAGATGCGCCAGTCGGTGAAGTCGGGCGGGAAGAACTCGCTGGCGTAGGTGCCGATGTTGCCGCTGTCGCGCAAAAGGTCCAGCGGCCGGATCTCGGCACCGCGCCAGGCCCAGGCCAGCACGAAGAGCGCCACCGCCCAGCCGGCGTAGTACAGCCAGCCCGGGCGCTCGGCCGCCGCGCGCTGCTCGATGCGCGCGAGCGACGCCGCGCTAGGGGCCACCACGGCCGTCATGGCTGCCCCGGCCGCCTCACTTGCCCGACAGCGCCGCGAGCTTGCGGTCGATGTCGGCGAGCTGCTTCGTCTTCTCGTCGGCGGCCATCTTCTCGTCGTTCTGCACCTTGGCGCGGTCGCGGAACAGCTCGAGCTGGCGGATCGGGATCAGCTGGTCGTTGTTGCTGTCCCGGAAGCCGCCGTAGTTGTAGATGACGCCGAGGATGCGCTTCTCCTCGGGGTCGGTCTTGGCGTAGCCGAGGACGAAGTTCTTCAGCTTGGCCTTCACGGCGGGGTCGAGGTCCTTGCGCCAGACGAACGGGTCGCTCGGGATCAGCGGGCTGCGCCACAGCACCTTCACCTGGCTGGCGAGCTCGGGCTTGCTGCTCTGCAGCTTGCCCACGTCTTCGGTGTTGTTGGTGGCCACGTCCACCTGCTTGGCCAGCACGGCCTGCAGGTTGGCGCCGTGGCTGGCGTTGCGGATGGTCTTGAACGCCGTGCGGTGGTCGATGCCGTTCTTGGCGAAGATGTAGAACGTGGGCACCAGGAAGCCCGAGGTGGAGTTCGGGTCGCCGATGCTGAAGTTGATGTTCTTCGCGTTCTTCAGCACGTCGTCGAGGTTGTTGTACGGGCTGTCCTTGTGCGCGATCAGCAGCGCGTGGTAGCCGAACGTGCCGTCGGCGTACATCACCTGCGCGAAGATCTCGCCCTGGGCGCGGTCCACCGCTTCCATCGCGGCCTTGTTGCCGTACCAGGCCACCTGCACCTTGTTGAAGCGCATGGCCTCGATGACGCCGGCGTAGTCGGGCGCGTAGAAGCTCTTGATCGTGAGGCCGGTCTTCTTCTCCATGTCGCGGAAGAAGGGCTCCCAGCGCTCGCGCTGCGTGCTGGCGCTGTCGGTGGCGATGACGCCGAAGCTGATCTCCTGCGCCTGGGCCTGCGCGGCGGCGAGGCCCAGCGTGGCCAGCGCGGCCAGGGTGATGCGGCGGGTGATGTTCTTCATGGGGGTCTCTCCTCGGGTGGTTCAGGCGGCGGCCAGCACGGGCAGCGGCATCGGTTCGGATGGCGGGTCGTCGGTCTCGAGCTCCTCGACGGCGGTGCCGTAGAGCTCGCGCAGGAAGGCCGGCGTGAGCTGCGCCGTGGGGCCGTCGAACACCAGCGCGCCGTCGCGCAGCGCGATCACACGCTCGCAGTAGCGGCGCGCCAGGCCCACGTGGTGCAGGCTCACCAGCAGCGTCAGGCCCTGCTCGCGGTTGAGCTGCAGTAGCAGCTCCATCACGCGGCGCGTGGACTCCGGGTCGAGCGAGGCCACGGGCTCATCAGCCAGCAGCACGCGGGCGCCCTGCACCAGCGTGCGTGCGATGGCCGCGCGCTGCTGCTGCCCGCCCGAGAGCGTGCTGGCGCGCTGGAAGGCCTGCTCGCCCAGGCCCATGGCGTCGAGCGCATCGAGCGCGCGGGCCTGCTCGGCGGCGCTGAAGCGGCCCAGCACGGCGCGCCACAGCGGCAGCTCGGGCGCCAGGCCGGTGAGCACGTTGGTCAGCACCGGCAGCCGGCCGACCAGGTTGAACTGCTGGAAGATGATGCCGATGGCCCGGCGTTGCTCGCGGATGTCGGCCGCCAGGCGGCCGCCCGATTGCAGGCGGCGGCCCAGCACCTCGATGTGCCCGGGGCCGGCGTCCAGCGTCTCCAGCCCGCACAGCGTGCGCAGCAGCGTCGACTTGCCCGAGCCCGAGGCGCCGAGCAGCGCCACGCGCTCGCCGGGGCGCACGACGAAGTCCACGCCCTTGAGCGCACGGCGGCCGCCGGCAAAGGTCTTGCCGGCCTGTGCGACGCGCACGGCCAGATCGGGCACAGCGGGCTCGGATGCCATGCGGCGGCACGGTAGGCCGCCGCCGTGACGGCACGGTGACACGATCGTGTCAGCACACCGTCACACGGCGGCGCAAGCATGGGGCGATGACCGCGGACGAGATCGCCGACCTGTACGCCCGCCGCGGCGGCCTGGCCTATGACGGCGAAGGCATCACGCAGTGGCAGCACGCCTGGCAGTGCGGGCAGCTGGCGCTGCAGGCGGGTGCGCCACCGGCCCTGCAGCTGGCCGCCTGGCTGCACGACCTGGGCCACCTGATGACGGGCCTCGGCGGCACGCCCACGCTGCAGGGCCATGACGACCGCCACGAGGCCATCGCCGCACGCGCCCTGGCACCGCTCTTCGGCCCGGCCGTCGCCGAGCCGGTGGCGCTGCATGTGCAGGCCAAGCGCTACCTCGTCGCCGCCAAGCCGGGCTACCGCGAGCGCCTGTCGCCCGACTCCGTGCGCAGCCTGGCGCTGCAGGGCGGGCCGATGAACGCCGCCGACTGCGCGGGCTTCCTGCGCCAGCCCTTCAGTGCCGATGCGGTGCGCCTGCGCGCCTGGGACGAGGCCGCCAAGCAGCCCGCGTGGTTGCCGCCGGCCGGTGCGGCGGCCGCGCTGGCGGCACTGATGAAGACGCTCAGTCCCTGAACTCGGGCGCGGCCGGCGGCGGCGCGGGCGGTGGCGCGTCGTCCTTCTCGTGCATCCACGCCTCCAGCAGCGTGTAGCCCACGGCCAGCACCACGGGGCCGACGAAGATGCCCACCAGGCCAAAGGCGAACAGACCGCCGATGACGCCCGAGAAGATCAGGATCAGCGGCAGGTCGGCACCCAGCTTGATGAGCACCGGCCGCACGACGTTGTCGATGGTGCCCACCACCAACGCCCACACGGTGAGCGCGATGGCCCAGCCGAGGCTCCCCTCGCCCCACCAGGCAAAGGCCGCTGCGCCCAGCAGCACCGGCATCGGGCCGATCTGCGCGATGCACAGCATGAACATCAGCGCCGTCAGCAGCGTGGCCGCCGGCACGCCGGCGATGACGAGGCCGAGGCCGCCCAGCAGCGCCTGCACCAGCGCCGTGCCGCCCACGCCCAGCGCCACGCCGCGGATGGCGCCACCGGCCAGCACCACGGCGCCGTCGCCGCGCTCACCGCCCAGGCGGTTGGCGAAGAGGCGCACCTGCCTGGCCGCCTCTTCGCCCTGCGCATACATCACCGCCGC
>JACCDR010413923.1_pt1 | contig 10118 bp, 15 predicted proteins | sample 7446431 | NCBI WGS metagenome assembly JACCDR01 (sample SAMN15323443, study PRJNA562643) | freshwater metagenome | isolation source: river surface water | place: USA:Blue River Watershed | collected 2017-08-17 | reverse complement strand
CGGGACTGTCTCGACATGCTAAAGAGCTTGATGGACAAACCCCCGGAGTAATACATATGTTAAAGTTTATATTTCCCTTTAGGAGAAGATCCATGTTCCCATTCGGTCAGAAACCGTCTACCAAGGAAGAGCCAAGCAAGGACTGCGGGTATCGTTGTATGTATTATTGCTTAGATTTGCGGGAACCTTACGAAACGTGGTTAGAACAGTTCAAATTCTTCCAGCCGACGAAAAGTGGAATTACTTTCACAGATATTTGCACGGTTCTCAATTATTACGGAAAAGACTTCAAATATACAGCTTTACGGGATCGTGGTCGGTTTGTCATCTATTCCGGCATTTGGTTGAAGCCGGAAGGCCACAATCACGGACATTACATTGTATATGAAAACGGGTGGGTGTATTGCTCGCTCAAGAACGAACCCTATAAATTAAGTTTGAATGATGTGATCGGTCGGTTAGAGGCAAAGAACATAGACGGAGCCTTCAGGGTGTTAGAGGTATTATGAGAGGCCACGAATGTTATTTTTGGGCTAAAATTGACGGCAAGATGCGGGAGAGCGACTTTACATCTTGTTGGGGCGGCGTGATGGGTTCCATGTGGTTCTGGCAGAAGGAGAAGTCAACTAAACCCAGGTCTGGCACCGACTACCCGTTCAAGAACCAATTGATCTGGATTGACAAGTGGAAAGAGCCTGAGACTGTAGATTATGCTCCAGAACTGGTGTCGATTATCAATGAAATCACTCCTTGTGAGATCCAGGGTGATTTGATCCAGTTCCTTCTGCTGGACACTTACCGAAAGAGTTACTTGCTATTAAACTTTATTCGCAACCTGTGGTATGAGCCGATGCCGAAGTATACGGCGGTATTCTTCAAGAGTTTGGGGCCGTCAAAAAAGAAATACTCCGATCCATTGGCACGATTGACTTGGGCAAACATTGAGGGATGCAGGGTGCCGAAGCCCACTTATTCTCCGCACCATTGTAACGCCATGCTAGGTTGGAAGAGCATGGCGGTGCGGATGGCGAAAGACATGAAAGACTTGAAGGAATATCCAGGCGGGTTGACTACCGAGGCATTTTTAACCAAGCAGGCAGCGTAAATAAGAACATGAAATTTAAAGTTTGGATGGAAGAGAACCACTACCAAAAGTTATTTCCCTTTATGACTCAGGAAGATCCTTTGGACTACAAGAAGATTGGTCGTTACAGAGATCAAGATAGTTACATAAGGGCGATGAGTAGGGGTGGCAAGAAGACGGAAGACGTTACAGAGAAGGTTGTATCGGCAACTCCTAATTCTTTCTGGAGTATGCCTGAAGATTTAGTAAATCTTTGGAACAGTGCGATCATTCTTCCGCCACACGCATTCACTTCCGGCCAGATGCGTCCTGAGTTTCATGTAGCATTGGCTTTACTCAAGAGTAAGAAGGTTCTTAGAGACGACGACTATCGATATAGATTATTGGCGTATTACCAGGGGAACAAAGGTGAAACGCTAAAGAGAGAAGACATATTTGACAGCATTCATTCTGTGATAGGCGGTCTAGTGATGGTGGGAGGCTACATCACTCACGCATGGGTAGACAAGCATTGGCGAGGCACCCTTCCTGCGGGCGGACAGCCTTTTAGTTTGTACAACAAGATCCGAGAGTTTGCGAGGCAGCATTTGGGCGTTGTAGGACTCGCTCCCAATGACGACCTTACCTCAAAGAGCTTCCGTGCTTCGCAAGCCAAACACGACTACGGAAGATACCTACAATGGAAATCGCAGCAATCCTCCTCATGATGTCGCTGGTTAGTGATGTAGACGAAGCGTTGGAGAAGGCAAAGAGGGACACTCTACCTAAACCAATGGTTGTAGACAACTACCTGCGGAAGATGAAACGGTTGGAAGAGGAGCGTGATGAAGCACGTTATAAACTGAAGAAGGTTGAGAAGGAGCGTGACGAAGCGCTGGAGAAGTTAAAGAAACTAGAAGATCCGTATGCAAGGAAGTTGAAGTTGAAGTTAGCGGAGTATGAGATAGAATTGGCAGACTACCGAGCGAGAGGCTTTCGTGAAGACTACGTTTCGGTGTCTACATTAAAAGATAAAATCCGACATCTGAAGAAGGTGATCAATGGAACTGCAAGAAGCGATCCTAGTAGTGATCGAAGCCGGTCTAACCGTTGAGAACGATCTGGGTGGATGGATTGCTAAGAACGGCAAGGACTTTCGCCACCAGCGTTCGTTCAGGAGTACGGACGACTATAGCTTCTCTGACGAAGCCATCTCAGCCTTCTTAAACGAGGCTGGGATTGATACATAAGGATATGATAAACAAAATAGAAGGCAAGACGGTAGCCAAAGCCGAACAGATTGTTGAGCGCCAGCCGGACGGTTGGACATTCGTTATTATTACATTCACTGATGGTACAGTCTTACGAATCACCGGCAAACAGGTGAAGACCGAGATTGAGTAAAGGACAAGGTCAAATGCACCAGCTAAACGCATCGTAGAGTGGTTCAAGTCTTACGGCTTCCCACTCGTTGTTGACAGAAACATTGTGCCCCTGGACACTACGACTCTATTCGTGTGTTCAGGGATGCAAAACCTAAAAGATAAATTTAAACTTGGAGACGGTAGCCTTTACGGTTCACTCCAATCCTGTGTCAGAACCAACGACCTAGATTTGGTTGGCGACGGCACTCATCTCACATCCTTCTCCATGCTAGGAAACTTTTCCTTTCGTGGGAAGGATTATTCGTATTCCTGCAAAATGTGGACTGAAATTCTGTCCCGTTTACAAATTCCTGTAGATTGCGTTCACGTTCACCCCTCAAGCAACCATCACTCCTTATGGGAGTATCCAGTGGTTGAGGACTCCGAATGTGTATGGAGTGACGGTGAAGTAGGCGGCTACTGTTGTGAAATTTATTCTAACGGCATTGAGATCGGGAACCTCGTCAACCCTATGGGCCATTCAACAGACGTGGGGTTCGGCTGGGAGAGACTGGTTGCCTGTATGGAGAAGGTACGGGTAGACTCGTCATCTCTGTTTGACCTGTCGCTGTCTCCTGTGTATCGGGACCACGTCAGGACGTTGGAGTTGTTCTGGGAGAACGGGATAGAGCCTGGGAACAAGGGGCGCAACTACATCTGTAGAAAATTACTAAGACGGATCTTGGATGTAGACTATTCCGGCCCCATCAGCGGGTGGTTAGATAGTGAACAAAAATTGCGTGCGCAAACGTTCAGTAGGGGTGAACGGATGTTGCGTCGGCACCGTGATAAGCCTGATTCGTGGTGGTGGGAGACATGCGGCCTACTACCAGAAGACGTTGCTCTGTTAAAGGGGCAAAAGGGGCAAAGCGAAAAAAACGAAAAAGAGTGTTGACAGGACGAAAAGGGGCGACTATAGTGATGAACGTGCAGCCCACAAAGGGCAGCGAACCAAGGAGCCAATCATGGCAACGAAAGCGAAACCCTCTCCCGTCCTGTCCTTCACCGTCAAGAAGCAGGAATACACCCTGCCTCTGATCTGGGTGCCCTACGAGTGCCTGGAACTGTGGACGAAGAACCCCCGGTATGGGGAGGCTGTGGCCGAATTCCCCGACCTGACTCCCGCCGACATGCTGGAGATGCTGGCGGACGAAGCCAAGACCCGTGATCTGCGCAAGTCCATCGAAGAGAACGGCGGTCTGGCAGAGCCGATCATCGTTTACAAGAAGGACGACAAGACCTACGAGGTGCGGGAGGGCAACCGGCGAACGGCGGCGTGGCAGAAACTCTACGAAGGGGGCAAGCATCTGGGGAGGAGCAATCCCTGGGCGCAGATGCCGTGCTACCTCCTGGCGACAGAACAGGAAAAAGCCTTCATGTCCTGGCTCGCCATCGTCCACATCCAGGGCAAGCACCCCTGGAACAGCTACGCCAAGGCGCTCTACGCTCAGGACATGTTGAGCAAGGGCGTGGACGAAGACGTGGTGGCGCTGGACTGCGGCCTGACCAAACCGGAGATGAACCGGCAGAAGACGACCGTGGAACTGCTGAAGAAGTACAAGGATCAGACCGGCGACGACAACAGCCAGAGCAAGTTCTGGCACTGCTACGAACTGGCGAAGATCGGTGACGTGAAGGACAACCCGACTCGTCTCCCAGCCATCTTCGACGCCATCAAGGAAGGCAAGTTCAGCGGTAGCCGGAAGATTCGGGCGCTCAAGGATATCGTCGGCGATGAAGCGGCCTTCCAGCGCTTCATCACCAGCAAGCCGACCGACAAGCACGCTCTGGAGGAAGCCGTGGAGATCGCTCACGACGCTGACGCCGAGAAGACGAAGGCGTTCAAGGCCATCCTCAAGGCCACGACCGAGATCAGCGGCGACATGGGCGGCGTCGTCAAACACATCCAGAGGCCGGACGGCAGCAAACTCTTCTTCCGTCTCCTCGACAAGATGGTGGAAGCGGCGAAGCTGGCCGGACTGAAAGACCGCCTCGCTACCTCCCTCAACACCGATCAGGTTCTTCGCAACGGGCGTCCCATCGTGGAGGCCACCGTCAGCAAAGAATGAAGCGCAGTCGCCCGTAAAGGGGAGAAGGGCCAACCTTCCTATTTGGGGAAGGGTCAACCTTCTCCCCTTTTTCTGTTTAACCTTGAAGTTTAACTAAATTTAATTACAATGGAGGACTAACACCTTATAAGAATTAAATCATGGATCTCATATCAATTAAAGAAGCTGCCGAATGGGCAAGCCAACATAATAAGCGAAATGTAACCACTTCTAACATCTCTTATCTCATCAACTACGGATGCATCACCAAACATCCAGACAATCAAGTTGATAGAAACGAACTTGTTTCCTACTACGAGAAAAGGAATAAAGCTACAAGTCAAGTCTGTGAGGGCGAAGGTAGTGACTTGAAGTTGTCTTTCGCTAACCTCAAAGAGAGCGAGACAACGAAGCACGTCCACCGTCTCCATCCCTACAAGGGCAAGTTCATTCCCCAACTCGTAGAACACTACGCCAAGAGATTCTTCAAGCCAGGGGACACGGTGTTGGACCCCTTTCTTGGATCAGGCACTACCCTAGTCCAGTTGGCCGAGATGGGCATTAATGGGGTAGGAATAGACATATCAGAGTTCAACACAATTATCGCTAACGTCAAACTCAAAAATCATGACTTTGACGATCTGCATGACGCCATAGAAAGTATCAACAAAAAACTTGCTTCATTTAAGGATGGAGGGAAACGCTTTGAAGAGCTAGACAGCAAGATCAAAAAGTTTAATAACCAATTCTTCCCCTCCCCTCAATTCAAAGTGGATTTGAAAAAGGGCATCTTCAATGAGAAAGAATATGGCAAAAACCATGAAACCAAGTTCAGGGAAGAAAACGCAAGTATTCTCAACTGCGAACCTGAACATGCGAATACCTATCTGGAGAAGTGGTATACTAAACCGATCCGAAATGAAATAGCCTTCCTAACAAATTTAATCAACGAAGCAGACGAAGGTGTTAGACAGACTCTTATGGTCATCCTCAGCAGGACCGTCCGCTCCTGCCGGTCTACAACCCACAACAATCTGACTACGTTGAATGACGTTGTGCTGTGCCCTTACTACTGCCGTAAACACAAGAAGATTTGCCGCCCGATCTATTCACTTGTGTCATGGTGGAAGCGATACTGCCTGGACACCTGTAGCCGATTGTGGGAATTCAACAAACTTAAAGACAAGAAAGTCAACACCCGTATCATCCCTGGCGATTCCTCCACCGTTGATATTGGCTGTGAACTAGATGGAATGTTTAGCAGTCCTCCCTATGTCGGACTCATTGACTACCACGAACAACACGCTTATGCCTATGAGATATTCGGCATCCCTCGCCACGACGATCAGGAAATCGGCTCCATGAGCAAGCGCAGTAGCAAGAAAGCCGTGGAAGATTACGTCACCTCCATGACCGCCGTGTTCGCTAACATCAGAAAGTTTATGAAATTAAACGCACCGATGTTTACCGTGGTCAACGACGACCGTAATCTCTACCCCACGATCTTTGAGCAGGCTGGGCTGGAAATTGTTGAGAAAGAGAGTAGACTGGTGAGCAATAGAACCGAATCAACAAAACCGTACTACGAAACAATCTTCCAGACCATGAGAACGACATGATCAAGGAAAAGCTGCGAGGATGGATCAAAGAAACTCTGTTGGATGCTTTGATTGGCGTCTCTGACTCTGCCAATTATCGCTTCTCCCCGCTCATGGAGAAAACGATGGGCAGAGCCAAGATCCAAGACGGCCAGACACAACACAGCATGAATCAACGCCTGGGGAACGCCTGGGAAATCGTCTACTGCTTCCTGGCGCTGAACCGCTGGGAGGCCAGCCTGCATTTGGACCATAACATATGCAGGGGCAGCGCCGCCTACAATTCTCAAGTGGAAGCCTTCTTGGATTGTGACAAAATATCCAAGCTGGCTAACGAGTATATCCTGGCAACCCTGGATGACGGCGACCCCAACTACAAAAAGGAAAATTTAAAGTTGGCCGAACTGGCTAACAACGATTCAGCCGGGACCGTCCTTGCTAAAGTGACGAAGCCGGACGTAATGCTAATCAACCCAGATGAAGTCGTCCTGATCCAGTCCAAGACGCCCATCCCCAATAAAGACCAGAGCCGGGAAATCAAACGGGCGATCCTTGTCGCCAAAGCGAAAGCCTACAGGATCTTCCCAGGAAAGAAAATATCTTCGTGCATCGCCGTTGCCTATAACCCGCACCGCCCCAACGAATACAATCCGGTCTACTCCAAGAACTACTTCTGTCACAATGACTATAAAGTATACACGGAATTGTTCAACTGGCTATACGGGGAAGACATCTCCGACGACTGGAAAAAGCTGGAAGACGAAGTCGCCGCCGAATACAAAGAACAAACAGAACCAATACTGAAAATTGGAAAAGCCGCCTAAACGAAAAGAGGCTGACCACTGGTCAGCCTCTTGTTCATTTAAACTTTAGTTCTGCTTCCTTGAACATTTCTTCAAGTTCAGCTTCCGTTAGACCCTGTCCAACGGTCACGACACCTTGTAGTAATTCCTTCCCGACTTTCCCTTCTAATTCGTCGTTGGCGATCTGCTTACGAATGATTCTCCGTAAGTGCCACCTATCCCTTATTCTTGGGGAACGGATTACCTCCAGTGCGTCCTTGTGGTTAGCCCGACAAGCCATAAAGGAATTTATTACAGCCAACAGAGTGTTCACGATTGCCAGAATCAAAAACGGATCAAATGCTACTTTGTGTTCTACGTTCTGGTTCTCTAACTCCCCAGCTACCTTGTTTGCCTTGTCTTCAATCATACTCATTAGATAAGCCCCGCTATGATCGCCATTACAAGAGTGCGATCCTGAATGTTGGTGAGAACGGAAATGAGCTTGTCCGTCATGTCTGTCATGACCAACTTCTGCTCCATCTCCATCGCCTTGTCACCCGCATTCAACATCTGCGTCACACTCTCCACGTCACTACTTAGTGCCGTCGCTGCGATCTGCAAATACGTTGGGTTCTCTCGTATCATACGGATAACCTTGGAGATCATTACCATTACTTCTGGAGTCATGGCCTCCTTGTTCATCCGCAACATGTCGATGATGTTGTTCATCAACTCTTTGAGTTCTTCTACTTTCATTTTAAATAACCTCCTTTTTATGTATGATGAATTTATCAAAGAATCTCTTCCACTCATTGTCGTCTCCTCTCCATCTCCAAGGTTTAGTTTGCCTCAACATGTAAGAACCTTCCCACGGTTCCTCATTCAATACCGCTAATTTAAATTTTAATCTCGGATAAAGCGACTTGATTAGCAGCCGTAGACTGTCCGTCTCTTCCTTACCGCCCTCCCTCCTTATTAACAATACACGTTCTCTGGATTCAAATAATCTACGAAGTCGCTCTATCCGCCGCTGATACCTGTCGTAGATTATTTGAAAATCGTTCAAAAAGGTTTCCGGGGCCAAGCGAAAATCGTGCAAGAACTTACAGCCATACATGTTGTCCAGGGCGTGATCCCCGTGCAATGTAAAACTATCCTTTTCCATCCATCCGACAAAGTCCGTCTCTAACATCTTGTGGATTGCGGGGACAGTCGTGGTGATCCAGTCAAACGGGTAAGCCGGGCCACGATAGTTGTTCCGGGCCAGTTGATACGCCGTTTGACAACATCCCCCCAAACTAATCGCTACGTCAAAAGTTAATTTGTCAACTCTTCCCATATTGGTATCTAGGTGTTCTCCGAACACCTTTCAATCTGTACTCCTTCGTCGTCCAGATATGAAATCCCTACAGGGACAAAAAAATTCCGCCCGGTTATTTTTTGGAAATAGGGTTCCTTAATTTTCTAGGTTTTTGCCAGAGCCTCTGCATTTTTCAATTTTAATTTTTGATACGAAACCCTGGGGGAGAAAAAAAGTAAAAGGGTAAAACAAAGAGAGGTCGTCCTGGCCCGCCAGTGCCGCCCCCCCGCCGCTAGTATACATATGTTTAGCTGTATAGTTAGTTAGATATGAACAATGCAACATATGTGTATGCGTGTATATGTGCGCTGTGTCTATACGCATTGGGGCTATTGATTCTCCTACGCAGGCCAGCGCACGCCGGGCGTGCGAAATCGGCAAGTGGGCTTTGAAGAATCAATAGCCCTAAGCCAATAGTGCGGCCAAGAGAATCAATAGCCCATTGTAAAACTTAAAACGAGAGCAACCCCGCACGCCGGAAGCGTGCGGGGTTGAAGAAGGGGCGATAGTGAACAGCCGATCACTTGAGCAAGTCGTTCAAGATGCGTGCCACCTCGCCGGGGTTGTCGTCGTCCAGCGCCGCCAGCGCCGCCCGCAGAGCGGAAGCGGGGCAAGTCACCATGCGGGGGCCGTTCGTCCCCAGCTTGCCGGACGGGGCGGGAGCGGGCGGGGCGGGCATCGGGGCGGGAGCGGTCACGCCGCTACGGGGCGGCACGACGACGGGGGCGGGAGCGGGCGGGGCGGGCTGGCGATCCTTGCACTTGGAGCGGTCGTCAAACTGGACGACGTTACAGCCCTTGAAGCACTTCGCCCGGCTATCCCATCCGCCGTTTTGCGTGCAGCGCCAGCCCTTGCCGCTGGGCATGCGCTCCATAGCGCCATGCGTCGGGCAAAGGGGCGTTCCGCTGCCGTCCGTCGCCAGCGAATCGGGGGCGTCGGTCGTGGCCGTGGCGACCGGAGCGGGGCGGGGAGCGGGGGCGGGAGCGGGCGGGGCGTCGTCGGTATCGCACCAGATAAACGCTTGCTTCTCGCAAGCGTCGTTGCAGCACTTCACGAAGGGGCGGTTTTTGTTCGGGCCGGGGCGCTTCACCACGAACGGCTTGACCATCTCGCCGCACGACGGGCAGGGCACGATACGCTCAATCTGTTCGGTCAGCTTGTGGATCATGTCGGCGGTCATCGTGCGCCAGTTCGTGGTGCGAGGCACCCAGCGCCGAGTCTTCCCGCCGAAATAGTCGCCGTCTTCGGTCACGCAATACGCCCGGATGCTGTCTTCGCCCGCCCCATCGCAGAGGCCCGACGGGCCGATGGACGAGCGCACCAACACGGCGAACGGCTTGTCAGCGACGGGGAACGTGCGCCAGCACTGCTCGTTATCCAGCAGGCCCAACGGCTCCCACTTGGCGGACGGCAGGGCGGCGACGAGGGCGGCGAGGAACGTGGGGGCGTCAAAGATTTCGGTAGCCATCGGTCAGTCTCCAGTGCAGTGTCAGGAGTGCATGTAGGGCGAACAGGGTTTATTCTAGTGAACCGTCCGTGGTTCGTCAAGGGGGGGCGATTGATTCTCTCAGTCGTTCAGGCCGACAGCGGCGAAGAAGCGGTCACGGTCAAACTGGCTGTTCTGCCCGGCGCAGAACGACGCCATGCCCTTGACCATCTCCCGCCACTGCTCCAGGCGACCGGCGGCGACGTGCTTCGCTTTGGCGGGGGCGTGGGCGTTCTCGCCGTGCGGACGCATGGCCTTGAGGCTGGCGGCGAGTGCGACGAAGTCTTTGCGGCTCATGATTCCCTCTCAGGTTGAAGTTTTCGGCGATTTGCCATCCTTGGCGACAAGGGGGGG
>JACCDR012357183.1_pt1 | contig 10121 bp, 14 predicted proteins | sample 7446431 | NCBI WGS metagenome assembly JACCDR01 (sample SAMN15323443, study PRJNA562643) | freshwater metagenome | isolation source: river surface water | place: USA:Blue River Watershed | collected 2017-08-17 | reverse complement strand
TCTCAGCAGGCTGAGCGGGGCAAGTGCCAGTGCTCAACGTTCCCGATGGCCGGCGGCGCGGCCGGCTGCCCGAACCACGTCGAGGGCGCGGTGCCGGTGTGAACGGCTGGTGGGTCTTCGCCGGAGTGGTGTCGGCGCTGGGCGTCGCCTTCGTCCTCTTCGGACCCAGGCTGCTGGACCGGTGGTGGGACCGTCAAGGGCCCCCATGCGGAGGAGTCGGCCCCGGCTCGATCGCCGGCGGGAAGTAGCCCGTGAGCAACCTGGTGACGGACGAGGATCTGGCAGCGGCGGAAGCGCGGACCGCTGCACGGAAGGTGCTGACCGACGAGCTGGACCGGCTTATTGCCGCACGGGACCACGCGCGGCAAGAGGCGCTGATCGTGCTGACCGTCGCCGTCGACTACGAGTGCGCCGCTGGGCTGCACCGCAAGACCAGCACCGGCTACGACCCCGTCCGGCGACCGCCGCGGGAGGCGCTCCGCAACGTCGACAGGGCGCTGGCCGCCTGGCGCACGGCCACCGTCGAGCCGCAGGCAGCGATCGACGCGAAGCTCGCCGAGATCGAGCAGACGAACCCGCAGTACCGGGCAGACATGGACCTGGTCAGCCGGTGGCTCCGTCAGCACTGACGAACTACGCGCTACTTGACACAAGTTTCATTAACGCTCATTTACGGAGGAATCATGACGGAGGAGTCGAAGCTCCCCGCTGCACTGGCCCTGAGTATCTCCCGCGCGGTGAGCGAGGCCAACGACCCGCCGCCGCCCGCCGGTCAGGACCGGCACCTCGTACTCCGCGGTGGACGCGTGAGCGACGACTTCGTGGAGCCGACCCCCGAAGAGGAGTTCGCGGGCCGCATGGACGCCGCCGACCGGGAGGCGCGGTTGGGGGACGAGATCTCCCGCCGGCGCCAGGAGCGCCGCCTGGTCGAGGCTATGACTGCTGCGCCGGCCGCCGGCGCCGCGCCGGACCTGGACCAGCTCCGCGAGCTGCTGACGGCCGTCAAGAACGACCCCATGGCCGGCCTGCCGTGGTGGCTGGACAGCACGCCGGGCGGCGACGACGACGGCCCGGATGGCACGACCGACGCCGGCGGCATCGTCGCCGGCTGGGACCGCACCGTCCATGACAACACCGGCGCCGCGGTCGGCACCGAACCCGCCGTCAACGAGCTGGGCTCGATCCACCCGCCGCTTGCCGAGGCGCTCGCGGTCGCCGCCGTCAACGTACTGCCGTGGCTGCTTGGCGAGGTCACCGAGTTGCGCGCCATCTTCGATCTCGGGTACCGACGGTCGGAGGAGGCCACCGCCCTGTGGCGCGCGGAGGACCCCGAGGCCCGCGCTGGGGTCCACCCGGACCTCGGTGGGCTGCTGGCCTGGCTGATGGATCGAGCCGCGCCGAATCGTACGGATATCGCGCTGCTGCTGTCCGGCACCGGCTACGAGGTGGACGATCTGGACGACCGGATCGCCGCCGGCTACACCATGCGCGATGCGGTGATCTCGGCCCTGGCCGCCTACGACCGGCGCGCGGACCTGGTGACGGCCGTCGAGTTCCGAGCGCAACGCGCAGAGGTGGCGCTCCGCCTGGCCGGCGTCCACATCCCGACCGAGCGCGACGGCACGTGGACGCCCTGCACCGAGGCTCTGCTGGACCACCTGCCCGAGTGGGCGTGCGGCAAGCTTCCGCGCCGCGACCGCGGCGACGGCACCGGGCACACCCACTGGGTGCCGAAAACGGTGTCGGCATGAGCAACGGCTTGCCCCGGCTCGGCGGCGGCATCATGGCCCGCGAGCGTGCCGCCTGGGCGTCACCGTGCCGCATCCACGCCAACCGCGGCGACAACACCCGGCCGGCGGCGGCCGTTATCGACGCGTTGCACGGTCCGGTGCCGATCTGCGAGGAATGCATCCCCGGCGCCGAGCAGCGCGAGTACACGATCCGACGGGAGCCGCTGTCGTGAGCGACCCAGGATCCGGGCGGCGCGGCGTGAGCGTCGAGGGAATCACTGATCCGACTACCGACGAACCGGCGCGTCGGCCTGCCAGATGGTGGGCCGACGCGCCGGCGGCGTTGTTCCCGGCGCCGGTCCAGGCCATGCCTGCCCGTTGGTGGCTGGCCGTGCTCGCTGTGTTCGCCGCAGTGGCTGTCACGCTCGGGCGGGTCGGCGGGCACGGCCCGTTCGACACGCTGTGGATCGAGGACGCGTGGCCGTTTCTGCACCAGGCGATCAACGAGTCGTGGACACACACGATCTTCCGGCCGCATAACGGGTACTGGCACATCGGCCCGCGGACCTTGACCGAGGTCGCTGACCTGTTCCCCCTGGCGTACATGCCCGCGGCGATGACGGTCCTCGCCGCGATCATGCTGACCGTGTTCGCGTTCGTCGCCTACCAGGGCAGCCGGGCGTTCTTCCCCAGCCCGTGGATGCGGCTGCTGATCGCCGCGCCGGTCCTGCTCATCCCGGTCGGCCAGACCCAGATGCAGGTCGACCTGGCCACCCTGCATTTCCCCGGCCTGTACGCGATGTTCTGGATCTGCTTCTGGCGGCCGGCCACCCGCACCGGCCGGACCGCCGCGCCGGCCGTCACCCTCTACCTGGTCTTCAGCAGCATCCTCAACGTCGTCTTCGCGCCGCTGCTGCTGCTACGCCTCATCGCCGTGCGGGACCGCACCACCCGACTCGTCGGCGCCGCCTACACCGCCGGCATGACGCTGCAGCTCGGTGGTGTCGTCACCGGCTACAACCAGCGCGGTGTCGGCGAACCGGACTACAACCCGGCCTGGCTCGCCGGTGAGTACGTCCGCGTCGCGGTCCCCCGCGCGCTGTTCGGTGAGCAGTGGGCCGGGTTCAACACCGCCCGCCCGCACTGGGCGTGGGTCGCCGCCGGCATTGCGGTCCTCGCCGCCGCGTTGTTCGTCGCGGTGCGCGGGTACACCCGCCCGGCGTGGCCGCTCGCCGCGGCGGCGTTCCTGCTGAGCGTCGCGAACTTCGCCGCGCAGGTCGGGTCGATGGGCTGGATCGAGCCCCGGTACGTCGCTGTCCCCGGCCTGCTGTTGTACGTGACGGTGCTGGCGCTGCTGCGGCCCCGCCTCGAGCTGGCCGGGGTCGCTGCGGTGGCTGTGTTCGCGGTGCTGCTGGCCGTGGTGTTCACCGCGAACTACCGGACGCCGGAGTCGTTCCGCAGCGCCGGTCCGTCCTGGCGGTCGGTGCTGCACGACGCTGACACCGCTTGTACCGCTGACCCGCAACGCACCTCGTACGTATGGACGTATGTCTGGTGGTCCGTCGAGCTGCAGTGCGAGCGGTTCCGCTGAACAACGAACCAGCCGTAGGCCGGCGGACCGCCGCCCGGTCAGGCAGAGATGGAGGAGACTGTGGATTCGTGTGAGCAGGTCACTGCGCATGAACCGCACGAGCACTACGGGCAGCCTGCCAGCATCCGTCGGTCCTGTCCCGGTTGCACCTGCGTCGGGGCGTATCCGGATGCGGCGTGCCCCAGCCATGGGGTGATCGCGTTACTCCGCGCTGGGCTCGTCGACACGGGGGACGGCAAACACGTACAGGCGTAGTTGTGTTGTTTCCAAGTAACACGTATCCTTGGGGCGTTCTCGTGTTGTTCGCCCCCAGGAGGAACCGATGCGCAAGTACCTGCCACTGATCCCCGTTGGCGTCCTTGCCGGATTCGGTTTCATGGCCGGCGCACGACAGCTCTACCGGGACCTCACCGACGCCGGCATGGCGACCGCACCCGCGGTCGCCGTGACCGGCGTCTACCTCGTCCTGGTCACTGGCGTCTTCGTCCTGGGCATGCGCCTGCGCCGCCGTAACCAGACCCGTCGCTAGACCCCCAGCCGGAAAGGCATCCCATCCATGCGCAAGAAGTACGTCGACGCGCTCGCGCCTGTCTTCCCGTTCGTCGCTGATCTCACCTACGAGCAGGCCCGGCTCGCCGCCGGCGTGCTGACCGAGTTCCCGAACCTGGGACCGATCGGCGTCCCCGGCGCCGAGACCGACGTGATCGCAGCGTCCAGCTTCGCCGTCATCTCTCGCCCGTCCCCCGGCGACCACGCCAACATCCAGCTGTGGATGTCGCACAGCGCGCACGAACGTCTGCGGTTGCCGACCTCCCACCATCACGGCTTCGTCCCGAATCCGCCGTCCGAGCCGGTCCGCTCGGCGCGGGAGACGGTCGAACCGCCCGACGGATCGCTCGTCGTCATCCGCAAAGCCGACACGGGCCGGCCGGTCGCCGCCTACACCCGCGACGACGCCGCGGCCGCCTATGCCGGGTACGCCACCCGCGAGGGGATACCGACCTGGCTGCGCTGGTGGCCGCTCTGCGAGGACGTCGGCCCGTCCGCGTGGCAGGAGATCCACGACGGCTACCACAACAGCCTCTACAACATCTTCGTCGTCGACCTGCCGGCCAGCACGTGAGCGTCAGCGAGCACAACGCCACCCGGTCCACCCGGACCGCGCGGAAGCACTACAGCTGCGACGAAGGCACCCGGCGGCACCGCATCGCCCCCGGCGACCGCTACCTGCGGCACGTGATCTTCCCCGGCCACGACGTCCTCAACCCGGACAAGCCGATCACCCTGCGGGAGTGCGTCGCCTGCGCGATCGAGCACGGACGCGAGCACGAGACCGGCGCCTGCCAGACCTACTGCTGCAGCGTCGAGCCCTGCCCGAAGCCCTTCGGCCACGCCGGAGACCACGGTTGCCCGATCTGCACCCCCGCCCCGCCGATCAAGGAGACCAACGTTGACGGAGCCGACCCCCGTGACCCGCAAACGGCTGCAGCTGCCCGGTAGCAACCCGTGCGTGGACGTGGCGCTCATCTTCGAGGGCCCCGCCCGGCTGTACCGGCCGCAGCCGCGGCAGATCGCGCTGATCCGCCGAGGTGACGACAGCACCTGGGCGCTGCCCGGCGGCGGGGTCAACGCCGGGGAGCTCGCCGACATCGCGGCCCTGCGTGAGCTGCACGAGGGGACCGGCGTCAACCTCACCGACATCCCGCACGACCTGCGGGTACTGGCGATGTACCGCCGCGTCGACGACCCCCGCAACGAGGGCGACGAGCGGTACGTCACCACCAACCTGGCCTTGGCCCGGGTCACCGAGCAGCTGCCGCTCACCGCCGGCGACGACGCGGTCGACGCCCGCTGGTTCCCGATGACCACCACCACGGACCTCATCAAGCACCTGCGCCGCGGTGGCCTCGGCGACCTGTACCAGCCGCACCCCGAGCTGCTGGACATCGTCGTCGACGAGCTGCAGCTCCTCGACCGGATCATCACCTACTTCGACACCTACATCGGCTGGGACCTCGCCAAGACCGGCGTCCCGGAGGAAGAGGTGCTGCGGCAGCGCCGCATCTACATCCGGGAGATCCGCCGAAACCCCAGCGCCCTGCACGCCATCACCAGCACCGCCGACTGAGGAGGACCTCTTGACCACCCAAGAGCACCTGCGGCTCGAACACACCGCCCGCGGCTTCGGGTTCCTGCCGTCGATCGAATGCACCGACGGCGGCACCGCCCGCGTCTACGAGTCCAGCGCCACCGGCGGCGCGTACCTGTGGCTCGCCACCGACTCGACCGACTCCGAAGGACACACCACGCAGGTGCGGCTGCACATGCGGCTGGAGGACGGTCTGCGCCTGTCCGAGCAGCTGCGGTTCATCGCCGGCCACCACTACCGGCGGCCGCGGCCGCGGATGAGCGCCGCCGACCGGATCGTCACCGCGATGCTGCGGCACCCGATCCTGTCCGACGCCGTCGGCATGCTGCTGTGCCTGGCCATCGGAGGTCTCGTCCTCAACTACGGCATGGACCACCACGAACACCAGATCTCCCTGCTCGGAGCGGTGCTGTGCCTGGGGTCGCTGATGTTCGCGGTGCCGCTCGGTGTCCAGCTCGGCGGGATCGTCCGCCGGCGCCGCGCCCGGACGGCCACCGGCGGCCCGAAGTACGACAGCCGCTGGAGTCGTGTGTCGAGCTGGCTTGCCGAGGACCTCGACACCGCCCAGAAGACCGGCCAGGAGGCCAGCCAGGGGACCGGTGAGGCCGAAGAGGGCCTGGCCGAGGGCGGCGGCAAGTCGTGAGCACCGGGCTGGAAGGGCTGACGGACGACGCAGTCCAGGGGCACACCGAGGAGTGGGTGCGGCACCTCGCGCTCGACGACCGTGACCCGCGCTTGATCGTGCTGGCGATGAACCGGGCGTTGAAGCTTCCCGACGACGCCGGTGCCGTCCAACGGGCGTCCAGCCTGATGGAGCACCAGCACGTGTACGGGCAGTCCCTGCCGGCGATGTTCGAGGTCCAGTACCAGGCGTTGCTGGCCGAGGTCAGCAGCCACGACCCTCGGGCGGCGGGCTCCCCGGTGATCCGGTGGATCGAATCGAACCGTGACGCCGAGAAGTTGCACGGCCGGGAGTGGTGGGCGTTGGAGCGGCTTCGGCTGGACTACCTGCGCCGGTGGGTCGACGGGGATTTCCCGACAACGCGATACCGGTAGTTGTGCCGTTTACCGGAAACACGTAACCTTGAGTGGTGACCTGTCTCTCCCAGCCCTGCGGGCCCAGCGCAAGGACCACCTCCGCGCTGGGCCCGCAGCCGTCCGGGGCCCACCACACGAACAGGAACCGACCAACCATGAACGAACCGAAACCTGTCCACCCCGGCTCCTTCTGCTCGATCGAAGGAGCGACCGGCGCGTTCAAAACCGGCCGCGCCGGGATCTGCTCCGCCAAGAAGCCCGGCGACCGGCTCCGCTGGCGCGCCGCCGAGCATGCGCCCGCACTGCGGCCCAGCCGCTCGAATGCCACCGCGGTCGTCACCGTGCCAGCCCAGCAGATCCTGACGCTGGACCAGGACGCCCGGCCGGCGCCGCCGTCCTGGGAAGACCTCGGCAGCCCGATGGGTCCACCGCCCGTCGGCAGTCCGATCAGCCACTGCGGCGGCACATACGAGCTGCTACCCGGCGAACCCCGCCGGTACAGGGTCAGCTCCGTCGACGGCCGCGACATCTCCGGAACGGTCGTCACCACCCCCGGCCGCAACCAGACCGCAGAGGATGCCAGGACCGCGCTGCGGATGGACGAGCTCCACCGAGACCGAACCACCAAGGATCAGGCCTCCGCGTGGCGGAAGGCGCTCGGCGACGTCACCGGCTCCTGGGACTACAGCACCGAAGACATCAAGGGCTTCGACGAAGCGACGCCAGCCGAACGCACCGCCATCAAGGAAGCGCTGCACCGGTGGACCGGGTACAAGGTCAACCTCGCCGACGTATCCCGGATGGCTGAGCCCCACGTGAACAGCGTGATCCGCGGTGTCGCCCCGCCGGACCAAGACGCCGAACGGGACATCGCCGCGCTCGACCGGGCCTTCACCATGTCGAAGACGAACAAGCCGATCACCGTCTACCGCGGGTTCTCCAACGGTGCGCACCTAATGCCCGCAGACTGGCGTGACCGCGACCTCACCGGCCTGGAGTGGACCGTTCCCCAGTTCACGCCGACCACCGCGGACCGGGACGTCGCAGACTTCTACGTCGGGGTCGACACCGACCACGGCTTCGGTATCCGCCTGCACCTCCCGGCAGGCTTCCCCGCGATCGCCATCCCCGACGAGGTGGGCGGCCTCGACAACGAAGCCGAGATCCTTCTCCCTCGCAACCTGGGGTTCCGCACCGTCAACGACAACGGCGTCCAGGGCGAGCACAACCAACGCTGGCTCGACGTCGAGGTCTACCAGACCACGCCAGGAGGCAGCTGATGGACGGCGACGACATGGCCACCAGCCGCCGTATCGGCGCGCTCTTCGGCTACGCCGCCGGCTCGCTGCTGGCCACCAGCGCCTATCTGCTCAGCTGGTTCACGCTGGACCCGTGGGCCGACTCGCTCGGGTTCACCGACCTGCAGAAGATCTGCATCGGCGCGGTGGCCGGGATCATCCTCGTCGTGCCGTACATGTTCGTCGTCCGCCCGGCCATCGCCGGCGCCGTGGCCCGCGCCTACATCCGCAGCCGCCTGCACTCGAACCGTCGATAGCGGCCCCGTTCCAGCCCCCGCCGCCACCCGAACGTGATACACCCGACAGCGACGCCGACCCGATGAAAGGCCCACCAGCATGCCCCGCACCGTCAGCCAACACTTCACCCCGGCCCGCAGAGTTCCGCTGATCCGCCACGCCGGCGGCTACCCGGCTGTCGACCTGGCCAAGGTTGAAGAGGCTGGCCACCACCAGCTCGTCAAGAACGCCCAGAAGGCTGGCCTCTCGCTGTCCAAGCGCAACCAGGCCGGGCTCCGCGCCCAGACCCGGCTCCTCCTCGACCACTCCGGGTCGATGCTCGGCGACTACAACTCCGGCGCCGTGCAGACCCTCGTCGAGCGGGCGCTCGGCTTCGCGCTGCAGATCGACGAGGACGGCACCGTCCCCGTCACCCCGTTCGACACGACCGTCCTGCCGACCGTCCCGGTCAACGTCAACAACTACATGGGCGTCGTCGACCGGGACATCTGGAACCGCAACTACATGGGCAGAACGAACATGGCGGGAGCGCTCGAGGTCGTCCTCGACGAGGCCAGGACCACCGACACGCCGATCTTCTGCGTCGTCGTCGCCGACGGCTCCCCCGACAGCAAGAGCGCCACCACCAAGGTCGTGTGCGAGCTGTCCCGCTACCCGGTGTTCCTGAAGCTCCTCGCCGTCAGGCCGGTCCCCTACTTCCAGACCCTCGACGACCTCGACGACACCAGGCGTTACCTCGACAACTGCGACGCGAAGTACTCCACCCCCGGCCTGGACCTGCTGTCGTGCCCCGAGATGCAGTTCGCCGAAGCCATGGCCGACGAGCTCGACACGTGGATCGACGCGGCGCTCGCCGCCGGTATCCTCGCCCGGTAGCCCCACCCGGCCCTACCAGAAGGACGAAGAGGACCGGACACCCTTAAAGGGTGTCCGGTCCTAGCTTTGCGTACCACGACAGGCGACTTAAGGTGAAAGCTCCGGATCCACCTCACGGAATGGAACCGACCAATGACAGAACAGCAGGGCAAGCCGGTGTCGCCCCGGCTCCGAACGATGATGCTCCGGTTCCTCAAAGACCCCAGCGACGATTTCACCGCCCGCCGCCTCTCCGACGAGACCGACATCCCGCTCGGCACGGTCGGCAGCCTCGTCGACCGATGCAGTGCCTACGGATGGGTCGACAGCTGGCTCGAACGCGGCAGCCGCCTCTACCAGATCAACACCGACGCCGTCACCGAGATCTGCGACGCGCTCGACGTGCCCGTCCCCGCCAACCCCCCGACCCACCGCACCCGCAGGGTCGCCGCCGCCAGCGAAGTCCCCGACTACCGCCCGCCCCGCACCCTCGCACAGCTCGTCGCCGAGGAACCCCGCGCGGTCGTGGAAAGCCTCTGCCGAAGGCTCGGCTGGGACTCACCGTACGAACAGGACCCCGCCCGAGCACCGCAAACCCAAACCTGAAAACCAGACCCGGACACAGAAGAGGGGCACCCGGTCGCGTTGGGTGCCCCTCTTCTTTCCCCCTACGGTTCCCCGGCGCGTGGTCAGCGCGATCCGACGGGCAACCCCCTGGAACGTCAGTCCCTGCAACCTACCGGGAATCCCCCACGCGACACGCGCAACCAGACGTCTTTGTCACCCATCCGTGGTCAGTCGTCCGTCCGACCCCGCACCGGCAGAATCGCTGTCTCGTCACCACGGCCTCGAGGCAGCCACGACCGCAACGCCGACATCGTCGGAAGCTGAGGTCGTTCCAGCACCTCGGTCGCGTCTTCCGGCGGCAGCAACCGCGGCTGCGGCCGCCGGCGAGCGTCCTCAGCCGCCCGCCGCGCAGCCCGCTGGTCCGACGCCGACCGGACCGCGTCGAACGCGATCCTCGCGCACAACCGGCACCAGTCGAACTCCGGCGGCGGCGACGTGTCCCCACCCATATCCCGGCGCCGGCGTGCCTGCACCGCCGGCTGATCCGGCCACCCGCCGCAACCGTCGCAGCGAACCTGCGTACTCACCCATGCCCCCGTCACCCGTCTGGGAAGTCGCTGAAACCCCGGCCCAGCTCGTCTGCGTCCGGGATCGGC